>Ga0187827_10000037_pt1 | contig 188102 bp, 111 predicted proteins | sample ETNtaG_39_FD_167969 | JGI IMG/M metagenome (GOLD analysis project Ga0187827, IMG submission 167969) | Marine microbial and viral communities from oxygen minimum zone, Eastern Pacific Ocean - ETNP2014_SV_150_PacBio MetaG (Illumina Assembly) | ecosystem: Environmental > Aquatic > Marine >...
GCGCCGCCGTTTGTGTCTAGCGCGTGAATCGCGCAGGCAGGACGTGCGTTCGTCGGTATCGTTGGGGGGTGATTTGGGGGAGGGGCTAAATGGTAGAGCAAAAGACCGGAACGGTCGTACACAAAAAACTGGTGTCGGAGACGCTCATGCGGTTCCGGCTGATGCCGGAGCCGGACAATCGGTTTCCCGATTACGACGAGGGGCAATACATCGCGCTCCGTCGGGACGACTGCAAGCTGACGCGGAAGACCGGTGTCGCGCCCGATGGAAAGCCGGTCTACGAGCCGGATCTCGACCCGTGGGGACGGCAGACGATCGGTTCGGTGACGCATTCCTACTCGGTCGCGTCGGCACCGGCCGAGACCGCTGAACATGGCTGGCTCGAGTTCTTTGTCGCGCTTGAATACGGTGTGCACGGTCTACCCGGTCGTCTCAGCGAGGCGCTGTTCGGGATGAGCAAGGAGACCAGTTGCGAGGTGACCTACCACGACCGGATTACCGGCAACTTCACGTTGTCGGCACGGGCCGAGGACGCCAAGAGTGTCCTGTTCATCGGTACCGGGACCGGCGTTGCGCCGTTCGTCTCCATGGTCAAGGAGCTGCACGCGCGCGGGGATGGGGGTGACGACCGGCGATACACCTTGCTCCACACCAACCGCACGGCCCCGGAGCTTGGCTATCACGACACGCTGTTCGAGATCGAGGCGGCGGGCCGGTTCGACTTCATGTATGTGCCGACCGTCAGCCGTCCGTCCGAGCATGCGGCCGTCGACAAGCGAATCGGCCAGGGACGTGCCAGCAACGTGTTGCGTCACATTTTTGATCTGCCGACGACCGAGGAGGAGAACCAGACGAGCGCTGGTGGAGACGTCGCGCGCACGGCGGCCAACATCGCCCTCGAACGGCTGGTTCATCCTGTGCTGCCGAGCCATCTGTCCCCCACGGCGATCCGTGACCGGGTCGACCCTGCGGCATCCGTGCTGCTGACGTGCGGCAACCCGGTGTCGACGGCAGACATCAGGTCGACCGCCGCCCGGCGGCAGATCCGGTTCGAGATGGAGGAGTGGTAGGGGTTTCCCGGCGAGGCGTCCGCGAGGGCTGTCGTCGCGGCTTCTGCTTGGCGAGGTCACAGCCAGGGCGCGCACGTGCGCGCCCCGCGGACGCGGAGTGGGGCTCGCGGGGTCCCCGCGGAGCGTTCGCGGGGGGTGCGGGGCGTAGCCCCGTCTAAGGAGGCCGAACACCTCGCCAGGAAACCGACACAGGACACCAGGAGGCAGAGCGCCGCGGTCGGGTGGGGTCCCCGTCACTCCGCTGCGTCGTCGAAGGCGACCTGGTCGGTGATGTGTAGGCCGTGCGCCAGGGTCTTGTGCACCGGGCACCGTTGGGCGACCTGAGTCAACCGTGCCCGCTGTGCCGTCGTCACCTCGCCGTGAATCGTGACCTGACTCTGTACCCGGTCGATCAGCCCGTCGGCCCGCTCGTCGCAGTCGACGCAGTCGTCGGCATGCACCCGGTCGAACTCGAGGGACACGTCGACACCGGTCAGCGGAATGTCCTTGTGGGTCGCATACAGCCTTAGCGTCATGGCGATGCAGGCTGCCAGACTGCCCAGCAGAAACTCGTACGGCGTCGGTCCCGTGTCGGCACCACCGGCCTCGGGCGGCTCGTCACTGCGCCACAGAAACTGGCGCGACCGGATATCGACCGCGGTCCCGGTCCGCAGCGACGCGCTAACCGTGGCCATCGACGGCGTGCTCCTGCTCTTTGGTCTCGTCGGGACAGCCGGTGCTAGTCGTCAGTCTTCAATCGCCTGATAGATCAGTGCGCGAATCTTGCCCTGGTCGTCGAGACCGCCGGCCGGTATCAGCTGGGTCAGATAGACCACGACCAGCTCTTCGGTGGGGTCCACCCAATAGGTCGAGTGATACGCGCCGCCCCATCCATACTCCCCTTTGGAGCCGGGCAGCCCGCGAGCGCCGACGTCTTCGACGATGGAGAAGCCGAGCCCGAACCCCTGACCCGCTCGGAACGGTTGGTCGGTCAGATGGTTCGTCGTCATCAGCTCGACCGTCTTGCGGCCAAGCAGCCGGGTCCCCTCCAATTCGCCACCGTTCAGCGTCATCTGGAGGAACCGCGCGTAGTCGGTGGCGGTCGACAGCAGCCCGGCACCGCCGGAGAAGCTGGTGCGCGGCCCGTCGACATAGGCGCCCTGGCCGACCATGTGTCCCGGGTTCGGCGCGCGGTCGAGCCCGTCGTTCGTCGCCGAATAGACCGTTGCCAGACGGTCCCGCTTGTCGAGCGGCAGATAGAAGTGGGTGTCCTCCATCCCGAGGGGTTCGAGAATCCGGGTCTGTATGAACTCGTCGAGCGGCTGGTCGCTCACCGCCTCGATCAGCGCGCCGAGGATGTCGGTGTTGTAGCCGTAGATCCACTGCTCGCCGGGGTGCGCGTCAAACGGTAGCGCCGCGAGGCGGGCAATGGTGTCGCCCACCGGTTCCTCACGGTCGGCGAAGTACCAGCCCTGGATGCCGGCAGACTCCCAGCGGTCGCTTGCCGGCCCGCTGCCGTAGCTGACCCCGGAGGTGTGCGTCAGAAGCTGGCGTATCGTGATGGGTCCACGCGCGTCGACCACGTCATAGCCTGCGCCATCTCTGGCGACGGCGACTTGCGTGCGGGCGAACTGGGGCAGATAGCGCCCGACCGGGTCGGAGATGAGCAGCTTGCCCTCCTCCTGCAACAGCATCACCCCGGTGCTGACGATCGCCTTGGTCTGCGAGGCGATCCGGAAGATCGCGTCATCGGCCATCGGCGACCTCGACTCGATGTCGCGCTGTCCGAACGACCGCAGATAGGCGACCCGACCGCGTCTCGCCACCAGGATCACCGCGCCGGCCAGCCGGCCGTCGTCGACATAGGCCTGCATCGCCTCGGTGAGCCGCTCCAGCCGGGGTCCGGAGAGCCCGACCGCCTCGGGTTGTGCCCGAGGAAGATCTTCAGCCGAGAGGACCGGCGCCGAGAGTACCGCCAGCGTCAGCAAGAGGACGAGCGGTCGTGTACGCAGTGACGTCATGGAGCACCTCGTGTAAGTGTCGAGTCGGGAGGAGTATACAGGGGTCAGCCCACCGGCTCGTCACATTCATCGGCACGCGGACCGGGTGGCCCGTCACTCGCGCTGCGGGGGTGACAGCTGTGGCAGGCTTATATTGACCGCCGTCGTTTCTCCCGGCCGGACCTCCACGTCGGTCACATAGCCTTCGTAGCCGTCACGCCGGACCTCGATGCGATGACGACCGGCGCCGAGGTCGAGCTCCAGTCGCGCGATGCCGGGGCTGCGCCATTCCTCGCCGTCCACCAGAATCACGGCGTCGTCCGGCTGCACGCGGATGGCGAGCGTGCCAAAGTCGGATGCGGGCGGGCGCTCGGGTGGCGCGGCTCGTCGACGTCCAGGTTCCGGGCGCGGAGACGGTTCCGCCTCGAACTCAAGCTGTGCGGGCGGAACCGGTGGCGGGGGAGTCGATTCGCCAGGTGGTAGCGGCTCCATCTGGTGCCGGATGTGATAGGTGGATCCAACCGGCAAATACAGCTGCTCCTGAAAGCTCTGATGCCCCTCGAGACGCAACTCGATGTCGTGTGGACCGGGCCTCAGGTGCAGCCGCTGGAAGATGCCGTCGTAGCCGTCGACGTAGACCTCGGTCTCTTCCGGCTTCACCTCGAGCCGGACGGAGCCGCGCTCCTGATACCGGACGCCGTAGTAGGGGTATGGCCCCCAAGGACCGTAGGAGTAGGGTCCATAGAAGTACGGATTGTAGTACCCGGGGCCGTACCAAACGCGCGTGTAGAGGACGGGTCGCCCTTGACGGCGGCGGACGCGACGGCGCTGCGCGTCGGCCGTGTCTGGCCACGCCAGGAGCACGAGGGTGCAGACAACACAGACCCAGGTTGTGGTTCGTTTCGGAACAGACACCGACATCCTCCTTGCAGGCGCCGTGCAGGGTAATCACTAACAAGTGCAATGCACGTTCCAGCCGCAGGCTCGTTGCGTCGTGGCCGCGACAGTCACGAGGAGACCGGTTTAGAGGCCTCAAGACGCTGGATCCTCATGGCCTTCCGGTCTTCCGTGTTTTACCAGCGGGGTCTGTGTCTTGGCTCGCTGTCCCTTTCTTGGCAGGTGCCTGTCCCCTCTCGGGCACAGTCAGCCTTGCGGCCCGTCGCAGAACCCTGCGTCGCACCGAGAATGGCGCTGGGCTTCTGCCACGGGCCGCCAGGACTACAATGGCGGACGGAAGCCTGAACACCTGCTCTCTTCAGGGAGGATCCGATGAGTCAGAAGCCGACGATCGTTGCCAGGAAGAACGGACCCTATTTCGTGACGAACTGCCGGATGCTGAAGGGCCTCGCCGACGGCAAGGTGTATGAGACCGACGGCAGGGTGAAGCTGTGCCGCTGCGGCGGGTCGTCGAACAAGCCGTTCTGCGACGGCACGCACAACCAGAACGGATTCACCGACGACAAAGCGGCAGACCGGGCGACAGACAAGCGGGACAATTACACCGGCGCCGCCGTGACCCTCCACGACAACCGCGGCATCTGCGCGCATGCGGCTCGTTGCACCGACGGTCTCGCGTCGGTGTTCCGCCTCGGCACCGAGCCGTGGATCGATCCGGACGGCGCCGACGCCGAGGCGATTGTCGCGCAGGTCAATCAGTGTCCGTCTGGAGCGTTGAGCTACAGTGTCGACGGCGTCGAGCATCGCGACCGCGACCGCGACCCGATGATACTGATCGCGCCCAATGGTCCCTACGCGATCTTTGGCGGCGCCGACCTGCAGGAGGTTACCTGGGGGGAGGGGGCTTCGAAGGAGCACTTCGATCTGTGCCGGTGCGGCCACAGCAAGAACAAGCCGTTCTGCAGCGGCGCGCACTGGGACCACCACTTCGACGAACAAGCGCCGAAGCCCTCCGAATAGGGCGATGCCGGCCGGTGCGGTGGCTCATCCGCCGGTGGTGTCGGTTTGGGCCGGGCGCGTGGCGGCTCGTTGTTGGCGCGCGAAGGCGCGGAGGTCGGGCACCTTGTCGAATTCGTCGACGATCTCCCGTCCGAGAATCTCCTCCAACACGTCCTCGAGTGTCACGATGCCGCTGACGGTGCCGAACTCGTCGGTGACCACGACCAGGTGCTGCCGTCGCTCGAGGAAGGTGCGCAACAACTGGTCCAGTTTGGCGGTCTCGACCACGAAGTGCACCGGGTACATCAGCTCGTCCAGGGTCGTGTCGAATTCGTCCTTGGCCGCGGCTCGCAGGATGTCTCGCCGATGGACGACGCCGACGATATCGTCCGGGTCCTCGTCGTAGACCGGCACCCGGCTGTGTTGCAGCAGCAGCTCGTTGGCTGCCGCATCGGCGAGGCTGGTGCCTGTGTGGAGGGTGAAGAGCACCGTCCGCGGCGTCATGATCTGACCGGCGTTTTTGACCTCGAGCGCCAGGACGTTGCTGATGACGTTGGCCTCGTGCGGTTTCAGATCGCCCGAGCGCAATCCCCGCCGCACCATCATCAGCAGCTCGTCGTCCGAGACGCGGTCGTGCTCGGTCGCCGTTGAGACCAGCAGACGGGTCAGCCGGCGGCTCAGCCAGATGAACGGTGCGAAGATCACGACCAGCGCTTGCAGCGGACCGGCGATCGGGCCGGCCAGCTGACGCGAGAAGACGACACCGGTCGTTTTCGGGATGATCTCGGACAGGAACAGGATCGCCAGCGTGAACGCGGCCGAGAAGTAACCGATCCGGGCGGACCCCAGAACGTTGGCGGCGATCGCTCCGGCCAGCGCGGCGCCGCCGGTGTTCGCCAGGGTGTTCAGCGAGAGGATTGCTGCGATTGGGCGGTCCACCTCGGTGCGCAGCCGACGCAGCAGCCTGCCGCTGCTGCGTCCCTCACGCTCCAACGCGTCGATTCTCGACGACGGGACCGAGTAGAGCACCGCCTCGAACAGCGAGCAGGCCGCCGACGTGGCGATGACGAGCGCGACGACGACAGATAGTTCGACCATAACACCAGTATGGTCAGGTCTCAGCCGCCTCGATGCAAGCAGCGACCGGGTGGGAACGAGCGTCGCTCGTCCACAGCGGAGGTTCCCCAGCCTCCGAGCTCGTGAGGCCGAGGCTGGCGAAGCCCTCCGGCTTCCTTCTGTCTCCTGCCTCCTGCCTCCTGTCTCCCGCCTCCTGACTCCTTGGGCTCTCGCCTCCTACCTCGGCGCCTCGAGATAGCGCATCAATTCGCTGTCGGTCCCCAGGATGAAGAAGGTGCTGGGGTCCATCGTCTTCTCGTAGGTCTCGAGCGACTTCGTGAACGCGTAGAACCCTGAGTCGCGGCCATACGCTTCCGCGTAGATGTTGGTCGCCTCGGCGTCGGCGGTGCCTCGCAGCTCTTCGGCGGTCCGGAACGCTTCTGACTTGATCCGCGCCAGGTCCCGTTCCCGTTCACCCATAATCCGCGCCGACTCTCCCTGCCCCTCAGATCGGAAACCCTCGGCAATCCGGTTGCGCTCGGCGATCATCCGGGCGAAGACGTCCTGTTGCACCTCGGGTACGTAGTTGATCCGCTTGATCTTCAGGTCCAGCAGCTCGATCCCGAGCTCGACGACCGCCGCGGAGGCCGCCTCGAGGATCTCACGCGTAATCTGCTCGCGCCCGGTGACGATCTCGTCGAGACTCTCCGGCTCTTCCTGTGGCGCGACGGTCGTGTCGGCCGGTTCACGGTTGGCGGTCCGGACGACCTCGATCAAATCGTGACGCGCGACCGCGTTGCGCGTCTCCCCGTCGAGGATGTCGTCGAGCCGTGACTGCGCCCCACGCTCGTCGCGCAGCCGCTGGAAAAAGAGCAACGGCTCGGAGATCCGCCACCGCGCGTAGGTATCGACGAAGATGAACGTCTTGTCTCGTGTCGGCACCTGGTTCGGGCTGCCGTCCCACTCCAGGAACCGTTTCTCGAACATGTTCGCGGTCTGGATGAACGGCACTTTGAAATGCAGCCCTGGTTCGGTCACCGGCTCGCCGACCGGCTCGCCGAACTGCGTGATGATCGCCTGATTGGTTTCGCTGACCGTGTAGACCGAGCCTCCCAGCAGGATGACCCCGACCAGCACGAGAACTAACAATATCGGTTGAGATCGGTTCACTGGCCACCTCCGGTTCGCTGTGTGGTGTCGGTCAAGGTAGCGGTCGCCGCGCGCGCGCCGCTGTCGAGCGACAGCAGCGGCAAGACGCCTGTCGCACCCTCGGCCACGAACACTTTGCGTCCGACCTGCGGCAGGATCCGCTGCATCGTCTCGAGATACATCCTCCGCCGGGTTACCTGCGGCGCCTGGCGATAGGCCGCCTCGATGGCGGCGAACCGCGTCGCTTCACCCTCGGCGCGATTCACGCGGTCCAGAGCGTAGCCCTCGGCTTGCAGAACCGCCTGCTCGGCCTCGCCGCGCGCCCGGGGGATCACAGCGTTGTACTCGGCACGCGCCTCGTTGATCAGCCGGTCGCGCTGCTGTTGGGCCTGGTTGACCTCGTCCCACGACGGCTTGACCGGGTCGGGCGGGTTGACGTCTTGCAGCACCACCTGGTCGATGGTGATCCCCATCTGGTATTGCTCGGTCAGCCCCTGCAGTCTGGCCTCCACGGCGCTCTCGATCTCCTGGCGCCCGACGGTCAGCACCTCGGTCACCGTCCGGTCGCCGACCGTCTCTCGCATGATCGCCTCGTTCATCGCCCGAAACGTGCCGACGACGTCCCGGACCTTGAACAGGAACTCGTAGGGATCGTCGATCCGATACTGGACAATCCACTCGACGACCGCCACGTTCAGGTCGCCGGTCAGCATCACCGCTTCGTCAGCGAACCGTCGCTCCTGGGTGGCAAACTCGGTGCGGATGTTCGCCTCGACGGTCCGGAACCCGAACTCTTCTTTCTGCTGTCGCTGGACCTCGACCCGCTGCATGGTCTCGACGAACGGCAGCTTGAAATGCAGCCCCGGCTCGGTCGTGCGCACGTACTTCCCGAACCGCAGGATCACGCCCACCTCTTCGGGCTGGACCTGATAGACGGTACCCAGCAGCGACACCAGCGCGACGAGGGCCACCAGGCCGCCCGCCACGACTCGCCAGGGGATCTTGGGCACCTTGAGCTTTGTCACGTCGACGATGCGAAAGTTGTCGTCCATGCACTTTCTCCTTCTATGAGCGCGGCGAGTGAGCCGTGTCGGTTGTGACGGAATACCGCGTCCCGAGCAGACATGACGCAGAAGACTACCCTGTACTGTAGCGCCAAACGCGCCCTGGCGGGTCGACGGACAGCCTTCTAACAGGAACTACGTTTCGGACAGGTGTTTGATTCAGATGGGGGAAGCGGAAAAAGAGCTGGGCGTCCCTCACTTTTTCACGTACTGGTCCCAATTCCGCGTGGTGCCCGGCGCGCGGTCCGCTTGGAGTATCCGCATCCAGCCCGGATACTCTGGTGACAACGCGCTCACCGTGTTCAACCGTTCGAGCTCAGCATCGGTCAAGGTCAGGTCGACGGAGCCGAGATTGTCGTCGAGCTGGTCGAGCCGCTTGGCCCCGATGATGACGCTGGTCACCGCAGTCTGGTGAAGCAGCCAGGCGAGCGCGACCTGCGCCACCGAGACCTCATGCGCAGTCGCCACCTCGCGCATCACGTCGATGATGTCGTAGCCGCGCTCCTTGTCGACTGGCGGGAAGTCGAATTTCACCCGTCGCGCGTTCGGGTCGGTCTCGCTGTCGCGGGTGAACTTGCCCGACAGGAACCCGCCGGCGAGCGGGCTCCAGGGCAGCACCGCCAGCCCCTGGTCCTCGACGAGCGGAATCATCTCGCGCTCGAGCTCGCGGCCGGCAATCGAGTAGTAGGACTGCGTGCTGATGAACTCGGCCAGCCCCTGCTGACGCGAGATGCCGAGCGCCTTCATGAGCTGCCAGGCAGTCAGGTTCGAGCATCCGACGTAGCGAACCTTGCCTGCGCGCACGAGATCGTTGAGCGCGCCGAGCGTCTCCCCGATGTCGGTAACCGGGTCGTGGCCGTGGATCTGGTAGAGGTCGATGTAGTCGGTGCCCAGCCTTCTGAGGCTGGCGTCGCACTCCTGCATGATGTGCACGCGGGAGAGCCCGATCTGGTTCGGTCCCTCGCCCATCCGCCCTCGCACCTTCGTGGCCACGATGACGTCCGGACGCCGGGCGCCCAACGCCTTGCCGAGCATCTCCTCGGACTGGCCGGCCGAGTAGACGTTCGCGGTGTCGAAGAAGTTGATGCCCGCGTCCAGAGACCGATGGACCAGCGTGTCCGCTTCCGTCTGGCCGAGGGCGCCGATAGCCTGGAATGGACCGATGCCACCGAAGGTCATGGCGCCAAGGCAGAGCTCGGAGACGTAGATGCCGGTGTTCGCGAGACGACGATGGTTCATGTTGGTAGGTACCCTTCTCAGAAGTCAGAAGTCAGAAGCTCCTACCGTTCCGCCCAGCGTTCCAGGACCCACTCGCCGGCTTGCTGGAGCGGCGCCGCGCCCATCTGGAAGTGGCCGACGCCTTCGAGCGGCAAGAAGGCGACCGTTTGACCGCGGTCGTCCATTGTTTGAGCCAGCGCTTCGGCCGGGCCAAATGGTACCACCTCGTCATCCCGTGCGTGAATGATGTAGACCGGCATATCGCCCACTTTGGTCGCATCATCGCGGTCGGACCGCGCAGCCATCGGAATCGCCGCCTTGAACAGGTCGGGGTGCCGTGTCGCCAGATACCAGGTGCCCCGTCCACCCATGCTGAAGCCGGTGATCAGGACGCGATCCGGGTCGATGGCGTACCGCTCCCGCACGTCGTCGAGCAGCGCCATCACGCCGCGCTCGCTCGTTTCGTTGGCCCACCGGCGGTCCGGCGCGTCCGGCGACACGATAATCGCGCCCCACTCCTGCAGCGCCGGTCCGACGACGCCACGCAAGAACTGCGTGCCGTACCCGGCGCCGGGCGAGCCTCCGGGGTGCAGCGCCAGGACCAGCGGCACCGGTGTGTCCGGGTCGTAGTCCCGGGGTATCAAGATGCCGTAGGTCATCGTGCCGACACCGTTGACGGCGATCGTGGCGTTGTGCAGTCCCGGTTCGAGAGGCGCCTGCATCAGCGTCCCGAGCAGGGCGGTCGTCAGCAGCCAGCGCATGGTCGTTTCCTCCTCAGGTCAGGTGTCGCCCGGACGGCCAACCCCTGGCGATCATTATAATCGTTGGTCAGATGACGGTTCGCACACGTTTCGCACCGAGCCCCACCGGGTATCTCCACATCGGTGGCGTCCGTACGGCGCTGTTCAACTGGCTGTTCGCCCGGCGTCACGGGGGGCAGTTTCTGTTGCGGATCGACGACACCGACGCCGAGCGGAACATCCAGGAGACGTTGCAGCCCATCCTGGACGGCTTCCGCTGGCTCGGACTCGACTGGGATGAAGGGCCCGAGGTCGACGGGCCGTATGCGCCGTACTACCAGTCTCAGCGCGGTGACCGGTATCGGGCGGCGATCGACCGACTGCTGGCGAGCGGCGCCGCGTATCGTGACTACGCGACCACCGACGAGATTCAGGCCGAACGCGAGACCGCGCAGCGCGAGAAACGACGCTTTCTCTACAGTCGACGCTGGATGGCCGAGACCGAGGCGCAGGCGGCCGCGTTCGAAGCCGAGGGTCGGCGAGCCTTCGTGCGTCTCAAGATGCCCCGCGAGGGTGTCTGCGCCTTTCACGACCTTGTGCGAGGCGACGTCGAGTTCGAGTGGGCGCTCGAGCAGGACCACGTGGTGCAGCGTGCCGACGGCACCTGTCTCTATCACCTGGCGAGCGCCGTCGACGACCACGACTTCGAGATTACCCACGTAATCCGGGCAATCGAGCACCTCTCGAACACGCCCCGTCAGATGTTCATCGCCACGGCGCTGGGCTATGCGCTGCCGGCCTTCGCCCATCTGCCGTATGTGGCCGAGCCGGGGAGCGCCGAGAAGCTCAGCAAGCGGAAGCTGAACAAGTATCTGAAGCACCACGAGTTCAAGAAGATCCATGACCACGGCGTCGACATCGCCGCCGCGCTTGGGCTGGAAATCTCTCCAGAGACCTTCAATCCGGTGGTGGTCGATTTCTATCGCGAGGTCGGTTTCGAGCCGGACGCGCTGGTGAACTATCTGCTCCTCCTCGGGTGGTCGCTCGACGACCGGACCGAGACCTTTACCCGCGAGCAGATGGTCGAGCACTTCTCGCTGGAGCGGGTGAATCGCTCGGCGGCCAGCTTCGACCCCCAGAAGCTGCTGGCGTTCCAGGAGCGTCGGATGCAGGCGCTGTCTCTCGATGAACGTGTGGCCCGGACGCGTCCGTTCCTGGAGCGCGCCAGCCTGGTAGATACGCCGCCGACCGACGCGCAGCGGTCGCGGCTCGGTCAGGTCGTCGCTGCGGCCGGCGAGCGTCTCAAGGTCGCCGGCGACATCCTCTCCTATCCCGAGTTCTTCCAGGCGGATGCACAGGTCGCGTACGATGAGAAGGCGTTCAACAAACGCGTGAGAAAGGATGGCGTCGAGCCGCTGCTGCGGCGGTTCCGCGACCGGCTGGCAAACATCGAGCCGTTTGACGCCCAGACGCTGGACCGGACCATGCACCAGTTCGTCGACACGGAAGGCATCGGCATCGGTCAGATCATCCACGCGGTGCGCGTCGCGGTGACCGGCAAGGCGGTCGGTTTCGGTCTGTTCGAGGGGCTGTCGATCCTGGGTCGCGAGGCGTGTCTGGCGCGCATCGATTGCACCCTCGAGTGCCTGAAGCCCGAAGCCTGAAGCCTGCAGCCGGAGAGCTAGGACCGATAGGACTGAGATGGCCACCGACACACCACCAGATGTGGACACCCGCGCCGACGTCTCCACGAGCGGGCTCGATTTCATCCGTCAGATCGTGGTCGAGGAACGGCGTGCCGGAAAGCACGACGGCCGTGTCCACACGCGGTTTCCACCCGAGCCGAACGGGTATCTCCACATTGGCCACGCCAAGTCGATCTGCCTGAACTTCGGGCTGGCCGACGAGCACGACGGGTTGTGTAACCTGCGGATGGACGACACCAACCCGACCACCGAAAACGTCGAATACGTCAAGGCGATCGAGGACGACGTGCGCTGGCTCGGGTTCGACTGGGACGACCGCTTTTTCTACGCGTCCGACTATTTCGAGCAGCTCCACGGATTCGCCGTGCAGCTGATCAAGACCGGCAAGGCCTATGTCTGCGACTTGCAGGGGAAAGAGGTCAGCGAGTATCGCGGTCTGTGGAACGAACCCGGTCGAAACAGTCCGTATCGCGACCGGTCGGTCGACGAGAATCTCGATCTGTTCACCAAGATGAGGGCGGGTGAATTCGCGGATGGCTCGAAGACGCTACGCGCGAAGATCGACATGGCGTCGCCGAATATGAACATGCGCGACCCGACCATCTACCGCATTCGTCGAGTGCCCCACTACCGTAGCGGTGACGCGTGGTGCATCTACCCGATGTACGACTTCACGCACCCGCTGTCGGACGCGCTGGAGGGGATTACCCATTCGCTCTGCACGCTGGAGTTCGAGGACCACCGGCCGCTATACGACTGGTTTCTCGAGAACTGCGACGTGCCGTGTCAGCCCCGGCAAATCGAGTTCGCGCGACTGAATCTCAGCTACACCGTGCTGAGCAAGCGCAAGTTGCTCGAGCTGGTCGAGCAGAGACACGTGACAGGGTGGGACGACCCGCGCATGCCGACGATCGTCGGCCTCCGCCGACGTGGCCACACCGCCAAGGCGATCCGCGACTTCTGTGAGCGGATCGGTATCGCCAAGGCCAACAGCATCGTGTCGGTCGCCCAGCTCGAAGACGCCGTCCGGCAGGACCTCAACAAGCGGGCGTTGCGGGTGATGGGCGTACTCAGGCCGGTGAAGGTCGTCATCGAGAACTATCCCGAGGGGCAGGTCGAGCAGGTCGAGGCGATCAACAACCCGGAGGACGAGACCATGGGCTCGCGCGAGGTCCCGTTCTCGCGAGAGCTCTATGTCGAGCGCTCCGATTTTCGGGAGGATCCGCCGAAGAAGTATTTCCGGCTGGCGCCCGGTCGCGAGGTGCGGCTGCGTTATGCCTACTTCATCACTTGCCGGGACGTGGTGAAAGACCCCGAGAGCGGTGAGGTCGTGGAGCTCCGATGCACCTACGATCCGGAGACCAGGGGCGGTTATGCGCCGGACGGGCGCAAGGTGCGGGGCACGATTCACTGGGTCTCTGCGGCCCACGCCGTCGAGGCGGAGGTGCGGCTCTACGACCACCTGTTTACGAAGATCAACCCCGAGGACGTGGGCGAGGGCGGGGAGTACACTGATGCCTTGAACCCGGCGTCACTCGACACGCTGAGCGGGTGCAGGGTCGAACCGAGTCTGGCCGGGGCGCCGGCCGGCAGCCGGTATCAGTTCGAGCGGCAAGGCTACTTCTGCGTCGATGCCGACTCGGCCGAGGGCCGCCTGGTGGTCAATCGGACCGTCACCTTGCGGGATACGTGGGCTAAGATCGAAAAGGCGCAAGCGAGATCTTAGTGGTCCCGGTCATAAGTACGGTCACGCACCGAGGGCGTCGAGGCGCCCGCCCCGCAAGGCGCGAGGAGGGAGCATACCGGCAGTATTCGACCGACGAGCAACGCGGCGGCGTGGGATGCATCGGCGGCCGAATGCGACCGTATTTATGACCGGGGCCACTTAGCTCGGAGGGCAAACAGATGGGGAAACGGATTGCAGCAGTAGCGGCCGTCGTCATCGTCGTAGGCGGGCTCGTCGTGGCGGCCCAAAGCGACATCACAGGTAGCTGGAGCGCGGTGGTCGAGCTCGACCTGGGTTCGGGCGAGCCGGTGTTCGTCTTCAAGCAGGATGGCGACACACTGACCGGAACTTATGAGGGCACGTTCGGGAGCGCCGAGCTCACCGGGACGGTGACGGGCGACATGGTCGAGTTCAGCTTCGGGGCCGAGGGCGTCGGCGAGGCGAAGTACACCGGCAAGATCATGGGCGACACCATGGAAGGCACGTGCGACTATGGCGATGCCGGCGGCGGCACCTGGAGCGCCAAGAAGTCAGAGTAGCGCGATGCGCTAGTCCTGATGCGTCGCGAGCGTGGCGCGCCAGGCCGCCACGGCATCGGCGTCGTGCGGGGTGGCACTCTCTTCTTCCAGGACAAGCTGCGCGGACCCGAACGGGTAGCCGTAGAACCGCTCGTTGGCGTCGCGGTCCGCCGTGATCGTCGAGCCCTTCAGTGTGATGCCGGCAAACAGTCCGCGTGTTCTCGAATAGCTGAGAATCTCGGCTCGCAGCATCAGGTCGGTCGACGCCTCGGCGTCCCGTCCAATCGGTCCGATGACCGCCGAGGCATCGCCACCGATCTTGAATTCGTTCTGCAGCAGTTTCTCGAGCCCGCGGCGGTTCATGATCACGAGGATCAGATCCACCGACTGGCCCCCGATCTGCAGGCCGAAGCTGCCACCGGTCAAGGTCAGAAATGCCGGTGGTGACCATCCGCCATGCTCGCTCCTGGCGCTGATGACCCCTTTGCCGCGGTGCGCGCCAAAAATGAAGCCGGCTTTCACCGTGTTCGGGATGATCGCGATCGCCTCGGCGTTGTCGAAGATAGCCCGCGGGACGGCGTTGTCGGGGGCCGCCATCATCTCCTCGAAGACCGCCGTGGCGGACTCGAGCCGCTCGATTTCATTGTGTTGCGCGATGGCCAGACCGGTGCTCAGGTGCAGCGCAAGCCCGGTGATCACCAGTCGTGTGTATCGCATCCTCATGAGAGGTCCTCTTCCAGATGACAGTCGCTGGCTGCCAATCTCAGTATAGGTCGCGCGGCGCCCCACCGATAGAGGTCGCGACGGCCCGGCGCCAACGGTTTCGCCTCACCTGGAGGGCAGGCTGGTCTCGAATTCCTGAGATTGCACGAGGTTCATGATGGCGACGCGGAACTGGCCACGATTGATCTCACGCAGATAGTCGTCGGCGCCGGCCGAGTCGGGGGCCCGATCCAGCAGCCCCGCGTAGAACGCCTCGAGGATCTCCGCTGGTTGCGTGCGCTGCCGGATCACGACGAATTCCCGGCTGTCGAGCATCGAGCCGACCTGGTTGTCGATCCGGCCCCGCTGGATCTCGGCGACAGCCGCCGCGCGCGCGCTCGGCTCGACCTCGCGCTGCAGGATCGCGCGGTACAAACGGTTGGCGATTTCCTCGGCCTGACGGCGCGTGTAGTTGGTCGCGCCGATGCCGGTAACCTCGAATTCCAGCTCGAACTCGAGATTCAGGTTGCCCGGCACATACACCAGCGCGCGGCAGCGTCCGCGACTCCGTCCGGCGCTGAACCGGAGGTTGCCCGACCCGGTGTCGGAGACCGAGACACGGCCGTCACACTCGCGGTCCAGCTCCACGCCGAGCTGAAACCGCTCGCGTGGAAAACGCCGGCCCCGTTGGTCGAACGGGTCGATCTCGATGGTGAAGCGCTCGCGTGGCCCAAGCTGGATCCGCCTGCCGCCCAGCGCGCGCAGGCGCTCGCCGTCCTTCCCGCCGGCCACCTCCAGCTCGACCACTACCGGCTCCCGCCACCCGTCGAACGGGCTCTGCGCATTGGCGTCTCGTGGGGCACCAGCGATGAGCATTCCACAGCTGGCGAGCCCAGCGAGACAGCGTGTCGCCGACCGCTCTGCGTGTGTCACCATGTCTCTCCTCGGACTAAGCGACAGGTTGCCGCAAGTCCCATCTTGGCATGATAACTCGGGTACAATCGCCCGTCGTAGAGCGTGTTGAGCGCCCGTAGCCAGAAGCCAGAAGCCAGAAGCCAGAGAGAGCAGAGTTCTCATGTCTAACCTCACCAACCGTCAGGTCCTACTCAACGCCCACCCGGTCGGGTTTCCGGTCGACACCGACTTCAAAATGGTCGAGACCCCAGCTCCGGCGCCGGCCGACGGCGACCTGCTCATCCGGACGATCTACCTGTCGCTCGATCCCTACATGCGCGGCCGCATGAACCAGGGGCCCTCGTATGCCACGGGAGTAGAGATCGGCGACGTGATGACGGCGGGCACGGTGGGGCAGGTGGTCGCGTCGAAGAACGATAACTTCGCCGAAGGCGATTTCGTCCTCTGCGGAAACGGGTGGCAAGAATACGCAGTCTCGGACGGTCAGGGCGTCCGGAAGCTGGACCCGACTGTGGCCCCGATCTCGACGGCGGTCGGCGTGCTGGGCATGCCGGGGATGACCGCGTATGTCGGGCTCCTCGACGTCGGCGAGCTGAAGGACGGCGATAACGTCGTCGTGTCCGCGGCGTCGGGGGCCGTCGGGGCGGTGGTCGGTCAGATCGCGAAGATCAAGGGGCACCGGGTCGTCGGCGTGGCCGGTGTGCAGAAGAAATGCGACTACGTGACCGGCGAGCTAGGGTTCGACGCCTGTGTCAGTCATCGTAGCGAGACGCTGGCGGACGACCTGAAGGCGGCCTGCCCGGACGGCATCGACCTGTACTTCGAGAACGTCGGTGGCAAGGTGTTCGAGGCGGTTGTGCCGCTGCTCAACGACTTCGCACGGGTGCCGGTCTGTGGTCGCATCGCCAACTACAACATGACTGAGCCCCCGAGTGGACCCAACCAGGTTCCCTCCCTGATGCAGCGCACACTGGTTCATCGTCTGATGATCCGTGGCTTCATCGTGTACGACCGCGCGCACCTGCAGGACGACTTTCTCCGGGAGGTCGGTGGGTGGATCCGGTCAGGCCAGCTGAAGTATCGCGAGGACATCGTCGAGGGGATCGACAACGCCGTCAGGACGTTCCAGGGGCTGCTGCGAGGCGAGAATTTCGGCAAGCAGCTCGTGCAGGTGTCCGACGACCCGACACGCCCTGCCTGACGCGGGAACATGACCGGGTCCCGCCCCTCGCGCTTCCCCGATTCCCTGGTCCTGATCTTCGGGTTGATCCTGCTGGCGCAGGTGGCGACCTACGTGCTGCCGGCCGGGGAGTTCGAGCGCGAGGGCCGACAGGTGGTTCGTGGCTCCTATCACGCCGTCGAGGCGGCGCCGCTGCCGGTCTTCACCTTCCTGACCGCAATTCCCGCGGGGCTGGCCGACGCCGCCGACATCATCTTCTTCATCTTCATCGTCGGCGGAGTGTTTGGCGTTCTGCGGTCGACCGGAGCGATCGACGCGCTGATCGGCCTTGCCATTCACCGCCTGGGCGGGCGACCGGTGCTACTGGTGGGCGGCATGGTGACCCTGTTTGCCCTCGGGTCCTCGACGGTCGGCATGGCCGAGGAGTACATGCCGTTCGTTCCGCTGCTGGTCACGATGTGTCTGGCCCTCGAGATGGACGCGGTGGTGGCGCTCGGCATCATCTACGTCGGTGCCGGCATCGGCTACGCGTGTGCGGCGCTCAACCCGTTCACGGTGTTGATCGGACAAACCATCGCCGGGCTGGAGCTGACCTCTGGGCAGGGGGTCCGCTGGCTGCTGCTGGCGGTCTGTCTGGTCGTGGGTGTGGACCACATCCTGCGCTACATGCGGCGCCTGCAGGCAGACCCCGACAGCAGCCTGGTGAGTGACGTCTCCTACACAGACGGCTTCGACGTGCCGGAGGACGTGCGGATCACACCGGCGCGCATGGCGGTGGTCGCCGTGTTTGCCGCCGGGGTGGGGTTGTTCGTCTACGGGGTCGGCGCGCGCGAGTGGTATCTAACCGAGTTGACCGCGGTATTCCTGGGCATCGCGCTCGTGGCCGCCGTGGTGGCCCGGCTCTCCCCGAACCGTGTCGCTGGGGCGTTCTACATCGGTGCCGCCGAGCTGACGACCACCGCCATCATCGTCGGGTTCGCTCGCACCATCCAGGTGGTGCTGACCGAAGGGCAGGTCATCGACACCGTCATCAACGGACTGGCCACACCCCTCCAGGATTTCCCCGGACACGTGGCGGCAGTCGGCATGCTCGCGGTCCAGACCCTGTGCAACCTGTTCATCCCGTCCGGGTCCGGTCAGGCCTACGTGACGATGCCGATCATGGCGCCGCTCGCCGATCTGACCGGCATCACACGGCAGACCGCGGTGCTCGCCTATCAGTTCGGCGACGGCTTCACCAACATGGCGGTCCCGACCAACGCGCTGCTGATGGGCATGCTCGCCCTGGCCCGCATTCCGTATCAACGCTGGCTGCGCTTCGTCGGTCCGCTGCTGCTGAAGCTCTACGTGGTGGCGATCCTGGCGCTGATCATCGCCGTGCAGCTGAAGTACTGAGCTCGACGCGACCACGGCGGTGTCGAGAATCGATTCGGCAACCGGCTGCGTCCAATGGGGCAGGAGTAGGAAGATTCTATCCGAGGTCGGCTGCATGGCGCGCGGAGGCTCGCCCGGGGTGGGGCAGATTACTTGTCGGGCGTCCAGGGGACGCTCAGACTCGATAATGGCTCGCTATTCTCGGCTTGCCGCTACTACAATCCCGAGGTTAGGGCCGTTTCGGTCCGCCGGGCGGCTGACGCCCGGCAGTGGGACACCACATTGGAGACGTTGATGACATTTCGCAGGCTGTCGCGGGTCGGTGCCTTCGCGCTGTCGGTCGGGTTCGCAATCGGATGCGGCGCCTCGGACGAGCCGGGTCAGACCACGGCCGGACCGGCGCCAGAACCGGTCTATGACGCCGACGTGCGCCCCGCCACCATCGAGCTCGTGGCCGACCCCACGTCGTTGCCCGCGCTGAGCATGCGGGACCTCGACGGCCGGACGATCACATCCGACGACCTGCGCGGCAAGGTGACCCTGGTGAACTTCTGGGCGACCTGGTGCGGTCCGTGCCGCGCGGAGATTCCGGACCTCATCAAGCTGCAGGCGCGCTACCCGGAGCATCTCCAGGTCATCGGTGTGTCGGCGGATGAAGGCCCGATCCAGGTCGTCGAGGACTTCGCGACCGAGTACGGTATCAACTATCCGATCGTAATGGCCACGCCCGAGCTGAGCGGGGCCTTTCCCGGCGTCATGGCGCTGCCCACCTCGTTCGTCGTCGACCCGGAGGGGCGCGTCGTGCAGACCCATGTCGGGCTCATCAACCCTGGGGTCCTCGAGCAGGAAACGCGTTTCCTGGCGGCGCTCGATCCGAGTATCACCGTCGACCTCGTCGACGAGGACCTGCATGGCCGTCTGGTCAACGCCGCGCAGGCAACCGAAATTCCAGGTCTGGATCTGACAGTCCTTACCCCCGAACAGCGGACGACCGCCTTGCAGCGACTGAACGAGGAGGGGTGCAGCTGCGGCTGTCAATTGACCCTGGCGCAGTGCCGGATCAACGATTCGTCGTGCGGGTTCAGCCTGCCACTCGCCGAGCAGCTCGTCGCCGAGATCGTTGGGGAGTGACGAGCGTCCGGTCCTGACGCCCGTGCTTGGCCAGGACCAGCCCCGAGGCTTCGGGCCACGGCCTTCAGGCTTCGGCCGCGCGGTGACCCAGAAAAACAACGGCCGCGTTCCGTGACAGGAAGCGCGGCCGTTTGGTGTACGTCGCGGCCGGTCTGTTTGTAGGGCCGTACTGAAGTGTCGACGGCGTCTGACACTCCTGGCTCCCACCGCCGGAGCGCCTGAAGCCCAGACTACCGCCCGACCAGCCACGCCGCTGCTACATCGACGACGGTCCGTCCGCCACGGCGTCGGCCGGCGCATGCCGCGGTGTGCTCGGCAGGGGCTCGTCGGAGTCGGGTGTGTCCTCGACCGGTACCTTGCCCAGGAGCCGTAGAACACCCTGCTTGATGTCGTCCACGATCAGATATGCCGTTGGCACCAAGATCAAGGTGATGAACGTGGCGAAGAGCACGCCGAAGGCGAGCGAGACGGCCATCGGGACCAGATACTGCGCCCCGAAGCTGCGTTCGGCCATCAGCGGCACGAGCCCGAAGAAGGTGGTCAGCGACGTCAGGAGGATCGGCCGGAACCGTGCGGCGCCAGCCTCACGGACGGCAACGTCGAGATCGCCGTAACGCTCCCGCTTGCGATTGATGAAGTCGACCATGATGAGACTGTCGTTCACCACGACACCGGTCAGCGCGACCAGTCCGAACATCGACATCATCGTCACATCGAGCCCAAGCAGGATGTGCCCCCAGACAGCACCGACCAGCCCGAAGGGGATAGCGCTCATGATGATGAGCGGCTGGATGTAGGAGCGTAGCGGAATGGCCAGCAACGCGAATATCATCAGCAGCGCCAGCCCAAACCCTTGCTGCAATCCGCCGACCGCGTCGCGCTGTTCTGCCTGCGCCCCTTCGAACGAGTAGCTGATGCCCGAAAACGATGAGAGCACTTCGGGCAGGATGCGTGTCTCGAGGTCGCGAATTACCGCCTGAGCGGAGGTCACGCCCGCGTCGACTGCCGCGGTCACATTGATCGCGCGCAGGCGGTCGACGCGCGTGATCGATGCGAACCCCCGACCGGGCTCCATGACCGCGACCAGGTTGAACGGCACCTCGCCGCCGTCCGGTGTCCGGATCCGCATGTTGTCGAGGTCTCCAAGCGACCGCCGCTCGTCCTCGGGGTAGCGGACCATGACCCGTACGTCGTCTCGTCCACGCTGGATCCGCTGCGCCTCCTCGCCATAGAACGCCTGCCGCACCTGGTGCCCGAGATCCTGCAAGGTCAGTCCCAGCGTCTCGGCAGCCGGCTTGATACCCAGCTTCATCTCCTGTTTCCCTTCGCGGAAGGAGTCGGAAATGTCGAACACCCCGGCATATTCCAGTAGCCGTGCCTTCACGGCATCGGCGGCCGCCCGCAACTGGATGTCGTCGCCGCCCGTCAACTGGACATCGATGTCGTCGCCGGGGCTCATCATCGTCGCGGTGAACTTGACCTCGGTCGCCTCGGGAACAATGCCGGTCAACTCACGCCAACGGTTGCCCAGCATCTCGCTGGTCTGGCTGCGGTCGTCCGACATGGCCAGCTCGACCGTCACCTCGCCGAGGTTCGACGACGACCGGTTGAGGATCGCGCCGAACGGGCTACCGCCCTGGGCGGCCATCGGCTGATCGCCGATCGAGGAATACACGTGCCGGAACGGGTCGGTTCCGTCAGCGGCGGCTCGTTCCCCGCGCAACGCGTCGATACCCTCCTCGAGCCGAACCAGGGCGTCGGCGGTGCCGGTCGCCGGTGTGCCCTGGGGCATGGTGACGGCGGCCGAAATGAAGCTGGCTTCGATCGAGGGGAAGAAGTGGAAGGTCGTCCACCCACCTAGCACCATGCCGACAGTCAGCACCAGGAAAGCGGCGCCCAGCGCGGCGGTCGAATACCGCCACCGCAATGCCAGGTCGAGCGAGGGCCGGTAGCCTTCCCGAATGAACCGCTTCAGCCCGTTGGCGAACAGTCCCTGGAACCGTGCCCATGGTCCCTTGCGCGCGCGCTTCTTCGGGATGTGCGACAGGTGGGCCGGCAGGATCTGGAGAGATTCGACCAGCGAAAACAACAGGCAGGGGATGACGATGAGCGGGATCACCCGGAAAATCTTGCCCATCATGCCCGGCACCATCATCAGGGGTAGAAACGCGGCGACTGACGTCAGGACGGCGAAGATTACCGGCACCGAGATCTCCTGGGCACCTTCGATGGCGCCGCGGAGCCCTTCGCCATGCCGCTCCTGATGCGTGTAGATGTTCTCGCCCACCACGATGGCGTCGTCGACGACGATGCCGAGCACCAGGATGAAGGCGAACAGCGACATGACGTTGATCGAGACGTCGAGCCCCGGCATCAGCCACAGCGCACCAAGAAACGAGATCGGAATCCCAAGGCTGGTCCAGACCGCCAGCCGGAGCTCCAGGAAGAGCGCCAGCACCAGGAACACGAGCACGAACCCGGTCGCGCCGTTGCGCAGCAGCAAGCTGAGCCGCTCATCCAGCACTTCTGCCTGATCCTGCCAGGTGGTCAGCGAGATGCCGGCCGGCATCCTGGCGGCGGCGGTGGTCACGTACTCTTCAGCGACTTCGGCGATCTCCAGCGCGCTCTGCTCGCCGGTTCTGAAAACCGACACGAGCACGGTCGCTTCGCCGTCGAACCGCGCCGCCTGGTCGGTTTCTGCGAACCCGTCGACCACCGTGGCCACCTCGCCCAATTGGAGCCGGGTGCCGTCGACACGGGTGCGGAGCACCAGGCTCTCGTACTCGTTGCCGCGATACGCTTGGCCGATCGTGCGCAGCAGAATCTCGCCGCCGTCAGTGCGGACCGAGCCGCCAGGCAGGTCGAGCGACGTGCGACGGATCGCCTGGGCGACTTCGTCGAAGCTCAGACCGTGTCGGCGCAGCGCCGTTTCCGAGACCTCGATGGAGATCTCGTATGGGCGCGCGCTGATAATCTCGACCTGGGTAATCTCCGGGTGCGCCGACAGGTCGTCACGCACCTGCTCGGCGAGCAACTTCAACGTCCCCTCGTCGGTTTGTCCCGAGATGGCGATGTCAATCACCTGACGCCTGGCAATCAGCTCGCGGACAATCGGTTTCTCCGTCTCGACCGGGAACGTGTCTATTGCATCGACGTTGCTCCGGACTTCGTCGACGACCTTGCGCGCGTCGGCGCCCAGTTCGAGCTCGATCATCACCGAACCGCTGCCCTCCGAGGCAGTCGAGGTGATCTCCTTGATGCCGTCGATCCCCTGAATTGCCTCTTCGATTCGGACATTGACCGCCTGCTCGACCTCGTCGGGCGCCGCGCCGAGATACGGGATCGAGACGGTGATCCTGTCGAGCGAGAACTCGGGAAACACCTCCTGCTTGACGGTGAACACCGAGATCGCGCCGCTGACGATGATGAACACCATCAGCAGGTTGGCGGCGACCGAGTTGCGCGCGAACCAGTTGATGATGCCGTTCATGCTCTCACCTTGGACGCGACCGTCATCAGAGCACGGTCTTGCCGGTATGGAATGACGCGCGCGCTACGCGCTTCGAGTGCAGCGCGTAGGGTCGAGAGGGCCTCGGTCAGCAGATCGGGCAGCTCGTCGAGCGTCCCGTCGACCTTGACCGTCTGCACCAGCTCGCCGGTGGCGACGTCGAGCAGGCGCGCCGTGATCCGGAGCCGGCCACCGACATGCTGATACCCGCCGCTGATGAGCCAGGCGGCGCTCTGTCCGGCCGCCGACTCGAGAGCCACCCCTTCGTCTGGTTCGTCGAGCCGAACAACCGACACGCCGTCAAGCTGCCGCAGGCCGTCGGCCATCGCCGACGCCATGTCTCCGCCGAGCCTGTCGTCGGCCGGATTGCGCGTGATGTTGGCGAATGGCACGACCATGACGCTTCGTCGCCGCTCCAGGTCGGTCCGGGGGACAGGGTCTCGTTCGGCGACAGTCCGCGGCGCGGCGCTTGCGTCACCGAGCTCGGCCCTGACGGCTGCCACCACGTTGCTGGTCAGTGTCTCGAGCTCACCGACCGCGCCGTCCATCTTGAACGAGCGCACCAGCGTGCCACCAGCCACTTCGAGCACTCGCGCAGTGACACGAAGCCGATCGCCACTTCGCTGATACCCGCCACCGACGAGCCACTGGGCGTTGCGCGCCTCAGCGGTCTCGAGCGCGAGAGCCTCGTCGTCGGTCGTGAGCGTCACGACCCGCCCGGCGTCGGTGTCGGCGAGCGCGGTCCGTAGCGCCGACGTCATGTCGCCGCCGATCCAGTCATCGGCTGCGTTGCGCGACACGTTGGAGAACGGCAGCACAGCGATCCCCCCGGTTGTCGCGGCCGTATCGGTCGGTCGGTCGGCCGCCGGCGCGGCGTCGGGCGCTGTGCGTGGTGCCGCCGCTGGAGCCGCACCGCGGCCCGCGCGCCCTCGTCCGCCGCGCGCCCCCCGTTCTCTACGGGCGGCGCGACCGCCGCCTGCCGAAGCTCCGGCCGCTCCCGCATCCGCACGGCGAGCTCGGGAGGCATCTTCCACCGCTTCCACCGCTTCCACCGCGCGGGGGGGCGCCAGCGAGGAGTTTGAAGCCGCTGGTCGAGGCGGCGGTGCAGGAGGCGACGCGCTGGTCACCGGATTCAATGACTCGATCTGACGACGCAGCGCGGCAATCTGCTCCTCACGGCTCAGGGTCGGGTCGATGTCGAACTCCGGAGCGGCCCGCTCGCTGGTCGCTCGCTGTTGCTCAGTGTCGGGAACCGGGTCGGGTTCCGGCGCTGAGGGGGCAGGCGGCGGAGGAGCCTGCGCGTTGCTGGTCATCGCGGTCGCGCGCGCCACCCGGAGGCCGTCGTCCAGCACGCTCACCACCATGCCCTCGGTCACCGCGTCGAGCGCCGAGACCGAGACCCGCTCTCCTTCGGCGAGCCCGCTCCGTATCAGCACTTCCTCGCGGGTCGACCGCAGAACCTCCACCTGGCGGTATCGCAGGCGGCTGGAGTCGTCGACGACCAGCACTTGATCGCGCCCACGCAGTGCCGCCCAGGGCAGCACGACGACGTCGGTCACGGTCCGTCCCTCGATCTCCGCTTCCACGAACATCCCGGCCGCCAGCGGGGGGCGCGATGGGTTGCTGCCGGGCGCATACGGGTCACGCACTTCGGCAACAACGTGCACCATCCGGCTCACCGGGTCGATTTCGCTCTCGGTCCGGACGACACGGCCCTGCCACGTGTGCCGGCGACCGGCGAAGTCGGCCGACAGCGTGACCGGGGGACCGGTTTGTCGCCCGCCGCCTCGGTAGGACAGCGGAACGTCGACATATGCCAGTTCTTCGTCCGGCAGCGGCAGTCTGATCTCCGCCGAGTCGACCGCATAGATCCCCGCAAGGCGGTCGCCCTTGCTGACGAACTGGCCGATATCGACCTCCTTGCTCTGGACACGACCCGCATACGGCGCCTTGATTTCAGCGCGCTCGAGGTCTCGCGCTCCACGGTCGAGCGCCGCCTCCGCGGCGGCGACGGCGGCCCGGGCTTCCTGGACCTGTGGCTGGCGAAGCGTCAAAGCGCTCGGGTCGCCGCGGCCGAGCTCCTCCCATTCGCGGCGGGCCACCGCGGCCTCCGCTTCCTCCTGGGCGAGTCGGAGCTCGGCCTGCGCGAGTTGGGAGCGTGCCGTAATGACCGCCTGCTGGTAGTCGTACGGGTCGATCTTCAGCAGCACGTCTCCGGCTTCGAAGAAGCCACCGACTGCGAACGACTGCGCCACCTCGGTGATCGGACCCGAGATCTCGGGCACCAGCTGACTCGAGGTGCGTGGCTGCACGGTGCCCTGACTGGTGACCATCAGGCCAACCGATTGGAACTCCACGCGTTGGACGCGCACGCTCGGAGGCTCGAACGGCGGGGCCTGGGTCTCGACCGCCGGTCGGTTCAGATACATGAGGTAGGCCGCCAGGCTGGCGCCACCCAGCAGGACGACCGGCAACAGGAACCGCAGGATGCGAAGAGAAAGACGTGACATCGATTGCACTCGTCTGAAGGCTAAGGCCTGTTGACTGTTGACGGATTGCTAGGGCTGAGAAACGGTGACTGGCGCCGCGAGCTCGTCGAACCCGCCGCCGAGTGCCAGATACAGATCCACCCGGTTTTCGAGCCGCTGGCGGCGCGCGGCAATCAGGTCACCCTCGGCCTGCAGCGCCAGCCGCTGGGATTCGAGCACCGTGATGTAGTCGTCGAGTCCGGTGCGATATCGGTCTTCGGCCAGGTCTTCGGCGGCGCGCGATTGTTCTACCGAGGTCTCGAGGTGGCGCTCGCGATCGGCCAGAAACTCCTCGGCCGCCAGCGCGGTCTCCACCTCGGCATATGCGTTGAGCGCCGTGTTCGCGTAGGTTGCCAGCTCTTCGGCCGCTCGTGCCTCAGCGCGGTCGACGCCGGCGCGCAGACGTCCCCCCTGGAACACAGGCTGGAGCAGGTTGCCCAAAAGACTCCAGACACCAAAGTCGCCGTCGACCAGGTCGGCGAGTGCGCTCGTGGCGGTGCCGGTGTTGCCGGTCAGGCTGAGTCTGGGGTACAGCTCTGTTCGTGCGACATGCAAGCGCTGGCTGGCCGCCGCGATTCGGCGTTCGGCCGCGACCAAATCCGGGCGCCGGCTGACCAGGTCGGCCGGGAGCCCCCCGGGGATCGCAGGTGGCGTGTCGGGCAGCGTCGAGGGCGTCGACCGGGCACCAGAGGCGTATCGACCCAGCAAGACGTCGAGCTGTCGTGTCGTCGCGTCCAGCTGCTGACGGCGCTGCGCCCGCAGTGCCTCGGCGTTGGCGAGGTTCGACAACGACAGTCGCACATCGAGCGCCGGGCGCAGCCCCTGCTCGAAGCGTCCTCGGACCTGATCGGACGAGGTGCTGAAGCTGGCGACGCTCGCCTCGGCCAGCCGCAACTGCTGCTCAGCTTCGGCGATGGCGAACCAGGTTTTCACCGTCTGGCCGGTGATGGAGAGCTGTGCGCCACGCAGGTCGGCCGCGCGGGACTGGAGGTCGGCCAGGGCGGCGCGCGCACCGGACCGCAGCCGGCCCCAGAGGTCCGCTTCCCAGGTGGTGTCGACCGAGACGCCGTAGTTGGTGAACACGGTGCTCAACACCTGATTCTCGCTACCTGGAATCGGAAAGCCGATGAAGTTCTGTTTCCGCCGTGAACCGTTCAGCCCGGCCTGGACGGTCGGCTGGAGGTCCGCGGCGGCGATTCGAGAGTCGGCGGCCGCCTGCTCCAGACGCGCGGCGGCGGCTTGCAGGTCGTAGTTCTCCTCGAGTGCGGCGAGCACTACATCATCCAACGCGGCGTCGCCGAAATCTCTCCACCACCCGAAGTCAGGCGCATCGCCGGTGTCGGTGCGCGCCGTCCAGCTCTCTGGCGTCGCCACGTCGAGCGACGGAGGGGCGACCGGCGGCGCCGTGGCGCAACCGGCGACGAGCGCTGCGATTCCGATCCAGACGCCACGGGTCATCGCATCCTCCGACCGGCCCGGACTCCGACCGGCTCCGTCACCGGAGCCGCCGCCATGCCCGCTGTCGCGAACTGGATGAGCGACTCGAGAATCGCTTCCGGCTCCCGTTCGGCGCGGGCGTCGGTGGCGATGATCGCTTCGCCCCAGGTCATCGTGTAGGCCATCGACCCGAGCAGAAACAGCAGGCGCCAGTGCACCTCCACCGCGTCGAGCTCAGGCAGGCTGCGTTGGAATGCCGTCGAAAAACGCTGGAAGACGGTGTCGAATTTTTTGAGGAACTTCGCGCGGAGCTCCTGGTCGACCTCGGCGTGAATGCGACCGACGAGTTTGAGAAACTTCGGGTCGCTCTTGCCCCACTCACACCATTTGTCGAACAGCGGCGTCAGAAACGCCCGGACGACCTGATCGGTGGGTACCGTCGTGTTCCCGCGCGCCTCGAGCTCGTCGAGCCGTTCGAGACGAGCTCGGTTGACCGGCGCGGTCGTCCGCTCGAGCACCGCAATCAAGAGCGCTTCCTTTGAGCCGAAGTGATAGTTGACGGCCGCCAGGTTCACACATGCCTCGTTGGTGATATCTCGCATCGAGGTGGTCGGAAAACCGTGGTCGGCGAAGAGCCGCTCGGCCGCGTCGAGAATTCGTTCTTTGGTGTTTGTCGCCATCGTCCAGTGCGCCCCGACGAGTCTAGGAGTCCAAAATCAAACGCCCATTTAAATCATACGTTTAATAAACAGAAAAGTTCAACCGAGGTCGAAGCAGACGGAGAGTCGTCTGGGGCGAGGGCCCGCTAGGCGCAAGAAGTGCTCGCGACGACGATTGGTGTCGTTCGATAAGCGTCCGACTTGTCGGGGACTGCCCTGCAGATTCGAGAGTCGCTCGAGCTGGCAGGCGAAGAATCAGTTGAATCCTGTCCTCTACCTGAGTATTCTTCCCGTTCAGTGTCTGCGGGGATCGCGCAAACGGAACCCAGGGGACCGACCGCGCCATGGGCGCTCGGCCGCTGGCGCACGTCGGGTACACAGACCGGCTGCCGAAGAACATGGTCAAGCGGGCCATCCGAGGCACGGGGGAGTAAATGGAATTGTTTCAAGTAGGAACCGATCCGTGGGGGCAGGAGATTCTCATTCGGATTTCCTGGGGACTCCTGACTTTGGCGTTCTGGGCGGGCATCGCCTTTGTCCTGTTCCATGCGGTGTATGCGGTCGTCTGGAAGCCAAAGCTGACGCCGGACGGTGGCGGCGTTCCGAGCGGCGCCGAGGCAAACGTGCCCCAGAGGGTCGTTCGTCACACCGGGGCTGCCAGAATGTTTCACTGGGTGATGGCGGCGTCGATGCTCACCCTGCTCGCGACTGGCTTCCTGCCGATCGTCGGCCTGGAGTTCTCCTGGCTGAACATCCACTGGATCTCGGGTCTCATCCTGATCCTGTGCATCCTGTATCACATCGTCCACGCATCTTTTTTTCTGGACTTCTGGTCGATCTGGATCCTGCCTGGCGATCTCAAGGAGGCGATGCAGCGGACCCGGCGGCAATTCGGTCAGGCAGTGGACGTCGGCAAGCACGGCAAGTACCCGATCGACCACAAGCTGTATCACCTTTCTGTGACAATCTTCGCACTGGTTGTCTCGGTGACCGGTCTGCTGATGATGCTGAACATCGACACGCCGATCGTGCCTCGGAACGAGACGCTGTTCACCGCCGCGAACTGGGGCATCGTCTACGTCCTGCACGGGTTCTCGTCGGTGTTGTTCGTCACGCTCACGATCACGCACATCTACTTCGCCATCCGTCCCGATAAGCTCTGGATGACCAAGGCGATGGTCTTTGGGTCGGTGGGCCGGGACGACTTCCTGTCGCACCATGACCCGAAGCGGTGGGTCGTCACCCAGGACGGCCCGAAGTAACCGGCCCCCGGCGTAACGGAGCGACGAAGGCGGAAGTGTGTCCGATACTGTAACGGCGGAGTTGAAAAACCGGATCGACGCGATCGAAGGCGGCTACGAGTTGTTCTTGAGCTATGCCGCCAAGGGCGCCAGGGGCGAACCGGGGACCGGCGGCGAGTTGCGGAGCTGCCTCGAGCGTATGGACAAGGCGATGGACGGGCTCGGCGAGTTCCTGTCCGGTCTCGTCCGCGGGCGCGGCCTCGAGCCGCTTCCGCCATACGACGAGTTCTTCGAGGTGATCGGCCGCGATGCTGGGCGCGCCCAGCTCGCGCTCCGGCTCGTCATGGCCCAGCCCGGTATCAGCAGTCAAATCATCGACAACCTGAACGCCTCGGTGCATCTGCGCGCGCTCCTCACCGACCTGTTTCTCGTTGACGAGATCTTGCGGCCGCGTGCCTCCGACGCGATCCCGGCGGCGGCTCTGGCTCGTGAGGAGCCGCCCCCCGCCGACACCTCCTCAACGCCCTAAGGCGCCGTTTCGCCAGCTGCATCCGTATGAGTAGATTGGGACCGAGTCTGCTGCGTTTGGCCGTCGGCACGGTGTTCGTGGCCCACGGTCTGATGAAGCTGCTGCCGGTACCTGGCGGCGGTGTGCCGGAGACTGCCGCCCTCTTCGAGTCGCTCGCATTTCAGGCACCCTACGCTGTGGCGTTGAGCCTGGGCTGGGTCGAGACAGCCGGCGGAGTGGCGCTGGTCCTGGGCGCCTACACCGGATGGACCGCCTCCGCCTTACTGCTGACCACCGTCGTCACGAGCTGGAAACTGCACCTACCGAACGGGTTGTTCCTGAATTGGGCGCTCGATCCTGGCGCCGGCCACGGCTACGAGTTCGATCTGTTGCTGATCGGTGCGCTGCTCTCTCTGATGGTGACTGGCGGCGGCAGCCTGTCAGTCGATGGTGCCCGTCAGCGCGCTGCCGAGCTGGAGGCGGCCGGTCTGGCTCGCCTGCGGCGCTGAGTGGCATCCATCCGCCTGACGTTTGACCCCGATGAACCTCAACGGGCGAGCAGTCCTTATCACGGGAGGTAAGCGGGTCGGCGCTGCCGTGGCCTCCGGGCTCGCTGCTGGTGGCGCCAATGTGGCGCTGTCCTACAACCGGTCGAAGGCGGACGCCGAGCAAGCGGCCGCCGCGGTCGAGGCGGAAGGCCGGCGTGCCGTCGCCATACAGGTCGACCTGTCGCAACCGGAGGAGTGCGCTCGGCTGGTGAATGGCTCGGCCAAGACGTTTGGTCGTCTCGACATCCTCGTGAACATGGCGTCGGTCTATTCCCGCACCGCCTACGATGAGCTGACCGAACAGGACTGGGACCGCAGCCTCGCGGTCGACCTGACCGCGTCCTTTCTCTGCGCCCGGGCGGCGGTGCCGTACATGCGTGCACAGGGCGGCGGCCGCATCGTGAACTTCGCCGACTGGGTCGCTGCGAGCGGCCGTCCACGCTATGTCGGATTCCTGCCCTATTACGTCGCCAAGCGCGGGGTCATCGCGCTGACCGAGGCACTGGCGCTCGAGCTGGCCGACGATCAGATACTCGTCAATGCCATCGCCCCAGGGCCCATTCGTCCGCCGGATGGCCTGAACGAGACTGCCCTCGCCGAAGTGGAGCGAGTGACGCCGCTCGGGCGTTGGGGCGGCGACCAGGAGATCGTCAAGGCGGTCCTGGCGCTGGTCGAGACCGATTTCATGACCGGCGAGACGATACGGGTCGACGGCGGCCGGCACCTCCGCTGATACGCACACGGCCTGGCTGGACGTGTGAGATCAGGGTGCACCAACCGTGCGGTACTCTCGTCAAGGTGTGAGGTCGGTGCGCTAGATTTCCCGCGTCGGTGTCATACCGGCCACCTCGGCGATTGACTGTTGGAGGATTCTCACGCCGGCAGTAAGATCGTCAGTCTCCGTGACGATTGGAGGAAGAACCTTCAATACGTTGTCTTCGGGGCCGCATAGTTCGATCAGCAAGCCGCGGCGAAACGCCGCCCGGGACGTCGATTGTGCGATCGCCGCGTTCGCGATCTCGACACCGAACAGCATGCCCCGGCCACGAACTCGAGTCTCCAGATCGGGAAACGACGTACAGAGCTGCTCCAGCATGGCTGCCAGGTGCTCTCCCCGTCCATGAATCTCGGCGGAAAACAGTGGCGACTCCCAATACTCGAGCGCCGTCGTCGCCGTGATGAAGGCCAGGTTGTTTCCGCGAAAGGTGCTGGTGTGCTGGCCGGGCTCCCACTCGTCCAGATGCGGCTTCAACAACACGATCGACATCGGCTGGCCTGAGCCACTGATCGATTTTGAGAGCACGACAATGTCCGGTGCTATCCCTGGAAGCTCGAAGCTGAAGAACTCGCCGGTGCGGCCACAGCCCACCTGAATGTCGTCGACAATGAGCAGGGCGCCGCAGTCCCGGCACAGTTCGTCAAGCGACCGCAGCCAAGCGGCGGAGGCCACGTTGACGCCGCCCTCAGCTTGAATCGTCTCCACGACAATGGCCGCCGGTTGATCTACGCCGGTGGACTTGCCAAGAATCAGCTTTCGAGCGTAGTCGACAGTGTTCACGTCGTCGCCCAGAAAACCGTCATATGGCATGAAGGTCACATCGGCAGCGGAATCGTAGTACTCGTTCCGATAGCTCTCTCCGGCGGTCACCGCCAACGATCCGGCTGTCAGCCCGTGGTAACTGTTCGTGAAGGCGATGACATTACGTCGTTTCTTCACCATCCGCGCCAGTTTCAACGCGGCTTCGATTCCGTTGGTGCCTGTCGGGCCAACAAACTGCAGTCTGTAGTCCAGCTTTCGTGGTCTCAGAATGACAGACTCGAACTTGCTCAAGAACGCTTCCTTGGCCCTGGTCGCCATGTCCAGACTGTGCATCACGCCATTGCCGCGCACGTAGTCGACCATCGCCCTGGAGATTCGCGGCGCATTGTGACCATAGTTCAGCGCTCCCGCACCTGCGAAGAAGTCGAGGTATTCGCGGCCATCGACGTCATAGAGCCGGCAGCCCTCTGCTTTGTCGAACACGGCTGGAAAGCTGCGACAGTAGGACCGCACCTGCGACTCGAGTCGTTCGTGCGGATACTCTCCCTGCGACTCTGAACGACCGACCACGACTGGTCGTACCGCTTCGGGTGGCTTCATGCGTCTTTGGCGGACGATTCACGCCGGCGTCGTTGGTCGCGCCGATTGGGCGGGGAACTGGCTCAGCGCGAACCGCCGATCGTTATCCGGCCCTATGATACCCTTCGCAGTTTGAGTCGCGTGGGCCTCCCGTCGCTTGGTCGGCTGAAATCATGAAGCTGTGGGAGTTCCTCAGTCGCGAGTCTGACGTTCCACTTTCCCGGGTGATGGCGATCGCGGCCGTGTCCGGGTTGGCCAACGCCCTGTTGCTGGCGGTCGTCAACCAGGGGGCTCACACGGTCTCCAGCGGTTCGACGACCCAGCTGTTCATTCTCTTCGGCGTCGTCATCTCGCTCTACATCGTCACCCAGCGCTACATTCTCCGCGTTGCCAGCATCGAAGTCGAGCGGATCATCGCCAAGCTGCGCGTGAAGCTGTCTCAGAAAGTCCGGCAGGCCGATCTCGGCCCACTCGAGCTGCTGGGACGCTCGCGTATCTATGCGAGCATGCAGACCGAGACGCTCACCATCTCGCAGTCGACCGCCCCGATGATCATCGCGTGCCAGGGGTCGATCCTCATTGTGTTCAGTATGTTGTACATGCTCATCCTGTCCCGGGTCGCCTTCTTCCTCACGGTGGCGATTGTGGGTCTTGGCGTCCTGGTCCATTTCAAGAGCCGCAACGAGCTCATCGCGGAGATGCACCGCTCGACGGCCAAGGAAAACGAGTTCTTCGACGTCCTGACCGATCTGCTCGAAGGTTTCAAGGAGATGAAGCTCAACCAGGCGCGCGGTCGTGACCTGTTTGCCGAGCTGAGCCAGATTGCCGACGACGTGGCGGAGACCAAAACCAAGACCGGGGTGCGCTACGCCGACTATTACATCTTCACGCAGGTGCTCTTCTATCTCTTGATCGGGGCGATGGTGTTCGTCCTACCCGGCTTGAGCGCGGTCTACTCCGACCAGGTGACCCAGCTGACGGCCGCAATCCTGTTCATCATCGGTCCGATCACCGGTGTGGTCGGCGCGTTTCCTGTCTTCCGGATGGCCGAGCACTCCATCGAGAACATCGCGCGTCTGGAAGCCGAGCTCGACCAGGCGCGCGTCGGCAACAACGACACCTATGCCGGGAACGGGGAGCCGCCTCCGGTCATGACGACGATCGAGTTGAACACGGTTCGGTTCAGCTACACCGACCGAGACGGCAACCCGCTGTTCACGGTCGGTCCGCTCGATCTGACCCTCAAACAGGGGGAGGTCCTGCTGATCGTTGGTGGCAATGGGAGCGGGAAGTCAACTCTGCTGAAGTTGCTGACCTCGCTCTACTATCCAAGCAGCGGCGAGATACGCGTGAATGGGCTAGACGCGCGCACGGTCGGCTACCGGACCTACCGTGAGCTGTTCTCGGCGATCTTCGCTGACTATCATCTCTTCGAGCGCCTGTACGGCGTGAGCGGCGTCGACGACAAGCGGGTCGTCGAGTTGCTCCGGCTCATGGGGCTTGAGCGGAAGACCACATGGCGCGACGGTCGCTTCGCCAACCAGGAGTTGTCGACCGGCCAGCGCAAGCGGCTCGCCCTCATCATCAGCTTGCTGGAGGACAAGCAGATCTACGTCTTCGACGAGTGGGCGGCGGATCAGGATCCGTCGTTCCGCGAGTTCTTCTACGAGACGCTGCTCCCTGAAATGAAGCGCGGAGGCAAAACCGTCGTGGCAGCGACACACGACGAACGGTACTTCCACGTGGGCGACCGCGTTCTGAAGATGGAGGCTGGACGCTTCATTTACGACTCGGACACAACCAAGATCGGTCCTCGTTGATCCACTGTTTTCGCTTGTGTTAGCCTATCCCTTCCGAGGGTGGCGATCCCACGCAAATAGCTGGAAAAGGGTAGTAGAATCGGCGGTCCGGACCGTCCTGACCCCCACAAAGGCTGGACGATCGGGGTCTCGCGTCAGTCTCGGGTTGTCCATGGCTTCCTCTGTCTCATCGTCGCCTGCCTGTCAGACGCTTGTCGAGGCACTTCGGACGCGTGCGTCCGAAACGCCGGACCGCGTCGCCTTCGTGTTCCTGGAGAACGGGGAGCAGGAGTCGGCGCGTCTGACCTTCGGCGAGCTGGACCGGCTGGCCGGCACCACGGCGGCTCGCCTGCGCGCCTCGGCGGCGGCCGGGGACCGCGCGCTGCTGCTCTATCCCCAAGGGCTGGACTTCGTCGTGGGGCTGTTCGCGTGCTGGTATGCCGATGTCGTGGCGATTCCAACGAAGGCACCCGGCGCCAGCCGGAAGAACGCGCGTCTGGACGCGATTGCGGCCGATGCCGAGGCCGCGGTCGCGCTCAGCACGACGGCAGTCCGCGAACGGACGGCAGCGCGCCTCGACGAGCACACGCCGCTTGGTCGGTTGCGTTGGGTGTGTAGCGACGATGAGACCGATCGGTCGGCCTCTCGCTGGACCGCGACGCCCGCACCGGACCGGCTGGCGATGCTCCAGTACACCTCCGGTTCGACGAGCGACCCGAAAGGCGTGATGGTCAACCACGCCAATCTGCTGCACAACGCCTTCGAGGGGGCGCTCGGCTGGGGTGACGACGCCGCCGACGCGGTGGTGTCGTGGCTTCCGACCTTTCACGATCTTGGGTTGATGATCGGCGTGCTGTATCCCGTCTATACAGGAATGCGTAGCTACATGATGACGCCGGCCGCGTTTCTGGCGAAGCCGCTGCGCTGGTTGGAGGCGATCGCTCGGCATGGCGGCACTCACTCGGCGGCGCCCAACTTCGCGTTCGATCTCTGCGTCGACCGGAGCACGCCCACCCAGCGCGCGGCGCTCGACCTCAGTGGATGGTCGATGGTGATCAATGGCGCCGAACCGGTGCGAGCCTCGACGCTGCATCGGTTTACCGAGGCGTTCGCTCCATCCGGTTTCCGCGCCACCGCGCTGTGTCCAGGTTATGGGCTTGCCGAGGCGACGATGCGGGTCACCTGCTCGCGTCGTGGAACGATGCCGGTGGCGGTGACGGTCCACGCCGACGCGTTGATGGGGCATCGTGTCGAGACGGCCACCGACGCCGCGCCGAGCACGACCTTGGTCGGGTGCGGGCCGACTGAGACCGACACGAGGATCGAGATCGTGCGCCCGGGCACGGTGGCGCCTTGCGACCCGAACGAAATCGGCGAGATCTGGATCAGTGGGCGCAGTGTTGCGCTCGGCTACTGGAACCAAGCCGATGCGACGCAACGCACATTCCGGGCGCGGACCCTCGATGGGGCCGGACCGTTCTTGCGCACCGGTGATCTGGGCTTCGTGCGTGACGGTGAGCTGTTCGTTACCGGGCGCATCAAGGACGTGCTGATCATTCGGGGCCTGAATCACTATCCGCAAGATATCGAGCAGACCGTGGCGGCGTGTCACCCCACGTTGAGGGCCGACTGGGGGGCGGCGTTCCAGCTGAGTCTGGATGGCGAGGAACGCGTCGCGATTGTCCAGGAGGTCAGCCGGACGGCGTTGCGGACGCTGGATGCGAACGACGTCATCGCGACGATCCGACAGGTGGTGGCGCAGCAGCACGACCTGCCGGTGGCCGTCGTCCTCCTCGTGCGACCGGCGACAATCCCCAAGACGTCGAGCGGCAAGATCCAGCGGCAGGCCTGCCGCCGCGCCCTGCTTGAGGGCCGGTTGTCGGTGGTGGCCGAGTGGCGCCAGACCGCCGGACCGACCGACGATACGGCCGCGGCGCCGGATCCGTCTCGCTCGGTGCGGGAGCAGATTCTGACGGCGTTGTCCTCCTGCCTCCGGGTGCGTTCGTCCGAGATCGACCCGCGTCAGCCGTTCGCCCGGTACGGCATGGACTCGATGTCGGCGGTCCTGCTGGCCTCGACACTCGGCGACGCGCTCGACCGGCCGTTACCCCCCACGCTGGTCTATGACCACCCAACCGTCGATGCGCTCGAGCGCTTTCTGGCCGGCAAGGATGCCGTGTCGTCGGTGCACGCAGGCGCACGCGCGACGGGTGACCCGATCGCCGTGATCGGGCTGGGCTGCCGCTTCCCCTCAGCGTCGGGGCCGGATGAAACTTGGGCGCTGCTCCGTGATGGCGTCGACGCGGTTTGCGAGGTGCCGGCATCGCGCTGGGACAACGAAGCGGTTCATCATCCGGAGCCGGGGACGCCCGGACGCACCAACACGCGCCGGGGCGGCTTTCTGGAAGATGTCCATGGATTCGACCCGGTGCTGTTTGGCATCGCGCCACGCGAGGTGACCGAGATCGACCCGCAACAGCGGTTGTTGCTCGAGGTGAGCTGGGAGGCGCTCGAAGATGCCGGTATCGCGGCCGACCGGCTGGCCGGCACATCGACGGGCGTGTTCGTCGGCCTCAGCACCACAGACTATCTCACGCTGCAGCTGACGCGGGGCAGGCGCGCCACCGCCTTCACCAGCACGGGGAACGCGCCAAGCGTCGCCGCGAGTCGGTTGTCTTATCTGCTCGACCTCCGCGGTCCCGCCTGGGCCGTGGACACCGCATGTTCGTCATCGCTGGTCGCGGTGCATCAGGCGGTGCGGAGCCTGCGAGACAAAGAGTGCGACATGGCGCTCGCCGCCGGCGTGAACCTGATGCTGACCCCCGATGTGACCGTCGCGCTGTCCCAGGCGCGGATGTTGTCCGCCGACGGGCGGTGCAAAGTCTTTGATGCCGACGCCGATGGATACGTGCGTGGCGAGGGCTGTGGCGTGGTCGTGCTGAAGCGGCTGTCTGACGCCGTTTCCGCCGGTGACCGGATCGTGGCGGTAATTCGCGGGACCGCGGTCAACCAGGACGGGCGCAGCAACGGGTTGACGGCGCCGAACCCGGCGGCACAAGAGGCAGTGGTCGAGCGGGCGCTGGTCGACGGTGGGGTTGACGCCGCGCAGGTCGACTACGTCGAGGCGCATGGCACCGGGACGGTCCTCGGTGATCCCATCGAGCTCAATGCCTTGAAGAGGGTGCTGGCTCCGGGGCGCGGGGCCGACCAGACGCTGTGGGTCGGGTCGATCAAGACCAACATCGGTCACCTCGAGGCGGCGGCTGGCATCGCCGGATTCATCAAGGTGGCGCTGTCGCTGCAGCGCCGGATGATACCGCCGCACTTGCACCTGCGTCAGCTGAACCCGCATATCGCCGACACCGGGGCCACGGTGCGTGTGCCGCAGCAGGCAATGGCGTGGCCGACGCGACACGATCCGCGCATCGGGGGTGTCAGCTCGTTCGGGTTCGGTGGCACCAACGCCCACGTCGTGCTCGAGGAGGCGACCGAGGAGCCACGGGCGACGGTGGAAGTGGAGCGCCCATGCCATCTGCTGGTGACGTCCGCGCGCACCGACACCGCTTTGGCATCGCTCGTGGATCGGTGTGATCGCTGGCTCGACTCCACGGATCTCGATCGGGGTGACATCTGCTTCACAGCGAGCACCGGCCGTTCCCATCTCGAGCACCGGGCCGCGAGCCTGCTCATGGCGGACCGCCGCGTGGAGATCGAACGCCGCGCGCTGGCGCCAGATGACGCCGGTCCGGCTGTGGCATTTCTGTTCACCGGTCAGGGCGCACAGCATGCCGGGATGGGCGCGCAGCTCTACGCGTCCGAGCCGCGGTTCAGGGAGCTCCTCGATCGCTGCGCTGAGCTGGCGGACGCGGAACTTCAGCGACCGTTGCTCGAGGTGCTGTTCGAGAAGTCCGGCAGCGACCTCGGCCGCACCGCCTACACACAGCCGGCCCTCTTTGCCGTCGAGTACGCGCTGGCGATGCTCTGGCGGTCCTGGGGCATCGAGCCGCGCGCCGTGCTGGGACACAGCATCGGCGAATACGTCGCGGCGACGATGGCCGGGATCTTCACGCTCGAGGAGGCGCTTCGTCTGGTCGTCGAGCGCGGGCGGTTGATGCAGGCGTTGCCACCCGGCGGTGCCATGGCGGCGCTCGTCGCGGACCCATCCGATGTGGAGTCGGCGCTGGTCCGGTTCGAGGCTCGTGTCTCGATTGCCGCGGTGAACGGTCCGCGCTCGGTTGTCATCTCCGGAGACACCGAGGCAGTGGACGCCGTCGGTGCGCTGTTCACCGGTACGCGGCTGGAGGTTTCCCACGCCTTTCATTCGTCGCGTATGAACCCGATGCTGACCGCGTTCGCCGAGGTGGCGCAGGCCGTCGACTACCGTTCGGCCCAGCTGCCGATTGCGGCCAATCTGACCGGGATACTCGACGACGGGCGGATGAGCACGGCGGACTACTGGGTGCGACAGGCAAGGGAACCGGTGCGGTTCGCCGACGCCGTTACGGCCCTCTCCCGTACCGGGGTCGACACGTTCGTGGAGATTGGCCCCGCGCCGGTCCTGTCGCGGCTTGGCCGCCAAAGTGTAACTGGCAGCACTTGGCTGGCCAGCCTGGTACCCGGGGACGGAGAGTGGGAGCGCATGCTCGGCTCGCTGGGGCGTCTCTTCGTTCGTGGCGCGCCGATCGACTGGGGGCGGCTCGACCCGCCCGGCACACGACGCAAGGTGGCGTTCCCGACCTATCCTTTCGAACGGCGGCCCTTCTGGCTCGAAACGACGCCCGTTGCGTCTGAAGCCGGCGGGGCCCGGGACCTCGTGCAGGCGCTGCGGTGGGAGCAGGTGGACCGGGCGAGCGGCGATGAACCTCCGACCGGTCGTGGTGGGCGGTGGCTGCTGTTCTGCGACACGGAGGGTGTTGCGATTGGCGTGGCGGAGTGGCTGCGTGCGCGGGGAGACGAGGTGCGGTTGGTCGTTCCGTCGACGGCGTCGCAGCCCGTGGCTGCCGACCCTCTGGGAAGCGACAGCGACCGTTGGAGGGTCGACCCGAACCGCGCTGTGGACGTCGACCGGGTCCTGTCGGCGGCGGCGGTCGACGGTCCGCTTGCCGGCGTGATCTGTTTCCAGGGGCTTGATCTTCCGGGGTCGTCGGTTGGTGTCGACGAGCGGACCCTGTCGGCGGCGGTCGACGGGTGCGAGCGGTTGCTGCATGTTGTGCGGGCGATGTCGGGGCTAGCGCCGGCAGCTGGCGGCCAGCCACCCCGCCTCTGGGTCGTCACGCGCGGTGCCGCGCCGGTGCCCGGCGACGTTGGTGGCGCGCTGGCACAGGCGCCGCTGTGGGGGTTTGGCCGTTCCGTCGCCATGGAGCAGCGCAGTCTGTGGGGCGGCTTGATCGATCTCGATCCCTCCGATAACGACCCGATCGGCGAGCTCGCGAGCTGCTGGCGGGTGGCGGCGACTGAGGATCAACTCGCCGCTCGGAGCGGCCGCGTTCTGGCGCCGCGTCTGCGGTCCGCTCCGGAATTGGTCGGAGACCCGCCGGCGTCGCCCTCTGGGGACGGTACGTATCTGGTGACCGGCGGAACCGGGGGCTTGGGGCTGCTTGTGGCGGGGTGGCTGGTGGATCGTGGCGCCCGGTCGGTCGTCCTGGTCTCCAGACGGGGCGCGGAGGCCGATGCCGCTGTGCGGACAGTCGCGCGATGGCAGGAGGCCGGCGTCGAGGTCCGGGTCGAAGCGGCAGATGTTGCCAGCCTGGACGCACTCGCAGGGGTCATCTCGCGGATCGATGCGAGCGGTCGGCCGCTGCGTGGGATCGTCCATGCGGCTGGAGTCCTTGACGACGGGATTCTCCAGAAGCTGGATCGCGCGCGGGTCGAGACGGTGTGTCGTCCGAAGATCGCGGGCGCGCTGGCACTGGACCAACTCACCGGCGACCGGGAGCTGGACTTCGTCATCCAGTTCTCGTCCATTTCCGCGCTGGTCGGCGCCGCCGGTCAGGCGAATTATGCGGCCGCGTCCGCGTTTCTCGACGCGTTCGCCGTGGGTCGTAGCAGACCGGGGCGACCGATGCTCGCGGTGAACTGGGGGCTGTGGGACGGTGAGGGACTGGGCGCCCATCTCGATGTCCGGCATCGCAACCGGTTAGCGGCACAGGGATTCACACCGCTGACCGCAGCTGAGGGCGTGCACGCGTTCGGTCGGCTTCTGGGACGTCAGGGTTCGGTGGTCGTGGCGCGTGCCGACTGGGCGGTATGTGGTTCGGGACGACCCTGGAGCTCGGTGTTGCGCCCCTTTCATGCGGGCCTCGCCGCCGGACCTGCCGGCGGGTCGTCGGGGTGGCTTGCGCACCGTGTCCGACAGGGCGCAGCCACCGAGAGCGGGGAGCTGTTGCGAGACGCCGTGCGCGGACAGGTGGCCGCCGTGCTGGGCTGCGACCCAGATGCGGTGCCGCTCGAGAGGGGATTCTTCGATCTGGGGATGGATTCGCTGCTGGCTATGGATCTGAGGGCGCGCCTCGAGGCGGCTCTCGACGACACGCTGCCTCCAACTCTCACGTTCGATCACCCCACTACGGCGCGGCTCGCCGCGCATCTGGCGCACCGGTTTGGAGCCGGCGAGCCAGTCACGGTCGACACGTCGGGACCAACCGACCCTGCCCGGGACACGCTGACCGAGGTGGAGCGTCTGTCGCCCGTCGAACTGGAAGCGTTGATCGACCGCGAGGTGGACTCGCTACTCAAATGAGCGACGCCACTCCCGACATACGACGGCTGTCGCCGCTGCAGCGGGCCGCGTTCGCGGTGCGCGAGATGCGGGTGCGGCTCGACCGGGTCGAGGCGGCGCGGCGTGAACCGATCGCCGTGGTCGGCATGGGCTGCCGTTTTCCCGGAGGCGCGACATCGCCGGATCGGTTCTGGGAGCTGTTGCGGGACGGTCGCGACGGTGTAGGCGACGTCCCCCGGGATCGCTGGAACACGGACCGTCTCTTCGATCCTGACCCGAGCCGACCTGGGGCGATTACAACCAGGCGTGGCGCGTTTCTCGACGACGTCGATCTGTTCGACGCGGCCTTCTTCGATCTGTCCGGCAGTGAGGCGGACAGCCTCGACCCCCAACAGCGTGTGCTGCTCGAAGTGACGTGGGAGGCGCTCGAGCATGCCGGATGTGCGCCGACGCGGCTGCGCGACAGCCGGACCGGCGTCTTCATCGGCATCGGTCAGAACGACTACGCGCGCCGGGGGCTGTTGTCTGGCGCCCTTGATCGGATCGGGCCGTATGACGGCACCGGTAACGGATTCTGCTTCGCCGCCGGTAGGTTGTCGTTCGTTTTCGGTCTGACGGGCCCCAATCTCGCGGTCGATACCGCATGCTCGGCGTCACTCGTGTCGACCCATCTGGCCTGCCAGAGCCTGCGACTCGGCGAGTGTGACCTGGCGCTGGCCGGCGGCGTTCAACTCATGCTGTCACCCGAGGTCACAGTGTTTCTCTCGCGCGCGGGTGCGCTGTCACCCGACGGGCTGTGTCGGACGTTCGATGCCGGTGCGAACGGGTACGGTCGGGGCGAGGGGTGTGGTGTCGTCGTGCTCAAGCGGGTTTCCGACGCAATCCGAGACGCCGACGACATCCTTGCCGTGCTTCGAGGGTCTGCGGTTAACCATGACGGTCCCAGCAGCGGACTGACGGTGCCCAGCGCGCCCGCCCAAACGGCGCTCATCCGGGAGGCACTCGACCGTGCGGCGCTTGGGCCCGATGACATCGACTACATCGAGGCGCACGGGACCGCGACCGCCCTGGGCGATCCCATCGAGGTGAGTGGGCTCGAGCAGGTGTTCGGCAGACGCGACGCGGGGAACCCGCTGCGTCTGGGCTCGGTGAAGACGAACATCGGCCATCTGGAGGCGGCGGCCGGCATGGCCGGGCTCATCAAGACCGTGCTGGCGCTCCGTCACGGTGAGATCCCGCCGCATCTGCATGTTGATCAGCTGAACCCGGCTGTGTCCTGGGGCCGGCTGCCGTTTCGTGTCGCGACCACGGGGGAGCCTTGGCCGCCGGGGACGCGCCGCAGACGCGCCGGCGTCAGCGCGTTCGGCATCAGTGGCACGAACGCGCATGTGGTGGTGGAGGAGGCGCCGTTGCGGGCGCGCGCCCCGTCGGTGGGGCGTCGAGCGCGGCAGGTGGTGAGCGTGTCGGCGCGGAGCGAGGCGGCGTTATCGGTGCTGGCGACGGGGTATGCGACGCATTTGCGGGCGACGGCGGGGGTGGCGCTGGGGGACGTGAGCTATACGGCGAACACGGGGCGGGCGCGGTGGGCGGCGCGGCTGTGCGTGGTGGCGTCGGGGGTGGAGGAGGCGGCGGCGCAGCTGGCGGCGGCCGGCGCGGGGCGCCCGGCGGCCGGCGTGGTGCGGGGCCGGGGGGCGCGCGCGCCGCGGGTGGGCTGGGCGCACGGGTCGGGGTCGGCTTGGGCGGCGGCGGCGGCGGCGCTGTATGCGGATGAGCCGGTGTTCCGGGCGGCGGTGGCGGCGGTGGCCGCGGCGGCGGCGGTGGAGCGAACGGCGGCGCAGCTGGTGGGAGAGCCGGGCGGCGCGACGGCGGACCCGGTGGTGGCGGCGGTGGCAGAGCTGGCGCGCGGGTGCGGCCTGGCGGCGGTGTGGCGGGCGTGGGGCGTGACGCCGTGGGCGGTGACGGGGGTCGGGGTCGGGGCGTATGTGGCGGCGGTGACGGCGGGGGTCTTCGGGGCGGGCGAGGCGGCGCGGCTGCTGAGGGGGCAGGTGCGGGTCCGGACGAGCGGGTCGTCGGCGGCGCAGCGGGAGCTGGCGCGGGTGGCGCAGGGGGTGGCGTATCGGGCGCCGCAGGTGCGGTATGTCACGGCGCCGGGGGCCGGGCCGGTGACGACGGCGGCGTACTGGACGGCGCAGCCGAGCGGGCAGTGGGAGACGACGGCGAAGCCGGCGGGGCTGGCCGCGGCGGGTTGCGAGGTGGTGCTGGAGCTGGGTGCGGCGGCCGGAGGGGCTCCGCCGGGTGACGGCGCGCTGGCGGGCGGACCAGACGGGTCCGGGTCGGGAGGCTCGCTGCTGGAGACGTTGGCCGCACTCTGGGTCCGGGGGGTCGCGGTCGATTGGGAGGCGGTGCATCGCGACCAGGGGCACCAGCGGGTGACCCTGCCATCCTATCCGTGGCAAAGACAGCGCTATTGGCATGCCGTAGCGCCATCCGATGCCGCCGGCGAGACCGCCACCGATGGATGGACCTATCGCCTCGTCTGGGAGCCGCCGCCCGGTCGCGGGTCCGAACCACGGGCGGGCGCCGCCGCTTTGTCGCCGGTGGACCTGGAGAGTCACCTGGCATCGCATCTCGACGAAATAAGAGCGGATGCCCGGCTCCACCGGTATGCCGATGCGCTGACGGCGCTCGAGACTCGGGCGGCATGGTATGCGGCCGAGGCGATGACGCAGATCGGCATGGACCGCGCGGCCGGCGTCCGCGTGGACGCCGCCGAGTTCGCCGAGAGGTCCGGCATCCCGGCTGACCGACGACCGCTGCTCCGGCGCCTGCTGACGATGCTCGACGAGGTGGGTGCGTTGTCGTTTCGGGGAGGGAGCTGGGAGACGACCGGGCGCTGGCCCGATGCGCCGGCGACCGAGAGTGTCGAGCAGTTGATCGGACGCTATCCGGACGCCGAACGTGAGATCCGGATGCTCGACCGCTGCGGCGCGGCGCTGGGAGCGGTGCTGACCGGTCAGCAGGACCCTCTGGCACTGCTCTTTCCTCCAGACGCGTCCTTGACCGCCGCGGACCTGTATGCCGACACGCTCCTCTCCGACACCGTCAACGGGATCGTCGAGCGGGTGGTGACCGGCATCGCGGACGTCCAGCGCGGCGGCCGCACGATCCGTGTCCTGGAGATCGGCGCGGGCACAGGCGGCGTGACGACAGCGATTGCACCGCGGCTGCCTGCGGACCACACCGCATATCTGTTTACCGATCTGTCTTCCGGCTTCCTCGTCCGTGCACGCGACCGGTTCGCCCACCTGCCGTTTCTCGAGACCGCTCGGCTCGACATCGAGCGTGACCCGGCCACCCAGGGGTTCGAGCCCGCCGCCTTTGACATGGTGGTGGCCGCCAATGTGCTGCACGCCACCCGCGATTTGCGCGAGAGCCTGACCCACGTGGCCAGCTTGCTCGCGCCCGGGGGCTTCCTGGTACTGCTCGAAGGGACGGCGCCGCGCCGCGCTATCGATCTCATCTTCGGGTTGACCGACGGGTGGTGGCGCTTTCAGGACCACAACCTGAGACCGTCACACCCGCTTGTCGACCCGCCAGCCTGGCGCCGCGTCCTGGAGCTGAGCGGCTTCGAGCAGGTCGATACCTTCGGGTCGGCTCCTGGGGACGTGGGCATCCTGGCGTCTCAGGCGGTGCTGGTGGCGCGCCGCGCCGCTAGCGACGCTGCCCCGATCGGTGGCGTCCACCGGGTTGCCGTCCACGGCACCGGTCACGCGTCTCCCGGACGGTGGGTGGTGATGGGTGATCGCGGAGAGACTGGCGGTCAGGTTGCCGACCAGTTGCGCGCAGTCGGTGCGGAAGTGTCGCTGGTCTCGGACCGGGGCGAAGACGGGTACAGCGACTGGGCGGTCAGCGATTCGTCGGACACGGGCGTGTCCGGCGTAGTCGATCTGCGTATGCTCGATCTACCGGCCGCGCCGACGCTCACCGGCGAGGGTGCCCAGCATGCGGCCGAGCATGTGTGCGGCCAACTCGCCACGCTCGTCCGCAACCTCGCGCCGGTTGCCTCCAGGCGATGCGCCTTGCACCTGGTTACACGCGGCGCGGTGGCGCTGGAGGGAGAGTCACTGGAAGGCGTCGCGCAGGCCGCCGCCTGGGGCATTGGCAGAGTGGTCACGCTCGAGCATCCGGAGCTGCGAACCTGTCTGCACGACCTGGATCCGCGGGACCGGACGGGCGATGCGAGTCATCTGCTTGTCGATGGAATGCTTCGTCAGAACGACGAAACGCTACAGCTCATCCGGAGCGGCCAGCGGCGCGTGGCTCGGCTCGTACCCTATCCGATCTCCGGCTTCCCATCGTTTGCCTGCGATCCGGATGGGACCTATCTGGTAACCGGTGGTTTGGGCGGGTTGGGCCTCTTGCTGGCCGACTGGCTGGCCTCGAAAGGCGCCGGTCGGATCGTGCTCGTTGGCCGACGGGTACCCTCGTCACCGGCCAGAGAGGCGATCCGGGCGATTGAGGCGGCTGGCCGGCAGGTCGTGGTGAAACAGACGGACGTCACCGAGCCGAGTGCGGTCGACACGCTCCTTGGGTGGATTCGCGAGAACGGACACCGCCTCGCCGGGGTGTTTCACGCCGCGGGTCATCTGGACGATGGCATCCTGACGCAGCTCGATGCCCAGCGCGCCTCCGCCGTGCTCAAGCCCAAAGTGCAGGGCGCCTGGAACCTGCATCTGGCCACACGCCAGGCTCCGCTCGATTGTTTTGTTCTCTTTTCGGCCGCGACGTCGCTCATCGGGTCTCCAGGACAGGCGAGCCACGCGGCCGCCAACGCGTTCCTCGACGCGCTGGCGCACTATCGGCGGGCGCAAGGGCTGTCCGCGGTCAGCGTCAACTGGGGCGCCTGGGCACAGGCCGGCGCGGTGGCCGGTGCGGAGGTGGCCGCGCGCGTGCGGTTGAAGGGGCTGCGGCTGATGGCGCCCGAACGCGGCCTGGCGATCCTCGAACGCGTGATGACCGGAGAGTCGCCGCAGGTCGGAGTGTTCGACGTCGATTGGACGCGGATACCACGATCGTTGAGGGCGTTGCCACTCCTGTCCCGGTGCGCGCCACAGCAGCGCCCGATGGCGGAGCCCGCGGTCGTCGAGAGTCCGCTGCTGGTCCCAAGCTCCAGACGTCGTAGCGCTCTGGCTGCCTTCGTTCGCGAACACGTCCGACAAGTCCTTTCCATGCCGGGACGGGCCGTCGTCGACATGGAGCAGGGATTCTTCGACCTTGGGATGGATTCGCTCACGTCGATGGAGCTGCGCGGCCGTCTGCAGACCGGTCTCGGCTGCTCGCTGTCGGCGACTGAGATCTTCGACTACCCCACACCGTCGGCGCTTGTGGAGCATCTCGATGCGTTGCTGTCGCCCGAAGCGACGACGGGCACCTCGATTTCCGACCGTGATCCCCCAGGCGAAGTGGACGGGAAGCAGAAGATTGCCCTCTCCGAGGACAACGTCGCTGAACGGCTCAGTCGCAAGCTGGCGGAGTTGCGAGAGGAGCTCAGTCGATGACCGACGACCGTCGTCGCGATCGCGAGCTGATGAGGGAGGCACTCGAGACCATCGAGCAGCTACAGGTTCGTCTCCGGGCGCGCAGCGAGCTGCGATCCGAGCCGCTCGCAATCGTAGGGGTTGGTTGCCGTTTTCCGGGCGCCTCCGATCCCAAGGCATTCTGGCGACTGCTGCGAGAGGGTAGAGACGCCATCACGGAGGTCCCGCCGACTCGCTGGGATGTGGACGCCTGGTACGACCCCGACCCGGATGCGGCCGGCAAGGTGTCCACGCGGTTCGGGGGATTCCTCGACGGAGTCGAGACGTTCGACGCGGCGTTCTTCGGAATCACGCCCCGCGAAGCGAGGAGTCTGGACCCGCAGCAGCGCCTCCTGCTCGAGACCGCATGGGCTGCGCTCGAGTCGGCGGGCATTCCACCAGACTCTCTCCGGGACAGCGCCGGCGGTGTGTTCGTCGGTATCGGCGGAGTCGACTACTTCCGCCGTCTGGCGGCCCGTCCACCTGACGAGATTGACGCGTATATGGCCTCCGGGAACGCTCACAGCACGGCCTCCGGCCGGCTGTCGTTCCAGCTCGGGCTCAGGGGGCCGTCGCTGTCGGTCGACACCGCCTGTTCGTCGTCCCTGGTGGCCGTGCATCTGGCCTGTCAGAGTCTGCGGCGCGGAGAGTGTGATCTGGCGCTGGCGGCGGGCGCCAACGTGATGCTTTGCCCAGAGGTGCATGTCAACCATAGCCGCGCGCGCATGCTGGCGCCGGACGGCCGGTGCAAGGCGTTCGATTCCGCTGCCGACGGGTTCGTGAGGAGTGAGGGATGCGGGGTGGTCGTCCTCAAGCGGATGTCGGACGCGTTGCGGGATCGCGATCCCGTGCTGGCGGTGATTCGCGGCTCGGCCGTGAACCAGGATGGAAGGACCGCGGCCCTGACGGTGCCAAACGGTCCCGCGCAGACGGAGGTCATGCGCGCGGCGCTCCGCGAGGCTCAGATCGAGGCTGCCGGTGTGTCATATGTCGAATCCCATGGGACCGGCACAGCGCTCGGCGATCCGATCGAGGCCGGCGCGCTGGCTGAGGTCTTTGGTGGTGGCCGCGAGTCGCCGCTGCTCGTTGGGTCCGTCAAGACCAACGTTGGTCACACCGAGGCGGCGGCCGGGGTGGCTGGGCTCATCAAGGTTGTGCTGGCGCTTCAAGCCGAGGAGATTCCGCCACATCTCCACTACCAGACTCCGAATCCACTCATCCCCCAGCTCGCGGGCGACACCCCTACGCTCCGGATCCCGACCAGGGTGACGCCGTGGGCGGCGGACGGCCGCACGCGGGTGGCCGGCGTGTCTTCCTTCGGCTTCAGTGGCACGAATGCCCACGTGCTGGTGGAGGCGCCACCGGCCAACGGAATCGGAGCGACGCCCAGTCAGGCAGCGGATACCGGATGGGCGTCGGCCGCCGGTTCTGACCATCGACTCCTCCTTCTGTCCGCCAGGACACCGCGCGCGCTTGGTGTGCTGGCCGGACGCTATCGGGCTCTTCTGGACACACTGGCCCCGGCGCCGGACAAGGGCACCGAAGAGCGTCCCGCATCGTCCGACACCGTGGCCCTCGGCGACCTGTGCGCGGGGGCGGCAACCGACCGCACCCACTTCCGGCAGCGGGTCGCCCTGCGCGCCGAGACGCCGACGGCGCTGGCGGATCGCCTCGAAGCGGTCGAGAGCGGTACGGGTGCCGCCGGGGTGTGGAGCGGTCACGCAGACAGCGAGGGAGGGACGGCGTTTCTCTTCACGGGCCAGGGGGCACAGTATCCCGGCATGGCTCGTACGCTGCACGAGACATGCGAGCCGTTCCGCGAGGCCGTCGCGGGTTGCGCGATGCACCTCGACCGGCAGCTCCCCTGTCGGCTGACCGATCTGTTGTACGGTGACCGGGCCGCGACGCAACTGGCCAGGACCGAGTACGCACAGCCAGCACTCTTCACCCTCGAATATGCCATGAGCCGCGTGTGGGCGGCGCTGGGCGTCGAACCGGATGCCGTGCTCGGGCACAGCGTCGGGGAGTACGTGGCTGCCTGCGTCGCCGGTGTGATCGGGCTCGAGGACGCATGTCGCCTGGTCGCCGAGCGTGGCCGCCTCATGCAGCGTCAGGTGCCGGGGGAGATGGCGGCGGTGATGTGCAGAGCCGACCGCGCCGAAGCGATCGTCGCCGGCTATCCAGCCGTGTCGGTGGCCGCCTTCAATGGGCCGGACCATGTCGTGATATCGGGACCTGCCGAACCGGTCGCGGCGTGCCTGGCAGATGCCGAGCGCGCCGGCATAGCCGTGCGGCGTCTGGAGGTCTCCCACGCGTTTCATTCCGCGATGATGGAGCCGATGCTGGATGCGTTCGCTCGGGTCACTGCCACGGTGTCGTATCGCGATCCGACGCTCCTGCTGGTGGCCAACGTGAGCGGTATGGTTGCCGGTTGCGAGGTAAGTCGCCCCGAGTACTGGGTCGAGCAGGTGCGCCGGCCCGTCCGTTTCGCTGACGGCATGCGAACCCTCTGGGACCAGGGCTGTCGGTGGTTTCTCGAGATGGGTCCGACCGCGACCCTGTCCTCGCTCGCCCGCGCCTGCGTCGCCACGGGTGCTGACCCCGCGGATACGCCCGGGATCTTCGTGCCGAGCCTGCGACGGGGTCGCCCTGACTGGGCCGTGCTGTCCGAGGCGGCGGCGCGGCTCCACGTATCGGGGCGGCGCGTGGACTGGCGGCCCTGGTATGGCGCCGGACATCGGCATGTTGCGCTGCCGACCTATCCGTTCGAGCGAAAGCGGTTCTGGGTCGATGCCGCGACCGCATCGCCCGACACCCGGGTGGACCTCGAGGACCACTATGAGGTCCGTTGGGACGAGGTGGATGTCCCGACTGCCGCGCCGCGACCAGACCGCGGTCGCTTGTGGATCCTGCTTGCCGACAAAGGTGGCACGGCGGATGCGATCGCCCGTTCGCTCCGGACACATGGTGACGAGGTCGCAATGGTGCTGGCCGCGGGCGCGTGGGCGCGTGAGGGGGAGCGGTGGTGGATTGATCCCGACCGGGCGGATCAGTATCAACGGGTCCTGCAGGAAGCGGGTGGGGCCACGCAGGTGGCCGGCGTGTTGTATCTGTGGGGGCTCGACTCACCGACCACCGAGGAGCTCGGCTCAGAAGGGTTGGAGCGCGCCACGGTCACTGGCTGTTCTCGGCTGGTGCGGATGCTGGCGGCGATGACAGACGGCGGAGTGGCGTCCGGTGCGCGCCTGTGGGTCGTGACCTGCGGGGTCGTTCCGGCGGTGGCCGAGGATCGCACGCTGCAGGTGGCGCAGTCGCCGCTCTGGGGGTTGGGGAAGGTGGCGTGCCTGGAGCACCCGGCACATTGGGGGGGGCTTGTCGACCTCGACCCTTGGTCGCCAGACCCGGCCGCATTGCCGGCGCTGTTCGACGCAACGGGACGGGACCAGACGGCCATCCGCGGTGGCCGCCTATATGCCCCCCGTCTGGCGCGGGTCCCGCTGTCGGCCGGGAGCGTCAAGCTCCAGTCGCAGGCGACCTACCTGATCACGGGTGGGCTCGGTGCCCTCGGTCTTGAGGTCGCGGGGCGTCTGGTCGCGCGGGGCGCCAGGCATCTCGTGCTCGTCGGGCGGCGGTCACCTGGTGAATCGGCGCGAGACGGGATCGCGAGACTCACCGATGCCGGCGCCACCGTTCGCACCGAGCAACTGAATCTGGGGGACCCGCCAGCCGTCCGGGCTTTCATGGAGGGGCTGGTGTCGTCGGGATTGCCGCTGCGCGGCATCGTGCACGCGGCGGGTGTGACCACGTCCTCTCCAGTGTGTGAGCTGGACGCCGAAGCGCTGCGTTTGGCGATGGAGGCGAAGATCGTGGGCGCCTGGCTGCTCCACGAGGCGACCCGTGAGCGCGAGCTCGATTTCTTCGTGCTCTTCTCGTCGATCGCCTCGGTCTGGGGCTCGAAGGGGCAGGGGCACTACGCCGCCGCCAACGAGTTTCTGGATCGTCTGGCGCAGCTCCGAACCCGTCTGGGTCTACCGGGCCTGTCTATCGGGTGGGGTCCATGGGCGGATCGTGGCATGGCAACGGCCGGGGCACGCGAGTGGCTCGAACGGGTGGGAGTGCGGGCCCTGGCACCTGACACGGCCCTGAACATGTTCGAATCGCTGCTCAACACTCCCGGACACGCTGTGATTGCCGACATCGACTGGCCGCGCTTTCTCGACATCTACCAGTCGAGACGGCAGTCGGTGCTGTTCCGCGAGCTGGCTGCAGACTCGCCCTCACCCGCCGCGGTCACAGCGAAGCCGGCCATGCAGGCGACCGGCGACTCGGTCGAGTCTTTGCGGGCTCGTGGTCCGGTGGAAGGGCGTCGCGCGCTGGTCCGGCTTGTTCGCGAGCGGGTCGCGACGGTGATGGAGGTGTCGCCCGACGAGCTTCCGGCGCCGGGTCAGGGCTTTTTCAGTAGTGGCCTGGATTCGCTGATGGCGCTGGAGCTGCGGGCGCAGTTATCCGAGGCGTTGGGTGTCACCCTGGGGTCGACCCTGGCCTTCGATCACCCGTCGCTGGCCGATCTGACCGAGCACCTGGCCGGCGAGATCTTCGGGGCAGGAGCCGATGCCGATCGCGACCGGGCCGAAACCGGCCCGGTAGGGCAGGAGCATGAGCTTGAATCGGCGTCCGCCGGGAGCGACCTCGAGTCTGAAGTCAAGGCGGCGATCCGTCGATTCGAGCGCTTGGGGAAGTAGACGGAACGTCTGATGCTCGGATGGAGCGGCACTCGATGAGGGACAGGCGGCTCATCTTGGTCGACGGTATCATCGGCGTCGGGAAGTCGACGACGGCACAATGGCTGTGTCGTCTGTTGTCGGCGCATGGCGTGTCGGCCGAGTGGCATCACGAGCAGGATATGGAACACCCGGTGTTCGAGCATCATGCGCTGGAGTCGGCTGCGCGGATGTCGCCTCGGGACTGTCTCGCGTTTCACCGGAGCGCCCTCGAGCAATGGCACCGGGTCGCGGTTGCGACCGGCCCCGGTCGGCCCGTCGTCATTCTCGAGAGCAGTTTTCTGCAGGCGCCAATCGCATCGATGCATCTGGCCGGATGTTCCCATGACGGCATCGTTGAGCACGTCAGTGAGACTGCGCGGGTGCTGCACGGCGTGCACCCGCTACTGGTCTTTCTACGGCCACGCGACGTTGCCGCCGGCGTGCGGCGTATCTGCGAGCGTCGGGGTCCCGAGTTCGCCGCCTACTTGCTCGACACGATCAGGGCGACGCCTTACGGAGAGCAGCGAGCACCGGTCGAGTCGGGTCAGGTGACGACCTTCATCGAGGAGCTGGCCGAGCTGTGTGAGATTGCCGTCAGTCGACTCGCATGCGAGGTTGTGACCGCCGAGGTCGACCGGGAGCCGTGGGCATCGATCCGGACCCGGCTCGCCGGGCATCTGGCCGTCGCGGCGGTGGAGCTGGGACCGGAGAGCGGCGACGTGGATCAGCTCGTTGGCCGGTATCGCGATATTGAACACGATCAGGAATTACGCGTCATCCGGGACGGGGACCGATTGGTGCTGCACCCCTCCGGGACACGGCTTCTGCCGACCGCACCGGACACGTACGATCTCGAAGGGCTGAGTGTCGAACTGATGTTCGAGCGGGTTGATGGTGCAGCGGAGCGGATTCGTTGTCAGTCGCGAATGGCGAACATGGGACCGGTCTGGGAACGGGTGTGACGGCGGCGGTCCCCGGAGCCGACGACGTGGCGACCGGAGGGGGCTAGCAGCATGGCAAAAGCCCAACTGCATTCGAACGGCGCTGTATCGCGTCCCACGGTGTTGCTCCGCGTCGCGCCTTGTGGGACGGGCGCATCGCCGTTCCCGGTGCGACGCGGGGTTTTACTACGGGCTGCTAGCGGGTGGGGCCGGTAGGCGCCACGACACGGATCTGAGATGAGCGAAGACACGGTGCGCCGGTTGTTGACGGCGCTCAATGACGCGACCGATCGGATCGAAGCGCTCGAAGTCGAGCGCCATGAATCGATTGCCGTTGTCGGAATCGCCTGTCGGTTTCCGGGCGCCGAGGACCCCGCGGCGTTCTGGCGGGTACTGCGTCAGGGTGTGGATGCCATCACCCCAGTTCCATCGGATCGCTGGGATGTCGACCGCTATTACAGCCCCGATCCAGATACCCCGGGAACGATGTACACGCGGCATGGCGGTTTCGTCGACGGGGTCGACATGTTCGACCCACAGTTCTTCGAGATCTCGCCCCGTGAGGCGGCCAGCCTGGACCCGCAGCAACGGTTGTTGCTGGAACTGACGTGGCACGCGTTCGAGGACGCGCAGCTGTCACGCGAGGCCGTGACCGGAAGCTCCACGGGAGTGTTCGTCGGGGTGACCAACAACGACTACGAGCGCGTGCTGCGTCGGTACGGGGACGAGACGGCGATCGACGCTTACTTCAGCTCGGGCAACACCCTCAATGCCGCGGCTGGCCGGCTTGCCTACACGTTCGGACTGCGGGGGCCGGCGGTGGCGGTCGACACCGCCTGTTCTTCTTCGCTCGTGGCGGCGCACCTGGCGTGTCAGGCGCTGCGCAGTGGGCAGTGCGAGCGTGCGGTGGTGGCCGGCGTGAACTTGATCCTGTCTCCCGAGGGCACGATTGCCATCTCCCGCGGTCGCATGGTCGCCCCGGACGGTCGCTGCAAGACGTTCGACGCGGCGGCCGACGGGTATGTCCGGGGGGAGGGCGCCGGCGTCCTGATCCTGCGTCGGCTCACTGACGCCGTTGCTGGAGACGAGCATCCACGAGCGGTCATATGTGGCTCGGCGGTCAACCAGAACGGTCCGAGCGGTGGACTGACCGTGCCGAGCGGTCCGGCGCAGCAAGCGCTGATCCGGGCGGCACTCGAAGATGCGCGCCTCGAGCCGGGCGACATCGACTACGTGGAAGCGCACGGAACCGGCACGTCGCTCGGGGATCCGATCGAGGCGGTGGCGTTGGGGGCGGTGTTCGGCGGGACAAAGACGCGAGACACTCCGTTACGCGTCGGGTCGGTCAAGACGAACATCGGGCATCTCGAGTCGGCTGCCGGCATGGCTGGCTTGATCAAGGTCATCCTGTCGATCGAGCATGGCGAGCTGCCGCCGCACCTGCACTTCCGGACACCCAGTCCACACATCCCGTGGGACCAGATACCGCTGCGCGTCGTCACGAAACTCGAACCGTGGAACACGACCGCGCGCCGCGCCGGCGTCAGTTCCTTCGGCGCGAGCGGCACCAACGCCCACCTGGTGATCGCGCCGCCGCCCGAACAGCGGTTCAGACGGGATGACGCGCCGGGCCGCAAGCAGCTCATCGTGTTGTCGTCCCCGGAGAAGGACGGTCTGCGGGATCAGGCGGAGGCGCTGGCGGGGTATCTCGAGCAGACCGACGATGCGCTCGACGATATCTCGTTCGCGATGACGGCCGGCCGGACACATCACCGGCACCGTGCCGCGTTCGTGGCAGCAAAGACAGGGCAAGCGGCCGAGCGGTTGCGCGACCTATTGGCTGGACGGGTCACCGGTGTACGGCAGGGACGGGTGCCGGCCGGCGAGCCGGAGAAGCTGGCGGGCCTCTTCACCGGACAGGGCGCCCAGCACGCCCGCATGGGGCGCGCACTCTACGAGGAAAGCGCGCACTTCCGGGCGGTGATCGACCGTTGCGACGCGGTGCTCCGCGATACGGGGCTTGCGCTGGTCGACACGATCTTCGGCGCGACCGACGATTGGACCCGGACGACGGCGGCGACGCAGCCGGCGCTATTCAGCCTCGAGGTGGCGCTGGCCGAACTCTATCGGTCGTGGGGCATCACGCTGGACGCAGTCCTGGGACACAGCATCGGTGAGTATGCGGCCGCCTGTGTCGCTGGCGTGTTCGAGTTGGAAGACGGCGTCCGTCTAATCGCGGCCCGGGGACAGCTGATGCAGGACGCCCCCGGGGAGGGCGCGATGGCGGCGGTGCTGGCAGGCGACGATGAGGTTGGAGATGTGATCGCCGGCGTCGACCAGGTGGTGATCGCCGCGCGGAACTCGCCACGAAACGTGGTGATCTCCGGTGACCGTGTCGCGGTGGCCGGAGTGATGACCGAGCTGGACCGGCGCGGTCTGACCGCGGTGTCACTGAATGTGGCCCACGCGTTTCACTCGACGTTGATGACGCCGGTCGTGGATGAGCTGCGCCGGGTCGCCGGCACCGTCCGGTTCCGAGCGCCGCGGATTCCGATCGTGTCCAATGTCACCGGCGATTTGATGGGCGAGGAGATTGCGACGGCGGACTACTGGTGCGAGCAGGTGGTCCGACCCGTGCTGTTCGCGCGGGGGCTCGACGTGCTCCGGCGGGCCGGCTACGACACGTTTCTCGAACTAGGGCCGCACCCCGTGCTGAGCGAGATCGCGGGCGAGGCGGAGTCGGGCAACGGAGCCGTCTGGATCCCGTCACTCAGACGCGGCCGGCCGGAATGGGAGGGCGTACTGGACAGCGTGGCTGCGCTCCACGTGCGCGGCGCGACGGTCGACTGGCGACAGCTCGATGTCCGATCCGCACGCGGCACGGCGCGTCCTCCTGGGTATCGGTTTCAGCGACGCCGCTGCTGGGTGGACGACAGTGTGGGTCGCGGGACGCCAGTGAAGGCCGTGGGAGTCTCCTCCGGCCCCGGACCGCGAGATCTAGGGTCGCTGCTCGGCCAGCGTCTTCTGCTGCCAGGCACGACCAAGCATCGGTATCAGGGGGATCTCGGACCGGTCAGTCACCCGTTTCTGCTGGACCATCGCGTGCACGGCCAGGTCGTGCTGCCGGCGGCCGGATTCGTGACGCTCGCGCTCGATGCGGCGACCGAGGTACTGAGTGCGGGACCCGTAGCCCTCGAGGACCTCGTCTTCGAGCGACCGCTCGTGCTGTCAGACAGCGGATCGACGGTTGTTCAGGTGGTCATCGAGCCGGACCAGGAACACGGTTACCGGTTCCGGGTCTACAGCCGAGCGACGGAAACCGAGTGGGTAGCGCATGCCGGTGGCCGTTTGTCGCGTCAGACGGCAGTTCCTGGTGACGAGGTTCCGCCCCCGGTCGCGTCGGTGTCGCGGGTCGAGGCGGGGACCTACTACGAAGCCTGTCGACGCCAGGGTGTCGATTTTGGGCCCGCGTTTCAGGTTCTCACGGATCTGCGAACGCTCGGGAGCGATGCATCAGAGAGCAAGGTCGAGCTGTCCGCCCGGTGGCCGGCCGGGTCGGGACTGCTCCACACCGCGCTGCTCGACGGCGCGTTCCAGACCGTCGGGCCGGCGATCGCGGACCGCGCGGTCGGGCGGGCCCTGGTGCCGTTCTCGATCGACCGCATCCGCGTTTATCGTTCGCCGGCCGACGGTGTCCACGTACGAGCGCAGGTGCTGGACGACGTGCATGGAACCAGTTGGTCGGCGGATCTCACGGTGTGGGATGACCTCGGCGTGGTTGCCGCGGTGGAAGGCCTGGCGCTACGACAGGCGGCGGAGCCGGTGTCTCGCCCGGGTGCGGCGGCTGATCCCGTGTTCGCCATCTCCTGGCAGAGGCTGCCGGAAGAGCAGCGTGAGCCGAGCACGAGTCAGGTGCCTGGTCCAGACGGCGCCTGCCTGATTGTCGCCGACCGGGGGGGAGTCGGCCGCGCCATGGCGGAGCGTCTCGGCGCGCACGGGATTGGAGTCACGCTGATCGAGCCGGCAGTACCGGCGGACTCGCACGGAGAGGGCTCGGGCGCCGAGTTCGTTCGACGGGTCCTTACGGCGTCCCCGGGCACCCCGCGCCCAAGCCAGCTGTTGTATCTGCGAGCGCTCGACGTGACGGAGACGGCGTGGGTTGACACCGGCACGCTCGAGCGGGACGTGCGGGCGATGTCGTCGGGCTTGCTCGATCTGCTCGCTGTGGTGGGCGCAGACGGCGTCGTGCCGCGGCTCTGGCTTGCCACGCGCGGCGCGCAGCCGCTGGGCCCGGGGCTGACGACGGCCGGATGTCTGCAGGCGATGATGTGGGGCATGGGTAGGACCCTGGCGCTCGAGCAGCACGAGCTGAGACCGGTGCGGGTCGACCTGGACCCCGGCTCGGGGACGGTGGCCGACATGGCCGACGCCCTGACGCGTGAGCTGGTGTCGCGATGGGCGGAGCCGAATGAGGTTCTGGTGGGCGAGGACGAGGTCGCGCTCCGAGGCGGACAGCGTTTCGTGCCGCGCCTGACGCCGCATGCTGGAGCGTCGACGCCGGGGCCGTCTGTCCCGTTCGGCGGGATCCGTGCGGATCGGGTCTATGTGATCACTGGCGGGCTGGGTGGACTCGGCCTGTTGACCGCCGGGTGGTTGGTGGAGGGAGGGGCGCGCCATGTGGCCCTGCTCTCGCGCCGGGATCCAGCGACGGCGGAACGTGACGGGCTCGTGACCGCCTGGCGGGCGTCCGGCGTCGAGATTCGGCTGTTCCAGTGTGACGTGGCGGATGCCGGTGCGCTCACCGATGTCCTAAACGAGGCGCGCGCGAGCGCGCCGATCGGTGGTGTCTTTCATGCCGCTGGTGTGGTGGCCGACGGTCTGCTGGCCGGACAGACCTGGTCGAGGTTTCGCGAGATCCTACCGGCCAAGGTGATCGGCGCCGCCCACCTGGACAGACTGACCGCCACCGATCCGCTGGACTGCTTCGTGCTGTACTCCTCGACGGCGAGCGTGCTCGGTTCGCCGGCGCAGGGCAACTACGCGGCGGCGAATGCTGTTTTGGATGCACTTGCCTGGACGAGACGCGCTGCTGGCCGGCCGGCGCTCACGCTGAACTGGGGCGCGTGGTCCGGTGTTGGTCTGGCGGCCGGTGGTGACACCTCGGCGCGCGCGCGCGCGGCGGGTCTTGGCGTGCTCGACCCGCACCACGCACTGCGGATGCTTGGCAGGATGCTGCGCGAAGGGGCGGTGCAGGTGACAGTGGCTCCGGTCGAGTGGAACGTCTGGGCGGCGCGGTTGCCCGGTGCCGCTCCGGGTCTGCTGCGATCGCTGGTCGGTCGAAGCGAGCCGGCCGTATCCGCGCACGGCGTCGACCGCGCCCTCGTCGACCGGCTTCGGACGGCGTCGGGCGGCGCGCGATCGGCGGAGGTGACCGCCTATGTCGTGGCGCGACTCGCGGAGGTGCTCGATCTGGAACCGGACCGCCTGGAGCCCGACCGCGCACTCGACACGCTCGGGTTGGACTCCTTGATGGCGGTTGAGCTCCGGAGCCGGTTCCGGCGCGACCTGGGGGCCGAAGTGTCGCTGACGGTGCTGCTGTCGGACGACCGTGTGGATGCTCTGGCCGTTCATCTCGCCGCGGCGTTAGAAACGAGGACTGGCGATGAGCCGGAGTCGGCAACCACGGCTGGCGATGGAGAGGCCGCACGGGAATCGCTCGCCCTTGTCGACGAGATGACCGACGAGGAGGTCGACGCGATGCTGGCCGGCCTCGAACTGGAGGTTGGAGACCGAGCCGGCGAGCCCGGACGCGATCCGGAGGGTGACGGGACCGACGAGTCGCCTGGAGGCGCACGGTGACGGCCGTTGCCGGCGGGTCGGTCGCACCACGCGAACGACTGCGCGCGCTGCTCCGCGAGAAGGCAGCCGGTCGCCACGAGATCCACCCGGTCGGTATCGGACAGCGCGCGCTCTGGTTCCTGCATCAGACCGAGCCCGCGAGTCCAGCCTACAACACCGCCTTCGCCTTCCGATCGAGATCACCGCTCGATCAGGGGGTGCTTCGCCGTGCCATCGAAAAGCTGGTCATCCGGCACGAGGCGCTCCGCACGACATTTGCCAGCGAGGCCGGCCGGCCGGTGCAGCACGTGTGGGGCTACCGGGAGGTCCCGCTGCGCACCCACAGCACGGGGCCCGATCGAGGCGCCGTCGAGCGGCTGGTCAACGACGCCTACGCGGAGCCGTTCGATCTGGCGCGCGGCCCGCTGGCGCGCGTAGATCTGTTCAGCAGCGCCGTCGACGATCATGTGGTGCTGCTGACGCTGCACCACGCGGTCTGCGATGCGTGGTCGTTGTGGATTCTGACCGACGAGCTGGTGCGGTGCTATCAGGGAGAGCTGACTGGACGTGTTCCCACGCTGGAACCGGTGGCGCCCTACCACGAGTTCTGCCGCCGGCAGACCGCCCAGCTCGAGTCAGCTGCCGGTGAGCGTTTGTGGCGGCACTGGCAGACGACCCTCGAGGGCGTCTTGCCACCGCTCGCGCTGCCGCTCGACCATCCTCGACCGCCGGTGCGTGCGGAGCGCGGCGGCACGATCGAGTTCGGTCTGCCACACGGTCTGTCACGCGATCTGCGCGCAACGGCGGCCAGCCTGGGCGCGACGCTCAATGTCGTCCTGCTCGGCTGTTTTCAGCTACTGCTGCACCGCATGGCGGGTCAGCCTGAGCTCGTGCTCGGGACGCTGACAGGGGGCCGGACCGACCCCGCGTTCGCCGGCACGGTGGGCTACTTCGTCAACCCGGTGGTCATTCGAAGCTGTCTCCCGGAGACCGGCACCATCGGCGACTTCCTGGCCGACGTGCGACGCCAGACACTGGCGGCCATCGAGCACCAGGACTTTCCGTTTCCGCTGCTCGTGGAGCGGCTGCGCCCCGTTCGTGATCCCGGGCGCTTGCCGATCTTCCAGGTGCTGTTCGTGTTGCAGAAGGCCCCGCGGCAGCATGGCCCGGAGCAGCTCACCGCGTCGGACGGAGCGGCGTCGGCCGACCTGCGGCTCGAACCGTTTCCGGTGCGTCAGATGGAGGGCCAGTTCGACATTACGCTCGAGATGACCGACGCGGATCCGATCACCGGACGGCTGAAATACGCGACGCCGCTGTTCGAACGTGACACCGCCGAGCGATTGACCAGATACATGGAGGCACTGCTGCGGGACGTGTGTGACGATTCTGCGCGGCCGCTCGACCAGGTCCTCGAGCTCATTCCTGACGACATCCGGTTCTTGCGGGATCGAAATCAGACGGTGACGCCGGTCGAGCACGGTCGCCGGATCCATGATCTCATCGCGCGACAGGCAGGCCAGTCTCCTGACGCGGACGCCCTTGTGCTGGATGCGTGTGACGGCACGCCGTCGCAGACCTGTTCGTACGGCCAGCTCGAGACCCGTGCCGCCGGACTAGCGGCCAGGCTTCGCGCGCTGGGCGTCGGACCGGACGTGCTCGTCGGTGTACTGGTGCCACGGTCGATCGACCTCCTGGTGGCGCTGGTGGCCGTGCTGAAGGCGGGCGGCGCATTCGTACCCATCGACCCGGAGCATCCACCCGGTCGGATTGACGAGATGTTGCGGGACGCCGCCACACCAGTCCTGGTGGCGACGCCGGATCTCGCCGGGCGGTTGTCGCCGCCGCCGGGCTGCCAGTTGGTCGAACCGGATGAGCGCAAGGCGGTCGACACAATGTCTGGTGTGGGCGCGGACCCCGGGCCGGCTGGCCTCGCCTACGTGATGTACACATCCGGGTCCACCGGCCGACCCAAGGCGGCGATGAATACCCATGGCGGACTGTCGAATCGTCTGGCCTGGATGCAACGCGCCTACCGGCTCGGTTCAACGGACGCGGTGCTGCAGAAGACCCCGGTGAGCTTCGACGTGTCGGTGTGGGAGTTGTTGTGGCCACTCACAGCCGGGGCGCGACTGGTGCTGTGCCCGCCTGGTCGTCATCGAGATCCGGCACTGCTGGCCGCGCTCATCCGACGGCAGCGCGTCACGACCCTGCACTTCGTGCCGTCGATGTTGCGTATGTTTCTCGAGACCCCCGGTCTGCCGGAGTGTCCGAGTGTTCGGCGGATCATCTGCAGCGGCGAGGCGTTGTCTCCGGACCTGGCGCGCCAGTGCCTGGAGTGGTCCGATGCTGAGCTGCACAACCTGTATGGACCGGCCGAGGCGGCGATCGACGTGACGCACTGGCCGTGCCGACGCGATGCCCTCGACGATGTGGTGCCGATCGGCCGGCCGATCTCGAACACTCGGATTCACGTGGTCGGCGGAGCTGGGCGCCGCTGTCCGGTCGGGGTGGCGGGAGAGCTGTGTATCGCGGGGCTCGGGGTCGGTCGTGGCTATCACGCGCTCCCGGGCCTGACCGCGGAGCGGTTCGTCCCCGATCCGTTCGGAGAGCCTGGCGAGCGGATGTATCGGACCGGCGACCGTGCTCGGTGGCGATGGGATGGTGAGCTGGAGTATCTGGGCCGGTTCGACCATCAGGTGAAGATCCGGGGCGTGCGGGTCGAGCTCGGCGAGATCGAGGCACGCCTGGCGGAGCATCCCAGTGTGAGGCACGCGGTGGTCGAGGCTCGACCCGGCCCCGATGGTGCCGACCGGCTGGTCGCGTATGTGGTGACGGATTCACCCCGTCCCTCCGTTAGCGCGCTACACCGCTTTCTGGCGAGCTGGCTGCCCGACACGATGATGCCCGCCACGTTCCTGTTCCTTGAGCAGCTTCCGCTGTCACCCAGCGGCAAGCTCGCCCGACGAGCCCTGCCGGATCCCACTTCAGAGCGACCGCGGCTTGACACGGCGTACACGGGCCCCAGGACCGAGAACGAGCGACAAATCGCGGAGATTTGGCAGGCGGTGCTCGGCGTCGAGGCGGTCGGTGTCCACGACAACTTCTTCGAGCTGGGTGGACATTCTCTGGCGCTCGCCGAGGTCCAATCGGGGCTCGCCGCGTTCATCGATCGGACGCTCTCGCTGGTCGATCTGTTTCGGTTGCCGACGGTGGCGATGCTGGCCGTCTACGTGGCAGGCGCCGGCGAGCGGCCGAAACAGGGACCTCCCCGAAGCGGCGATCGTCGCACCAGCCGCCGGGCCTCGGTCGCGGCAAGCCGTCAGGCGCGTCTGTCGCACCGGCAAGGCTTGAGGGACGGCACGTGAGCGACGGGATTGCAGTGGTTGGGTTGGCGTGCCGCGTGCCGGGTGCACCGGACGCCAGGATGTACTGGCGAAACCTGTGCGACGGCGTCGAGGCGATCAGCCGGTTCAGCGACGCGGAGTTGTTGGCCGCCGGTGTGGAAACCGAGCTGGTTCGCCGTCCCGATTACGTGCCGGCATCCGGCGTGCTCGACGACATCGAACGGTTCGACGCCGCGTTTTTCGGCTTCACGCCGCGCGAGGCCGAAGTGCTCGACGTGCAGCAGCGGCTGTTTCTCGAGTGCGCCTGGCAGGCGCTCGAGGATGCGTGCTGTATGCCCGATCGTCAGAATGGCGTCATTGGCGTCTACGCTGGCGCCGGGCTCAACAGCTATCTATTGACTAACCTCGCGCCGCATCGTGACCTGATCGCCTCGGTGGGCGAGTTCGAGGCGATGATCAGCAACGATAAGGACTTTCTGCCGACGCGGGTCTCCTACAAACTGAATCTCGGTGGGCCGAGTATCGGCGTGCAGACGGCGTGCTCGACCTCGCTCGTGGCGGTGCATCTTGCCTGTCAGGCCTTGCTGGGCGGCGAATGTGACGTCGCGCTGGCCGGTGGCGTTTCGGTACGGGTGCCGCATCGCGTCGGGTATCTGTATCGCGAAGGGATGATCCTGTCACCCGACGGTCATTGTCGCGCCTTCGACATCGGCGCGACCGGCACCGTCGGTGGCAACGGCGTAGGGGTCGTCGTGCTCAAGCGGCTGGAGGATGCCCTCGCCGACCGCGATGCCATTCGGGCCGTGGTCCTCGGTTCGGCGATCAACAACGACGGAGGAACGAAGGTCGGCTTTACGGCGCCGAGTGTCGACGGACAGCGCGGGGTGATCGGCGAGGCGCTGGCGGTTGCCGGTGTGACGCCTGACTCGATCGACTTCATCGAGACCCACGGGACCGGCACGCGCCTGGGCGACCCGATCGAGTTTCAGGCGCTCTGCGAGGCGTTGCCGATGTCCGGGCGTCGCGTCTGTGCGCTCGGGGCCGTCAAGACGGCGATTGGTCACCTTGACGCGGCGGCGGGTGTCGCCGGTTTCATCAAGACGGTGCTGGCACTCGAGCACGGTCAGATTCCGCCGACCCTGCATTTCACGCAACCGAACCCGGCGGTGGCGTTGGATGACAGCCCCTTCTATATCAACACCATGCCGGTGCCCTGGCCGGGGAACGGCGCGCTTCGGCGCGCGGGTGTCAGTTCCTTCGGCATCGGTGGCACCAACGCGCACGTGGTGCTGGAGCAGGCGCCGGAACCGGCGTCATCGGCGCCGCCCCCCGGGCCGCACGTCATTCTGGTGTCGGCTCGCGACCAGGAGACTCTTGCACGCTCGACCGCGCAGCTGGCGCGGACCCTGCGCCACGGGGTGGGCGACCGGATGGGGGACGTCGCCTGGTCGCTGCAACATGGGCGACGCGCGTTCGCGCAGCGAGTGGCGATCGTCGGGCGTGACGCCCAGACGCTGGCGTTGGCGCTCGACCACGTCGAGATCGTGGAGCAAACGTCCGATCGAACCTTGATCTGGATGTTTCCGGGGCAGGGCGCTCAGCACACCGACATGGCGGCGGAGCTGTATCGCGCGGAGCCGGTGTTCCGCGACACGATCGACGCGTGCAGCGACATGCTGCGGCCTGGGCTTGGACTCGACCTTCGGGATGTGCTGGGTGTCGGCGACGGCCCAACGGTGGTGTCGACCCGGCTGGAGCAGACCGCGGTGGCGCAGCCGGCGCTCTTCGCCGTCGAGTACGGGATGGCTCGACTGCTGCAATCGTGGGAGATCGAACCGGACGTGGTCCTGGGACACAGTGTGGGTGAATTCGCAGCCGCCTGTGTCGCCGAGGTCATCACTCTGCCGGAGGCGCTGAGAGCGCTCGTCGAGCGGGGTCGCTTGATGCAGACCCAGAAACCGGGCCGCATGCTGACCGTCGCGCTGTCGGAGACAGAGCTGGAGGCGCTGGTCGCGCCGCCGGTATCGGTGGCCGCGGTCAACGGCGCCGGGCTCTGCGTGGCATCCGGTCCTTCCGATGCGGTGGCGGCGCTCGAGCGCCGCTGTGTCGACCGTGGGGTGAGCTGCCAGCCGCTTCAGACCCCGCACGCTTTCCACTCCTCGATGATGGAGCCGGTGCTCCCAGCGTTCGGACAGGCCATCGAGCAGATGTCCTTCGCCCAGGCGTCGGTGCCCTGGGTGTCGAGCGTGACCGGCGACATGGTGAGCGATGCCCCGGTGGACGCCGGCTACTGGGTGCGGCAGATACGCCAGCCAGTACGGTTCGCAGACGCGCTCACGCGCGCGTTCGAGATGCCGCGTCCGTTGATGCTGGAGGTCGGGCCGGACCAGACGCTGTCGTCGCTGGCCCGTGCACACCCGCGAGCTCGCGACGCGACGGTCGTGCCGACCATGCGGCGGCCGGGTGGTCCGGGCACCGATCAGGGTGTGCTGCTGGAGGCCATCGGGCGTGTGTGGACGGCCGGTGTCCCGGTGGGATGGGACGCGATACAACCTGGCGCCGGGCGCCGTCGGATGTCCCTGCCCGGATACCCCTTTCGCGGGTCGCGCTATTGGATCGACCCACCCGATCCGGACCGCGCGCCCACCGAGCGTCCAGACAGGCACGCCCGACGGCAACCGCTCGACGCGTGGTTTTACGCGCCCATGTGGAAGCCGGTGTCGGCCCCCGTCACGCGGGACGATTCGCCCGTCCGCGGTGTCTGGCTGTTCCTGGTGCACGACGGGGACCTGGTGGGAGCGGCCCTGGCGGCGCGGGCTCGCGCGCGAGGGGCCATCGTCATCAGCGTGAGCCCGGGTACCGCGTACGCGCGGTCTGCCGAGGATCAGTTCACGATCCGCTCGGGTCGGGCGGACGACTACGACCGGCTCCTGAGCGAGCTGGCTCTCGGCGTTGTCCCGATCGATGTGGTTCACGCCTGGTGTCTCGAGCCGCCACCAGGGACCGACACGGCGGTGCGGATGACACCGTTGGACGCCGCCTTCCACAGCGTGTTCGGCGTGACCCGTGCCCTTTCCGCGCTGGCTGGAGACCCATCTGTGGGCGCTCGCGACGGTGCTGCGAGGTGTGCGCGTTTGCACGTGCTGTCGCTGGCGACCCCAGCCGGCGCGGACGACATCGCCAACGCGGCCATCCGCGCGGCGATACAGGGACCGGTGCGGGTGGGGCCGCGGGAGTGTCCCATGCTCACCAGTCGGAGTATCCGGATGACGCCGCCGACCGGCGAGGCCGGCCTCGCCGCTACCATTGAGCGCCTGGATCGGGAGCTGCTCTGGCCGGACGCCGAGACGGACATCGCCTACCTGGATGGCCAGCGACATGTGCGCGTGATGGCACCGCTGCAGGTGGGTCGGCGCGCTGAGGGGAGCGGTAGAGGCGTCGCATCCGGCTCCCCACCGGCGCCGTTGCGTCACCGGGGGCATTATCTAATCACCGGTGGGCTTGGCGGGATTGGCCTCGTTGTTGCCCGCCATCTGGCGTTGCGCTGCGAGGCGAGGTTGACGCTGCTGGGGCGGACGACGGTGCCACCCAAGACGGAGTGGGACGACTGGCTCGCGCAACATCCTGACGAGGATGTCGTCAGCAGGAGGATCCGCCAGCTGCGCCGCATAGACACGGCGGGGGGGCAGGTCTGGATCGCTACGGCGGACGTCGGTGACCACGAGGCCCTCGACCGGGCGGTCGAGGCGGCCATCGCTCATCACGGTCCGGTACACGGCGTGATTCATGCGGCCGGCGTGCCGGCCGGCGGCTTGATCGCCGGCAGGACCCGCGGGCAGGTCGACTCGGTGTTCCGGCCGAAGGTCGACGGCGCCCTCAACCTGATTCGGGTGTTGGACGAGCAGTCGCTGGACTTCCTCGTGTTCATGTCGTCCCTTACGGCTGTGCTCGGCGAGGTTGGGCAGGTCGACTACTGTGCCGCCAACGCTGTGCTTGACGAGCTGGCCGTCCGGCTACGAGGTGCGGGCCGTGTCGCATGCAGCATCAACTGGGACGCGTGGCGTGAAACCGGCATGGCAGCCTCCGCCTCACTCCCCGCCGGGCTCGAGTCAATCCGCCAGCGACGGCTGCGCGATGGGATTCTCGACCGCGAAGGCCTGGAGGTGTTCGAGCGGGTGCTGGCAGACGATCTGGCGAGGGTCGTCGTGTCGACACGCGACCTGGAGACCCGCGTCGAAGAGGAGGCGGACACGGGCAGTGGGTCGGTTCCGCGGATCGAGCCGCCGGAGCGCAACCATCCTCGCCCGGTCCTGTCGGTGCCGTTTGCCGCGGCGGAGGGGGCGATCGAGCAGGAGGTGTGTCTGCTCTGGGAGGCGGCGCTGGGTGTCGACGGCGTCGGTCGTGACGACGACTTCTTCGAGCTAGGAGGTCATTCTTTGCTGGCCACCCAACTCCTGTCCCGTCTTCGCGACCAGACGGGTGTGGGTGTCAGCCTGGGGACGTTCTTCGAACAGCCGTCGGTGGCGGCGCTCGCCAGGGTCGTCGAGGCGACGCAACTCGATGCGGTCGTGGCGGAGGTAGAGCAGCTCAGCGAGGATGAGGCGGAGCAGGCGCTTCGCGCCGCCGCCGAGGCGCCAGACGCGTGAACTCGGTCGCGCCTGATAAGATACGGTGTTTCTTCGTCGGTATGCCGGAACCCGATGAGGGTGTGATTGTTTTCTTTGCATCACCGGAGGAATGGGGCTGACTGTGTCTGGACATCGAATCAGAGTGATGGTGCTCGGGATGTTGGTAAGTGGCATCGGACTGCCGGTAGACGTGTCGGCACAGGAAACCGACCTCGACGCGGTGCGGCAGCAGGCGATCAATGTGGACTTCTCGTTCGTCAACACCACCGGCAACACCGACACCACCACGACCAGCTTCGGCGCCGGCTACTCGGCGCAGCGCGGCCGGTGGGGGTTTGGGGTCGAGGGCAAGCACATGCAGTTCGATTTCGGCGAGGTCACGGCGGCCGAGTCGTCAGACGTCAAGTTCCACGGGTCACGTGTCTTGAATCAGCGGCTGGCGCTTCTCGTTATCGGCGGATGGGAGCGGGACATCTTCAAGGGCCTCGATGCGCGCTACGTCGGCGGCGGTGGACTGCTGGCTCAGCTGGTGCGGCTGCCGCGCTGGGCTCTGGCGGCGACAGGGGCGGCGGGTTGGACGCGCGAGACCCTGACGCTCTCGCCGCTCGCGAGCGATTTTCTGACGCTGTTCGGCGAGGTCGATTCCACGATCGGTCTGTCGCAGACCGCCAGCTTCACCCAGACGCTCACGGTTCGGCCAGGGTTCCAGAGCGCGAACTCGGAGCTGGGCCGAGAGGACGCGACGGATCTGCTGATCGATTTCGAGATGGCTCTGCAATCGGCCGTCAATAGCTGGCTGTCGGTCGTGCTGCAATACACCGTCGACCACGACACCGAGCCGGCGTTCGGCAAGGAGCAGACGGACCAGAACGTCACCGCGTCCTTGCGTCTCGGCTGGTCGAGACAGTAGCCCCTTTCAGTCGAGAGGTCGAGAGCCCGAACCGCCAGTCCGTGGGTGACACCTGGATCGCCGGGTGCCGTCGAGTCCGCGAGGCGGCGGCTCCGAGGGCTGCACCTCCGCCCGGTCGGTCGGACGGACAGCACACATGCGATTGGGAGAGTTCAAGCTCGTCGACTCCGAGCAGGGCGAAGACCCGCACGCAGTCCATGCGCGTTTCAACGACACGCGCACCGACTACCCGCGCGACCGGACCATCCACGCCCTGTTTGCCGAGCAGGCGGCACGCACCCCCGAAGCGCCGGCGGTGTTCCATGGCGCGCGCACTTACAGCTACGCCACCGTCGAGGCCGCGTCCACACGGCTCGCGCGCTGTCTGATCAAGCATGACTTGGCGCCCGAGGCGCCGGTGGCGGTCATGCTCGACCGCACGTTCGAGCTGGTGGTCACGCTGCTCGGTATCCTCAAGGCCGGCGGGAGCTACGCACCGCTCGAGCCGGACGCGCCGCTCGAGCGGGCGCGTCTGCTCATCGGCGACACCGGCGCGCGCATGCTCATCTACGAGCGGCGATTCATCCGCACGGCCAACCGCCTGCAGTGGGAGTGCCCCGGTCTGCGGCTCCTGCTGTGTGCTGACAGCGACGACGTGCATGGCGAGATCGAGGGCGGTGGCGGCATGATGCGCGAGGCGATCTGGGACGAAGTGGGCCGGACCGCCTCGGACGACATCGCCGGCGGTGGGTGGACGAGCAGCTACACCGGCGCGCTGCTGAGCCGAGCCGTCATGGACGAGTACGGTGACAGCGCCGCTCGCAAGCTCGAGCCGTTTCTGACAGGTCGCTGCCGCGTCCTCGAAGTCGCCTGCGGCTCCGGCATCACGATGTTCCGGGTGGCGCCGCGCGTCGCCTACTATCACGCGACCGATCTGTCCGCCGAGATCCTCCGCTGGACCCGCGCGGAGACGACCCGCCGCGGTCTCGATACCATCACGCTCGAGCACCTGCCGGCCCATGCCATCGACGACGTCAGCGCCCGCGACTTCGATGTGGTCATCCTCAACAGCGTCGTCCAATGCTTCAGCGGCCACAACTACCTGCGTGACGTCTTGCACAAGTGCATCGGGCTGATGCGGGACCAGGGCATCATCTTTCTGGGCGACCTGAGGGATCAGGATCGGAAGGAGGAGTTTGTTGCCTCGCTCAGGGCGTTTCGCGACGAGCATCGCGGGCGCGGCTATTCCACGAAGGTCGATCGTTCAGAGGAGCTGTTCGTCTCGCGCGACTTTCTCGAAGATCTGCGTGGCGATCTGCCGGCGATCCAGGCGATCGACACGTCCCTGATGCTAGGGCAGACGCGGAGCGAGCTGTCGGAGTATGGCTACGACGCCATCCTGACGATCGACAAGCACGCAGAGGGTCGGGGGGAGATCCCGCGCAACAGGCTGCAGTTGGACCGACGCGCCGTTGTCGCCTGCGACGAGGCGCCACTTGCGGAGCGCACGGGGCCGCATCAGCTCGCCTACATCATGTACACCTCCGGGACGGCCGGCCGGCCCAAGGGGGTGATGGTGGAGCATCGCGCGGTCGTCCGACTGGTCAAGAACACCAACTACGTCTCGTTCGGATCGGAAGACCGCTGTCTGCAGACCGGGTCACTGGCCTTTGATGCCTCGACGTTCGAGATCTGGGGCCCGATGCTCAACGGCGGGGCGGTGTGCCGTCCGCCTGCCCGGTCGGTGCTCGACCCGGCCGAGGTGGCACGACTCATCCGGACCCACCGCATCTCGACGATGTGGCTGACCGCCAGCCTGTTCAACCACCACGTCGAGTCGGATCTCGGAATGTTCGAGGGGCTGATGGTGCTGGTCGTCGGGGGGGAGCGGCTGTCCCCAGAACACGTGAGGCGGGTGCGCGAGCGCTATCCATTGCTGCGTCTGCTGAACGGGTACGGGCCGACCGAGAATACGACCTTCACGACCTGCCATCCCATTACCGGTCTGGAGGACGGGGATGTGCCGATCGGCGCGCCGATCGCCAACACGGCGGTGCTGATCCTCGACCGGCAGCGTCATGAGCCGCTCGGGGTCGGGGTGACCGGCGAGATCTGCGCGGCTGGCGACGGTCTGGCCCGCGGATATCTCGGGGACGCGGCGCTGACGGCCGCGCGTTTCGCGCCCCATCCGTTCGGGCAGGGGGAGCGCGTCTATCACACCGGCGACCTCGGACGGTGGCGGGCCGACGGCGTGGTGGAGTATCTCGGCCGAGTCGACGACCAGGTGAAGATCCGTGGCTACCGGGTGGAGCCGCGCGAGATCGAGGCGCGGATCGGCGCCCACCCGGGCGTGACACGGGTGCTGGTGCTGGGACGCAATGACGGGGCGGTCGGCCGGTATCTGGTGGCGTATCTGACCGGACCAGACCCGATCGAGATCGCCCGGTTGCGGGCCGACCTGCAGGCGGCGCTGCCCGACTACATGGTGCCAGCGTATTTCGTGCAACTCGACGAGTTCCCGCTCGGCCCGAACGGGAAGGTGGACCGCGCGGTGTTGCCCGACCCTGGGCGGGCCGCCGGTGTCTCCGGGTTGGGGCGTGTCGAGCCGGCCAGCGAGACGGAGCGGACGCTGGTGCGGGTCTGGGAAGAGGTGCTTGGTCAGACCGGGATCGGCGTGACCGACAACTTCTTCGAGGCCGGCGGCCACAGTCTGACGGTGGCGCGCGTGGTGGCGCTGATCGAGAAACGGCTGGGCGCGGTGGTTCCGTTGAAGATGTTGTTCGAGCTGCCGACGATACGCGCGCTGGCCAGCCATCTGCTCGACGAGACGCGGTTCGGCACGGCGCTCGGCGACGACGCGCTGGCGCGCCTGAGCGGGTCGGCCGACGACCCGGCCGTGTTCGCGTTTCCACCGGGAACCGGTGATGCCGCCGGCTACATCCTGCTGTCCCGGCTGCTGGCGCCCTACGCCGTCCAGGCCTTCAATTTCATCGAGCGTGACACGCGGTTGGCCGACTACGCGGATCTGGTGGCGGGCGTGCAGCCGAACGGGCCGTATCTGTTCCTCGGGTACTCGTCCGGCGGGAACCTGGCCTATCACGTGGCCCGAGAGCTCGAGTGCCGGGGGATGGCGGTGTCGGCGATCCTGATGCTCGACTCCGCCCGTCAGTACCGCCCCGTGCCGTTCGACCTCGACGAGGTCCGACGGATCAGCGACGAGTTCCTCGCGCACGAGAGCAACAAGCCGTATTTGACCAGCGTGGTGCTACGCGAAAAGGCGGAGCGTCGGATCACGCGCTCGTATCAGTGGATCAGGAACACCGTTGATGAGCATGACGTGGCCGCCGACATCCATCTCCTCGCGAGCGAGGAGACGGTCGAGGCCTATCACGACGAGTCCGGTCGGCTCGTGGCCAGCGCGAGCGGGTGGTCGGATCTGACGCGTGGGCGCTTCCAGACCCATCAGGCGGAGGGACCGCATGCGCAGATGCTGCACTACCCGTATCTTGATCGCAACGCGGAGCTGATCCGTGAGGTGCTCGAGCATTGCGGCGCGGACAAGCGGGTGCCCCGCGCGCCCTCGGGTGCCGGAGGGTAATGACGATGGAGGTTCCGCGCGTGCCGCGGCTGACGAGCCGCGACGTTGACGAGGCGATTCGCACCAACCAGCCGATGATCGCCACCATGATGCTCGAGTCGTGGCCGGCCTCCACGCGATGGTCGTTCGACTTTCTCAAGGAGCGCTACGGGTCGGATGTCATCAGCTTGAGCGACGGCCGGTTTCAGACCCTGGCCGAGATCCCGCTCGGGCACTGTCTCGATTTCTTCGCGACGGTCGAACTCGGTGAGACCTACCGGCATCTTGGCGCGACGCCGTATATCCAGGACTGGCTCCTGCTCGATCAGCATCCGGAGCTGTACGAGGACATCGAGGTGCCCGAGTGGTTTCGGAACTGGGAGCGGAGTCTCATGTCGGTTCTGCGGCCGGGGCGCCCGTATCATGACACGGTCGCGCTGGCCGGGCCGGCCGGCGCTACGACTTATCTGCATCAGGACCGGTTCCGCACGCATGCCTGGCTGGGACAGGTCATGGGGCGCAAGAAGTGGACGCTGTTTCCTCCCGACCAGTACCCGCTGCTGTTCCGCCGGCCGGTGGCGGGCGCGCAGGCCGCGGTGAACATCGAGGATCCGGATCTCGAACGGTTCCCCCGGTACGGCGAGGCGACGCCGATCGACGTGGTGCTGCATCCGGGCGAGCTGATCGTCGTGCCGGCTGGGTGGTTGCATCAGGTGACGTCGCTCGACCCCTCGATCTCGGTCACCGGCAACTGGGTGAACGGCGCCAACTTCACGCTGTTTCTTCGCGATGCGGTTGCCCAGCGGTTCGAACGCGTCAGAGAACGCCGGAGCCGAGCCCCGCAAGCCCTGGCCGAGGGGCTGCAGCGTCTGTGCCCGGCCGTGGGCGACGGCGTCGTCAGCACCGAACCCGGGCGCGTCGTGCTCAACGGCATCTGGGAGGAGCGCGCGCTGCAGGTCAGCGGTACGCGCGATGCCACGTCCTGGACGCTGCGCAACTACCAGCACGGGCGGCGCTACACCAGCTTCTTCGTGCAGCCACGAACCAACCTTGATGAGCTCGGACTCGCTGCCGACGCCCAGGCGGCAGTGCGCGCGCTGCAGGGTTTCTCGTCGCGCGGCGAGTTTCGCGTGGTGGTCGGGTTCGCCGCCGCCAACCTGGTGCTCTTTGGAGCACCCACCGGTGATATGGCCCAGCAGGCAAAGGCGATCCTCGACACGCTCTGTCGCCTGGCCGAGTCGTTCGAGCCGGTGTCGCCCGACCCGGCAGCGAGGGGGGCGTGAGCAACCGCACTGACGCGCTGGCGCGTCTCTCGCCCGCTAAGCGGGAGCTGGTCCGACGCAAGCTCCACGAGCGCCGGCAGCGCGGGGCGACGCGGTCGGCCGATCCTGACCGGATCCCGTCGACACCCCGACACGGCGATCTACCACTGTCGTTCGCGCAGCAGCGTCTCTGGTTCATCAATCGGCTCGAGGGCGCGGGCAGCGCGTACAACGAATTCGCCGCCGAGCTGATCACCGGTCCGCTCGACCGCGTCGTGCTCGAGCGCAGTTTCGACGAGATGGTGCGTCGTCACGAGGTGCTTCGCACCAGGTTTCCAGAGGTGGACGGCGGGCCGGTGCAACGCGTGGTGCCGGACCTGCGCATCTCGCTCCGTCACGTGGACTTCGGCACGGCCGCCAGCCCCGACGATCAGCCAGTGCGGCAGGCGGTCGCCGAGGAGGCGGCGATGCCGTTCGCGCTCGAGCGTGGACCGCTGGCGCGGTTCACCCTGCTCGCGCTCGGACCGGCGTGTCATCTGCTCTGCGTGTCGATGCACCACATCGTGTGCGACCGCTGGTCGACCGGGGTGTTCATCCGGGAGATCACGCAGCTCTACGAGGCCTCCGTCGATGGCGCAGACGCGGTCCTGCCGTCACCGCCGATCCAGTTCGCTGATTACGCCGTGTGGCAGCGTCAGCGGATGGAGACGCCGGGCGCTGCGTCCGAGCTCGAGGCCTGGGTCGAGACGCTGCGGGGCGCGCCGGCGATGCTCGACTTGCCGGCCGACCGAGCGCGTCCGGCGGCGATGACGATCGGCGGCGGCGCGGTTCCGTTTGGGCTCGACACGGATCAGACCCGCACCGTACGTGAGTGTGGGCGCCGTCTAGGCGCGACGCCCTTCATGGTGATGCACGCGGCGCTGGCGGCCCTGCTGTATCGCTACACTGGTGTGGGCGATCTCGTCATCGGGGCGCCGGTGGCGAACCGGGAGCGCCCGGAGGTGGCGGATCTCGTCGGGTTCTTCGTGAACACCTTGCCACTGCGCACGACCGTGTCGGCGGACGACACGTTCGCCGCGCTGGTCACGCAGGTCCGGCAGACCGACACCGAGGCGTTCGCACGGGCCGAGACGCCCCTGGAGTTAATCGTCCAGGCGGCGCAACCGACCCGGAGCCTCGGCTACAGCCCGCTGTTTCAGGTCGTTCTCGCGTTCGACACCACGCCGCCCGTGCGCCCCCGCGTGCGGGGACTCTCGCTCGACCCCTATCCGGCGGATCAGGTCGCGGCCCGATTCGACCTGACGCTGACGCTGGCCGAGCGTGACGGGGGTTTGAGCGGCGCGTTCGAGTACAGCACCGACCTGTTCGACCGTGATCGGATCGAGCGGCTGACGGGGCACTTCCGCACGCTTCTCACCGCGGCGCTTGCCGGGCCGGAAACCGCGATCGGCCGATTGCCGATCGTGACGGGGGCCGAGCTCGCCAGGCTGCGCGACTGGAGCGGCGCCGGTGTGGAGGTCGAGACTCATCAGCCGCTGCACGACCAGGTGCGAGCCGTGTCGCGACGGTGTCCCGACGCGGTGGCGGTCGTGGCGGATTCGGGGCCGGTCACCTACGCCGAATTGATGACCCGAGTCGACCAGCTCGCAACCGGGCTCCGACGGCGGATAGTCGGTTCCGACACGGTGGTCGGCCTGTGCGGCACGCGCACCGCGGACACGATCGCCGCGTGGCTGGCGATCCTGTCGACCGGCAATGTGTGCCTGCCGCTCGATCCGGGTTATCCGCGCGACCGGCTCGATTTCATGATCCGCGACGCGGACGTCGGCCTCGTGGTCGGCACCGCGAAGGCCCTGGCGGCGATGCCGGTGCCGGCGGATCACCCCTCCTGTGAGCAGCTGGCCTTCGACGACGCGGACCTCTCCGGGCGCGCGGGATCAGAGCGGGTGCCGGTGGCCCCGGAAGATCGCGCCTACATCATCTATACATCCGGCACGACCGGGCGACCCAAGGGGGTCGAGGTGCCTCACCACGGGCTGGCCGCGCTGGGACGCGCACAGGGCCGGGTCTTCGAGGTCACGCCCGACAGCCGGGTGCTGCAATCGGCTTCCTACAGCTTCGACGCATCGGTGTCGGAGATCGCCATGGCGCTGACCACCGGCGCCACCCTGGTGCTGGCGCCGGACGATCAGCTGGTGCCGGGAGGCACGCTCCAGGAGACGCTTCGGCGGGAGCACATCACGCATGTCACGCTGCCGCCGAGCTCACTGGCGGTGACCGACTGCGACCGGCTGCCGGAGCTGCGTTGCCTGGTGTCGGCGGGCGAGGCCTGTCCGGCCGAGACCGCCCGACGCTGGAGCGACGAGCGCCGGTTCGTCAACGCGTACGGACCGACCGAGACGACCGTGTGCGCCACCATGGGGGCGCATGCCGGGGATGGGGCGCCGGCGATCGGGTGCCCGATGGACGGCGCCAGCGTGCACCTGCTGGACGAGTCTGGCAACCTCGTTCCGCAGGGGGTGCCCGGAGAGCTGTGTGTCGGCGGTCGAGGCGTGGCGCGCGGCTACCTTGCGCAGCCGGCGCTGACCGCGGAGCGGTACGTCCCGGACCCGTTTGGCGACGCGCCAGGGGGGCGGCTCTATCGCACCGGCGACCTCGCGCGTCTGGGGCGGGACGGAACCCTCGAATACCTGGGACGGATTGACGAGCAGGTCAAGGTGCGAGGTTTTCGGGTCGAGCCGGCGGAGATCGAGCGGGTCCTCGAACGCCATCCGGGGGTCGGCCAGGCGCTGGTCGTCGCGGTTCGTCATGACGCGGATCTGCGTCTCGTGGCGTATGTCACCGCCGCCGGGCCGGAGGCGCCGGCGCCGGCCGAGCTGCGGCGCTACCTCGCCGGACGCCTGCCGGATTTCATGGTCCCGGCGTTCGTCATGCCGGTGCCCCGGTTTCCGACCACGCCGAGCGGAAAGATCGATCGCGCCGGGTTGCCCAGGCCGGATGCCGCGTCCACCGGACCCGCGGCCGGCCGTGATGCGATCGAGCGCGAGGTGTCCGAGCTGTGGAGCCGGCTGCTCGGCGTGCGGACGCCTTCGCTGGATCAGAGCTTCTTCGAGTCCGGCGGACATTCCCTTCTGGCCGTGCGGTTGCTCTCGGCGATTCGCGACAGCTGGAACGTCGAGATCGGGTTGGCGGAGTTTTTCGCGGCACCGACGCTCGAGAGACTGTCCCGTCTGGTTCGGGACGGTGTGCGCGGCGACGTCACCCCGCTACCGCGGATCGAGCCGGTGGCGGTGGGCAGCCCCATACCGCTGTCATCGGCCCAGCGCCGGTTGTGGTTCCTCGACCAGCTCGAGGGCCCGAATGCCACCTACAACCTGCCGGTGGCACTGCGCCTCGACGGGCCGCTCGACACGGTGGCCCTCGAACGAGCGTTTGCCGAGATCGTCGACCGGCATGCGGCGCTCAGAACCAGCTTTCCGGCGGTCGACGGTGTGCCAGTCGCACAGGTGGCAGCGGCGCCACTGGCCGGGCTGGTCATCGAGGCGCCGGACGTGGCGCCGGTGGCCGCACGCGATGCCGAAGCGCGACGACGGGCCGGTGCCGAGGCGGACCTGCCGTTCGATCTGCAGCGCGGACCGCTCGCCCGGTTCCGCCTCCTGCGCTTCGACGACGCCGATCATCTGTTGCTGGTGACGATGCACCACATCGTGTCGGACGGCTGGTCGATGGGGCTGCTGGTCGGGGAACTGGCCGCGCTCTACGGCGCGTTCAGCGAGCAGCGTCCGTCACCACTCGCGCCGCTCCCGATTCAATATGGCGACTTCGCCGTCTGGCAGCAGCGATGGCTCGCCGACCACATCGAGGCGCGGGAGCTCGCTTACTGGCGGGAGCAACTCGCCGGCGTGCCGGCGCTGTCGAGCGTGCCCGGAGACCGGCCGCGTCCCGCGGTGCGGGGTTCGCGAGGCGGCGTGGCCAGGATGGTGCTCGACGCGGCGCTGGTCGACCGTGTACGCGACGTGGGCTGGCGATCGGCCGGCGCGACGGTGTTCATGTCGCTCATGGCGGGCTTCGTGGCGCTGCTGTCGCGCTACAACCAGCAACAGGACATCGCCATCGGCACCGGCATGGCCAACCGGGCGCGAACCGAGACCGAGGGTGTCGTCGGGCTCTTCGTCAACACGCTGGTGCTGCGAACCGACCTGACCGGTGCGCCCACGTACACCGAGCTTCTGCGCCGGGTCCGGCGAGTCATGCTCGACGCCTACGCCCATCAGGACGCGCCGTTCGAGCGTGTGGTGGAGGCGGTGCAGCCGGAGCGCAGTCTCGGCCGGACGCCGCTCTTCCAGGTCATGTTCGCGCAGCAGAACCTGCCGGTCGGTGCGCTCGAGCTGCCCGGGTTAGAGGTGACGGCGGTGGAGCCCGACGAGGCGACGGCGAAGTTTGACCTGACCGTTTTCCTCGATGACGGGCTGACGGACGGGGCGGCTGGCGGGCTGGCGATCTCGGTCGTCTACGCGACCGACCTGTTCGATCCGTCGACGGTGTCGCGCCTGCTGCAACACTTCCGGGAGTTGCTCGGGCGAGCCGTCGAGACGCCGGACCGGCCGGTCGCCGATCTCGATCTGACGGTCGAGTCGGATGTCCCCAACCGGCCGGTACCCGCCATCTCGGCCGCGGCCGAGCACAGCGGCGCATGCGGACTCACATTGCCCCGCTTGTTCGAGCAGGTCGCGGCGCGGTGCGCCGATCGGCCTTCGCTGACCGACGGCGTGACGACAGTCACCTACGACCAGCTCAATCGCCGGGCCAATCGTCTGGCGGCGCATCTACGGACGCTGGGGGTCGGACCGGATGTGCTGGTGGGGCTGTGTCTCGAGCGGTCTGCCGACCTGGTGGTGGCGATCCTGGCCATCCTCAAGGCGGGCGGCGCCTACGTGCCGCTCGACCCGTCGTACCCAGTCGATCGACGCCGGATGATGCTCGACGACGCCGCCGCGGCGGTGCTCGTCACCGAGACGACGTTGCTGGCGGAGGCGTCGGCGGTCGACCACGTGGTGTGCGTCGACCGCGACCGCGAGGCGATTGCGGCGTACCCGGACGCGAACCTGGACACGGAGGTGGCGGACACGGGGCTCTGCTACGTCATCTACACCTCCGGGTCGACCGGTCGCCCCAAGGGCGTGCTGGTCACGCATCACAACGTCGTGCGGCTGTTCGACACGACGCGCGACCGGTTCGCGTTCGACGCGGAGGACGTCTGGACCCTCTTTCATTCCGCCGCCTTCGACTTCTCGGTCTGGGAGCTCTGGGGGGCGTTGCTGCACGGCGGACGTCTCGTGGTCGTGCCGTTCCTCGTGAGTCGATCGCCGAGCGAGTTCGCGGCACTGGTGCGAGACGAGGGGGTGACGGTGCTGAACCAGACCCCGTCGGCGTTCTACCCGCTGGTGGACCTGGCGGTGGCGTCGCGCGACGGCGATGGCGCCGTCAACTCGACCGCGGCCGCCCTGCCCGCGTCGCTCCGGCTGGTGATCTTCGGCGGCGAGGCGCTCGACATGCGGCGTCTCGTGCCCTGGTTCGACCGGGTGGGTGACGCGTCGCCGCGGCTCGTCAATATGTACGGCATCACGGAGACGACGGTCCACGTCACGTGGCGGGAGATCGCGGCCGCCGACGCGGCCGCCGGACGAAGCGTCATCGGCGAGCCTCTGCCGGACCTGCGGTTGCACGTGCTCGATGCGCGCATGCAGCCGGTTCCGCGCGGTATGTCGGGCGAGCTCTATGTGGGCGGCGCTGGTTTGGCGCGCGGGTATCTGGGCAGGCCCCGACTGACCGCCGAGCGCTTCGTACCGAACCGGTTCACGCCAGCTGGCGACGGCTCGGTCGTGACGGCACCGGACCAGGCGTCGCGCGGTCACTCACGCCTCTACCGGACGGGGGACCTCGTGCGGGTGCTCGACGACGGCGATCTCGAATATGTCGGGCGGGCCGATGAGCAGGTGAAGATTCGCGGGTTCCGGATCGAGCCGGGTGAGATCGCCTCGGCGCTCCGTGCCCACCACGCGGTCGGCGACGCTCTGGTCCTGGCGCACGGCGACGGGCCGGCGCGTCAGCTCGCGGCGTATGTCGTGCCGGACGGTGAGCCCGTCGCACCGTTGCGCCGGGTGCTGAAATGGCAACGCGAGTCGCGGCTGGAACCGGGCGCACTGCTGCAGCTGCCCAATGGGATGGCGGTGGTCCACCTCAACCGCGCCGAGACCGAATTCGTCTACGACGAGATCTTCACGCAGCGGGCGTATGCCGGTCATGGCATCACGCTGCCCGACGAGGCCTGCGTGCTGGACGTGGGGGCCAACATCGGGCTGTTCAGTTTGTTCGTGTCCCGGACGTGTCTGCGCCCGCGCATCTACGCCTTCGAGCCGATCCCCGACGTGTTCGCCTGCCTCCAGCTGAACACTGAGCTGCACGGCATCGGCGCGCGGGTCTTCGAGTGCGGTCTCGCGGACCGGGACGGCACCGCGAGCTTCACGTTCTACCCGCACGTGTCGATCATCTCCGGCCGCTTCGGCGACGCCGCGGAGGAACGGCACACGGTGCGCGCCTTCGTCGCGCGGTCGCATGCCGATGAGACCTGGTCCGATGACGCCGTCGATGAGCTGCTCGACACCAGGCTGGAAAGCCGGCGTGTCGAGTGCCGGCTCCGGCCGCTCTCCGCCGTGATTGACGACGAGCGGCTCGAGGCGATCGATCTGCTCAAGATCGACGTGGAGAAGGGCGAGCTAGAGGTGCTCGACGGCGTGCGCGAGGAGCACTGGCCGCGAATCCGTCAGCTAATCGTCGAGGTGCACGCTCAGGACGACCGCCTCGAGACGGTCACGCGGCGGCTGGAGCGGCGCGGGTTCCTGGTGACCGCCGAGCAGGATGAGCGGCTTCGCGACACTGCGCTCTGGACCCTGTACGCGGTCCGATCCGCCGTCACCGGTGAAGGATCGGACACCGGCACGCCGTTCCAGACGCAGGTCTGGAGCAGTCCGGAAGCGCTGACCGCGGCGTTGCGGCGGCATCTCGACGAGCGGTTGCCACCCTACATGATACCGGCGTCGATCCAGCTGCTCGAACAGTTTCCACTCACGGTGAACGGCAAGCTCAACCGGCGCGCGCTGCCGGCGCCAGGCGAGGCCACGTCGACGGAGACCGGTCACCATCGGGCCCCGGGGACCGAGACGGAGACGCGGGTCGAACGGATCTTCAGCGAGGTGCTGCGGCTGCCGCGGATCTCGGTGGACCAGAGTTTCTTCGACGCCGGGGGGCACTCGCTGCTGGCGACCCAGGTGATCTCACGGTTGCGGGACACCTTTCAGACCGAGCTGCCCCTCCGGACGCTGTTCGAAACGCCGACTGTCGCCGGCCTGGCGGCGCGGCTGTCGCGTCTCGAACCGGAGCCCGTGGCGATGGAGACGATCCGGCCGCGCCCGCCTGGCGCCGAACCGGCGCCGTTGTCGTTTGCGCAAGAGCGTCTCTGGTTTCTCGACCGCCTCGAACCGGGCAATCCCTTCTACACCGTGCCGGTGGCGTTGCGGATTCGCGGGGCGGTAGATCTCGAACTGCTCGGGCGGAGCCTGTGCGCGCTGGTGGGACGGCACGAGGTGCTGCGGACCCGGTTCGTGGACGTCGAGGGCGCGGCGGTGGCGATAGTCCGAGAGCTGGGGGCTGGCGACCTCGACCCGCGCGTGGCGCCGGAGGATGACCTGTCGACGTTGCCGGAGCCCGCACGGCTGGCTCGCGCGGTGACGCTGGCTGTCGAGGAGGCCCGGCGCCCCTTCGACCTGACGGACGATCTGTTGGTCCGCGTCAGGGTCTGGCGACTGGACGTCAACGACCTGGTGCTGCTGCTCTCGATGCATCACATCGTCTCGGACGGCTGGTCCCTGGGTGTGCTGGTCCCGGAGCTGGGGGCGCTCTATGACGCCTTCCGACGGCAGGCGCCGTCGCCGCTGCCGGAGCTGTCGCTCCAGTACGCCGACTATGCCGTCTGGCAGCGGGGGTGGCTCGAGCGCGAGGCGCTCGATACTCAGCTCGCCTACTGGCGGCGCCAGCTCGACGGCGTGCCCTCGGCGCTCGAGTTGCCGACCGACCGCGCCCGACCGCCGACGCAGAGTTACGCTGGCCGCAACGTGACCTTCGAGGTCGATGCGGCGCCGCTGGCGCGGCTCCGGGCGCTGGGTCGCGAGCACGATGCCACGCTGTTCATGACCTGCCTGGCGGTGTTCGGCGTGCTGCTGTGGCGCTACACGTCGCAGGACGATCTCGTGATCGGATCACCGATCGCCAACCGGACCCGGCGCGAGACCGAGCCGCTGGTCGGGTTCTTCGTCAACACGCTTGCGCTGCGGGCCGATCTGTCTGGAAACCCGTCTTTTCTCGTGCTGCTGGACCGCGTGCGACAGACGGCGCTCGATGCCTATGCGCATCAGGACCTGCCGTTCGAGCGCCTCGTCGACGAGCTGCAACCGGAGCGCGACCTCAGCCTCAATCCGCTGTTCCAGGTGATGTTCGCCGTGCAGAACGCCCCGGTGGAGCCACTCGAGGTCGGAGGGTTGCACGTCGAGCCTCTGGACCTGCCGGCGCGCAGCGCCCTGTTCGATCTCGTGCTCGACCTCTGGGAGACCGGGGACACCCTGACGGGGAACCTGCAATTCAACACGGACCTGTTCGACGACGCGACGGCGCAGCGCATGGCGGGCCAGTACCGGCGGCTGCTCGAGTCGGTGGCCGAGCGACCGGACCGGCCGCTGTCCCGGCTGCCGTGGCTGACCGACGGGGAAACACGGCAGCTCCTGCGCCAGTCGCGCGGCCCGCGGCAGGCGTATCCTGTCGACCGCCCGCTGCACGCGCACGTCGAGGCGGCGGTGCGGGCGTCACCCGAGGCGACGGCGGTGCGGCATGGCGGCGCGTCGGCGAGTTACGACATGCTGAACCGGCGTGCCAACCGGATCGCCCGATGGCTGCGCGAGCAGGGCGTGGCACCCGGCGACTTCGTCGGGATCCTCGAGCCGCGCGGTATCGACTGTCTGGCCGCGATGCTGGGCGCGTTGAAGGCCGGGGGTGCGTTCCTGCCGATCGACCCGACCTATCCGGCAGAGCGTATTCGCTACATGCTGGCCGACAGCGAGGTCGGTACGGTGATCACCCGGAACGCGCTTGCTCCGGTTGTGCAGGATCGGGGGGCGCCGGGCGGCACTCGGCGATGCGATCTGCTGCGACTCGACGCGGACGCGCTCGATGCGCTGGATGACGCGGACCTGCCGCCGGTCACGGGTGGGCGCGACCCGGCCTACGTGCTCTACACCTCCGGCTCCACGGGGCAGCCCAAGGGCGCCATCGTGCGTCACGACGGTGCTGTGAACCATATCTTCGCCGAGCGCGACCTGTTGGCGCTCGATGCGGGAACCGTCTTTTTGCAGAGCGCACCCAGCTCGTCGGATATCTCCGTCTGGCAATTCCTCGCGCCGGTTGTGGTCGGTGGACGGACCGTGGTGGCCGACTACGAGACGATGTGCGATCCGCCGCGGCTGTGTCGGCTCCTGGTCGACGAGGCGGTCACCGTCATCGAGCTGGTGCCGCTGGTGATGAAGGCGCTGCTCGACCATGTAGCATCGCTTCCCGAGGTCGCCCGCACGTTGCCGGCGCTGCGTTGGGCGATGGTGACCGGTGAGGCGGCGCCGGTCTCGCTCGTGAATCAGTGGCTGGCCACCTTTCCGTCCGTACCGGTTGTCAACGCCTACGGACCGACCGAGGCGGCCGATGACGTGACCCAGCAGGTGTACACGGCGCCCCTGCCGGCCTCGGCCCGGTCGGTGCCGGTCGGCACCCCGCTGGCCAATCTGGGCGTCTACGTGCTGGACCCCGACCAGCGGCTCGTGGCCGAAGGCGTGCCCGGCGAGATCTGCGTTTCCGGTGTCGGGGTCGGGGCCGGCTATTGGAACGACGCCGATCGCACGCGTGCGGCGTTCGTGCCGAACCCGCACGCCGACGGGCCGCTGGATGCGACGTTGTATCGCACTGGTGACCTGGGACGTTGGCGGTCCGATGCGACACTGGAGTGCCTCGAGCGGATCGACCACCAGGTAAAGGTCCGCGGGTTCCGTATCGAGCTGGGCGAAGTCGAGAGTATCCTCGACCGGCATCCAGGCGTGGCCGTGAGCGCCGCCACCACGCGACGTGATACACAGGGCGAGCCGCGCCTCGTGGCGTTCGTCGTGCCGGATGCGTCGGCGGCGGAGACGGCGCCGGAGCCGGCGACGCTACAGCATGAGCAGATCGCATTGTGGCGCAGTCTGCACGAGGACAGCTATGGCGAACGGCTGCTCTACGGCGACGACCCGACGTTCAACGTCATCGGGTGGGACAGCAACTACACCAACCTGCCGCTGCCGGAGTCGGAGATGCGCGAGTACGTGGCGGGCACCCTCGACCGGGTGCTCACGCTCGAGCCGCGCCGAGTGCTCGAGATCGGCTGCGGCACCGGTCTCATCCTGTTTTCGCTGGTCCGACACTGCGAGCGCTATCTGGGGACCGATCTGTCAGCCGTGGCGGTCGGCCAGCTTGACACGCTGCTCCACGACGCGGCGGTCCGGCAGCGGTGCCCCGGTCTCGACCGGGCCGCCGTCGTGTGCCGCGCCGCCGACGACCTCGATGCCCTGATGGATGACGGCCGGTTCGACACGGCGATTCTGCCCTCGGTAGTCCAGTATTTTCCGAGTGTCGGCTATCTGGAGCGGGTGCTCGACGGGCTGCTCGACCGTCTTGCGGTTGGTGGCTCGGTGTTCATCGGAGATGTCCGGAGTTTGCCCCTGCTGGAGGCGTTTCACCTGTCGGTGCAGCTGCACAAGAGCGACGAGACCACGCCGGTGGAGCAGCTTCGGGGGCGGGTGCGGCAGCAAGTGAGCGCCGAACAGGAGCTCGCCGTGCATCCGGCGTTTTTCCATGCGCTCGCCGCCAGGTCGTCCCGTGTCAGCTCGGTCGAGATCCTGCCCAAGTGGGGCGCGGGACTGAACGAGATGACGCGATTCCGATACGACGTGCGGATCCGTCTCGACGGCGAGCGCCCCGTGCCGGTGGCGTGGGAGCGGTGGGACGCCGAGCGGTGGACGCCGGCATCGATCCGCGCTGCGTTGATCGCGGAGCCGGACCGCTCCTGGGGGCTCAGCGGCGTTGACAATCGCCGGGTCTCGTCCGCGCTGTCGGCGCTGGACCGCGTCGGCACCATGCCCCGGGCCGGCGACGTGTCCGGTCTGCGCGCGGTGCTGTCCGGACAGGAGGGGTCTGGGCTCGATCCCGAGGTGCTTCGGGCGCTGGGAGACGACCTGCCGTGCCGCGTCCATGTGACGGTGTCGCTGGCGGAGCCCGATCGGGCACTCGACGTGGCGTTCATGGCGACCCGACTGGGCGGCGTGCTGCCGGAGGCGGTGGAAGGAGATGTCCCGCCGGCGCTCGCCAACGACCCGCTGCAGGAGAAGCGGCAACGCCGGCTCGCGGCAGCGTTGCGCGAGTTCATGCGAGCCGAGGCGCCGCACTACATGACCCCGGCGGCCTTCGTCACCATGCCGGCGCTGCCGGTCACACCGGCAGGGAAGGTCGACCGGCAGGCGCTGCCCGAAATCGATGCGTTCATCGAGACGGCCGGCGCGGAATACGTGCCGCCACGCACGTCGACCCAGCAGGCTATCTGCGCGGTTTGGGGCGATGTGCTCGATCTGTCGCAAGTCGGTATTCGCAGCAACTTTTTCGAGCTCGGCGGACACAGCTTGAAGGCGACCCAGGTCGTCAGCCGCGTGGCACGCGATCTGGGCGTGGATCTGCCGGTGCGAGCGCTCTTCACCTCTCCCACGGTGGAGGCGCTGGCGGCCGACATCGAGCAGCTGGCGGTCGCCGCCTCTGACTATGAGGCGATTCCCGCCGTCCCGGATGCTTCGCACTATGCCCTGTCGCACGCGCAGCGGCGGTTGTGGGTGTTGTGCCGGATGGACGAGGGATCGGCCGCCTACAACATTCCCGGCGCGGTCTGGCTGCGCGGCACTGTGCGTCCCGACCTGCTCCAGGCGGCACTGGACCGGCTGATCGCGAGGCACGAATCGCTGCGAACCGGCTTCATCGTGGTCGATGACGAGCCTCGTCAGCAGGTGCGCACCGACTTGACTCGGCCGATCGCGTTCACCGATCTCAGTGGGCGATCCGATGCCGAAGACGCGGCGTGCGCCTTGGCGCTGGAGGATGCCCGGGCGCCGTTCGACCTGTCGGCGGGCGGGCTGGTCCGCGCCGCGCTCGTCCGTCTGCAGCCCGACCGTCATCTGCTCCTGTTCAACGCGCACCACATCGTGTCGGACGATTGGAGCGGAGGGGTGCTCGTGCGCGAGTTCATGACGCTGTATCGCGACCTCCTCGCGTCGGACCCCGCCACGCCGGCTCGCGGACTCCCGCCGTTGCCGATCCAGTATCGCGATTACGCCGTCTGGCAAAACGAGCGGGTCGCACAGGGGGCCCTGGTCGGGCACCGGAACTACTGGCATCGCAAGCTTGCGGGCGAGCTCGGCACGCTCGACCTGCCGGCGGATCGGTCACGGCCGCCAGTCAAGACCTATCGCGGCTGCACCTGGTCGATGACGTTCACGGCCACCGAGACGCGTCGCATCCGCGACTTGGCGCGCACAGGCGAGGCGAGTCTCTTCATGGTGCTGGTGGCGTTGGTCAAGACGCTGCTGTTCCGCTACACCGGCGCCCGCGACATCACGGTCGGGTTTCCGATTGCCGGTCGTGACCGGGTCGAGCTCGAGTCCCAGATCGGGTTCTTCGTCAACATGCTGCCGCTGCGGGACCAGGTCGACGGGGAGATGACCTTCGCACAGCTGCTCGAGCAGGTGACGCGCACGGCCACCGAGGCCTACACGCACCAGGAGTACCCCTACGACCGGATCGTCAACGAGCTCGACCTCAATCGCGACCCGTCCAGGACACCGCTCTTCGACGTCGTGGTGGTGCTCCAGAATGTCGCGGTCGACGAGCTGGCCCTTCCGGGTGTTGCGGTCGAGCCGCTCGACATCGATTACGGCTTCAGCAAGTTCGACCTCTCCTTCACGTTCGACGAGTGCGGGGACCAGCTGCGCTGCGACCTGGTCTATAACCCCGACCTGTTCGACGACGGGCGGATCCAGCGTGTCGGGAGCCATCTTCGGCATCTGGCTCGCGGGATCGCATCCAATCCCGGCACGCCGCTCGAGCGGGCCGACATCCTGCCGCAGGCGGAGCGGGCAGCACTGGAGCTGTGGAGTGGCGCCGACCGCCAGGTGCCCGTCGACGTGCCCGGGACCGCTCCCGTATCGCCCGACTGGCTGGTTCCCGTCGCCGGGCATGAGTCCGGCCAGGGCGATGCGCTGGAACCGTTCACCGAGCCGACGGCGGTCGGGCGGTTCGAGACGATGGCGCGCGACTACGCGGAACGGGTGGCGGTGACGGAGCCTGCCGGTGCGACCGATGGTGTGGCGCCGACGCCGCGACGGGAGCTGACCTACGCCGAGCTGAACGTTCGGGCGAATCGCCTGGCCCACCGTCTCTGCCGCCTCGGTGTGGGGCCGGGGACGTTCGTCGCGCTCTGTCTGGAGCGGTCCGTCGAGATGTTGGTGGGACTGGTCGGCATTCTCAAGGCCGGTGGGGCCTACGTGCCGCTCGACCCAAGCTACCCGTCCGAGCGGCTGCGGTTCATGATGGAGGACAGCCAGGTCGGCGTGCTGGTGAGCAGCCGGGCAGTGCGGGACCGGCTGCCGGCATCCGTGCCGGTCACCGTGACCCTCGACACCGACTGGACCGATATCCAGCGCGAGCCGGCGACCGACCCGGCGATGCCGGCCGGTGCGGACGATCCGGCCTACGTGATCTACACGTCCGGTTCCTCGGGACGCCCGAAGGGCGTCGTAGTGACCCACCACAACCTCGTGCGTCTGTTCACGGCCACCGGCCCGTGGTTCCGCTTCGACGCACAAGACGTCTGGACGCTGCTGCACTCGTTCGCGTTCGACTTCTCCGTGTGGGAAATCTGGGGTGCGCTGTTGTTCGGGGGGCGGCTGGTCATCGTGCCGTCGACGGTCACCCGCACGCCCGCTGCGCTGCTGTCACTCGTCGACGAGGAACGGGTCACGGTGCTCAACCAGACGCCCTCCGCCTTTGCCCAGCTCATCGGGCCGGTGGTGGCGTCTGGCGCGGACACGACGCTCCGGTTGGTGATCTTCGGCGGGGAGGCGCTGGATCCAGGCAGCCTCCGGCCCTGGTTCGAGCGGTTCGGCGACGCGCGGCCGAGGCTCGTCAACATGTACGGCATCACCGAGACGACCGTGCATGTCACCTATCGCCCGCTAGGTCGCGACGACGTGGACCGCGCGGGTAGCCGGATCGGCGTGCCGATTCCGGATTTGCGGGTCCGGGTCCTCGACGACCAGGAGGCGCCGGTGCCGATTGGGGTGCCGGGTGAGCTGTATGTTGGGGGAAAGGGAGTCGCTCGCGGCTATCTCAACCGTCCCGAGCTGACGGCGGACCGGTTCCGCGATCGGGTCGGCGGCCCCGGGCCGGATCAGCGGTGGTATCGCACCGGCGATCGTGCCCGGTATCTCGCCGATGGCGACCTCGAGTATCTCGGGCGGGTCGATCAGCAGGTCAAGATTCGCGGATTTCGCATCGAGCTGGGTGAGATCGAGGCGGTGCTCGAGGCGCATCCGGCGATCGACGCCGCGGTGGTCGTCGCCCGTCGCGACGGGCCCACACATCGCCTCATCGCCTACCTGGTGGCGCATGGCGATCTGCCGGACGGAACGTCGCTCACAGCCGATGTCCAGCGGACCTTGCCGGAGCACATGGTGCCGTCGGTGTTCGTGCCGGTGGACGCGCTGCCTTTGACCCCCCACGGGAAGCTGGACCGCGCGGCGCTCCCGGACCCGGATCGGGCGCGAGCCGGCGCTGTGGATCACATGGGGCCGACGACCGAGCTCGAGCGTCGTATCGCTGCGGTGCTCGGCGACGTGCTGGGTCTCGCGTCGGTCGGTGTGGATGACAACTTCTTCGACCTCGGGGCCGATTCCTTGTTGCTCGCCGCCGTCCACACCAGGCTGCGAGACGACCTCGGCCGGGAGCTGTCGCTGGTGGCGCTCTACACGCACCCGACCGTCGGCGCGCTCGCCCGGGCGATGGAAGCATCAGGGACCTCGTCGGAGGCGCCCGCTGTCGACGCCGCCGCGCGGGCGACGCGACAACGCCAGGCCCGCCGGCGGCGCAGGAAGATCCAGTGACGAGGGAGGGCGGGAGAGATGTGGAGCCGGTGACCAGTCCGGGCGCGGATGGCGCGGAGGACTCTGGTCAGCGCATCGCCGTCATCGGGATGGCGTGCCGGTTTCCCGGAGCGTCGACTCCGGACGCGTTCTGGCGCAACTTGCGGGAGGGACGCGAGTCGATCCGCCGGTTCAGCGACGCGGAGCTGCGCGAGGCGGGTGTCCCGGCGGCGGAGCGGGATGACCCGGCCTATGTGCCGGCCAACGGCGTGCTCGACGATGTCGAGCTGTTCGATGCCGCGTTCTTCGGGTTCTCACCCCTCGAAGCGTCGATCACCGACCCGCAGCACCGGCTGTTTCTCGAAGTCGCCTGGCAGGCGCTGGAGGACGCCGGGTATCACCCCGGTGAGTTCGACGGGCGTATCGGGGTGGTGGGTGGTGCCGGCCCGAGCTCCTACCTGCTGCATCATCTGCTGGGCAACGCGGACGTCACCTCGCGGGCCGGACCGGTGCAGCTGTCGATCGCCAACAACAAGGATCACGTTCCCACCCGGGTGTCCTACAAGCTCGGCCTGACCGGACCGAGCCTCAACGTCAACACCGCCTGTTCATCGTCGTTGGTGGCGGTGCACCTCGCCGGCCAGAGTCTGCTGGATCACGAGGCCGATCTCGTCCTCGCGGGCGGGGTCGGTATCCAGCTGCCGCAGGATGTCGGCTATCGCTACGAGTCCGGCGGAATCGCGTCGCCCGACGGGCACTGCCGACCGTTCGACGCGGCGGCGGCCGGCACGGTCAACGGCAACGGCGTCGGGATCGTCGCGTTGCGGCGCCTCGATGACGCGCTCGCCGACCGCGACCACGTGCGCGCCGTCATCCTCGGGTCGGCGGTGAACAACGACGGCGCCGCGAAAGTGGGTTACACGGCGCCGAGCGTGCAGGGACAGACCGCGGTCATTCTCGATGCGCACGCAGTGGCCAGGGTAGAGCCGCGGAGTATCCAGTATGTCGAGACGCACGGCACCGGAACCGCCGTGGGAGACCCGATCGAAATCGCCGCCCTGACCGGAGCCTTCGGTGGCGATGCGGTGACCGCGGGGGGATGCGCGATTGGCTCGGTGAAGAGCAACATTGGCCATCTGGACGAAGCCGCCGGCGTCGCCGGGCTGATCAAGACGGTGCTGGCGCTCGAGCATGGGCAACTTCCTCCAAGCCTGCACTTCGAGCGACCCAATCCAGAAATCGCTTTCACCCGGACGCCATTTGTCGTCAACGCCTCACTCCGAGACTGGGAGGCGGACGGACCGCGGCGCGCCGGTGTCAGCTCGTTTGGCATCGGTGGCACCAATGCTCATGTGGTGCTCGAGGAGGCACCGCCACGATCTGCCTCAGCCGACGGCTCGGCGCAGCTGCTGGTGCTCTCGGCGCGCAGCCCGAGCGCGCTCGACGCGTTGAGCCGGTCGCTCGGGGCCGCCCTTGGGCACGGGCCGGCCGCACCGCTTGCCGATGTGGCGTTTACGCTGCAGCAGGGACGCCGCCGATTTGCGCACCGGCGGGCGGTCGTCTGCGCGGAGCGCGACGCGGCCGTGGGGGCGCTGACGGGTGGAGCGCCTGACGCGGTCTCGAATGGCACGGCCCCGGAGGCGGCGGTCGGGCTCGTGGCGTTGTTCCCGGGGCAGGGCGCGCAGTATCCCGGCATGGCGCGCGGACTCGACGAGACCGAGCCGGTCTTCCGGGCGGCGCTGGACCGATGCGCCGTGACGGTTCGGGAGCTGCTGGGCGTCGATCTGCGCACGGCGATGGTCGACGCCTCGGCGTCCGAGCTGGCCGACACGCGGGTCGCCCAGCCGGTGCTCTTCGCCGTCGAGTTCGCGCTGACCCAGCTGTGGCGCACCTGGGGTGTCGAGCCCACGGAGATGCTCGGGCACAGTCTGGGCGAGTACGTCGCGGCGACGGTGGCAGAGGTGTTCTCGCTGGAGCATGCCCTGCGCGCGGTGTGCGCCCGTGCCCGGCTGATGAGCGAGCTGCCGGGTGGGCGCATGCTGGCGGTGCCTCTTCCGGAGGCAGAGTTGGACGCGGTGATGGAAGACGGTCTCGAGGTGGCCGCGATCAATGCGTCGGAGCGCTGCGTGGTTGCCGGGTCGGCCGAGGCGGTCGAGCGGGCGCGACACCGACTGGCCGAGCGCGACGTCGAGGCACGTTTGCTGGCAACCTCGCATGCGTTCCACACCTCGGCCATGGAGCCGATGCTGCGGCCATTTGCCGAGGTGCTGGCTGGCCTGGATCTCCACCCCCCCCGGCGCACCTGGATCTCGAACGTCACCGGCCGGCGCATCGAGCCGACCCAGGCGACCGACCCCGAGTACTGGGTGACACACGTGCGTCGTCCGGTTCGGTTCGCCGACGGTGCCGCTGCCGCACTCGATCTCTCTGGGGCGCTGTTTCTCGAAGTCGGTCCGGGGCGGAGTCTGGTTACCCTGCTGCGGAAGCAGCCGCGGTGCGATCGCACCCGGGTGCTCGTGCCCGGTCTGGATCCGGCGGACGGCCCGCAGGACAGCCGAGTGCGGATGCTAGGTGCGGCCGGTCGTCTCTGGACCGGCGGGCTCGAGCTCGACTGGGCCGGACTGCGACACGGGGCGGCACCGTCGCGCGTACCGCTGCCGACCTATCCCTTCGAGCGTCAGCGGTACTGGGTCGAGCCGTCCGCGCGGGGAGCCATCGGCGCCACGGCATCGGTCGACGAGCGGCGAGACCTCGAGTCCTGGTTTTATCTTCCCGGCTGGAAGCGGGCGCTTCGACCGACCGGGTCGACGGACCCGGTGGGCGGGCCGATCATCCTGCTGCGGGATCAGACCCGGGATCAGCTGGGCGTCGCAACGTCGCTCGGCGCGCGCTGGCGTCAGGGTGGACGATCGGTCGTCGAGCTCGACATCGCCGCCGGTTCGGCGGGGTCGGGTCGGCTGTGCCGCGGAAACGCCGGGTCGTATCGTGACGCGCTTGGTGGCCTGGCCACTGGCTCCCGGGTCATCGACTGCTCGCTGGTGGGGCCGGCGGGGGATTCCGAGCCCGGCGATCTGCTCCACATCCTGCAGCTCGGTCAGGCGCTGGCCCGCGTTGGCACCGAGATCGAGCTCGTCGTGGTGGCCGAAGGTGTCGAGGACGTGACCGGTGCCGAAACCCTTCGTCCCGACCGCGCGATGGTCAGGGGTCCGCTGCTGACTTTGCCGCAAGAGCACGCCGAGCTTCGCTGTCGGCTGGTGGACGTGTCGACCGAGCCGTCGGGGGGCCTGGCCGCGCTGGTCGATGATCTCATCGAGGAAATCGACCGCGGCGACGAGCGTTTCGTCGCCTGGCGGACTGGCCGGCGCTGGGTACCCACCTACGAGTCGGTGCCACTGCCGGCGCCGATGCCGGCGCCGATTCGCGAGGGCGGCGTGTATTTGATCACGGGCGGGCTGGGAGGTATAGGTCTGATCCTGGCGCGAGATCTGGCACGGCGCCACGGCGCTCGGCTGGCCCTGACCGGCCGGAGCGCGGGGCGGCTCGAGAGCGCGCTCGGTGAACCTGAGAACAGCGACGACGGGGCCGCACGCCCGGCGGCGCCGTCGTTCGACCCGATGGCGGTCGACAGCTCGGTGACCGACGCCAGGCGAGAGCTCTGCATCCGCGGCCTCGATGACTATCCGGGGTTCGAGCAGGCGCTGGCGCGGTTCTGTGACAGCCATCTGTTGGGGCTGCTCGTCGGATGCGGACTGGCGATCGCCGAGGGCTGTGTCGTCGACCGGGGAACCTTTGCCCGACGCCTCGGCGTGGTGCCGGAGCTCGAGCGTCTGTGCGACTTCGTGCTCGACATGCTGGTCGACGATGGCTTGGCGATGGCCGACGGTGACCGCGTCGTGCTGACCGGAGAGGCCACGCGGCTGGGGGCACCGTCGGAGGCGCGCCGCGCGCTGCTCGAGTCGTTCCCCGACTTCCGCGGGTTGATCGAATTGCTCGATCACTGTCTGAGCAAGTATCCGGCCGCGCTGACGGGCACCATCGCGCCGATCAGCGTGCTCTATCCGGACGGCGAGGCGACGTTGCTCGAGCAGGCCGCCGCTCGCACGGTGGCGTACAGCACGCGCGAGGTGTATACGCGCGCCGTGCGAGACCTGCTGGTGCGGCTGGCCGCGGGGGCGCCCGGACGGCGTCTCAGAGTGCTCGAGATCGGGGTGGGCGACGGGTTGCTGGCCGGTGTGACGGTGCCGGCGCTCCAGGCGCTCGAGATCGAGTATCACGCGACCGATGTCGGAGGCGCCTTCGTCGCCCGGGCGAAACGCGCGGCGGCGGACGGCGGATTCGATTGCGTCCGAACCGGCCGTCTCGACATCACCCAGCCGACTGGACCGCAGGGGTACGAGGAAGGGACGTTTGACGCCGTCGTGGCGCTCGATGTCTTCCACGCGACACCTCAGCTCCAAGAGACCGTGGCCGCTGCCCACCGGCTGCTGGCGCCGGGCGGGATCGCCGCGATCATCGAGACGGTGGCGGCACCACGCTGGGTGCACCTGATCTGGGGCCTCACCGAGGCGTGGTGGAGCTTCCGAGACGCGGAGCTTCGCCCGCGGTCGCCGCTGATCGCGCTCGACGCGTGGGTCGGGCTGTTCGAGGAGGCCGGGTTCGAGCGTGTGCGGGGTTGGCCAGATCGGGACGCGGGGCCAGCGGACGATTACGGGCTCGTGATCGGCGTGCGCGCCGAGGACGCGCCGGCCGATGTGGCACGCTCGATGATGCCGGACGATTTGGCCGGAGTGCGCTCCGCGCTGGCCCATCAGATGAGGACCGTGCGCGCGATGCGGCGTGACGGGGCCGAGCTGCTGTTGCTCGAAGCCGACGCCGCCGACATGACGGCGATGCGTGCGGCGGTCGATGCGACGCGCAGCCGGTTCGGCCGTCTAGACGGCGTGATTCACGCGGCCGGTGACACCCGTCGCGAGGTGGTGGTGAACCCGGTCGAGAGCACGACCCCGGCGGCAATCGACGCCGTGTGCCGGGCGCGCGTCGAGGGGACCCGCGCCCTGGCGGCGGCGTTGGACGGACTGCCGCTCGACTTCATTGTGCTCATCTCGTCGAACGCGTCGGTGCTGGGGGGGCTCGGGCTGTCGGCCTACGCAGCCGCCTGCCGGTTCATGGACACGTTCGCGGCCGCGCGGGCTCGTGATGGTGATCGTCGCTGGACCAGCACGAACTGGGACGGCTGGCCGACGGAGGAGGCCGCCGGGCTCGACTCCCGGTTTCGGACCAGCATCGACCGGTACGCCATGACGCTGGAGGAGTCCTGCGCGGCATTTGTGCGGGTGCTGGGTGCGCGGGCGCCGCAGTTCATCGTCTCGGCGGTCGACCTTGGGGGTCGTCTTCGGCAGTGGGTCGCCCGTAGCGGAGCGGAGGGGCGCCACCAGGTCGAGTCGGCCACGACGCCGCAGCATCGCGACCCTGGCGTCGCGATCGTGGCACCGCAGACCGACACCGAGCGGGCCCTGGTGCGGATCTGGGAAGAGTTGCTCGGCGTTGTTCCGGTCGGCGTCGAAGACGTCTTCGCCGACCTGGGCGGCGATTCCCTGCTCGGTACACAGCTGATCACCCGCGTCGAGCGGCTGCTGGGGTGTCGGCTGCCGTTCCGCAGCCTGTTCGAGGAGCCGACCGTGCGTTTGCAGGCCGCGCGGATCGATGCGCTGCTGGACCGACCCGACACGCCGGTGTCCGGGGATGGCGACGAGGAGGAGGGACGGATTTGATTCCCCGTCCAACGCTCGACCGCTTCGTCGACGACCTGCGGGAGAGGGGTGCCAGGTTCTGGCGGGAAGGTGGCGATCTGCGTTACCGGGCCCCCAAGGGGCTCTTCACGCCGGCCGTGATCGAGCGCTTGCGCGCGGAAAAGCCGGCGCTGCTCCGGATGATTCTGGACGAGGCGGTCGAACGGATTCCGCGGCTGCCGGACAGCGATCGCTATCCGCTGTCGCATGCCCAGCGCCGGTTCTGGGTGTTGTCTCAGCTCGACGGGGCGAACGCCTACAACATCCCGTTGCATCAGAGACTCGAGGGCCCCCTCGACGTTGCCGCCTTGAGGACGGCGCTGACCGATCTGGTCGAGCGCCACGAGGTGTTGCGCACCAGTATCGTGGTGGACCCGGCGACAGGCGAACCGGGGCAGGTGGTGCATCCGGCGCAGCCGGTCGCGCTCGAGCGCATCGATCTCAGCGCCCGGACCGACCCCGACGCGGCCGCGCGAGAGGCCGCCGCGCAGGCGGCCGCGGCGACATTCGATCTGGCGCGTCCCCCACTGTTTCGGGTGTCACTTCTGCTGGTGGGGCCGGACAGACACCTGCTGTTGTTCACTGTTCACCATCTCGTCTGCGACGGAATTAGCATCGGCACGCTCGGGCGTGATCTGGCCGCGTGCTACCGCGCGGCACGACAGGGCGGCCGGCCCGACCTGCCTGCCCTGCCGATTCAGTACCGGGACTATGCGGCGTGGCAGCAGCGCCGGCTCGACAGCGCTGCGCTCGACGCCGAGCGACGATACTGGCTGCGGCAGCTCGACGGCGCCTTGCCGGTGCTCGAGCTGCCGACCGATCGACCGCGCCCTGCCCACCAGACCTACCGCGGCGCCGAGCACACGTGGCTGTTGCCGCCTGAGTCGGCTTCCGGGCTCGAGGCGCTGGCACGTGTCCGACGGGCGAGCCTGTTCATGACACTGTGCGCCCTGGTCAAGGTCTTGCTGCACCGTCACACCGGCGCCGACGACATCATCGTCGCCACGCCGGTGGGGGGGCGCGTGCACCCCGATCTCGACGACCAGGTCGGCTGCTATCTGAACATACTGTGCCTGCGGGATCGGGTGGGCGCGACCACCCGATTCTCCGCCCTCCTGGATGCGGTGCGCGACACGGCAACCGACGCCTTCGACCATCAGAGCTATCCGTTCGATCGGCTGGTGGACGAGCTGCGGCTACCACGGGACCTGTCTCGCTCGCCGGTGACCGACGTGGTCGTCATCCTCCAGAACCAGGAGGAGACGGCACTGCGACTCGACGAGCTGACGGGGACGCCGGCGTTTGGCCACAACGGGACGAGCAAGGTAGACCTGACGTTCAGCTTCAAGGCGTCGGTGCACGGACTGGCCTGCGGCATCGAGTACAACACCGACCTGTTTACCGCGGCGCGAATCACGCGGATGGCCGGGCACCTGACGCGTCTTGCCGCGGCATTCGTGGACCAGCCGGACCGTGCGATCGGCGGTGTGGACATTCTGGACGACGCCGAACGCCGGGCTGTCGCGGCACCGGCGGAAACGACCACCGACTATCCGCGTCACAGCACCCTGCCCGAGCTGATTGACCGGGTGAGGGCGGCGCGGCCCGGCGCGGTTGCCGTGTCCTGCGAAGGGCGGCGGGTGACTTACGCAGAGCTGACGCGGCGGGCAGTGGAGGTGGCCGAGCGACTGGAGTCTCTGGGTGTGAGGGTGGGCGCGCGCGTGGGCGTGCACCTTCCACGTTCGGCTCAGCTGGTGCCGGTGTTGCTGGGTATCCTGCGAGCCGGCGCTGCCTATGTTCCGCTGGACCCCGAGTTTCCGCTCGAGCGGCGATGCTACATGGCGGCCGATGCCGGGCTGTCGGCGGTCGTGGCCGACGCAGGAGTGGCGGATCTCGATCTGCCTGGAGTGCCGGTGCTGCTGATCGATGCCGATGATGGGAGCGGAGAAGGGCCACCCGACTCAGAGGCGGTGGTCCCGGGGCCTGCAGGCGCGCGCGACCTGGCCTACGTCATCTACACCTCCGGTTCCACTGGCCGGCCGAAGGGGGTCGCGATCGAGCATCGGGCGCTGGTGAACTTCCTGGGCGCGATGGCCCAGGAGACCGGCTTCACGGCCGACGACACCCTGCTCGCCGTGACGACGCTCTCGTTCGACATCGCCGCGCTCGAGCTCTTTCTGCCGCTGATGATCGGTGGTCGCATTGAGATCGCCACGTCCGCGACCGCGGCCGACGGGCATCGGCTTGCCGAGCTGCTGCGGAGCTCGGGCGCGACCGTGATGCAGGCGACCCCGGCGACCTGGCAGATGCTGTTCGACGCGGGTTGGACGGGGGACGCCGCGCTGACGGCCCTGTGCGGCGGAGAAGCGTTGCCGCCCGGTCTCGCGGGTCGGCTTGCCACCGGCTGTCACCGTGTCCTGAACCTGTATGGGCCCACCGAGACCACCGTCTGGTCGAGCACGTTCGAGGTGAGCGCAGGGCGTGCGGCAGCGCCACCGGTCGAGACCTCCGGGCGCGAGGCGATGCCGATTGGACGGGAGATCGCCAACACCCGGATCTACGTTCTCGACCCGCGATGGAATCTGGCTCCACTCGGGGTGGCGGGTGAGATCTACATTGGCGGAGACGGCGTGGCGCGCGGCTACTGGGGACGGCCGGTTCTGACCGCGGAGCGGTTCCTGCCGGATCCGTTTGGCATTGGTCTCGGGACCCGGTTGTATCGCACCGGCGACATCGGCGTGCGTCGTGATGACGGAGCGCTCACCTTCCACGGGCGACGGGATGACCAGGTGAAGCTCAGAGGATTTCGCATCGAGACCGCCGAGATCGAGCAGGTCCTGATGAGGTATCCAGGTGTGGGCCAGGTCGCCGTCGTGCTGCACGACGGCCCAACCGGGCCGGGGCTGCTGGCGGCGCTGACGGCCAGCGGCGCGCCCGACAGCCCGCCACCCACCGAGACCGAGCTCCGGCGGCACCTGCGCGGCAGCGTGCCGGAGTACATGGTGCCCGCGTGGTGGCTCGTCATGGCGGTGCTGCCACGTACCGCGAACGGCAAGACCGACCGAACCGCTCTGCGGCGGTTGCCGCTTCCCGGTCGTTCGACGACGACGGGCGTCTTGCCGTCGACCGACATGGAGCGTCGGATCGCCCCGGTCTGGGCGGAGGTGCTGGCACTCGACGTGGTCCATGCCTCGGCGAACTTCTTCGAGCTGGGGGGCCACAGCCTCCTGGCTGGACGCCTGGCCACACGGGTGCATCAGGTGGCCGGCGTGTCGTGCGACCTGGGTGACATCTTCACGCATCCGACCCTCGCCGAGCTCGCGCGCCTGGTCGCGGACCGCGCCGGGTCCGCCGAGCCGGCGACAGACTCCGCGGCGGAGCAGGCCATTCCGCTCGCGCCGTTGACCGACGCCGAGCGCGCCCTGCTCGACCGGTAGGAGCGTGTGACGGCTGAGTGGGACGACCATGGTGTCGCGTATCACGAACCTGAGCTACGGCACGCGGGGCGACGTGCAGCCGCTGCTGGTGCTGGCCGGCGCGCTGGTGGCGGCCGGGTTCGAGGTGACGCTCGGTGCCGACACCGAGTTCGAGTCCGGGGTGGTGGCGCGTGGGGCCAGGTTTGCGCCGCTGCGAATCGACCTGCGGACGTTTTTTGCCTCGGACCGCGGGCACTTCGGCGAGCCGGGCGGGAGACCAACGACGCGTTCGAGACGATGGTACGGCCGATGCTCGACGATTGCTGGGCCGCGGCGCGTGATGCCGATGCGCTGATCTACGACACGATGCTCGTGCCCGCCTATCACATCGCCGAGAAACTGGACATTCCGTCGATGATGACGTCGACAATGCCGAACATGACGCCCACGGCGGAGTTTCCCCTCATCGGCGCGCCGCGGTTGTGGGATGGACGCGTCGGCAACCGCCTCTCCTATGAGCTGTATCGACTGTCCTGGTGGCGCGGACGGGGGACTCTGCGCAGTTGGTGCCAGTCGACGCTCGGTACCACGCCGTCGCGGTTTCCGGATTACCGGTATCGGCATGGAAAGCGTGTCCCGGTGCTGCACAGCTACAGCCCCCTCGTCGTGCCGACCCCGGAGGATTGGCCCGCCGACACGTTCGCCAGCGGTTACTGGTTTCCGGAGGCTGACTCCGAGTGGCGGCCCTCGCCTGCCCTTGACGCGTTCCTCGCGGAGGGGGCGCCGCCGGTCTACCTCGGATTTGGCAGCATGAGCGGGCTGTCCGGTGCAGCGCTAGTCGAAGACGTGATCACCGCGGCGCGCCGGGTGGGGTGTCGGGCCTTCGTGGCGACCGGGTGGGGCGATCCGGTGCCCCCGCGGACCGATGTCTTCGTGGTCGACGAGACGCCGCATGAGTGGCTCTTTCCTCGCGTGAGCGCGGTGGTGCATCATGGCGGCGCGGGGACGACCGCCGCGGCCCTGCGGTTCAGCCGACCGAGCGTGGTCTGCCCGCTGGTGACCGACCAGTTCTTCTGAGCACGCATCGTCGCCGACCGCGGCTGGGGGCCCGAGCCGGTGCCGCAGCGGACCCGTTCGGTGGCGTCACTAACGACGGCCCTCGAGCGGGCGGTCGGCGACACGGCCATGCACGAGGCGGTCGCGGGCATCGGCGCGGCGATTCGTGCCGAGAATGGGCCGACACGAGCCGTCGACTTCGTCCGCGCCCATCTGGCCTCCTGACGAGGGGCGCGAGCGAGTCATGGAGATGCAGACATCGGAAGCCCGGTCGATCGTGCGACTCCAGAAGCCGACCGTCGAGGAGTTCAACGAGCGGGCCGTGCGGGCCGGCAGACCAGCCCTCCTGACCGGCTGTCTGGACGATTGCGGGTTGCTCGCGAGTCTCAGATCCGCCGCGCAGACAGGTGCACAGGTCGACGTGCTGTCGAGGCTGATCGGCCGGCGCAAGGTCCACTACACGACCATTCCGCCGAAACAGGGAGGGCAGCTCGGCTATGGGGATGACGGGGCCGCGAATTTCAGCTTTTCGACCGGCAAGCACAAAGTCCCATTTCGATTATTCGCTGATACGCTGCGTGACACGCTGCGGGCCGACGGGCGGAAGGGCAGCGTGTACATGCAGTCGGTCCCGATCGGGCGGGTGCCGGAGCTCGCGCCGCTGGTTCCGGATGTGCCGTATCTCCGAGACGGCGTCGAAGGCTACAGTCAGTTCTGGGTCGGGTCCGGGGGTCATGTCGTCAATCTGCACTTCGACCCGGCGCACAATCTGGTGGCGATGCTGTCCGGCCGCAAGCGCTTCACCATCCTGCCGCCGGACAACATGGCCAATCTGTATCCGGCGCCGCTCGACACGCGGCTGGGCGACACGGTGGGGAGTCGCGTCACGCTGCTGGACCCGGATCTCGAGCGATTTCCCCGGTTCGAAACCGAGCTGGCCAAGGCGCAGGCGGCCGAGCTCGAACCTGGCGATCTGTTCTATCTGCCGCCGATGTGGTGGCATCACGTGGAGTCGTTCGGACTCAATGTCATGTTCAACACCTGGATTCTGCCGATCAGCGGCAGCCACTTCGGCGACCTAACCGCGAGCCTGGTGCGCGGTCTGCTGCTGTTTCACGATGTGAACGCGCGGGTGCGCGCCGATTACCGTCCGGCCTATAACGCGATCTTGACGGGGGCGACGCCCGATCCGGCTGCCACGCTGGCGCCCGGGACCGATGCAGGATTCGGAGCGCGTGTGTCACGACACATGGCGGAGACCGCGCGTGTGCTCAAGGATGTGCCGGCCTGTCTGCGCGAGACGTTGCCGCAGCTCTACGACTATTACCTCTTTCATGTGGCCGGCCCGCCGGCGCTGGCCCGCGGGGAACCGGCGGTCTTTCTGCGAAAGCTTCGCTGGTACACTCGGCTGGCCGCCGTCGTGGCCGCGCTGCGCCGGGTCACGACGCGGTCGGCCCGTTCGCGGTGACACTGCGGAGCAGGTCCAGTCCACTCAGCCGATGCCGTCACTCGAAGAGCTGAAGACCCGCGCGCGGGCCGGTGATGCCGACGCTCTGCGCGAGCTGCGTGCGAGCGGCTTCTTCGAGCGAGAAGGCCGGCCCGTGTCCTATCCGGTGTCCGACGCCCAGCGCCGTCTGTGGGTGCTCGACCAGATGAACCCGGAGTCGTCCGCCTACAACATCCCGGGCGCCTGGCGATTGAGCGGAGACCTCGAGGTGGAGGCGCTTGGCGCGGCCCTCGCGTTTCTCGAGTCGCGCCACGAGTCGCTACGCACCGGCATCGTCGCCATCGATGGCGAGCCGCGGCAGGTGATCGAGCCACCGAGGCGGCTGCGCCTCGCTCACCGGGATCTGCGTGCGGATGTCGACCCCGCCTCGGCGGCACGCGAGGCAGCCGCAGCCGAGGCGGCCACGCCCTTCGCGCTCGATCGGCCCCCCCTGTGGAGGGCGACCCTGGTGACGCTCAGCGCCGGTGAACATCTGCTGCTGTTCACGATCCACCACATCGTCTGTGATGCCTGGTCGCTCGACCTGTTGCTGCGCGAGTGGGTGGCCGCCTACGACCGGATCGCCACGGGCGCCGGCCCGGCGCCGGCGCCGCTCCGGATCCAGTACAAGGACTACGCCGCATGGCGCCGGGACGCGGTCGGGGGCGATAGCTTCGCGGCGGCGCGGCGCTACTGGCTGGACCGATTCGAGACGCCGCTGCCCGCGCTCGAGCTGCCAACCGACCAACCTCGGCCTGCGGTACAGAGCTTTCGCGGGGCCGACGTGACCGATGAGGTTTCGGTCGACACGCTGGCAGGGCTCGAACGTCTCGGGGCGCGTCATGGCGCGACGCTGTTCATGACGCTGCTCGCGGCGCTGCGGGTCCTCCTGTATCGGTACACGGCACAGCGAGACGTCGTCATCGGCACACCGGTATCGGGGCGTACGCATCCGGACCTGGAGGAACAGGTCGGCTTTTACGTCAATCTGCTCCCGCTGCGGGATGTCGTCAGCCCCGACGCCACCTTCGGCGCCCTGCTGGACCAGACGAGGGAGACCGCCGGCGCGGCCTACACGCACCAGGACTACCCGTTCGACCGGCTCGTCGATGAGCTCGATCTACCGCGTGACCTGAGTCGCTCGCCGCTGTTCGACGTGCTCCTGAGCTTGGAGGAGGAGGCGGCGCCGGTGCTTGTGCCCCAGGGGCTGCGCGTCGGGCCGTTCGAGCATGCGGTGGAGGTCGCGAAGTACGACCTGACCTTTTTCTTCACACGCGCCGGCGGCGCGCTGCGCTGGGCGGTGAACTACAACACGCGACTGTTCCGGCGTGACCGCATCGAGCTTCTGGCACGGCGTCTCAACCAGTTGCTCGGGGAACTGGTCGCGGGCCCGGATCTGGCCCTGCGGGACGTTCCGATGATGTCCGGGCCGGAGCGGGAGCGGGTCACGGGCTCGCTGGCCGGGACGACGTCGGCGTACCCCTCGACCGAGACGATCGCCAGGGTGGTGGCGCGACAGGCGTCGGCGCGGCCTGGCGCGGTGGCGGTGCGCGGAGAGGACGAGGCGGGGGAGGCGGTCGAGCTGACCTATGCGGAGCTGTTGGGTCAGGCCGATGCCGTGGCCGGCGCACTGCAGGCGGCCGGGGTCGGTCTCGAAGACCGGGTCGGCGTGCTGACGACGCGCAGCCCGGCCCTGGCCGTGGCGCTGCTCGGCGTGCTGAAGACCGGGGCCGCCTATGTGCCGCTCGACCCGACCTATCCCGCCCGGCGCCTCGACGCCATCGTGGAGGATGCCATGTGCCGGGTCGTGCTCGGGGAGTCTGTGGCGCGCGACGCAGCGACGTGGATGCCTGGTGCGAGTGGGGAGCATGGCCCGGCGTGGCTGGAGCTCGGTGTTGCCGAAACCGGCGCGGTGGTGACGGCACCGGAGGTCGGAGACGGACGCACTCTCGCCTATGTCATGTACACCTCTGGGTCCACCGGGACCCCGAAGGGCACCCTGATCGAGCACCGATCGGTGCTCCGTCTGGTTCTCGCCACTGAGTATCTGCAGCTGGGACCGACCGACCGCGTGCTGCAGACTGGCGCGCCAGGGTTCGACGCCTCGACGCTCGAGATCTGGGGGCCGTTGCTCACGGGCGGCTGTGTCTGTTTCGCACCGGGGGACGCGCTCGTGCAGCCAGACCGGCTGCGTGCGCTCATCGAGCGCCACGGCGTGACGGTCATGTGGGTCACCGCCAGCCTGCTCAACCAGCTGGTGGAGCGTGACACGGGGGTGTTCACCGGGCTGCGCGCGCTGCTCACCGGGGGAGAGCGGCTGTCGGTGTGGCACATGAACCGGCTGCGTCGGCGCCACCCCGATCTCACGTTGATCAACGGCTACGGGCCGACCGAGAACACGACGTTCACCAGCTGTCATCGGATCGAGGGGACCTCGGCGGGTGAGGTGCCCATCGGGCGGCCGGTGACCAACACCACCGTCTACGTGCTGGACGACCGCGGCGGGGTGTGTCCGCTCGGCGTGCCGGGAGAGATCTGCACCGGTGGGGACGGGCTGGCGCGCGGGTATCTCAACGCGCCCGCACTCACCGCCGATCGCTTCGTGCCGGACCCGGTGGAGCCGGGCGCCCGGGTCTATCGGACCGGGGACCGGGGACGTTGGCGTCCCGACGGAGTGCTGGAGTTTCTCGGGCGGCTGGATTCGCAGGTCAAGGTGCGCGGTTTCCGCATCGAGCCGGGAGAAATCGAGACGGCCCTGCTGGGGCACCCCGCGGTGGCGCAGGCCGCGGTGCTCGGGCGCCGGGTCGCCGGCGGCACGACCGAGCTGGTCGCTTACCTCGCCCCCAACCCATCCGAAGGCCTAGCGGCAGTGCGCGCGCATCTGGCGGCGACACTGCCACCCTACATGATGCCGTCGCGGTTCGTGCCGCTCGATCGGATGCCGATGCTGTCGAGCGGCAAGATCGACCGGACTGCGCTCAGTCGGACGGTAAGCACTGAGGCGGCGCGTCGTGTGGTCGAACCGCCGCGGACCGATCTGGAGCGGACGCTGCGCGACATCTGGGCGGAGGCCCTCGACGTGTCCAATCTTGGCATTCACGACGACGTCTTCGAGCGCGGCGCGCACAGTCTCAAGGCGGCCCGTGTGCTGACGCGGATCCAGGCGGCAGTGGGGGGCGAGGTGTCCCTGCGCGACCTGTTCGTGTACGCCACGGTGGCGTCGCTGGCCGAGCACATCACACCGACGGCGCCGACCGCGCCCATACGGCCGGTGCCGGACGCCGCCGACTATCCGGCCTCGCATGCGCAACGGCGGCTCCGGTTTCAGGAGCGGCTCAGCGGCCACACCGGTGCCTACAACGTGCCGGCCGCCTTGGTGCTGGATGGCGACGTCGATGCGGCGGCGCTCTGCGAGGCGTTCACGCGACTGGTGGCGCGACACGAGTCGTTGCGCACCGCGGTGATCGATGTCGGCACGGAGGTGCGTCAGCGCGTCATCGGGGCGTTCGCGGTCGAGGTTCCGGTGGTCGACCTGTGTGCCGAGGCGGATCCGGAGGCGGCGGCCAGACGCAGCATTGCTGAGGACGCGGCCGAGCCCTTTGATCTCGCTCGCGCGCCGCTCTTCCGTGTCTGCCTGTTGCGCCTGGGTCCCGACCGTCAGGTGCTGTCGCTCAACCTTCACCACATCGTGACCGATGGCTGGTCGATGCGCGTGCTGCTCGATGAGGGGCTGTCGCTCTATCAGGCGATCCGCGACGGGGCCCCCGACCCACTGCCTCCGCTCCCGATCCAGTACCGGGACTACGCCGAATGGCAGCTGGCTGCGCTGGCGGGAGAGGCAGCGGCCGTCCATCGCCGCTACTGGCTGGAGGCGCTCGACCCGACGCCACCGCCGTTGGACCTGCCTGCCGACCGGGACCGTCCGCCACTGCAGAGCTTCCGGGGCGCCACCGTGGGCACCCGACTGGCACCCGATGTCGGCACGGCGCTGTGTGCACTCGGACGCGCCGAGGGGGCGACTCCCTACATGGTGGTGCTCGCGCTGGTGCGCCTCCTGATCTACCGCTACACCGGGCAGGAGTGGTTCGCGCTGGGCATGCCCGTGTCCGGCCGCGAGCATGCCAACCTCGAGCGCCAGGTCGGGTTCTTCGTCAACATCCTGCCGCTCGTCGCCCAGGTGGAGTCGGACGATACGTTTCGATCGTTGCTGCGCCGTACACGGGATGAAGTGACCGCCGCGCTGAGCCATCAGGGCTACCCGTTCGACCGGCTGGTCGACGACCTGCGTCTCCCGCGACACTTGGGGCGGTCTCCGCTGTTCGACGTGGTGGTCACCCAGGAGGAGGGGGAGCCGGCGGCGCGGCCGGGCCTCGCCAGCGGTCCGTTCGACATTCCCGCTCCGTTCAGCAAGTTTGATCTGACGGTGGCCGTGACCTGGTCGGCAGAGAACAGTCTGTTGGTCACACTGGAGTACTGCACCGATCTGTTTCACGCGGACCGGATGCGCCGGATGGCCGGGCATCTCGAGACGCTGTGCCACAGCGTCGTGGCCCATGCCGAGGCGCCGGTCAGCGACCTGCGGCTGCTGTCTCCCGTTGAGCGGAGCCTGTTGACAGGCGAGCTGGCGGGCACCGCCGCGGCCTATCCATCCGGCCTGACGATCGCCGATGTCTTCGCCCGCCAGGTGGCGGCGCGTCCCGCGGCGGTCGCCGTCAGGGAGCTCGCACCCGATGGAGCCGTCACGGAGTTGACCTACGCGGCGCTCGATGCCGAGACCGACCGTGTGACGGCGGCGTTGCGCGCCTCCGGGGTAGGGCTCGAGGATCGCGTCGGCGTGCTTGCGGAGCGGAGCGCCGCTGTGGCGGTGGCGCTGCTGGCGGTGCTCAAGGCGGGCGCGGCGTATGTGCCGCTCGACCCGGCTTATCCGGCACGGCGGCTCGACTTCATGACGCGCGACGCCGGCTGCCGCGTCATTGTCGGCGATGCGCGCGTGCGTGCCCGTGTCGGCTGGCCGGCGGATCCGGCTCCCGCTCCCGGCCCGGTGTGGGTCGACCTGACGGCGTCAGAGGCTAGGGCCGCGGGACCGGCCCCTTCGGGAGACGGTCGGACGCTGGCCTACGTGATGTACACCTCCGGGTCGACTGGAGACCCGAAGGGTGTGCTGGTCGAGCACCGGTCGGTGCTGCGTCTCGTGCTCGCGGCCAGCTACCTCGAGCTCGGTGTCGACGATCGGCTGCTGCAGACCGGGTCGCTGGGCTTCGACGCGTCTACGCTCGAAGTGTGGGGGGCGCTCCTCAACGGTGGCACCGTCTGCTTCGCGCCGGGCGACACGCTGCTGCGGGCGCCCGCGCTGCGGGCCGCCATCGAGCAGCTCGGAGTGACCGTGATGTGGGTCACCGCCAGTCTGCTCAACCAGCTCGTCGAGAGCGACGAGCCGACCTTCGAGCGGTTGCGGGTGTTGCTGACAGGCGGCGAAAGGCTGTCGGTGTCGCACATGGCGGCACTGCGGACACAGTTTCCGGGGCTGACACTGATCAACGGCTACGGTCCGACCGAGAACACGACGTTCACGGCCTGTCACCACATCGACGAGGTCGGCCCCGGGGAGATTCCGATCGGTCGACCGGTGACCAACACGACCGTGTATCTGCTGGATGACCGAGGCGATCTGTGTCCGGTCGGTGTGCCTGGCGAGATCTGCACCGGCGGCGACGGGCTGGCGCGCGGGTATCTGAACGCGCCCGGTCTGACCGCCGAACGCTTCCTGCCGCATCCGGTGCTGAGCGGGGCGCGGGTATACCGCACGGGCGACCGTGGGCGATGGCGGTTGGACGGCATGCTCGAGTATCTGGGACGTCGCGACGCCCAGGTCAAGGTGCGCGGGTTCCGGATCGAGCCGGGTGAGGTCGAAGCCCGCCTCCTCGTCCACCCCGCCGTGTCCTCGGCGGCGGTCGTGGCCCGCCGCACGACGGTCGGCACCTGGGAGCTCGCGGCCTACTACACCGGGGACGGCGAGACCCCGGTATCGACCTTGACCGCGCACCTCGCCGAGACGCTGCCGTTGCACATGCTGCCGGCCGAGCTGGCATGTCTCCCGGCGCTGCCGCTGACCCGCAGCGGCAAGGTCGACCGTCGCCGACTGGCGGAGCGACAAGCCGACCGCGGCGACCGGGAGAGGGAGCCGCCGCGCACCGAACCGGAGCGTCTGCTCGCCCGGGTCTGGGAAGGGGTGCTGGCGCATCCTGGCGTTGCCCGCACCGACGACTACTTCGCGCTCGGCGGCGACTCGATTCGCGCGATCCAGGTGGTCAACCGGCTGCGTCGTGACGGCTGGACGCTCGATGTGCGGGAGCTTTTTCATCACCCTGTGCTGAGCGCCGCCGCCAGGCGGCTGACCCCGATCGTCGAGCCGGCGCCGGTGCCGGCGCCGGCGGGGCCGGCACCGTTGACGCCGATCCAACACTGGTTCTTCGGCCACAGCGGCGATCTGAGCCACTTCAATCACTCGGTCCTGCTGCGCTGCGGGACGCCGGTCGCGGTGCCGGCGCTCGAGGCGGCGGTGGCGGTGCTGGTCGCCCACCACGTCGCGCTCAGATTGGTTGTGCGCGGTACGTCCGGGGCACGCGCCATGGTCGAGCTGCCCACCGACCCGGTGCATGCGGCGGGCGGACTGGCGCTGACCGTGCGCGATCTGCGGGCGTCCCCACCGGAACGATGGCGCGCCGACATGGAGGCGTTGCAACGGAGCTTCGACCTGGACCAGGGGCCGCTGTTCAGGGCGGTGTTGTACCGGTTGGCTGATGGCGATCGGGTGCTGCTGCTGGCGCACCATCTGATCGTCGACGGGGTGTCCTGGCGGGTGCTGATCGAGGATCTCGAGCAGGCGTATGACGCGGCACACACCGGCAGCCGCCCAGTCCTGACACCGCAGGCCGCCGGCTATGTCGGGTGGGCACGGGCACTCGCCGAGCGGGCCGAGACAGGCGCGTGGGATGCCGCCCGCCGGTTCTGGGAGCAGGCGTGCCGGGCACCGGCGGCGCTCGTGCCACGCGATCGCCAGACCGCCGAGAATCGCTACGGCGACTGCCGGGTCGTCGAGCTGACGCTGACGCCGGAGGCGACGCACGCCTCCGTGATCGACGCGCACGCGGCCTTCAACACCGGAGTCGAAGACCTCCTGCTCGTGGCGTTGGCGCAGGCGGTCCGATGGGTCTATGGGCACGATGCCACCTGGATCGCGCTCGAAGGGCACGGTCGCGACAGTGTCGCCGACCTGGACGTCGGAGGGGCCGTCGGGTGGTTCACGGCGCTGTTTCCGTTCAGGTTGTGCGCCGAGGGTGACGACCCCGGCGACCAGTTGCGCAGGGTCAAGGAGGCGGTTCGCCAGAGTCGGCGCCACGCGCTCGGGTATGGCGTGTTGCGCTGGCTGTGCTCGGAGGGCAGTCTGGACCCGGACGCTGCACCCGAGTGCCGCATGAGCGTCAACTACATGGGGCAGCTCGCCGTGGATGGCGGACCCGGAGGCAGCGGCCGGTTCACGGTGTCCGATGAGTATGCCGGCAACCCGATCAGTGAGTCCCTGACGCGTGAGCACGACATCGACGTCGGCGCCGTGGTCCGTCACGATCGGCTCACGCTGTCGCTGACCTACAGTACAGGGCTCCACGACGAGGCGACGGTCCAGCGTCTACTCGACCAGATCGACATCGAGGTGCGTCGGCTCAGCGCCTGGTGCGCGGCGCGGGGGCACGTCGAGAAGACGCCGGCCGACTTCACGGCGTGCCCGCTGCCACTGGCACGCTACGACGAGATTCTGGTTACGCACGGGTGGGCGCGCGATGCGGTGTCAGACGTCTATCCGCTGTCTCCGATGCAGGCAGGGCTGCTGTTCGAGACGTTGGTCGACCCGACGTCGCGAGCCTACTACCTGCAGCTGAGCTACCGGCTGCGGGGCGCGCTCGATGTCGACCGGTTTCGCGACGCGTTGCACGCCGTCGCACGGCGCCACCCGATTATCCGGACGGCGATTCTGCACGAGGGATTGGATGATCCGCTCCAGGTGGTGTTGCGCGATCGGCTGCCGGAGGTCACGGTCGACGATCTGAGCGGACTCACTGAAGACGCGACGGCCGCTCGGATCAGGGAGTGGCAGCGTCGCGATCTCGAACGCGGGTTCGACCTGGCCCGTCAGCCTCTGATGCGGGTGGGGGTGCTGCGGTTGGCACCCGACCGGCATCACGTGGTGTGGAGTTATCACCACCTGCTGCTCGACGGCTGGTCGCTGGGTCTGGTGTATCGCGATTTTCGGCTCGCGTATGTACGTGGGCCGGGTGCCGACGCGCCCGAGCCGGCGGTGCCGTTCGCCGACTACGTGCGCTGGTTGGGGGCACAGGACACCGTGGCGGCGGTCGAGTACTGGCGCCGCTATCTCGACGGATTCGAGGGGACAACCGGGGTGCCGGCGCTGGCGCGCGCTGGTGTAGCCGGGTCCAGCGACGCTCATCGCCTCGTCTTCACCAGCGAGGTGACCGGGGCGCTCGCACGCGTCGCCGTCACGCTCGGCGTGACACTCAACACGCTGGTGCAAACATGCTGGGCGGTGCTGCTGGCCCGGTACAACGATCGAGCCGACGTGCTGTTCGGCGCCGTGGTGTCCGGTCGTCCCGCGGCGTTGGCCGGGGTCGAGGAGATGGTCGGGCTGTTCATCAACACGGTACCGGTGCGTGTCCGCGTCGACGAGGCGGAGCCGTTCGCGTCGCTCGCCGGCCGGGTGCAGCAGTCGGCGCTCGAGGGCGAGGGCTATCACTTCCTCCCCCTCGCCGACGTGCAGATGGCCGGAGCTGCTGGTCGCGATCTCTTCGACCACCTCCTGATCTTCGAGAACTATCCGGTCGAGCGGGAAGTGGACCCGGGTGGCGGCGGTGCTGGGGCGCTGGAGGTCGACTCGTTCGACGTGCACGATCGGACCCACTACGCCCTCGATGTGACCATCGTGCCGGGTGAACGTCTGGAGGTGCGCTTCACCTTCGATACGGCGGTCTACGAGTCTGGCCAGATCGAGCGCGTGGCAGCGGATCTGGACCGGGTCGCCGCGTTGGTCGTCGAGCGCCCTGGCCGGTTCGTGTCCGAGCTCGAGCTAGTGGCGTCGAGCGTGCGCACGATCGACGCGGCGGCGGATGACGCGCGTCCCCACATCGAATGGGACGCGGGCGTCACCACGCTCGTCGATCTGTTTCAGAGGTGTGTCAACGGCGACGGCGAGCGTCCCGCCATGCTGTGGGACGACGGGGAGATCTCCTACGCGGCGCTCGACCGCGAGACCGACCGCATGGCGGCGCGGTTGCGCGAGGTGTGCGGTGTCGGTCGCGAGACGCGGGTCGGCATTGCCCTGCCTCGGTCGCCGGCGGCCGCCAGTGCCGTGCTGGCGATCATGAAATCGGGCGGGTGCTACGTGCCGGTGGACCCGGCGTATCCGACCGACCGCCAACGGTTCATCGCCGAGGACGCCGACATCGACTGGATGATCACCCCGGCAGCGGAGGACGGTCCCTGGGGCGCTGGTCGCGTCGAGGGGGCGCTCGTCGGGACACCGCTGGTGGTCCGCGCGTCTGGGCGCCGCCCGGTAGCGGTGAGGGTGCCGGCGGGCGGTGACGAGCGGCCTCATCCGGGCGACCTCGTCTACATCATCTACACCTCCGGTTCGACCGGGCGCCCCAAGGGCGTCATGGTCGAGCACGCCGGTCTGGCGACGCTGGCGGGCGCGCTCCGCCACGCCTACGCGCTGGATACGTTTGACGTGCGGGTCTTGCAGCTGGCAAGCCTGTCGTTCGACGTGTCGGCCGGCGATCTGGCGCGGGCCTGGCCCAATGGCGGCGCGCTTGTCTTTTGCCCGGACGACGCCCGCGGCGACCCGGCGGCGCTCAATGCCGTGCTGGCGGCGCATCGGGTCAGCGTGCTCGAGGGCACTCCCGCCGTGGTCTTCCCACTGATGGATTATGTGCGTCGGGCGGGTCTCGCCCTCGACTGCCTGAAGGTCCTGGTGGTCGGTTCCGAGGCGTGTTCCGCCGACCAGTTCGAAGCCCTCGTGCGGCAGGTCGGGCCAGGCCTCCGGGTGGTGAACAGCTACGGCGTGACCGAGGCCACGGTCGACTCGTCGTGTCACGCGGGCGCACGGCGGTTCGCCGGCGCCACGATGCCGATCGGTCGTCCGCTGGATGGAGTCGCGATCGAGATCCTCGATCGGCGGCAGCGGCCGGTGCCGATCGGCATCGAGGGGGAGATCTGTATTGCCGGTGCGGGGGTGGCGCGGGGCTACGTGGGCGCGCCCGGGCTGACGGCCGCCCGGTTCCGCCCGGACCCTGCTTCTCCAGGGCGGCGGCAGTATCACACCGCCGACCGTGGTCGCTGGTTTCCGGACGGCGCGCTCGAGTATCTCGGACGCCGCGACCGGCAGCTCAAGGTTCGCGGGTATCGCATCGAAGCGGGTGAGGTCGAGTCCAGGCTGCGGGAGGTGGACGGCGTCGACGCGGTGGTCGTGGGCGTGAGACGGGTCGCGGGCGACGACGCGCTGGTAGCCTGGGTGGTTGGCGAGACGTCGCCCGTCGACCTGCGCGCCTTCCTTCTGGCGCGGGTGCCCGAGTTCCTCGTGCCGTCGTTCTTCGTGCCGATCACGGAGGTTCCGGTTACCTCGCAGGGCAAGGTGGATCACGCCGCCCTGCCGGATCCGGATGTCGCCGCGGGCGGCACGCGGCGTTACCTGGCGCCGGAGACCGAGCTGCAACGGCGTCTGGCCGAGATCTGGTGTGAGGTGCTGCAGGTCACGCGGGTAGGCCTGCACGACCGATTCTTCGAGCTCGGCGGGCATAGCTTGAAGGCGATGCAGGTCGCCTCCCGGATTCGTCGGGATCTCGACCGGCGTGTCAATCTGGGAGAGCTGCTGTCACACCAGTCGCTCGCCGATCTGGCGGGGCTGCTCGAGACGGCGGGAGCCGCGGATCTGGCCTTGATCGAGCCGGCCCCGGCGCAGGCGGACTACGCGCTGTCGCATGCCCAGGCGCGTCTGTGGCTGCAGCACGAGCTCGAAGCGAAAGTGGCCTACAACATGCCCGAGGCGCTCGTGATCGACGAGCACCTCGACGTGCCGGCGCTGTCCCGCGCCTTCGCCGATCTGGTCGCGCGGCACGAGGCGCTGCGCACGGCGTTCATCGTCATCGACGGCGCACCGCGACAGCGGGTGCTTGAGCGGGTCGAGGCCTCCATCCCCCAGGTCGACCTGACCGGCGACGCCGACGCCGAGGCGACCGCCAGACAGCTGGCGGCCGACGAGGCTGCCGTGGCGTTCGATCTGGCGCGTCCGCCACTGCTGCGGGCGGTGCTCTATCGCCTGGCGCCGACCCGCCACGTGTTCCTGCTCGTCATGCACCACATCGTCGGCGACGGCTGGTCGATGAACGTGCTCTATCGAGAGCTGCTTGCGCTGTATGCGGCACACCGGAGCGGTGCCCCGAGCCCTCTGCCGGAACTGCCGCTGCAATACAAGGACTTCGCGGTCTGGCAGAACCGTCAGGACTTCAGCGCCGATGAGCGATTCTGGGTGACGGCGCTCGATGGGGCGCCGGACCGCGTGTCGCTGCCCTACGATCACGCGCCTGAGGGTGGACGGGATTTCGCGGGTCGGACCGCCCAGCTGCGCGTGTCGCGCTCAACGACGGATCGCCTGAGGGGCCTCGCGTCGGCTCACGAGACGACCTTGTCGACCATCGTGCTCACCCTGTTCTTCCTCTACCTCTACCAGTGGACGCGGCAGGACGACCTGTGTGTCGGGGTGAGTGTGGCCAATCGGAACCATCCCGCCATTGAGCGGCTCATCGGGTTCTTCGTCAACATCTTGCCGGTGCGGGTCCGATTGTCCGACCAGCTCGAGCTCGCCGAGCTGATCCAAACGGTGCGGGACCAGTCGACGGCGGCCTTCGAGCACCAGGACTATCCGTTCGATCTGCTCGTCCGGCGGCTGAGGCCGGCGCGGGTCGCAAACCGGCAGCCGATTCTGAATGTCATCTATGCCTATCAGAACTTCGAGGACGTGACGATCGACCTCGGAGTGCGGGCTGCACCAGCGCCGGCGACTCCGTCAGGCGACCCGATGCCGGTCGTGCCGGCGCGGAGCGGGAGTGAGAGGATCCGCCCGTTCGCCGTGCCGTTCGAGGCGGCCAAGTTCGATGTGACCCTGTTCGTAACCGAGATGGACGACGAGCTGGAGTTGTCTCTCGAATACGATACGAGCCTCTTCGAGGATCGGACGGCTCAGCGGACGCTCGAGACCCTGCGGCGATTCGCTGACATGGCGGAGTAACGCCGTCAGCTGCACGACGGGGTCGATGAGCGGCTGGGAGGGCGGAGCGGTGGCGGCTGGCGGCGCGATGTCCCAGGCTCGCGGCCGGGCGTCAGGCTTTGGTGTCGGCCTTCCCCGGGGGGGCGGTCAGCACCAGGATGGCGAGGACGAGGAGCGGCGTCAGTAGCAGGCAGGCGACGAAGAACCCCAGAAATCCAATGCGCCGATGTCGCCCCCCATAGGCGACGAGGCCGCAGAGCGTCACGTAGATGATTAGCGCTACGTTCATCGTGCCGGTGCGGTCGATTGCTCGACCGGTACGGGGGGATCTTGGCGCGGTGACGGAGCCACGGCCCCGTCACCGGCCGGTCGCAGATCACGCCGCGAGTGGCTGCGCGTGGTACAGCGCTACCTTCAGGCGGCGTCCGCCTTCGACGAGCTCTTGTCCATTTCCGCGGCGAAGTATGCCCGGACTTTCTCCGGGTCGAAGTCGAGGAACGTGCCGCCCGATTCGAAATGCTGGATAAAGACCTTGCCAATGGCGTAGGTCGTGGCTGTCGCAAACGCCGGCACGGTCGCGAAGCCGATGTAGGTGCCCACGACCGGCACCGCCTTGACGAGTGACCCTAGTCCGCCAAGTCCCAGACGGGTCGGCAGGTAGCCGCCGAGCAAGGCGCTGACGGCCGACTTGCCGACGTTCTTCGAGAAGGGGACATCGTATTCCTTGGCCAGCTCGCGTAGCATGAGGACCTGGAAGGTGGCAATCAACAGCAGGTCGAGCTTCGGGGCCGGAATAAACCCGCCACCGAGAGAAAAGAGCGCGTACTTCCTGACGATCGCATTTGCTGCGTCCGTTTGGTCACTCATGTGGTTGTCTCCCCATGGAAAGCGCCGTGAACCCAATCGCGGTAGCGGTCGAAGTATACCTGACACGTCATGAGCGAGGCAATTGTCGGCCTGGCGTTCGACCTGGCGATGCACCGGACCCCGCCTCGTCCGCCAGACAGCGGGCGATGGCGTCGGTCAGCGCCGGTCTGACGTCGTTCAGATAGAAGTGGCCGCCATCGAACGTTTCGCAGAGGAACGGGCCCTCGGTCAGGTCCCGCCATCGGCGCAGACTCTCGTCGTCTACGCGTGGGTCTGACCGCCCGCCGAATACGCTGAAGCCAGCCGCGAGCGGTGCCGCGGGGCGGTAGCGATACGTTTCCAGGAGCGTGATGTCGGCCCGCAGCGTAGGCAGAATCAGGTCCAGCAGCTCGCGGTGCTCGAGCACCGCGGCCGGGATGCCCTGATATCGCGCGACGATTGCCGCGAGGAAGGCGTCGTCAGGCAGGCCGTGTAGCGGCGTGTCGGTACGCGCGAGGTGCGGTGGTCGCCCGGCCGACAGAAACAATCGCCGGGGCGTGGGCCAGCCGCGGTCCCGAAGGGCGCGCGCGGCCTCGAAGGCCAGCAGCGTGCCCATGCTGTGGCCGAAGAAGCCGAACGGGCGGTCGAGGTGAGGCTCGAGGGCGTCGAGCAGCGGCGGCAGCAGGATGTCCAGATGCTCGCAGGCCGGTTCGGACAGGCGATTCTCCCGGCCCGGGAGCTGGATGGCGCACACCTCGAGGTGTGCCGCGGCGAGGGTCTTGGCCCAGACGTGATACCCCGACGCCCCCGACCCCGCATACGGAAAGCAGAACAGCCGGTGCGGTGCCGCTGGCTGAGGACGGGGAACCGAGAGCCACCGGGTCTGGTTGTTCACGGCTTGGGCTCTGGCCTGCCCCCGGCGTCGGTCTGCGCCGCGTCCATGCGCTTGCGGACACTCAACGGGCGCATGTCGGTCCACACTTCTTCGATGTACGCCAGGCAGTCCGCCTTGGGGCCGGACCGGCCGCCATCGCGCCAGCCGGGCGGGTTTTCCTTGTCGTCGGGCCAGATCGAGTACTGCTCCTCATGGTTCACCACGACGCGATACGTGGTCGTGTCTTCGTCCTGGTCAGGCATCCGGTGTCCTCCGTGTGTGTACGCGCGCGCATCCAGTGCATCCCTGCTAAGTGACCCCGGTCATGAATACGGTCGCATTCGGCCGCCGATGCATCCCACCAGGGGCGGCGCGGGGCTTCTGCCCAGTGGGGTCGAATACTGCCGGTATGCTCCGTCCTCGCGCAGGGCGGAGCGAGCGCGGCCCCACTCAGCGAGCCCTCGGTGCGTGACCGTACCTATGACCGGGACCACTAAGGTTGTGTGGCCGACTGCGTGACCCCCTTTGCACCGGTTCGCGTGGCGGTCTCCGGGAGCGGCTGTGCGACGGACTGCGCCACGGGCTGCGCGGCCGGCTGCACGGCGGGCAACGCCTCCGGCAGCATCGAGGTACTGGCGTTCAAGATTAACGGCAGGCCATCTTGTCCGCCGATGACCACGACCTTTGCGTTCGCCGATTGCGCCAGCTCGCGTGTGGCGTTGATCCCGCGGAACCGGAGCAGGGGCTCGGTCAACGTCGCGGAGATCGTGCGCTGGTAGTCACTGATGCCCCGGGCCTCGATCAGCTTCCGTCTCGCCTCCTGCTCCTCGCGCTGCAACCGGTAGGTCATCTCCAGATACGACTGTTCCTGTTCGAGCTTGCGCTGAATCGCATCCCGGATCGTTTCTGGCAGCGTGATGCGTCGAATCTGCACGTCGTCGACGATGACGTAGCGGGACCGTACTTCCCGCCGGGCGCGTTCGGTGATGGCGCGCTGGATCAGCTGGAACGATTCGGCATACAGGTCCTCGGGGCGATACTGGTTCACCACCGACCGAACCGCGGCATAGCTCTCCGGGATGATGACGGTTTCCATGTAGTCCGGTCCGATCCGCTGGTGGAGCAACCCGACCTCCCGCTCGCCCGGACGGAACCGGATGGTGACATCGACGCTGATGTCGAGCCCGTCGTTCGATAGGACGTCGAACGTGCGGTCCACCTTCTGATACCGCACGTTGTAGATCTGCATCTTGTTCCAGGGCAGGATGACATGGGTCCCCTCTACGTAGACCCGGTCGGTGGCGGTGCCGAAGAACCGGGACCACAAGACTCCGGCTTCGCCGGCGCGCACCGAGATGACGATGTTGCTCCACAGCACCACGAATACCGCGGCGAAGGCCAGCATGCCGATGAGGAACCAGATGTCATTCCTGCGATACCAAGTATCGAAGCGGCTGCGGAGCCGTGCGAGGGCGGCTGGCCGCTCCGGGTCTGAGGTCTGTGCCGGTGCGGGGGACTCTTCGGGCATCGAGGTCGCTCACTTTCTGCCGCCGCGACTGGGTTCGCCGGCGGCCGGTTGGAGGGTGGGGCAGTCGACCCGGCCTGGGCCGGGGCACGCGTCTCGGTGGCGCGCACCGCATTGTATCGCTGTGAGGTGAAATGGGCGCCGCCAAAGCGTCCCGGAGGTGGTTATCGGTCCGCGGGTGGAGGTGCGGCGGTGAGGGGCTCGCCGTCTGGCATGGGGTCTGAGGGTGGCGGCTCGGCCGCGGGTACTCGTCCCACCGATGCGACGCCCTGGTTCAACCCCATGTCCCCGTAGTCGCAGGCGAGGTCGTCGCAGGATCGGAACACCGGCGACTCTTCGGGCAGCTGCAGTTGTTCGATGGGCTGCCGCATGCCGTTCGAGTCATAGGCCTGGATCTGGTAGCGGTCTTCGGCGAGCGGACCGGCCCAGTCGAATCGGACGCGGGTCCGTCCGCCCGGCTGCAGGAGCTCCGAGCCGCGGCGTTTCCCGAAAAAGCTCGCGCGGGCCTCGAGCGGGTCGTCGGCCCGGTTTGTCAAGGTCAGACACCCGCAATCGGGTTCGGGCGCCGCCACCTCGATCCAGTTTTTCTCCACGTTGACCTCGGCGCCGGCCCAGATCGTCTGGTAGTTGACCGCGCTGTCAAGCTTGAGGCCTCCGAAGAGACAGGCCAGCTCTTCGCACTCGTCGAAGCGCGCCGCGCGCGGCAGTGACAAGGTCTCGCGGATCGGCAGCTCGGCGTCCTCGACGTCGGCGATCACGAAGTTGCCGTCGTCGTTCAGACTCGGCGTGCCGTCCTGGTTTCGCTCGATCCTGAACGCGCTCAGCTGATAGACGTCCTCGGTGAAGGGCCCCGCCCAGTCGAAGCGTTCGTAGACCACGTCACCCGGGTGCATGAGGATCTCGCTGCGGAGCTGACCATGCAAAGTCGACTGCACGAGCACCGGGAGCGTTTGGATGTTCTGGACGGTCAGGCAGCCGCAGTGCGGTGCCGGCGCCGCTATCATGACCGCGTTTGTGTCCCACTGCGGGATCCAGGAGGTCTCGTACTCGGCGCCGTACCAGATGGTCTCCCATCGGCACGCGGACAGCGACGCCAGCAGCAGCCAGACGACGATGCTCCGCAGGACGACGTGACGCGCGACAGCTCTCATGTGGAGACGAGGTCCAGAAGTGATGTCTTCAGACGATACTACACCACGCGCGACCCGGCCCGGTCAGTCCTCCAGACGACCCGGTCCCCGGGAGGGGCGGCTCAGCAGCGCCAGCGCGCCGACCAGCGCATACGCGATCGGGGCGGTGATCCAGTCGAGCGCGTTGGTGAGGGCGTCGCCACGGGGGGGGGCTGTGGCGGGCGAACTGGCGGGTCCCCGCGGCCTCGACGGTCTAGCAGGGGCGGGCCGAGTGACGGCGCGCTTTCGTTGGGGTACTTTCGCGGCGATCTGCTTCTTCGTACCGGTCTTCCTGGCCGTCTTCTTTCTTGTCGTGGTCTTTCTTGTTCGGGTCGTCTTCGCGGCGGCCTTCCGGCTGCCTGCCGGCGGTGCTGGCGCGTCGGTCGAAGGAGCCGTTTCTTGCGCGCTGTCCGAGCGATATACCCAGCCGGACGGCTGGCCGTCCGTACGCGACGTCTTGGCGCCGAATGACGGGGTGCGTTTAGTGGACTTTTTGGTCCGTGGCTTCTTCGCTTTGGCAGCAGTCACTATTGCCTCCTACAAAGTCGACAAACGACGCATAGTCCTCGGCAGCCCGGCTCCGCGGCGCGTACTCCCAGATGGTCTGCTGGCTGGCGTTCGCGTAGGTCAGATCGAGACATTGCCGGATCCCGGGCCGGAAAAGCCGCGCCCACATCTCGTCATCGTCTTCGAGGGCCGCGAAGATCGCGCGCGACGCGTTGGTCGTCATGTTGACGGTGGTGGGTAGCACGGCGAGCAGGTCGAGCGGATGCGACGGCCAGAGGTCCCGAATTTCATGCACACCGTCTACCGTCTGGCGCGCCCCGACAATGGCCATCCGATCCATCCCGATCGGCACGATGAGCTCGGTGGCATACAGCAGGGCGTTGTAGGTGAGCAGGTTCATCGAAGGCGAGCTGTCGATGACGACCGCATCGTAGCCCTCGAGCTCGCGCAGCCGACGCGCCAGGAGGGTCTCGCGCTGCACCACGCCGGCCAGTTGTGTCTCGAGCGTGAACGCCGCCGGGGTTGCTGGCATGACGTCCAGATTGGGACGAACGTTGCGCGCGATCGCCGTGTCGAGCGCGACCTCGCCGAGCAGCAGCTCACGTACCGTCGCGTCGGCATGCACGTTGAGGGCGTGCCCGACGTTGCCCTGCGGGTCGACGTCGATCAGGAGCACCCGCTGGTCGTGGGCGCCGGCCAGCCTGGCGGCCAGATGCACCGCCGTTGTCGTTTTCCCGACCCCGCCCTTCATGTTCACGACGGCGATCTTGCGCATCTCGCTCCGCGGCGATCAGAGACGTCGTTCAGGCAGCGGTCCGGACCGATTCGAACATGCCGGTGACGAACCGCTTGTAGTCGAAGCTCAAATAGGTGCCGCCGGTGTCGTAGTGCTGGGTGAACGCCCGACCGAGCAGATACGTGTAGCCAGCCAGGATGGCCGGTCCCGCGCCAAAACGAAGCGGCACGCCGATGACCGGAATCGTGACCACCCAGCTCTTCAGCACGAGGCTCGCCGGGTGTCTTGACAGCAGCATGCTCAGACCACCGCCAGACAGCGACGCCAGGATCGGTCGAGTCACGTCCTGCGCGAAGTCGACCCGGTAGAGCTGCGATAGCTCTGCCAGCATCTTCAGCTGCACCGCCGCGACCGTCGGGCTGCTGATCCACCAGGCCGGCACCACCGCGGCGCCGGCGGTCACCGCACAGTAGAAGCGGACGCACTCCATGGCGCGCACCTTGGTGGGACGAAGAGAAGCGCGGATGGCGGTCTGCGACACGTGCCGGGAGTCTGCAAGATCGTCGCACACTTGTCAACGTGGTGGTTATGGTCCGCAAGGTCGATCAGGGCCGGGTGGTTCCCGGGTTCTCCCAGCCACCATTCCAGCCGCGCTGGAGGTCAGAGAGAAACTGATCCCACGCGTCCCGTGGACGCGACGAGGGGTAAGGCTCCCGTTGAATCGGGATCTCCGAGCTCCAGCGCTCGACGATCTGGCCGTCGGTGCCGATCTGGCCAAGCCGTACCGTCTTCCACGTGTGCTGGCTGCGGACGTCGACGTGCGTCATCCCGCCCGGGCCGTTGATGCTCTGACCCAGGACACTCGCTCTGACCCGGACCGGGTCGATGCTGCCGGCGGCCTCGACGGCCCGGGCCCAGAGGCGCACCCCTACGTAGGCCGCAGCCATCGGGTCACCTACCGAACGCTCCTGCCCGTAAACGGTCTTGAAGCGGGAGACGAAGTCGTGGTTCAGCGGTGTGTCCAGGCTCTGGAAATAGTGCCACATGACATAGTCGCCCGCCAGCGTATCCGGCGCGCCGGTCAGCTCGATCTCTGAGACGCTGAACGACAGCGCCGGCACCGCGTCACTCATGATGCCCCGCTCCCGCAGCGCGTTGAAGAAAGCGATGTTCGTGTCGCGGCCGTTGATGGTGTTGAGAATGATGTCCGGGCTCGTGTTGGCGATCCGCTCGACGACAGCGTCGAGGTCGACCGAGCCCAGCAGCACATACTCCTCGCCGACGATCTCCCCCCGCCACGCCGCGACCTGGTCGCGAATGATGGCGTTGGCCGTGTGGGGAAAGACATAATCGGACCCCACCAGGAAGATCCGTTCACGACCGTTCCGGAGCGCCCACTCGAGCGCCGGCAGGATCTGCTGGTTGGGTGCGGCGCCCAGATAGACGATGTTCGGCGACTGCTCCACGCCCTCGTACTGGAGCGGGTAGAAGAGAAGATGGTCATGCGCTTCGAACACCGGGCGCACGCTTCGTCTGGAGGCGGACGTCCAGCAGCCGAACACGACGCTGACGCCTTCGGTCGTGATCAGCCGTTCGGCTTCGGCGGCGAACGTCGCCGGGTCGGACCGGCCGTCGGCGACCACGATCTCGATCGGGCGGTCCAGGAGCCCCCCGGCCGCGTTCAGTTCGTCGAGCGCGAGTCGTGTGGCGTCGGCCACTGCTCGCTCGCTGGCCGCCATCGTGCCCGACATCGAGTGCAGCACCCCGACGCGGATCGGGTCGTCGTCGCCCAGGCCGCACGCGGCCGACAGCGTGAAGGCGGCCGCGTGCGCACACACTGGGACGACGGCCGCACGCCGCCGGATCGGCGTGCGGGGAGGAGCCGTGGGCGATGAGCGCCAGGTCATCGGGATGCTGGGCCGGGGGTAAGCGTGTGTCAATAGAACGCCACCATGGTGCCCACGAAAAGCCCCGTCACGTACAGCGGCCAGAAAAGTAGTTTCGGCAACAGGTTGTCACGAAACTGTATCAGTCGCCATCCGGTGGTGGCGAACATGATCGCGTTCATCGTCACGAACAGGATCGCCAGATAGAGACCGAAATAGAGGTTCTCCAGATACATGACGGTCGGCGAGCCGAGCTCCTCGCGGAGCGCCGCGTGGTCGAAGATCAGCACGAAAAATAGGGCGGCGCAGCCGAGCACGACGTCCATCGCCTTGAACCCGAACCAGTCCGAACGGTGCTCGTGCTTCGAGCTGATCAGCAGCAACGCGAACAGCATGGCGGCCACGACGAACAGCGGGATGAACTTCGAGACGAACGGGCTCAGGAACTGGCGCTGGAGATGGATGCTGAAATGTAGCTCCGGGAACGCGTTTTGCCCGACATAGTCGTCGATGCCGAAGTTGGCGTTGTAGTTCTTGGACCGGTAGTCGAAGCCGCTCGCCGCGATCGACCAACCGGGCAACACGAAGTCGCGCTCGACGCCAGGCAACGTGCCCGGGTTCGTGATGTCGTAGGCGTCGAGGTCAGGCACCAGGACAACGTTGCGGGCGAAGTCGGTGTGCCAGAACCGTAGCCAGACCTCCTGGCTGTCGAACGGATACTGCTCGTAGCCGAAGTTCTGCCGGAGGGTGGCGACGAAGTACCACCCGATGCTCTCGAACTCACCCGTGTCGTATCTGTAGACCTCGTTGACCGTTGCCTCGATCGCCTCCGGGAGGACGAACCCCCGGTTCAGATCCCGGTCCCGCCCGCGATGGTATCGCTGCCAGAGATACCCGGTCACCTCCACGTTCGTGCTGGAGGTGAACTCGATCGACTGCACGAACACGCCCGTGGGGATGAAGACGGGCGCCTCCATGCTCAGCTCCTCCGACCGCGCGGAGTACGCCGCGACGAACTGGCTGAGACTGGAGTGATCGATGACCTCGACCGTGCCGGGCGCCTCGACCGCCTGGTGCTCTCCGGCGATGAACCAGATGGTGCCGATAGCGCTCGCCAGCGCGAGAGAGCAGCCGGTGACGGCGGGCGTCATCGTTGCCGAGGTCCGCTGTGAAGAACACCACGCCCAGCGACCAGCCAGCCTCGGCGATGCGTTGGTACAGGATGCGTGAGACCTGTCCGGTCACGCTGTCAATGTGGTCGACATAGCCGTTCTCGCCACCAATGGCGCGGATCGCCGTAGCGTGCAGCACGGTGTCGTCCTGCTCCCAGGCCAGCTCGAACACCGTCTGGCCGGCGCGCATGTAGTCGTCGATCGGATGAACGATGAACCGTCCCTCGGGCGAGATCAGAAACGGGTATCCGCCGCCGCCCAGACCGATCTCGCTGATCTCGCGCCGGATCTCGTCGGCGGAGTAGCTTGCCAGCACGAGCCCGACCGGTCGCGCATCATCGGTCGACCCGGCCGGGCGAAACGGCGCGCCGAACCCGACCACGACCGTGTCTTCGGTCGGGTCGAGGTAGGGTTCGTTCCACTGGGCGCCCTTGAGCATCGGCTCGCCGTACCAGCGGTGTTCAAAGGCGGTGTAGTCGAAGCCGAGCTGTCGCGCGTGGACGATGTCCTGGTCGCGGACCATGCGTGGCGCATACAGACCGGGGCCGACGAGACCGGCCGCTGGCTCGTAGGCGACGCCGACGCTGAACAGCGTCGGGTCGTCGGTCATCACCTGCGCCAACCGCGCGTCGACATCGGCCGGAGTCAGCGTTCCGTCGCTCAGCTCGTCGGCGATCGATGCGGCGACCCGTCGGGCGTCCCGGAGCCGGTCGTCGATGCGTCGGGCGATCTCGATAGTGCGTCGTTCGGCGACCGCGTAGGCTTCGTCGAAGATCTCACGCTCGGTGCGGGCGCGTGCCTCGCCCAGCCACGCCGTGATACCCGCGCTGACGACCAGACCGACGACGAAGGTAGCCAGTAGCCACGGGTGAACACAACCTCGGCATGAGACGGCTCGCGTGTGGGGGCATACCTATGTTCCGAGAACGTCGTCCGACTGCTTCAGCGTCCTTATGATAGCCGGAGCTGTGCCGGTTCCCGACAAGTGGGCCGTGGTCCTCAGATGCCCGAATCGAAGGGGAACCCGGTTGTCGGGTGGGGAGATGGCGCACCGTGCGACACATCGCGTCGATGTGGGCTTTGAAGGATCGCCAGACGTCGGTGTCACACGGCCGATCAGCGACCCAGAACACAGAAGGAACTGTGGCCGGGCCTACAGAGAGCTGGCGTGACGCTCGGTGCCTGGGTCTGATTATCCCGCAAGCGCCTCACACATCGCAGCGAGCGCGCCGTCGAGCTCGTCCGGTTCCCGGGCGAAGCAACATCGGATGTAGCCCTCGCCCACGGCGCCAAAGTCGACTCCGGGAATGGTGCCCACCCGTGCGTGCGCGATCAGGTGCTCGGCCATCGCCCATGATTGCGACTGACCGGTGGCGAGTCCGCCTGCAGGCTCCCAGTCGGAGTCGATCCGCAGGAAAGCGAAGAAGCCGCCCGCCGGCGGAGAGCCGGTCAACGTCGGTTTGAGGTCGGCCACACCGGCGTAGAACCGGTCGCGTCTGGTCTGGAGCTCTGTCCGGTTGTCCGCGACCCAGTGCTGGTCGGCCTCCAGGGCGCCGATTCCGCCGTACTGAATGACGGACGAGACGTTGCTGGCTGTCAGCGAGATCAGCTTCAGCACGCGGGCACGCAGCGCCTCGTTCTTGAGCGCGACGTAGCCCAGCCGCAACCCGGTCATCACGTGCGACTTGCTGAATGTGTAGACCGACACCGTGCGTTCGTACATCTCCGGTAGCGCCGCCAGGCTCACATGCGGGGCGTCATCGTAGACGATGTCCTCGTAGGGTTCGTCCGAGATGACCAGGAGGTCTCGTTCGCGCGCCAGCCTGGCGATCGCCTCGAGATCGGATCGGCTCAGCACGCCGCCAGTCGGGTTGTGCGGCGTGTTCACCAGGATCGCCCGTGTGCGCGGCGTCACGGATGCTCGCAGCGCTTCGGGGTCATAGCCCCACCTGAGCGCGGGTCGCAGCGGACAGGGGACCGGAGTCGCCCCGACCGCAAGGATGTGACCGAGCGTTGGTCCCCAGGCGGGGTCCGGCACGAGAACCTCGTCACCCCGGTCGAGCGCCGCCCGACAGGTCAGGTAGAGGCCATGCATGCCACCGGCGGTCACGAGTACCTCGTCCGGGTCGCCGACCGGAATCGCATTGCGCGATCTGAGCTTTTCGGCCAGCAGCTCTCGCAGGCGTGGTAACCCGCCCGTCTGGACGTAGTGGGTGTGGCCGGCATCGAGCGCCTGTTTCATTGCCTCGCGGACAGGCGCTGGCGTCTCGAAGCTGATGTCGCCGTGGTCGAGCCGAAACGGCCGCTCGACGTCGTACATCAGGTCCCGGATCTTGAAGATGCCGGACAGCGGAACGGCGTCGAGGGGGTTCGCCATGGCGAGCAATCCGACTCTACAGGAAGACGGGACGTAGGAGCCAGGCGCCAGGGCGCGCACATGCGCGCCCCCGCGGCCGAGGAGTGGGGCGATGGGGCCCCGCGAGCGGCCGCGGGGGGTTCGGGGCGCAGCCCCGTCTAGGTACGCCCCATGATGGCCGACAGGGTCTGCGCGGCGTGGCCCACCGGCAGGTTGCTAACGTAGAAGTGGCGGGCGCCCAGGTCGCGCAGTGCGCGGATGGTGCGGACGCACACCTCCTCGGCGGTCGCGCCGGCCTCGAACTCGCGCGTCAGCGCCTCGGCGGGGACGTCGAGAAACCGGCCGAGCGCCGCAAGGGTTCGAGGATTCGCGCTACGGTAGTAGAATACGCCGAACAGCCCTGGTATCGACAGGTTCCGCCGACGCGATGCTTCCAGGAAGCTGGCCACCGGCTCCGGCGTGTGATGCGACACGATCTGCGTCAGGAAGAAGTCGGCGGTGGCGTCGGGTGCCAGCAGATACTCGACCTGTTGCTCGGCCTGCTGCGCCGGGTTGGCCCAGCCGCCCAGCAGCAGATCCGGTTGTCGCTCCCGAATCAAGGCTCGCAGCTCCCAGCCGTGCTCGACACACCGCGGCGGGCCGACGTGGCGATCGCCGCCCAGCACCACCAGCGCTTCGAACCCCAGCTCCTTCGCCCGGTCGGCGTAGGTCAGGCAGTGCGCCAGCGTGTGCTTGGTGGTGAGAAACGGCGCCACTCGGTCCCGCGGCGTCTGTGCGCCAAGGTTGGCGCCCAGGTGGCGCAGACTGTCCTCCTCCCGCTGCCCGACGGCGCTGTCGGTCAGGAATACGAACGTCTCGTCGCGGGCGAGCCGCCGGACCGCGTGATAGGTGTCGATCCAGGCGTCCATCCCTGCCGCGGCGTCGAGCTCGGCGCGCGGTGGCCGGAGCTCCGCCGCGATCACCGACTGGTCGCGGGCGAACGATTCGCGAAGAGACATAGGCCTAGCGTGGACGCCCACGCGGCTGAAGTCGGACTCGTTGCTACCGCGGTGCTGATGGTCGTGTCGGAGTTGTCCACGCCGGTCGAAGATGTTCGAGGATGAAATCGAGCATCTTGTGACGTAGGTGCGTGTTCTGCTCAGGGTCGGTGATGCCGTGGCGCGATCGGGGGTAGAGCATCAGCTCGAATTGCTTGCCCGCCTGCTGCAGCTCGTAGACGAACTGCAGCGTGTTCTGCAGATGGACGTTGTCGTCCATGGTGCCGTGGAGGAGCAGCAGCGCGCCCTCGAGATCGGCCGCGTTGAATCGCGGCGAGCTCTTCCGGTAGCCGTCGGGGTTGTTCTGCGGCGTCCGCATGAAACGCTCGGTGTAGATCGTGTCGTAGTCGCGCCAGTCGCTCACCGTCCCACCGGCAATCCCCATCGCGAACGAGTCACTATGGGTCAGCGCGTAGCTCGTCATGTAGCCGCCGTAGCTCCAGCCCTCGATGCCGATGCGTGCCGGGTCGACCCAGGACTGCTCGGTGAGCCAGGCGACGCCGTCTTCGATGTCGCGCAGCTCGAGCTCGCCGAAGTTCTGGTAGACGGGCCAGGTCGACACCGCGCCTTTGCCGCTGGCGGTCCGGTTGTCCATGACCCACACGATGACCCCGTGTTGTGCAAGCACCTGGTAGAACAGGGTGGCGCTGCCGCCCCAGACGTTGCGGACCTGCTGGGAATGTGGCCCACCGTAGGTGTGCTGGAACACCGGATACCGGCGCGACGGGTCGAAGTCGGGCGGCTTGATCATCATCGCTTCCATGACGAAGCCGTCCCGGGCCGTCACCTCGAGGAACTCCGGCGTTGCCAGCCGGTAGTCGTCCAGCGCCGTCACCCGATTCTCGGCCACCAACCTGGTCTCTGTGCCGTCAGCGGCGTGCACACGGACCTGCGGCGGCGTGTTGATGTCGCTCCAGGTGTCGAGATAGCGCTCGAAACCGGGGCTGAAGCTGGCGCGGTGCGTGCCAGGAGTATCCGACAGACGGCTCAGCTGGCTGCCATTCAGCTTGACGCGATAGACGTCGCCGCCGATCGGACTGCGCTCCGTGCCGGAGAAGTACACCCACTCGGTGTCTTCGTCGACGCCGTGCAGGGTTCGCAGCTCCCATTCTCCGTCTGTGACCTGTGTGATCAGGGTGCCATCGGCCGCGTAATGATAAAGGTGCTTCCAGCCGGTCCGCTCGCTCAGCCAGAGCCACGTGCCGTCTTCGAGCCAGGTCGGGTCGCCGCTCACATCGACCCAGGCGGGGGTCGTCTCTTGCAGCAACCGGGTCGTGTCGCCGGTTCGGGCGTCGGCGGTGTTCAGGTCGAGCCAGGTCTGCTCGCGGTTCTGCACTTGGAAGATCACGTCGTCGCCGTCCGGCGACCAGCCAACCCTGACCACCAGCATGTCGGTCGGCGTGTAGTGGTCCAGGTCGACCCACACCGTCTCGCCGCCGACGGCCGGTATGACACCGAGCCGGACGAGCGGGTTCAGGTCGCCCGCCTTCGGATAGTCGGTCGTCTCCACCTCGAGTCGATACGGCAGATGGTCGATGACGGTGAACTCCTTGACGGGGCTTTCATCGGTCTGCAGATAGGCGAGACGCGACGAATCGGGGCTCCACCAGTAGCCCTTGAAGTTCCCCCGCCCGTAGATCTCTTCCTGATAGACCCAGTCGAGCTCGCCGTTCAGCAGGTCGGCGTCACCATCCCTGGTCAACGCCCACTCGCGCCGCTGATCAACGTCGACCGCCACCAGATCGTGGTCGCGGACGAAAGCGACCAGACTGCCGTCCGGGCTGAACGACGGCATCGACTCGACCGCCGGGTCGCGCGTGAGCCGCCGCACGCGCGCGGCGCCGAATGGTTCGCCGTCGTGCAGGCCGTAGTAGTAGAGGTCGTTGGAGATATTCATCACCAGGGCGGTGTGATCACGGTTCCAGACGAACCGCCCGGAGCGGACCGCCCGACGGGCGTCGGCGTCGCTCATGCCGGGGACGGCGGCGAGTGCCGTCTCAAGCCCCTCGATATCGATCAGCGGCTCGGCGTCGCCGGTGTCCGCCTCGACCGAGAGTATTCGCGCCGGGTCCCGCTCGCGCAGGAGGAAGTGAGTGTCGCTGAGCCAGGTGAGCCCCGTTGGAGTCCGCCCACTGAAATTCACACGCTGGTCAGGGTCGTAGATCGCGTCGATGGTCAGCGACCCCTGTTGCGCCAGGGCGGACCCCGATAGCAGCAGCACCACACAGACGAACACCGTCGCGGCTGCGCCGCGGACGGAGAAAGGACGGGTCATGGCGTGTCTCCCTCGGTCCGGCTCCTGCCGGCCTGACGGGTTAAGATAGGACCGGATTAGCTTAGCAAAAATCGAGCGGCAGAGACCGTTCGTTCGTGGGGAGGACCGATGCGTTTTCAAGGAGTCGTGATGCTGGCGGTGGCGATGGGTGTGGCGACAACGAGTGGGGCCCCGACGGTTCGCGCGGCGCAGGAAGCGTCGGATCGGCCTTATCTGCTCGAGCGAATCGGCGACGCCGCCATCGTCCAGACCTACGCCGACGGGTTCGAGGCGCTGACGCTGCGCGAGAAGACCCTGATCTGGCACCTCTATCAGGCCGCGCTGGCCGGCCGCGACATCTATTACGACCAGCGCTATGAACATAACCTCGAGATGCGTGAGGTACTCGAGGAGATCATCACCCATCCCGAGGGTGTCGATCCCGCCACGCTGGAGGCCGTGCACATCTACACGAAGCTCTTCTGGATCAACACCGGGCCGTTCAACAACCTGACCGCGCGCAAGTTCGTCGTCGAGACGACCCCCTCGGCCTTCCGGGCGGCGATCGAGGCGGCGGCCCGTTCCGGTGCCACCTTTCCGACCCGCGACGGCGAGAGCGTGACCCAGATGGTGGAGCGGATGAGGCCGCTCTTCTTCGACGCGGAGTTCGAGTCGATTGTCACCAACAAGACCCCCGCTCCCGGCGACGACATGCTGCTGGCGAGCGCCAACAACCTCTACAAGGGGGTCTCGACGGCCGATCTCGACGGGTTCGAGGAGCAGTTCCCGCTTACGTCGCGCCTCGTGAACGTGAACGGGGAGCTGGTCGAGGAGGTCTACAAGATCGGGGGCAAGTACAGCGACGAGATCTCCGAGATTATCCGTCACCTCGAAGCCGCGATCCCGTATGCGAGCGAGCCGATGGCGAAGGCGCTCCGGGCCAACATCGCCTACTACCGCACCGGGTCGCCGGTCGATCAGCGCGCCTACGACATCGCCTGGGTCGAGGACCAGGAATCGAGCGTCGACACGATCAACGGCTTCACCGAGGTGTACATGGACGCCCGCGGCGCCAAGGGTGCGTGGGAAGCGCTGGTTTTCTACGTGAATCCGGAAAAGACCGGCGCCATCAAGACGCTGGCCGCCAACGCGCAGTGGTTCGAAGACCGGATGCCGTGGGATCCGAAGTATCGCAAGGACGGGGTGACCGGGATCACGGCGAACGCCATCGACGTGGTGGTCGAGACGGGCGATTCGGGTCCGGTGACGCCGATCGGCATCAACCTGCCGAACGATCAGACGGTGCGCGAGCAGAACGGCAGCAAGTCGGTGTCACTCTCGAACGTCAACGAGAGCTACGACCGCTCGCGGCCCGGTAACTACCGCCAGGAGTTCGCCTGGACCGCCGAAGAGGCGGAGCGGTCGCGCCAGTGGGGCAGCCTGGCCGGCGAGATGACGACCAACATGCACGAGGTAATCGGGCATGCCTCGGGCAAGCTGGCCGAGCGGCTTGGCGGCTCCGCGCAGCCAGACCTGAAGGAGCAGTATTCGGCGCTCGAGGAGGGGCGGGCCGATCTGATCGGGCTCTACTTCCTGGCCGACCCGAAGCTGGTCGAGCTGGGAGTGCTGCCGGCCGACGCCCACGAAGACATCATCCGCGCGGAGTACGAGAGCTACACCCGGAACGCGTTGTTGCAGCTCCGGCGGGTCCGCGAGGGAACCCAGATTGCCGAAGACCACATGCGCAACCGCCAGATGATCGTCCACTGGATGATGGCGAACACCGACGCGATCGAGAAGCGGACGCGCGACGGCAAGACGTTCTACGTGATGGTTGACTGGCGCGCGTTTCGCGACGGGGTCGCCACGCTGCTTGCCGAAGTGCAGGAGATCAAGTCCGAAGGCAACTACGACGCGGCCAGGACGCTGTTCGACACCTACGGCATCCACTTCGACCCGGTCTTGCGTGACGAGGTGGTGGCGCGCGTCGACGCGATCGGGCTGGCGTCCTACAGCGGGTTCGTGCAGCCGCGGCTCGAGCCGGTGCTCGACTCGAGCGGCGCGATCACCGACGTGGCGATCTCGTATCCGCAGGACCTCACGGCCCAGATGCTGGAGTATTCCGGGAAGGTGATGCCAGGGCGCTAGAGGCTGGACTGCGCGACTAGACTCCATGAGTGGTGCGAATCGGGACTGGTGAGTCAACCTTGGTTCGCGGTTCCCCTGCTCTCGTGCCGCTCGGGGAGTCTTGTCCCCCGCGTAGCGGGACCATTGAAGAATGGTAGCCTAGCGAGGCGGGAGCCGACGGCAACTGGGTGGTCTGAGGCGGAGTCTCGCTAGAACCTGAACAACCGGTTGAATTTGACGACGAAGCCGCGGTTGCGGAGCTCGGTGAACCGATCGGGCCGCAACGTCATCGTGTCGCGATCCTCGGTGTAGACCACGAACAGCTCGCTCCCCGGGCTGTACTCCCACCGCAGACGCATATTCGTGCTGAGCGTGTCGCTCGCGGAGTTGTACTGCAGCAGTCCGCTGAAGAACATGCGCGGGTTGAACGCGTAGCTGACCCGCGTCACCGCGAGATCGGTTCGAAACGAGCCGCCCGGTGTGTCGATCCAGTTCAGCGACAGGCTCGGCTCGATCGACATCTGCGGCAAGACGGCGACACGCCACGGTCGCAGGCCGAGGGTGGTGATGTCGCCGTTGAAGTAGCCGCCATGCTGGAGCCGTACGCCGCCATTGATGCGTCGCTGCTGTCCGAGCGAATACGACACCTCGACGTCGTTGAAGGCGTAGCCTCCGACCGGTATGCTCACGCCACCACCCGGTGAAAACGGCTGCTGCAGCAGCTCGTAGTTATCGTTGATGGTCACCCCGAGCCGGTCGCTGCTCTCGAATTCGGTCTGGAAGGCGAGGCTGTTGTGGCGAGTCTCCAGCAGGTTGGTGTCGGCCGTCAGAATGTAGTCGATGCTGCCCACCAACATGAACTGCCGGATCGCGTCGATTGAGCTCGGTCGTGGGCTGAACCGACCTTCCACGAACGTGCGCCGGAAGTTGTCTCGTCTGAGGAAGCCCACCTCGGGATTGAAGTTGTCTTCGACGAGCAGGTGGACGACCTGCACGCCGTAGCGGTCCGGCCCGTAGCCGAAACGCGCCTGATAGCTGGTGTCCTCGCCGATCAGCCCCGGTGTCTCCGTCTTCGCGTAGTAACCGAGCATCTGGATGTTGTCGTAGAAGGCGAACGTCGCGTCTGCCCCATAGGTGCGGCTGGCGCCGTCGCCGGACAGAGAGACCGATCGGTTGGTGAAGAGGGCGCCGATCGCGCTTCGCCGGAGAATGTCGCGCTTGACCCGTGCGACGGTGAAGTTGGTCGACGCGACCCCAGAGGACACCTGGTCGTCAGCCTGGATGCTCAGGGCGCCGACGTTGAACTGCCCGACCTTGCCGGTCACCCGGCCGCCGCCGAGTATCGGCACGACCTGGCCGCCCTGCAGACCGATCCGCCGGCTGTAGAACAAGGTCGGCGCGCTGCCGCCGCCGAAGAATCCGCCGCCGCCGCCCCCTGGGCCGCCGAACCCGCCACCCACTCCGCCCCGAGCGAAGTCGAACACACCGCGTCCCTCGAGGAAGAACTCCCGCTTCTCCGGGAAGAAGAGGCTGAACCGGGTCAGATTCACCTGCTGTTCGTCCACCTCCACCTGCGCGAAGTCGGTGTTGTAGGTGAAGTCGGCCGTCAGGTTCTGCGTGATGCCGTATTTCACGTCGAGCCCGAAGTCGCCGTCGCCCTCGCGGTTTTTCACCGGGTTCGCGTTGACGTCGGTCGTCATTCCGCCAATCGCATACGGCTTGATCTCGATGTTCCGGCTCGCCGTCGGCGGTTCCATGCCGACCAGCGTGCCGGCCGACGACACGCGGAAGATGCCGGAGGAGCCCTGACCGCCGCCTGCCGAGATCGGCAGCCGTGTCAGATAGACCCACTCGTTCTTGCGTCGAATCGCCCGCCGCAGCTGCACGCCCCACAACTGCGGGTTCCCGGACCGATACCGCAGACTCTTGAACGGGATTTCCATCTCGGTGGTCCACCCACCGTCAAACCGACCCGATCGCACGTCCCACACGGGATTCCAGTCGCCGTTGGGATTACCTTCGTTCGTGAACTGCTGATCGGCGCGCGCCGCCAGCGGGTTGGTGTAGAAATTGAAGCCGTTCCTACGGTCGTAGAACGTGTCGAAGAAGGCGGCGAACGTGTCGTTCTGTCGCAGCTGGTTGGTGTCGCGCCGCATTTCATTGGCGACCCATTCACTCTCGGGCGCCGAATCCCAGACACGGGCGGAGACATACACGTTCGTGTCGTCGAACATGATCCACGCCTCGGTCTTCTCCGTGGCGGGCGCCCCTTCCACCGGCATCAGCTGGACGAAGTCGGTGATCGCCGGCACATCCTGGTAGACCGCCTCGTCGAGCTGCCCATCGAGCCGGATGCCCTCGTCGAGCCTGATGGCCCGCACGGTCGCCCGGCCCTGTTCGTCTCGCGTCACGACCTCGGGAGCAGCCGGAGGCGCGGGGCCCTCGATCGCGGCGAGCAGCGCGGCGTTCGGGCTGACCGCGAACCCCGCGTTGGCCACGGTGCCGGACGGTGCGCTGACGGCCGCGGGCGGTGCCGTGGACGTTTCGGCGGAGCTTGGCGGGACGATTGCGGCGGGCGGCTGCGCCGTCGCCGGCTCCGAGACGGTCGGTTCCGAGACGGTCGGCTCACGCCGGGCGTTGAACGGGTCCGTGGCCACACCCGCTGGCGGCCCTGAGAGCTCCGCCACGAGGCGGTCCTGCAGGCTGAAGAGATCGTCGAGCGCGCCGTCGATCAGCGTAGACCGGACGACCGCACCGGACGAGACGTCGACGAACCGCCCGGTGATCCGTATTGCTCCACCAACCCGCTGGTAAGCGCCCCCGACCACATACTGCGCACCGAGACGACGGCCGACCTCCAGCAACCCTTGGCTCGCCTCTTCTCCCGTGCCCTCGGGTGTCTCACCCGCTGAATCGGTGACACCGGCGCGCGCTATCACCGGGTACCCGCCCGGGAGCCCGGTCGCCAGCGATTCGGCGATACCGGCGCCGATCCAATCGTCTCCAGGAGATCCACTCAGGTTCTCGAACGGCACGACCGCGACGGTCTGGGGGGGAGGCACGCCCTGCTGAGCCGACACGGGCATGGTCGACGCCAGAACGGCGAACGCACACACCATCGGGTACAGGCTCCGAGCGGGTACGCCCAGACAGCTTCGAATCGGCATCATCATCATTCAGAATTCCCTGTGTCCGTCACAGGCATTCTTTACACGGTATACCCATTGGCCCGAGCGGGCCAATGTCGTGCGCTGCGGAACAGCCGTAACTCGTTCCAAACATTATCGGTTCTGTTCGTTCCCAGTGGTTCGATGGCGCCCGACATCAAACCATGAACAGTGGCATGTGCTCATGCCGGTCCGCTCTTCACGCTGCTCCAATAGATCGCCGGCACCACGAACATGTTCAGGGCGGTCGACGAGAACAGCCCGCACACGATGACCAGCGCGAGCGGAGCCTGGATCTCGCTGCCTGGCTCTCCAAATCCGAGGGCGATTGGCACGAGCGCCAACCCGGTTGACAGCGCCGTCATCAAGATTGGCACGAGTCGGTTGACCGAGCCCTGGATGACCGCCTCGCGCAGGTCTCTCACCCCTTCCGTTTCGCGCAGGCGTCGAATGTGCGAGACCAGCATGATGCCGTTGCGGGTGGCGATGCCGAAAAGCGAGATGAACCCGATCAAGGCGGCGATCGACAGCACCCCATCGCCCAGGAATACACCGACGACACCGCCGATCAACGCCAGGGGCAGATTGATCATGACGATGGCCGCATCCCGTGCGGACCGAAACGCGCTGAGCAGGATGAGAAAGATGCCGACGACCGCGGCGAGGCCGAGACCCAGCAAGAGACGAGAGGCCTCTGCTTCGGCCTCGAACTGCCCACCGTATTCGACCCGATACCCGTCCGGCAGGGTGACACCGGCCGCTACCCGCTCGCGGATGTCGGTCACGACGCTCCCGAGGTCGCGACCGGCGATGTTCGACGTGACGACGATACGCCGCTGCACGTTCTCACGACCTATGAAGTTCGGTCCCCGGTCCTCCACAATTGCGGCCAGGCTGCCGAGCGGCACGCGCGCCCCCGCGGGCATGTCGATCCGCGTCTGCCACAGCGCGTCGAGGTTGGCCAGGTCGGTCGGCGCGTAGCGCAGGATCAGCGGAAACATCATCTGGCCGTCGATGATCTGTCCGACCTCCCGGCCCAGCAATGCCGTTTCCAGAGCCAGCGCGGCCTGACCGGCCGGCAACCCGTGCCTGGCGAGGGCGGCCCGGTCGAAGCTGACGCGCACGGTCGGAATGTCGGCCTGCGGCTCCATGGCCAGATCGACGAGCCCCGGGATGTCCTGCATTGCCGAGACCGCCTGCTCGCCGAGCGCACGCAGCACGACGAGGTCGTCACCGAAGATCTTGACCGCCACGTTCGCGCGCGAACCCGACAGCATGTGGTCGATCCGGTGAGAGATGGGCTGGCCAATCGTGATGTTGGTGCCGGGGACCAAGGACAACCGATCGCGAATCTCCTGCAGCACGATCTCACGGGGCCGGCCCTCGGGCTCCAAACGCACGTCGATTTCCGCCGATTCGACGCCCTGAACGTGTTCGTCGAGCTCGGCCCGCCCTGTCCTCCGGGCGGTCGCCACGACTTCCGGCACTTCGAGCAGGAGACGTTCGATGGCGCTGCCCAGCGCGTTGGACTCGGCGAGACTCGTGCCCGGCAGCGTCACCGCGCTGATGACGAGCGCCCCTTCATTGAACGCCGGCAAAAAGGCCCGCCCCATCAGCGGCGTCGTTGCGAGCGCCCCGATGAGTAGCAGCCCGGACGCGCCGATGATGACCCGCGGATGATGGAGGGCATAGGGCAACAGGCTCTGATAGCCTCGCTTCAACGCCTTCGCCAGCACTGGCTCCCGCCCCTCGAGAATGCTCCGCATGCCCGGGAGCAGATACGCGCAGAGCGCCGGGGTCACCGTGAGGGCGACGACCAGCGACGCAAACAGCGAGATGAGATACGCGACGCCGAGCGGCTGCAGCAGGCGGCCCTCGACCCCGGCGAGGAAAAAGAGCGGCAGGAACACCAGCATCACAATGAGCGTCGCGAAGATGATGGAGCTGCGGATCTCCCGGCTGGCGAGGTAGACGACCTCCACCGTTGATCGGCGCGCTGTGGCCGGGAGCCCGGCGTTCTCCCGAAGTCGCCGCGTGACGTTTTCGACATCGACGATCGCGTCGTCGACAAGCGCGCCGACGGCGATTGCCATGCCGCCGAGGGTCATGCTGTTGATCGACAGACCCGCCAGACGCAAACCGACCACCCCGGCCAGCAGCGATAGCGGAATCGCCAGCAGCGTGATCGCTCCGGCGCGCAGGTTGGCGAGAAACACGAGGGTGACCAGGACCACCAGCAACGTCCCGTCGCGCAGTGCGACCGTCAGGTTGGCGAGCGCGAGCTCGATGAAGTCCGACTGTCGGAACAGGCGCGAATCGAGCCGCATGCCCGCTGGCAGATCCGTCTGCATCTCATCGAGCACCGTCTCGAGCTGACGGGTCAGCGTCAGCGTGTTGACATCGGGTTGGCGTTGAATGCCGAGGATGACCGCCGGCTGTCCGTTGTGCGACCCGTCACCCCGCTTGAGCGCCTCGCCCACGCGGACCTCGGCGACGTCACCCACGCGGATCGGACGGGTATCATGGACGCTGATGACCGTCGAGCCTATCGCGTCGAGGTCCCGCAACCGTCCGACGCCCTGAATGAGGTACTCCTGCCCGCCGGCCAGCCGGAAGCCGGCCGACGTGTTCTGATTCGCCCCTCGCAGTGCTGTTTCGACCGCGCTCAGTGCCACGCCGTAATCGGCCAACCGCTCCGGGTCGACCAGCACCTCAAACTGCCGGCGCTCGCCACCGATGACGGTAACCTGCGACACGCCGGGCGTCGCCAGCAGCCGTCGCCGCACCAGGACATTGGCCGTCGTTCGGAGCTCGAGCGGCGTGTGGTCGTCGGACTCGAGCGCGACGAACATGATTTCGCCCATGATCGAGCTCAACGGCGCCAGCACCGGTGCCTCGACCTCGTCGGGCAGCGCGGCGACCACCGCCGTCATCTTCTCCGTCACCGTCTGCCTGGCACGATAGATGTCCTCACCCCAGTCGAAGTCGACCCAGACGACGGCGATGCCGACGGCAGTGGTGGAGCGAACCCGCCGCACACCGGACCCGCCATTGAGGGCCGCCTCGATCGGGAAGGTCACGAGCGCCTCCATGTCGGTCGGCGTCATGCCGTGACCCTCCACCAGCACCGTCACGGTCGGTGCGGTGAGATCCGGCAGCACGTCGACAGGCATGCGCATCGCCACGTAGGTGCCCCAGACGAGAAAGGCGGCCGCCACGGCGAGCACGATGAGACGGTTGCGTAGCGACCAGCGGATGAGACTGTCGATAATCATTGTTCTTAGACGGGGCTACGCCCCGGACCCCCGCGGGCGCTGCGCGGGGACCCCGATGGCCCCACTCCGCGCCCGCGAGGCGCGCATGTGCGCGCCTTGTTCATTACCGGACGGGGCTCCGCTGCTTCTTCTAGTCGGGGCTTCGCCCCACGCCCCTGTTCTTGATGCATGAGATCAGTGGGTATGACCGTGCGCTGGGACCTGCGGCGAGAGGGCGGCCAGCCGGATGTATGGTGCGCCCCGCACCACGATCCGCTCCCCCGGCGCAATGTCACCGGTAATCTGCACCAGACCCGACTCGCGATTACCGAGCTCGACCGCCCGTCGCTCGAAACTTTCGCCGCTCACCTGCACGAAGACGACCGGCTGTCCGGCATCGTCGACGATGGCGCTGTTGGGCACCGTGATCGCCTCGGTGGCCGTGGACGCGAATACGCGCAACGACACGGCCTGTCCGATGGCGAGCCGGCGGTCAGGATCGCGCAGCTCGTAGATAATCGGAACGGTCCGGGCGTCGCGATCGAGCACGCGACCAACGGCGACCAACCGGTCGAGCGCCACCGGTGCGCCGAAACCTGGCACCTCCAGCTCGGCGCCCGCCAGGTCGTCCACCCGCGCCAGCGCCGCTTCTGGCAGCGCCCCAACGATGTGCACGCGATCGAGGGCGACGATCCGGAACAGTCGCGCCCCTTCCTCAACGCTTGCGCCGGGTGTGGCGTCCGACTCGGCCACGACGCCGGTCATCGGTGCGCGCAGCACGAACCGGATGTCGCGTGCCCCCTCGCCCTCACCCCGTCTCGTCGAGTCGAGCTGTGACAGATGCGCTTCAGCCGCCGCCACGCGCGCCTCGGCCGTCTGCGCCGCCAGGCGCGCTTCGAGCTGACGGCGCGTCGGCAACGCACCAACGTCCACCAACCGTTCGACTCGGGCGCGCTCGGCGCGGGCCAGTTCCAGCGCGTCACGCGCCTCGGCCACGTCCAGCTCGAGTGCTGGCCGGTCCTCGCCGTGTCCGCTGTGGGGAATGATTTCGGCGAGCGTGTCCCCACGGGCGACGTGCGACCCCACCGCGCGCGCGGGCAGCTCGCCGGCCAATCGGCCCGCCACCGGGGTTGTGACGTCGACCTGGCCACCAGTGCGCGGCTCGATTTCAGCCGCGAGCACGAGGCTCTCGCCCATCTCGTGCTGCTCGGCAGGCGCGGTGGCAAAGTCGAGCGTCCACTGCTGTTCCTTGAGAAACGGAATCGACCCGTCTTCGGCTTCCTCCGTCACGGCGAGCGCCGCGGCGTCTGCCACCGTCAGCACCGTGACGTCGCCCAGATCGTGGCGGTCCATCAAACCTGGCGCGTCCAGCACCAGTTCGAGCCGGAAGCGACCAGCCTGGCTCGGCGTGACGTCGACACCGAAGATGCCGGGGCTTCCCGGCATGTCCACCGCGAACTCCTGGTCTCGAGCGCCCGTCAGACGGACCGCGGCGCGGCCCTCCCGAAGCGGCTCGAAAGTCGAGAGATCGGTGAAGTGAATCGCGAACCTGCTCGTCTCCCCTTCGACGAGCGGTGGGTACTCCACGAACAGCTCGCTTTGCGTGGTCCACCGCGTCTCGACGACCGGCGGTGGCTCCCCGACCTCGGCCGGGTCGGTTGCAGGGGGTACGGGGCCCCGGCACGCCATTGCGCCTAGTGTGAGTAGCAGGGCCAGACGGCCGGTCCTGGTCCAATCATCGGTGCTGGTGGTTGCAATCATGGCGTGGCCGTCCTTCCCGTGGCTCTGTCGAGGGCAATCGCGGCCCGACGGGCGGCGACCGACAGCTCCAGCAAGCGGAGCTCGGTGTCGAGCGTCACCCGATGAGCGTCGAGCAGTTCCAGAATGCCGTACTCGCCTTCTTCGTACCCCGCCGTGGCGATGGATGCCAGCTCGGACGCGGGTTCGACCGAACTGGACCGATAACGCTCGGCCAGCTCTCGATAATGCGTGGCCGCGGCATGCGCCACACGGACCTCGCTCTCGATGCGGATGCGGAGTGCCTGCCGTTCAGCATCTGTTCTCCCCTGCGCGGCCTCCGCCCGAGCGACCTGCGCCTGCCCCCGGTTGAAGAGTGGGACCGCCACGTTGGCGCTCACAGCGTAGCCAGACTCGCGCTCCATGGGTGGACCCGTCCGTTTCAGTCCGGCGGTCACCGCCGCTCCTGGCAGCCGCAGCCGTTCCGCCGCCTGCCGCTCGAGCGCCCATTGCGCTTGGGTGAGTGTCAAGGCGCGCAAGTCGGACCGACCTGCCACCGCCTGAGCAAGGAGCGTTTCGAGACCTGGGTAGGGCCGGCCATCCGTCAGGCGGCCTCCGGCCGTCACCGTAGCCGAACCGAAGCCTGGTGCGAAGAAGGACCCGAGCCGTGCCTGAGCCGTCAGGCGGTCGATGGCGACGGTTTCCAGATCGGTCTCGATGTCGGCAACCTCCCGTTCGGCGCGGATCCGGTCGAACCGCGACCCTTCGCCCTGCTCTTCACGTGCCCGCAGCACGTCGACCAGCAGATTCAGCTCCGACAGGGCCCTCTCCTGGGCCTGCAACCGCTCCTGTGCGAGCAGGAGATCGGCGAACGCGAGTCGGAGCCGTGTTTCGAACGCCAGCAGATCGGCATCGGCGCGAGCCTCGGCGGCGGTCACCGCCTGCTCGGCAGCCTCGCCAAGCAATCCCACGCGTCCCCGCACGGGCAGTTCTTGCGTCACGAGCAGGAAATCGTCGACACCGAGACCGGCGTCTTCCCGCGTATAGCTCACCGTCGGATTGGCGAGCAGGCCGCGTTCGCGCGCCGCGCCTGCCAATTCGCGTACCGTGAGCTGCAGCAGGCGGACCTGCGGGTGCTCCATGTGCATCCGCGCGAGCGCCTGTTCCTCGGTGAGCGTTTGCGCGGAGACATTCCACGCAACCAGCCCACAGAGACCGGACGCCAAGACCAGTGGTCGCCATCGACGCATGTCGTCTTCTCCAAACGGCCGCCCACAGCCGGAGGACAGGCCCTGTTGCGTGCACTTCTTGCGAACGGAACTCGGAAAGAACGCTCCGGACGGAACGCTAGCGGGGGGGGGCGCGAGCGGCGAGGACGATGCGTGGCGGTGGGTTGGGACGGGCGTTCGCGTCGATCGGTACCGGTCGGCCCGGCAGATCGGGCACGATGCCGACCTGCCACGCCTCCGACAGCGCGGGAGTGCCGCCAACACGAACGACGGGACGTTCGATCGCAACCGTCGCCACCGCGACCTGTGTGTGGTGATGACGGATGCCGACGAGTGAGGTCGCACCAGGTGATGCAGCCGCCTGAGGCGTGGTCAGATGCCAGTGAGCGCCCGGACCCGTGTGGTGGTCAGAGTGACCGTGGGGCTGCGCCTCGTCCGGCTGCGTCGCGACGTCGACGTCACCATGCGCGTGCATGTGCGCGAAGGGCGCCGTTCCGCCCGACGACACCAGCGCGACGACGAGCAGCGCGTAGGCAAGACGACGGATCATCATTTCTATCCTGACGAGGGCCTCGGTCCCTGTCAACGCTTACCTCAACCAGCCTGGCGGCACGTTCGCCCGCCGGGCTTCGTCCTGGATGTCGGCAAGCTCCTGGTCCAGGTCCGCGATGGCGGCGATGGTGTTCTCGAGCTCGTCCTCCGCGGCCAGCCGGTTCTGTTCGATGCCGGTGCGTTCCACCGGGTTGTCCCGGGCCGTGAAGTCGGCCCAGAGCCCGTCCACGCGGCTCTGCAGCGCCTCGGCCAGCAACTGGGCCCGTTCCTGCTCTTGTCGCACCGTGCTGATCCGGTCTCGCCACTGTTCCTCGGTCAGCGGTCCACCCGTCTCGAGGGTGTCCTCGTCCGGTGGCGTCGCCTCCGCGTCCGTCTCGCTCGTCACGGGGGGCACTGGCTGGACGTTGGTCGTCGTCAGTCGGCCGCCGCCCCGCAGATCGGCGTCGGTGTAGACCTTCGGCACCAGGTTCTCAGCTGCGGCCTTTTCGGCCAGCGCCTCACGCCGGAGCTTTTCCTGGCGCGCGATCTCGGTCAGCGACTGTGCGCCCACCGGTAGGCTACCGGCCGTCAGGAGGCTGGCGACACAGGCGAGTACGACCGGTTTCATCGTCTCTGTCCCTCTCGGGCGCTGCTCGGGGAGTGCAGTCTCAAGTCTAGCATGTCAGGTGGTTGCCGGCTCGATCTCGCGGGATGTTCTGCCGGGGCCGCCAGGCGCCGCGCGCCGGCAAGTCTGTCAAGCCAATCGAGGGACACACCACTAGGTATCGGGCGCAGGCCATGACGGCGTCACCTGGTCGGCCCAACGCAAGGTTCGTGGCGTGAGGGCTGGACGGAGCACAACGCCACGTAAGACACTGGAAGGAAGCCGTTTAGGTGTTTCCGGCTCGGCCTGGAGAGCCCACGGCCGGTGTGCAGGTCTTTCGCCAGACGCGCAAATGCGGCATGCGTGGTGCGAATCTAGTGGCGGGAAGAGCTCGGGTGCTTCGAGCGTAGCCCGTTGGATGGTAAGCGGCGGGCCTGTTGCGGCCGTCTGAGTAGGCACATGACGGTCGATCTGCTGGGCTTCGGACCGCACCCGGACGACATCGAAATAGGGGCTGGAGGCACCATCGCCAAACAGGTGCGCCAGGGACACCAGGTCGGTCTGTGCGACCTGACACGCGGCGAGCTCGGCAGTAACGGTACGGTGGACGACCGGCTGGTGGAGGCGACGGCGGCCGCGAACGTGCTCGGTGTCGCCTGGCGCGAGAACCTGGAATGGCCGGATGGCGAGATCGGGGGCGCCGATCGGGTCAGAAGCGCGGCCGAGCTCGTGCGCCGATGTCGCCCCGCGACGGTGCTCATTCCTCACTGGGCAGACCGCCATCCGGACCACGTGGCGGCCAGTCAGGCGTTGACGGCGGCGGTGTTCAAGAGCGGGTTGCGCAGATACGATGCCGCAGGGGATGCGTGGCGGCCGGACTGGATCTGTTACTACTTCATCAATGATGCGGTGTCGCCCTCGTTCGTCGTAGACGTGTCCGACGACTGCGACGCCAAGCGGCGGGCGCTCGACTCGCATGGCAGTCAATTCGCCCCGGACGCCGAGGGCGCCGTGTCGACGCGGCTCACGACGCCCCGGTTTCGACGGATGATCGAGGCACGCGACGAGGGATTCGGCGTTTCGGCGGGTGTGGCGTTCGCCGAAGGCTTCGTCGTCCGGGAACCGATCGTCCGGTCAGACGTGATGAAATGAATAGGACATGAACGTAGGCATCGTCTGTTACGCATCGGTGGGTGGAAGCGGCATCGTGGCGACCGAGCTCGCCAAAGCGCTGGCGGACCGGCAGCATCAGGTTCGCCTGATCAGCACGGAGATGCCGTTCCGCGTGCCCGAGCTTCGTGTGGGGCTTGCCTTCCATGCCGTTCATACGCCTGGGTATCCGCTGTTTCGCGAGCCGCAGTATCTGCTGTCCCTGGCCAACAAGATTGTCCAAGTCAGCCGCGAGTACGACCTCGACATCATCCACGCTCACTACGCGATTCCGCATGCTGCCGCCGCCTATCTGGCGCGGCAGATTCTGGCGAACGCACCCGGCACGAAAGTGCCGCGTGTCATCACGACGCTACACGGCACCGACGTCACCCTCATCGGCAGCGATAGCTCCTATTCCGAGACGGCGGCGTTCTGCATCGACCAGTCCGATGGGGTGACGGCGGTCTCCGAGAGCCTGCGTGAGAACACATATCGCCAGCTGTCGGTGCGGGCCGACATCCAGGTCATCCCGAATTTTCTCGACTGCAGCTACCATCATCGGTCGCCGGACCCGGCACTGCGAGCCCGGTTCACCGGCGGGGACGCCGGTTGTCGGGTGGTCATCCACGTGTCGAATTTCCGGCCCGTGAAGCGGGCCGAGGCGGTGATCGACATCTTCGACCGGATACGACAGCGCGTCCCCTCCAGGTTGTTGTTGGTGGGCGATGGGCCCGATCTGGACAAGGCCGGTCGGCGCGCCCGCGAGCTGGGCCTGTCCGATGTGGTGGAGCAGCTTGGCGAGCAGGAAGAGGTGGTGCCGCTCCTGTCAGTGGCCGATCTGTTCCTGCTGCCATCCGAACAGGAGAGTTTCGGTCTGGCGGCGCTCGAGGCGATGGCGTGCCAGCTGCCGGTGGTGGCATCCCGGGTGGGCGGTCTTCCAGAGGTCGTCGATGACGGCGTCACTGGCTTCCTGCACCACCCCGACGACATCGATGGGATGGCGGCGAGTGGGGTCGCCCTGTTGGCAGACCCGGCGCGTCATCTGGCGGTTGCCGAGGCCGCACTGGCCGCGGTCCAACAGCGGTTCTGTGCTAACGCGATCGTGCCGCGATACGAAGCGCTCTACAAGCGGATCCTCGATCGTGAGCCGGTCCAGGCAATTTCCCAATAGGCCCTCTGCTCGGTGCGAAATCGCGCCGATGTATACTCAAGAAATCATGAAGATGCGCGACCTGGTGCTGAGCGGAGCGCTGTGCGTACTGGTGGCCGGGGTGGGACTGGTGGGTCTGAGGGCACAACCTGCCGACCGCGTCAACGGTCGGACCGCGCTTGGTCTGGTGTTGCGCCAGCTCAACACCACCGGCACGTTCATGATGGCGACCGCGCATCCCGACGACGAGAACAACGGGGTGCTGGCCCTGTTGAGCAAGGGCGAAGGCATCCGGACCACACTTGTCACGGCTACGCGCGGCGACGGCGGGCAGAACGAGATCGGGCCCGAGCTCTTCGATGCGCTGGCGACGCTGCGCACCGAGGAGTTGCTGGCCGCCCATCGGCTCGACGGGGCCGAGCAGTATTTCACCCGCGCCGTCGATTTCGGCTACTCCTTCAGTCGGGACGAGACGTTCGAGAAGTGGGGCCGAGAGGAGATACTGGCCGACTTCGTGCGGATGATCCGGACCATCCGGCCAGACGTGATTGCGGGGATGAGTCCGGACGGTAACGGCGGCGGGCAGCATCATCAGGCGTCCGCGGTGCTGGCCCACGAGGCATATGCGGCGGCCGCCGACCCGAATCGCTTTCCGGAGCAGCTGGCCGAAGGGCTCAGGCCCTGGCAGGCGAGCAAGTTCTATTTCAGCGCCGGGTTCGGGTTCGGCCGGGGTGGTCGTGGCGGTCGGGGCGGCCGTGGTGGCGCTCCACCTGCTGCTGGTGGTCCACGTATGACGACGGTCGACACTGGCCGATTCGACTCACTACTTGGCCGTACCTACGCCGAGATCGGAAGCCATGCTCGGAGCATGCACAAATGCCAGGGCATGTCGCCGCTCGTGATGCTCCCCGGTCCAGCCTCTGCCCGCTACCGGCTGACCGAGACCACGATCCCAGGTCAGAACGATGTCCGGGAGCGGACCTTGTTCGACGGTGTCGACAGCTCCATCGAGGGGCTTGTCCGGTTCGCCGGTGCGCAGGCGCCTCGCGATCTGGTCGTCGAGCTGACGGCGCTCTCGCGCCACGGCGCCACGGCGCTCCAGGCATTTGAGCGCGGCGATCGGGCCGCTCAGCGTACGGCGGTCCTGGCCGGGCTCGCCGCGGTGCGCAACCTGCGTGGCCAGTTACGCACGCTCGGTCTCGCCGATGATGCCGTGTTCGAGATCGATTTCCGTCTCGCGCAGAAGGAGTCGCAGTACGAGGAGGCGGCCTTGCTCGTCCACGACCTGCGGCTCGAGGTGCTCTCAGACGATGGGGTGGTAGCGGCCGACCAGCCGGTCACGGTGTCGGCGCAGGTGGCCAACTACGGTGAGACGGCGGTTGCCGTGCGACAGATCCGCTTCGACGGGTTCGCCAGCGCCAACATCACCTGTGGCGCCGACGTGGTGCCGGCCGGCGCCGTCTACGAGTGCGAGTCGCCGATGCGCCTTCCCGAGACGGTGCCGGCAACCGACATCCATTTCGAGCGGCTACCCGACGCGGCGAGATACAGGTTCGACCCTGATGTTCCGTTCGGGTTGCCGTTCCGACCGACGCCGTTTCGGGCCATCTTCGAGCTCGATTTCACATCGGGCCGGATCGCCATCGAACGGCCGATCGTGCACCGGCACGGCAGCGACATCTTCGCGGGCGAGAAGCGGATGGAGCTGCAGGTCGTGCCGCGTTTCGCCGTCGAGGCAACCCCCCAGATCGCAATCATCCCGCTCGGGGCGCCCGATGCGCGCGAAGTGCGGGTGACGGTGCGCCACGCTGGTCGCGAGGCGGCGAGCGGTGCCGTGGCGCTGGAGCTGCCCGCCGGATGGCAGGCGACACCGGCCCGTGCGCCGGTTGAGTTCTCTCGGGAGGACGAGGCGCAGACGGTGCGATTCACGGTGCGGGCGCCCGCCGCCGTGACGGCGGGGGAATATCGCATCGGTGTGTCCGTAACGTCGGAGGGCGAGACGTTCGGCAGCGGGTATCAGGTCGTGGAGTATCCGCACATCGCCCGTCGGCAGTTGGTGCACCGGTCCGACACCGTGATGAAGGTCATCGAAGTCGAGCTCGAGCCCGGGCTGCGAGTCGGTTACGTCGAGGGCGTGGGTGACGAGGTGCCGCCGGCCATCGAGCAGCTTGGCGCCGAGCTCGAGCACATCACCGCCGACCAGCTGGCCTACGACGACCTTTCCGGTTTCGATGTAATCGTCACGGGCGTTCGCGCCTACGAGCGCAATGGCGACCTCCGCGCCAACAACGACCGGTTGCTCGACTACGTCGAGACGGGCGGCACGCTCATCGTTCAATACAACAAGTTCGAGTTCAACGAGGCGCAGTATGGCCCGTATCCTGCCCAGGTTAGCCGCAACCGGGTCACCGATGAGTTTGCCCCGGTGCGGCCGCTCGCCACAGACCATCAGGTCTTTGGTTTTCCCAATGAGATTACCGACGCCACGTGGGCCGACTGGGTGCAGGAGCGCGGGCTCTACTTTCTCGGACAGAAGGACCCGGCCTACACCGACCTGGTGGAGCTGAGCGACACGTTCCCGTCGAATCAAGGTGTCAAGCGCGGCGCGCTCGTCGAGGCGCGCTATGGCGATGGGCGTTGGCTGTATGTGGGGCTCGGGCTCTGGCGCCAACTGCCGGCCGGCACGCCGGGCGCCTACCAGCTGCTGGCCAACCTGCTCAGCCTCGGCGGAGACTAATATTTGTGGGGCTCTGCCCCACACCCCGGCTCGGTCGCTAGCGGGGGCCCCATGCCCCGCGCCGCTCCCTCGCGGGCGCGCACGTGCGCGCCGCTACCCCTGTGGGGCTTTGCCCCACACCCCGGAGCTTCTTCAGACGGGGCTGCGCCCCGTACCCCCGCGGGCGCTACGCGGGGACCCCACTGCCCCACTCCGCGACCGCGAGCCGCGCATACCAATCCGTTTCACCCTGGCATCCGTAGAAGGGGTGTATGGACACACCCGGAACGATCCGTCTGTCGAGCGTCCTGTCGGCGCTCTCACACGCGCTCGACCTCATCGAGGGGCATCGGTCGGGTCACGCGGAACGCACCTGTCTGATCGGGATGCGGCTGGCCCGGGAGCTGCAACTCGGAACTTCTGACCGCGCCGCCCTGTTCTATGCGCTGCTGCTGAAGGACGCAGGGTGCTCGAGCAACGCCCGCGACGTCAGCCGTCTGTTTGGCGGCGACGACCAGGAGGTGAAGCATCAGGCCTGGCTGCGAGACTGGCGGAAGCTGACCGTTCAGGCCGCAAATGCCAGGATGCTGCTGAGGGCGGCGCGGCCCGTGCGCTCGAGGTGGTGCGGGACCGTCGGGGGCAGTGGTTCGACCCCGAGCTGGTCGACCTGTTCGCGACCCTTGAAGACGACACGACGTTTCAGGACAGTCTGGCTCTCCCGGATGTGGGCGAGCAGGTGGCGGCCGCAGAGCCGACCGCCGCCGTCGTGCTGGTTGATAATCCGCGTCTCGACCGCATCGCCGAAGCGTTCGCCTGGGTGATCGACGCGAAGTCCCCGTTCACCTTTCGCCATTCCATGCGAGTCGCACGGTGGTCCGTCGACATCGGAGCGCGGCTTGGATTGTCACCGTCCGCCCTCACGCGCCTGCGGCGTGCGGCATTGCTGCACGATATCGGCAAGCTCGGCGTGCCCAACCGGATTCTCGACCATCCCGGATGTTTAACCGATCGCGACTGGAAGGTCGTGAAGCGCCATCCGCAACACACCTACGACATTCTCGTCCAGGTGCCGCCCTTCGCCGAGTTCGCCTCCGACGCCAGCGCGCACCATGAGCGTCTCGATGGCAACGGGTATCATCGGGGACGCGCCGGGCACACACTCACCCAGACCGCACGGATTCTCGCCGTGGCCGACAACCTGGATGCGTTGTTGGCCGACCGGCCATACCGGCCAGCCGTGAGACCGGAGGCGGTGGTCGACATCCTCCGCGAGGGTGCCGGTACCGCCTATTGCCCGATCTGCGTCGACACCGGCATCGTGGCCCTGGCCGGGTGGCGGGCGCCGTCGGCCGAGGATCGTTCCGACGTGTCTCCGCTCGATCAAGTCCCGGAGCCGGCCATCACGCTGTCGTGACACGTCGGGACGCCGCAAAGAACGCCGTCTGGCGTGCGGTTTAACCTGTCTGCCCCCGGCCAATCTAACTGTGATGTGATGAGGAACCTGCCGCACAGGTCCGGGGGCGAATGCTGATGGCCGTTGAGCCCGCGATCGCGCATCTGCTTCGACGGGCTGGTTTCGGCTACTCGCCGGCCGAAGGAGACCAGTTCAACCAGATGAGCCTGTCGGCGGCGATCGACATGCTGGTCGATTACGACCGGGTGCCGGATACGGTCGACGACTTCATCGCGACACCCGGATTTCTCGGGACCACCACACGAGGTCCGTTTCAGCCGAACTCGCGAATATCCGATGCCCGCCAGCGATGGCTGTTCCGGATGGTGCACAGCACGCGGCCGTTGCAGGAGAAGATGGCGCTGTTCTGGCACAACCACTTCGCGACCGGGTTCGGCAAGATTGCCGGTCAGATCGGCGCTACCGGGGCCAGCCGTGCGCTGGCGGCGAAGCCATCGGACGATGAGAGTGGTGTCCGGGGGCAATACGAGCTGTTTCGCGAGTACGCGCTCGGAAACTTTCGCGATCTGCTCCTGCAGGTGTCACAGGACCCGGCGATGGTCGCCTGGCCCGACGGCGACACCAACGTCAAGGCGAGCCCGCAGGAGAACTACGCGCGCGAGCTCATGGAGCTGTTCAGCATGGGCGTCGATTTCTACACCGAAAGCGACGTCTACGCGGGCGCGCGGGTGTTCACCGGCTGGAACCTGTATCGCGACCGGATCGACGAGAACTCGACGTTCGTCTATCGCGGCGATCGACACGACACCGACAGCAAGACCTTCAGCTTCGCGATCTACCCGGACGGTGGGAAGACCATCCCGGCGCGGTCTGCCACCGACGGGATGCAGGATGGTGTCGACCTGATCAATGCCGTGGCGGCGCATCCCGAGACCGGTCCGCGGCTGGCGCGCAAGCTCTACGCCTTCTTTGTCTCCGAGTTCACGACACCGCCCGAGACCTTCATTCAGGAGCTGGCCGGTGTCTACTACTCCAGCGGATACGACCTGCGCACTGTCGTCAGACACCTGTTGAGCTCGGCCGAGTTCCAGGACCCAGCGCACTATTTCGCGCGGTACTCCTGGCCGGCGGAGTATGTCGCGCGATTGATCAAAGGGATCGGATGGACCGGGTTCTCCGCAGGCAGCGCAATGACCCCGATGGCCAACATGGGGCAAATTCTGTTCGAGCCGCCGGACGTCTCCGGGTGGCGACTGGGGACCGACTGGTTCTCGACCGGGACCCTGTTGGCCCGCATGAACTTCGCGGCGACGCTCGCCTCGAACCAGCAATTCGCCTTGGAGAACATGATGAGCGGGTCATCGAACACTCGCGAGGCGCTGCTCGCCTTCATGGTCGATCGGCTCGCGCCGGCGCCCTACGACCCGCCGGTGTCCAATGACCTGCTCGATTTCCTGTACGCCGGCGACGCGTTCTGGACGACCACCGTCGCGCGCCGGAAGGCGGCCGGTCTGGCGCATCTGATCGGGGGTTCGTCGGAATATCAGTTCGTGTGACGAGTGGTCGAAGGAGGCAGGAGACAGGAGGCAGGAGGAAGCCGGTCGGCTGACGCCAGCATCAGTTCAGCTGGACGCATCGAATTAGACCGACTTGGTTCCGTTGAAGACGGCGGAGCCCACCGATAATCTCCTGCCTCCTGCCTCCTGCCTCCTAGAGGAATACATCATGCCCTTCACCCGTCGAGAATTCATGCGGGGCGGTGTGGCCGCTTTGTCCGTCGGGTATGCGGCGCCGTCGTTGCTGTGTGACCTGGCGCGGGCGCAGAGCGCGGCGGGACGCAGTCTGGTGGTGCTGAATTTGAGCGGCGGCAACGACGCGCTGAGCACGCTCGTGCCGTATACGGACTCGGCATATTACAGTCGCCGCCCAAGCGTGGCAGTGCCGGCCGAGACCGTGCTCCAGGTTGGCACCGACCCGTCAGGCACGCCGCTGGGCTTGCACCCGAACCTGACCGGTCTGAAGTCGATCTTCGATGTCGGCCGGCTGGCGATCATCCAGCGCACCGGCTACAACGACTCGAGCCGCTCGCATTTTCGTGGGACAGACATCCTGTCGACCGCGAATCCGGAGTCTGCTCAGGGCACCGGCTGGCTCGGGCGATATCTCGACACGCTGCCGTCGCCGGTTGACCCGCTGGCGGCCTGGAACACGACCGGCTTGCTCCCCCACGCACTGCAGGCTGCCACGGTCGGCGTGCCGTCAATTCCGGATGCGACCAGCTACGCCTTTGCGAGTCCCGGTGCTGGTTTCGACGCGGAGTACTCGAAAGCCGCGGCGCTGGCCATTTCATCTCACGTCCCGGTCCTGCAGCCCCAGCTCGCGTTCGTCAACTCGACCGCGCAGGCGGCACTGGCTACGCTGGACCGTGTGGGTGCCGTGGCGGCCTATATCCCGACGACGGTCTATCCGGATGACGGGTTCGGTCAGGCGCTGCAGGCGGTTGCCGGCGCCCTGGCGACCGAGGTCGGGACCCAGGTGTTTTGGGTCCAGAGCGGCGGATACGACACCCACGCCAGCCAGGGCACCCTCACGGGGGGGTACGGCAATCTGCTGACCACGCTCGACGGCGGTCTGTCGGCGTTCTATACGGACCTGTCCAATCAGGGGCTCCTCAATCAGACGTTGGTGTTGCAGTTCTCTGAGTTCGGACGTCGCGTTTCGGAGAACGGGAGCGCCGGCACCGACCATGGCGCCGGTGGATTGATGATGGCGCTCGGCGGGACGGTGAGCGGCGGTCTCTACGGCACGGCGGCCCACCTCGACAACACACCTGACAATCCCACACTCACGAACGACGGGCGGGATGTCGAGCACGAGACCGACTTTCGTTCGGTCTACGCGCGCGTCATCGACGATTGGCTGGGGGCCAGCTCGATCGACATCCTCGGTGGAGACTTCCGCAATACCGCGATCGACTTCGTGTAGTGCGGAAGGAGACAGGAGTCAGGAGAGGATAGGGAGGACCTCGCTGCGCGTCTGCAAGCTCGTCGTCAGAAGTTTTCAAGATGAAGCTGCGTCAGCCACCGGTTTCCTCCTGCCTCCTTCGTCTCTCACTCCCCGGGCTGTCCCAACAGATAGACGTCACCGGTCGGCGCATCGACACCGCCAGCCGGCTCGATCGTCAACGCCATCACCGTTGGCAGCGTCACGGCGTCCGGGACCTCGAGCATCACCGTCGCGTCACCTCTCGGACCCGGTTCGACCAGCGCCGCACTCACCGGCGCATCGGGCAGCACGAACCAGAGCTGATAGACGTCACCCGCCGGCAGCGGCGGTAGCCCGGTCGCCAGGACGACCATGTCGGCCGCGTCGTTCCACAACGCGCGCGCCGAGGCACGGGGCGCGAGCGGCTGCCCCGTCAGCTCCAGTTGTCGCACATCCGACCCGGAGACGATTGCAAGCACTGCCGCGCGCTCGGCCGCCGACGTCTGAGCCGCCTCCAGCTCGAGCTCTGCGCGCTCGGTGAGTCGCATCGCTGCGTCGATGTTCGCGCGCAGCCCCTGAATCTGGCGGTCGAGCTCTGACACATACCAGCCGCCACCGCCCGCTGCCGCGACAAACAGGGTAGCGGCCAGCCAGAACAGCAGTCCGGCGCCTCGGCGCGGCGATTCAACGAAGTGGGCGGGCGTGTCCGACCCGCCAAGCGCCCCGAACCGGATGTCGGACGGCGCCGAAGCCGCGGCCGGCGCCTCGCGTGGGGAGGGTGTTGCGCCCGTCACCTGACCCAGGACCCTGGCGCGAAGTGCAGCCGGCGCCTCGAGCGCCACAGCGCCGTGGGCCAGACTGTGAGTCACGGGAAGCAGCAACTTGACCTCTGTCACGCACTCCACACACACCTCGAGATGGGTCTCGAAGGCGCCTCGCTCGTCCTTACCGAGCGCGCCTAACGCGTACAGGGCTGCTAGCCCGTCGAACTGTCCGTGCTGCGCGTCGCTCATGAGCTCAACGCCTCGCGCAGCTTCAGCAACCCGGTACGGATGCGCGTCTTGATGGTGCCAAGCGGCTGTTCGAGTCGGTCGGCGACCTGCGTTTGTGTCAGTCCTTCGAAATACGCTAGCTCGATTGCGACTCGCTGCAGCAGCGGTAGCGTGGTCAACGCGGATCGCAACCGTGTCGCCGCCTCCGCGGTCAGCGTCTCGGTCTCTGCGCCAAGCGCGGGGTCCGGCAGTTCGACAACCGCCATCTCGCCTGGGAGCGGTGCCGAGTCCAGTCGGGCGCGTCTGGACCGGAGCCGGTCGATGGCACGGCTGCGGGTGATCGTCAGCAGCCAGGACACCACCGAGCCACGCGTCGCGTCATATCGCTTCGCCTGGGCCCAGGCCTGAGAGAACACCTCCTGTACCACGTCTTCCGCGTCACCCTGATCCTGGAGGACACGCATTGCCAGACCGTACACCGCGCGAATGTGACGGTCGTAGGCCGAGGCCAGCGCATCCCCTTCTCCTTCGGCCATTCGCTGGACGGTCTCCCGATCTACGACCCGGTCCTCGGTCGGTGTTCGTCCCCACCCGGCGTCGGATGGGTCGATGAGCGTTCCCAGCAGCACCCTCCGATGTTACTCCTCCGGTCTACCCGATGCACCAATGGGAACTGCGCAACGGTCTGTCTCCTGGAGCGTCTTCGCCATGTCACAGTTCCTGGCCGGCCCGATTCTGCCTGGGGGGGTCAGATGGCTCGAATCGCCTCGAGACATGGGTCTTCACCGTGGACCAAACTGGAGATGCGATTACAAAATTGTAATTGAGTCCAGTACTTCTTGGCACAGGACGATTGACTATAAGGAGGCTTGGGTAGGTCGTTTAAGGAACTTATTCCCTTCCAACCGCCCATGGCACCACAGTTGCGTCAATTGAGCACGGAGAAGCCCATCGATGAAGCAAGTTCAACTTCTGCCCCACGTCGCTTCCTCTCGCGGCTTCACCCTTTCAGAGCTTCTGATCTCGATCAGCATCATGTCGATCCTGTCTGGAATTACCGCGGTGGGCTTCTCGTCGGCCAGTCAGGCGATGAAGGGCAATGCCGGGATGCAGCAGGTCAGGGCCCAGCTTCGGCTGGCGCGAGACCTGGCGATCAGTCAGCGGCGTTCGATGGAGGTGCAGTTCATCGCGCCCAACGAAATCCGGACTATCCGGTGGGAGATCCCGAGCGGCATGACGACGGTGAACCAGTACTTCCTGGAAGGGAACGTCGAGTTCCACAGGTTCTCGTCGGTGCCCGACACGCCGGATGGCTTTGGCATCACCGGCCCAGTGTCCTTCACCGGACAGACCTCGAGATTCCTCTCGAACGGCCATTTCGTCGACGAGGACGGCGCGTTCTCGAGCGGCAACATCTTCCTGGCGATCCAGGGCCAGCCGAGCTCACAACGTGCTGTCACGATCTTCGGTGGTACGGGACGTTCGAGGGCCTATCGATGGGATGGTACGCAGTGGCTCGAATGACGGCGGTATGGAGGATGACTAACCGTCCCCAGATCTCATCGAGAGCCCGAGCGAACGGCGAGAGCGGCTTCATGCTGATGGAGACCATTTTTTCGCTCGGGCTGCTCTCGGTCGGTCTCCTTGCCATAGCCGCAGTGTTCTCGCAGGGCTTGCTGAACCTGCAGGCGAGCTCGAATATTCCGCTTGCCAAGCAGAAGGCGGTCGAGACGATCGAAAGCGTCTTCACGTCGCGCGACACGCGCATCGTTTCCTGGGCGCAGGTCCGGAACCAGTCGGATGGCGGGATCTTTCTGGACGGCGACCAGGCGATCCGTGTGCCCGGTCCCGATGGCCTCGTCAACACCAATGACGACGGCGCCGTTGAGCAGATGTCGCTGCCTGGCGCGGACAACCTCGTCGGCACGGGCGACGACCGACAGATCCCGCTGACGGGCTTCACACGGAGGGTCGAGATTCTTGCCATCACCCCAAACCTTCGTGAAGTCAGAGTGACGATCACTTACCCGCAGGGTGACGGTGCGCGGACCTACACGCTGTCGACCTATATGTCGTCGTTCGCCTAGGCGGCCAGACAAGAGGTCACGAACATGGCGAACTCGATCCGTGTGGAACGAATGCGGCAGTCATATTCGAGCGAGTCGGGTGTCAGTTTGATGGAGGTCATGATTACGACCCTGCTCGCGCTCGTTGCCCTTGCCTCGGCGTCAGGGGCCCTCGACAGCGGCTTGATGATGCAAGAGAGCGCTGGCCTCTCGTCGGAGATGCATCACAACGTCCGGACCGCGATGAACGAGATGACGCGCGACTTCATGCAGGCGGCTCAGGGAATTCCAACCGGCGGCGGTCCGATTCCGAATGGCAGCGGCGCCACGGCGGTGCATAGACCGGGCCCAGGGTCGCTGACGTTTCCGGCTGGTTCACAGGTCATCTCGGCGGTTACCACGGGCAACGCACTCGGCGCCACCGTGCTCGGACAGGCCAGTGACCTCGTGACCATCCTTTCGGCCGATTCCACGCTCGACCTGGACCAGACGCCGCTCGCTGACGTCGCCGCCAACGGCTCGACGATGACTGTCGATGCGGGCACCGACATCACCCTGCGGAGTAACGGGCTCGAGGCCGGGGATCTGATCATGTTCTCGAATGCCATGGGACACGCGGTGCAGATGATCACGTCGGTGAGCGGAGAGCAGACAGTGACTTTTGGCACCTCCGACTCGATGAACGTGAACCAGCGCGCGGCCCTGGCCGGCACGATCATGCAGCTCATGGACGGGCCGTCGTCGTTTCCGCCGACCACCGCCACGCGCATCTGGATGACCACCTACTACATCGACGACTCGGTGTCAGAGTCCCCGCGTCTGATGCGCATCGTCAACGATGGCGAACCACGGCCGGTGGCCATGGAGGTCGAGAGACTGCAGCTCACCTACGATCTCGTTGACGGGGTTACGAACCCGTCCGGGGTGGATGAAGCGGTCGCCCCGAATTCCGAATCTCAGATCCGAAAAGCCAACATCGCGCTGTCCGCGCGCTCGTACAAGGCGCATCACGCGACCGGCGAATACCAGCGGGAGATGCTGACCAGCCAGGTTAGCCTGCGGAGTCTCTCGTTCTATGATCGCTATCGATAGGGTTGCCACACGTGCGCGCTCAGCAGAAACAGCCAGCCATGACGGACAACCACACCGCGCTTCGTAGCCGAGCCGTGCGCGCCGAAGACGGTGTTGCGTTGATCGCCACCCTGATGGTCATGTTGCTGCTGTCGTCGCTTCTCGTCGGCTTCACAGCGATGATCTCATCGGAAAGCCTGATTGGCGGCATGGACGTCGGTGGGACCGATTCCTTCTACGCCGCGCACGCCGGTCTCGAAAAGCTGACGTCGGAGCTTGGCGAGATCTTCACGACCGATTTCTCACCCAGCGGGGACGTGGTACGGGCGCTGGGCGACAACGCTCCGAGCTTCGACGGCGTCGCCTGGGTCGAGCCAGATGGCTCGGACGGCTACCGCATCGACTTCGACACAGTGTCGGGCGATCCTCTTATCGGCGACCCGGTCGCGTTCAATCGGACCGTGACGTCCGGTCCGTGGGCGGGCTTCATCGGTCTTGCGTCGGAGTACCGCGTCACTACGACGGCACGCCTCATCCACGGAGCCGAGAGCGGTCTCGAGCGCGTCCTGCAGACCGTCAGCATCCCGGTCTTCCAGTTCGGCACCTTCTCCGAGACCGACCTCGGTTTTCACCCCGGCCCGACGTTCAACTTCGGCGGGCGGGTTCACTCCAATGGCAACATTTTCCTGACGGCCAGCAACCGCCTGGTGCTCTCGGACAAGGTGACGGCAGTGGGTGAGATCGTTCGGGCCCGCTTCATGAACGGCAATTCGACCTCCAGCCGGACCGGCAGGATCGACATCGTCACCACGCCAGGCAACTACCGCGACCTCAAGATCAACGAGGGAAGTGTCATCGCCGACGAGAACTCGGCTCCCAACGAGCCGACCTGGACGAACCTGTCGACCGGCGTCTACAACTCGAACGTCCGGACCGGGAGCACCGGCGTAACCCGGCTCGATCTGCCTATTGTGAGTCAGGGCGCGCAGCCGGTCGATCTGGTGCGGCGGCCGACCGCGACCGAGGACCCGAATGGGCTGATCTTTCCACAGCGTCACTTCGCCATCGCCGGCATGCGCATCCTGCTCTCGGACACGGCAAACGAGATCACCTCTCTGCCAACGGTGACCCCGACGCCGCCCATTGAGCTCGACGATCGCGTGGATACGGGCGGCGACCCGTTGAACCCCTGGGCCGGTTACGTGGTCGGCCCCAACACCCCACCGCTCGCGCGCTCCAACGGCAACGTCGGCGAGGGGTATGTCTTCCCGCTGGATGACACGTCGCACGGTGGCTTCATCAAAATCGAGATTCAGGACGGCGTTGGGAACTGGAGCGACGTCACGGCCGAGATTCTTGCGCTTGGTTTCTCCCACACGAGTCTCGCGCCCGGCTGCGCGGCCGGGCCGAATCCGAATGGGAATGCCGTGATCCGGATCCAGCGGCTCCGCGGCGACGGCAACCTCACCCAGCCCGGGGAGACGGGGTGCGGCAACGCAAGCACTTCGGGCTACGACTACTGGCCGCTTGTCCTGTATGACGCCCGAGAAGGGGTCTGGCGCGACAACGTCAGCACGAACCAGATGAGCGTGTATCTGAGCGGCGTCATGCACTACGTCGAGCTCGACGTCAACAACCTGCGGCGCTGGCTCGCCGGCGCTATCGGGGTGAGTGGCCCGAGCGTGCTCAACCAGAACGGCTTTGTAATCTATTTCTCCGACCGCCGCTTGAACAAGAACGCCGGCGGAAACGAGACGGGCGAGCTCGGTATGGAGGACTTCGTCAATCCGGCAAGCGGCAGTGCCACTCCCAACGGCGCCCTCGATACTGGCGAGGACCTCAACGACAACGGCACGCTCGAGGTCTACGGCAACGTACCGCTCAACGTCGGCGCGGCGCCGCTCGATGCCAACGCGACGCTCCGCACCCTCGTCAACATCAACGTCGCCCAGACGAATCGGCCGATCTTCTTCCGCCGCGCGCTGAAGTTGACCAACGGCGGCCTGAACCAGATTCCAATGCCGGGATTGATGGTGACCTCCGAGAACCCGATGTACATCGAGGGCGACTTCAACGCGTCGGCCGGTGCCGGCGGCTTCGTCGAGCCGAACGCCGCAACCGCGGTCATGTCTGACGCGGCAACGTTTCTGTCAAATGCGTGGACCGACGCGATCTCGTTTCAGTGGCCTCACCGTCAGACGAACCGCAATGCCCAGACCACCTGGTATCGCCTGGCCATCGTCTCCGGGAAAGGCAAGGCGTTCCCGCGCCCGAGCGGCACCTTCACCAACTTCGGCACCGACGGTGGGACACACAACTTCTTCCGGATGCTGGAGGACTGGGGTGGGCGAACGGCGAATTACCGGGGCGCGATGATCACGTTCTACAACAACCGCCAGGCCGTCGGGCCGTGGCAGTGCTGCAACAACACCTACAGCCCACCGACACGCGCCTACGCCTTCGACGTCGATTTTCTCGACCCGAACCAACTGCCACCCGCGACCCCGATGTTTCGTGACGTAAACGTGATGGGCTTTACGCACAAGGTGCTCCCGGGGATGTAGGAAGGCCGATCCCCGGTCCTCTCTTCTCGGATCAATCCCTCTTCTGACTCACAGGGTCAGCCGCCGCCCCGAAACCTCGTTGCCCGATGTAACCGACAGGGCCGAAGATCGGTCCAAGGAACGGGGAGGGATTGGAGAGTTGTTCATTGCGCCGCTTTGGGAGAATATTGCCGAGGTCGACGTGATGAGACTACGATTCGCGGGCCCGCTCCTGCTTGCCGTGTTGGCCACGGCGTGCACGAGCGACGACTCCGCTGTACCGACGGCGCCAAGCGATGGCTCCACCGGCGGTTCGAACAACGTCGTGACGATTAGCTCGGCTGGCGTGAGTCCGCAGACGATCCAGATCCGGGCCGGCGAGCGTGTACTGTTCGTGAACAACGACAGCGTCGTGCACGAGATGTCGTCCGACCAGCACCCGGCACACACCGAGTGCCCGGTCATCAATCAGGTTGGCAATATCTCACCCGGCCAGAGCAAGGAAACCGGCAACTTTGTGACACCGCAGACTTGCACGTATCATGACCACCTGGATGCGCTGAACCCTGGGCTTCTCGGCACCATCGTCATTGTGGAGTGACTCATGATCATCACGTCCCTCGTCGCTTGTGTCCGTGAGCACCGTTTCCTCGCCGCGGCTGTCATCGCCGGCCTGTTCGCGGCCGTGTCGGAGGCGCCCGGTCGCGCCCAGCCGGACCCCGACCGGATTGCGGAGGTCAAGGCGATGACCTTCGATGTGTTCGGCACGGTGGTCGACTGGCGGTCGTCGATCATCCGAGAAGGCGAGCAACTCTCCGCGCGGACAGGTCTCGAGGTCGACTGGCCGGCGTTCGCCGACGCGTGGCGAGGTGGGTATGGTCCCGCGATGCGCCGGGTGACCAGTGGTGAGCTGCCCTGGACCAAGATTGACGATCTGCATCGGATGATTCTCGATGGGTTGATCCCCGAATTCGGCTTGACGTCGCTCGACGAGGCGGCGCGCGTCGACCTCAACCGTGTGTGGCACCGGTTGGCACCCTGGCCCGACACCGTAGGCGGTTTGACACGGCTCCGCGGGCGGTTCGTCCTGGCGTCGCTGTCGAACGGCAATGTCGGGTTGTTGGTGAACATGGCCAAGCATGCCGGGCTGCCTTGGGACGCCGTGCTCTCGGCTGAGCTCGCGCACCAGTACAAGACCCACCCGGACGTGTATCTCACCGCGGCCGACCTGCTGGGGCTGGCGCCGGAGGAGGTCATGATGGTGGCGGCGCACAAAGGCGATCTACGGGCCGCCGCGGCGCTCGGCTTCAAGACCGCCTACGTGCCACGACCGCTGGAGTACGGTCCCGACCGCGAGATCGACACGTCACCGGATCCGTCGTTCGATGTCACGGCGACGGACTTCCATGACCTAGCCGACCGACTCGGTCTGCCCTGAACCCAGAGCTCACTTGGGTCGATTCTGTGGCGTAGGCCTTCAGGCCTCCGTGTCGAGCCATTCCCTTACCCGGTCGAGCACCGTCGCGATGGCCGCGCGTTGACGCTTGAGACGGGCCCGCGCCCGAAGCGGAGTCTGTCTGCTGGCCAAGAACGCGCGGACCAGCTTCAACACGGACGCTTCCCGCTCGAACGCTGCGAGGCCGACAAAGGCGAGGATGGGGAGCACAACGGCCATCACTACGCCGATGCTGGTGCCTAGCCACAGCCCGGCCGTCGTTGCCAGTACCGCGGTCCAGGTGCCGTATATGAGCACGCCCCCAACCACCTGCCAGGTGGCGCGGCTCTGCAGGTCGGGCGCCCTCCGGCTGAACGCCCAGGTGGTCCAGTACGGCGGCGCAAAGCACAGCACGCCCAGAAGCGCGAGCGGCGCAAGCACAACCGCCCGAATGCCTTCGAGGAGCAAGAACCGGACCACGAGACCGCTGGGCATCCGGCGGTCGAGATCGCCTTCCCGCAGACCGAACGCCTTCAGCTGGTCGTCGTAGACCTTGAGGTCGTCGAGTATGGCGTCATACTGCGCCGAGTCGCTCGCGCGCAGCCGCTCGATGCCGTTGGCGATGAGCTGGCGGCGGCGTACCCGCTCCGCAGGGTCCCGAGACACGCCACGCGCCGCGGCATACAGCCGGTCGATCCGGGCGACGAGGGGAAGATCCGCGCGAGGGTCCGCTTCGATCAGCAGCCGGCGCAGCCTGTCGGTAATCCGGTCGGTCAGTGCGCGCGCACCGTCCTGCGGTCGGTTTCGGAACGCCTCGACGAGATCCGCGCCATCGAAGGGCTGACCGAACACGACAGTCACGCGAGAACGAAACAGCGGCAGCCGGTCGAAATTGAGCCCGATCGGGACGATGGTCACCGGGTGACCGGCGGCACAGCTGGTCAACACCATGCGGGCCGCGCCGCTGCGCAGCGGTTCCAGCCGACCGCTGTCATGACTGACGCCCTCGGGAAACAGACAGATGGCATGGCCTTCTGCCAGCGCCTGCTGCACCGCCGCGAACATCTCGACATTGCGGGACGTGTCGACGCCGGGGTCGATCTTGCGGTAGACCGGAATCGCGCCAGACCGGCGGACGATCGGACTCAGGAGCTGTCCGTGGAACAGCGTCGACTTTGCGAGGAACCGGATGGGCCGCCCGGCGGTTGTCTGGACCAGCGAGGGGTCGAGCAGGGTGTTCGGGTGGTTAGCGACCAGCAACAACGCCCCATCCGGCAGCGGCGGGCCGACTCGCTCGACGCGATAGAAGACCTGCACCGCCACGCGTACGAGCCGCCACAGAAGGCTGCCGCTTCTGTGTCGGGTGTCCGGCTCGTGCATGGTCGCTCCGGAATGAAGCTGCTACCGGGGTCGTGTCGCGGCGAACCGAAGGCGCACATAGTCGACGATCCAGCACCCGTCGGCGCTGCGAATCCGGGGTTCCAGCCTGGCCCGCAACTCTGCGATGAGTGCCGGGCGGTCCGAGTCCGGCACCGCCATGAGGAACGGCTGCGCGAACACCTGGAGCCAGTGCGTGACGTCACCCGGCAGCGGCGTTGGTCGTGGGAAGAGGTGGATGGTGTCGACCGAGAAGCCACCCGCCTCCAGGCGGCTCCGATACTGTTCGGCGGTCGGGAAGTACCACGGGTCCACCGACGCGACGTCGATCTGCCTGGCTCCGAGGGCGGCAATGAACGCGTCGCGTATCGAGGCCACATTGCCGGCGCCCCCGAACTCGCCCACGAACCGTCCACCTGGCCTCAGGGAGCGCCACACCGACGCGAGGACCTGGTCGGGGTCCTCGATCCAGTGGAGCACGGAATTGCTGAACACCGCGTCGAACTCCGTGTCGAATGGGAGATCGCGGGCGTCGATGATGCGCGCGTCGAGGCCACGCTTGCGCGCCGCCCAGACCTGTTCCGGGCTGCTGTCGATGGCGACCACCAGGCAGCCCGCGTTCCGAAACCGCTCGGTCAAAGCACCATCGCCACACCCGAGGTCCAAGATGCGCTCGCCCGGTTTCGGGTCGAGCACGTCGGCGACCGGCTCGCCCAACTCGGATACGAACCGGGCATGTTCGGCGTAGGATTCTGGGTCCCAGCGCTGGGGCATGGCTTGCTCGAAAGAGGCCTCCCAAGGAGACAGGAGAAGCCGGGTGGGCTTCGCCATCATCCTGCTCAGTTCATTCTTCCCAATCGTCGATGGACAGGGTGCCGGTGTAGATCGCCATGCCGACGACGGCGTCGATGCCCGCTGCATCGAGTGCGTCTATCTCCGCCCGGGTTGTGATGCCCCCGGCCGCCGTGACAGGGCGGGTCGTGGCGGCCGCCACCTGCCCTACCGCCTCCATGTCGGTGCCGGTCATCAGCCCCTCACGGTCCACGTGCGTGTAGAGGAACTCGCCACAGTAGGGCTCGAGCACACGCACCGCCTCGACGGCGGTCACCTCGACCGGCTCGGTCCAGCCGCGAATGACAACCCGTCCGCCCTTGCTGTCGACGGCGGCGATGACTCGCTCGGCGCCGACCTCGTCCGCCAGCGACCTGGCGAACGCCACGTCCGGTTGGCCGTCCATGAACAGGGCCGAGCTGACGATGACCCTGAGAGCGCCATAATCGAGCACTTCCCGCGCCCGGTCGATCGACCGGATGCCGCCACCGACCCGGCACGGCAATTGTGGTGCGACCCGGCGGACCAGGGCGTCATTGGTACCCGATCCCATGGCGGCGTCCAGGTCGATGAGCTGCACCTTGGGAAACCGCGCGAACCGGTCGATCCAGCCGTCGAGGTCGTCGGTCTCGATCGCCAGCCGCTCGCCCTGGACGAGTTGCACCACACGCCCGTTCTTCAGGTCGATCGACGGAATTAGCATGCGGATGCCCCAAGGAGACAGGAGGCAGGAGGCAGGAGGCAGGAGCAAGCTGGTGCAAAGGCCGATGTCCTCGCCATTGATTCGATTACGTTCATCTGTGGTCCGGTCACTCTGACTTCTGACTTCTGCCTTCTGGCTCCTGACTTGCTGATTGGAGCCGCACCGGGATTCCGTGTGCGTGGAGATGTTCTTTCAGGTCCTCCACGGCATGCTCGTCGTAATGAAAAATCGAGGCGGCGAGCGCCGCGTCGGCCTGACCCTCGGTGAACACATCCACGAAGTGGGCGAAATTGCCGGCGCCACCCGATGCGATGACCGGAATCGGGACCGCCGCCGACACAGCGGCTGTCAGCTCGCAGTCGAACCCCTGTTTGGTTCCGTCGCGGTCGATCGACGTGAGCAGAATCTCTCCGGCGCCCCGGTCGGCCGCCTCGCGCGCCCACTCCACGGCATCGCGGTCGGTGCCCTGCTGTCCACTGCGAACATAGATCTTGAACCGGTCGCCCTCACGCTTTGCATCGATCGCGACGATGACCGCCTGACTGCCGTACCGCGCGGCCAGCGAGGTGATCAACTCGGGCTGACTGAGTGCCGCGGTGTTGATGCCGACCTTGTCTGCGCCAGCCTCTATGGCCGCCTCTGCGTGGTCCTCGCCACGGATGCCGCCGCCGACACACAACGGCAAGAAGATCTCCCGGGCCACCGCCTGAATCGTCTCGGCGAGCGCCTTCCGCTTCTCGATTGTGGCGGTCACGTCGAGAATCACTATCTCGTCGATCCCCTCGCGGTTGTAGCGTTGCGCCAGAGTGGCCGGGTCACCGGCGTTCCGGAGATCCTCGAAGTTGATGCCCTTGACGACCGACCCGTCACGAACATCGAGACACGCGATGATGCGCTTGGACAGCATGGAAATGGAATCTACCTGGTAGCAAGGGCCTTCAGGCCCGTTCAGGTCACCTTCCGCAGAAAGTTGGTCAAGATCCGAAGGCCCACGTCCGACGACTTCTCGGGATGAAACTGTACGCCGCCCACGTAGTCCCGCTCCACGGCCGCCGCGAATGCGACGCCATACTGAGTCGCTCCAACGCAGTCGGTCGTGACCGGTGCGGCGAACGAATGCGTGAAGTACACCTGGTCGCCCTCGGCGACGCCATCGAGGAGCCACGAACGTTTGGTCAGGTGCAACGAGTTCCATCCGACATGCGGCACTTTGAACCGCGTCGTCCCCCTCTGGCCGTCGACCGATTCCTCCTCGGCGAGCAGCCGACAGGTGCCGGCCAACAGCTCCAGACCGGAGTGGCCAGGGGCTTCCTCGCTCCCGTCGAACAGCCACTGCATGCCGACACAAATCCCCAGCAGCGGTCGCTGGTGGTCGATGTGACTGCGGATAGCGGTCCGCCAGTCCGGTCCCAGCGCGGCGGTGACCCCGAAGTTGCCGACTCCGGGGACGATGATGCCGCCCGCCGACGCCAGGTCGGCCGGGGCGTGCGGTGTCGTGACCGCAGCGCCCAGATGGGCGAGCGCCTTGCGCACCGACGTCAGGTTGCCGGCCCCGTAATCGATTAGGGCGATCACAACAGCCCCTTCGTGCTCGGCAGTTGTTTCGCCATTCGCGGGTCCTTGTCGCAGGCGACGCGGAGTGCCCTGGCGAACGCCTTGAAGAGTGCCTCGACCTGGTGATGACTCGAGCGGCCGTAGAGCACCTTCACGTGCACGTTCGCGCGCGCGCCTTGCGCGAACCCCTCGAAGAAGTCCTGAATCAGCTCCGACTGGAGGTCACCCACCCGCTGGACCCGCAGCCGGAGATCGACGACGGCGTGCGGCCGGCCGCCAAGGTCAATTGCCGCGACGCCCAGTGTCTCGTCCATCGGCATCACGAAGTACCCGGCGCGGTTGATGCCGCGGCGTGACCCGACCGCTTTGGCAACCGCCTCGCCAAGCGCGATCCCGACATCCTCGACGGTGTGATGCTGGTCCACGTCGAGGTCGCCGTTCGCCTCGAGGTCGAGATCGAAGGCGCCGTGTCGCGCCAGCAGTTCGAGCATGTGGTCCAGGAACCGGATGCCGGTGCTGACGCTGTAGCGGCCCCGTCCCTCAATGCCGAGACGGATGGTGATCTGTGTCTCGGCGGTCTGCCGATCGATTCGTGCGCGTCTCATGTTCCTTCTGACTTCTGACTTCTGACTTCTGCCTTCTGTGTGGCATTGTGACCCAGCCGCACACGGACCGACTCGGCGTGGGCGGTCAGGCCCTCGGCTGCAGCCAGCGGCAGAATTGTCGGCGCCAGCGTGTCGAGCCCGCCTTTGGTAATTCGCTGCACGCTGTGCACGCGGACGAAGTCGGAGGCGCTCAAACCGCCCCGAAGCCGAGCAGCCCCACCGGTCGGCAGGACGTGGTTCGACCCGGTGGCATAGTCCCCGGCTGCCTGCGCGCCGTAGGACCCAACAAAGACGGTGCCGGCGCGAGTCGTCCGGCGTGCCACGGTCTCCCGGTCGCAGACCAGATGCTCCGGAGCGATCTCATTGGCCAGCTCCACCGCCTGATCGAGCGACGCGGTGACGACGATCACGCCGTGCCGGCGCACCGATTTTCGTGCCGGGCCGTCGGGAGGCAGTCGGCTCTCGACCTGGGTCGCGATCCGGGCCGCGAGCCGGCGGTCGGGCGTGAGCACGATCGCGCGCGCGTCGGGGTCGTGCTCGGCCTGGGCGATGACGTCCGCGGCGATCCAGGCGGGGTTGCCGCGTGTCGCAATGATCACGATTTCGGTCGGGCCGGCGAAGAAATCGATCGGGCAGTCGGCCGAGACCAGCGCCTTGGCGGCGGCAACGTAGGCGCTGCCGGGGCCAACGATCTTGTCGACCTTCGGCACGGTGGCGGTACCGTAGGCCAGCGCCGCGACCGCGTGCGCGCCGCCCAGGCGAAACAACCGCGTGGCTCCGGCGATGGCGGCGGCCGCCAGCACCGTGGGGTCCGGTCTCGGGCAGGCCACGATGGTCTCAGGGACGCCGGCGACACGCGCCGGGATCACTGTCATCAGCAACGACGAGGGCAGCGGGTAGCGTCCGGCTGGCACGTAGCAGCCCACACGGTCGAGCGGCGTCACTCGCTGCTCGATTTCGACGCCGGGTGTCACCCTCGTGCGCCAGCCACGCGGCACCTGGCGCCGCGCGACCCGACGGATGTGCCGCGCCGCCGTCCGAATCGCCGTGCGCAGCTGCGGTGCGATAGCGCGCAGGCCGTCCTGTATCTCCTCACCGGTGACCTCGACCGGCGCCGTCAGCCCGTCGAACCGCCGCGCGTAGCGGAGCGTGGCGGCATCGCCGGTGCGGCGCACGTCCCTTACGATCCGCGCCACCCGGCGCGTCACGGCCGGGTCGGTCTCTAGCTGTCGGTCGATCAACCGCCCGACCGCTCTCCGATTCGACGATTCGATGATGCGCATGGGGCGGCAGCGACTACAGCACGATCTTGTTCAGTGGGTACTCCACGATGCCTTCGGCGCGTGCCGCCTTCAGCTTCGGGATGAGCTCCCGGACCGACGACTCCTCGATAATGGTTGTCACCGAGACCCACCCTTCATCGCTGAGCGCGGCCACGGTCGGCCGGTGCAGTGCGGGCAGCAGCCCGACCACCGTGTCGAGATCGGCACGGCGCGCGTTCAACATCAGGCCGACGCGGCCCTGCGCTTCCATCGCCGCGCGCAGCAGCAGCGCGATGTTCTCGATCTTCGTGCGCTTCCACTCGTCCTCGAGTGCCACGGTGTTGGCGATCAGCTGCGGGTTCGACTCGATCACGGTGTCGATAATGCGAAGCCTGTTGGCGCGCAGAGTCGATCCGGTCTCGGTCGCCTCGACGATCGCGTCGGCGAGCAGCGGCGGCTTGACTTCCGTCGCACCCCACGAGAACTCCACCTTGACCGGCACTTCCAGGCGATTGAAGTATGCCTCGGTCACGCGGACCAGCTCGGTTGCGATGGTCGCCCCCGCCAGATCCTGCGGCGTTCGATACTTCGAGTCTTCGGGTGCCGCCAGCACCCAACGGACCTTGCGAAAGCTCTGCTTCGAGTAGACCAGGTCGGCGATGTCGACCACCGTGTCCCCGGTCGCCGCCTGGTGTTCGGCGATCCAGTCTTGTCCGGTCAAGCCGGCATCGAGCGCTGCGTCGGTGACATAGCGCGCCATTTCCTGCGCGCGGATCAGCGTGCACTCGATCTCTGGGTCGTCGATTGTTGGAAAGTAGGAGCGCGAGCTCGTGTAGATGTTGAAGCCCGCGTGCGCGAACAGCTGGACCGTCGAGTCTTGCAGCGAGCCCTTCGGGATACCGAGTCGTAATGTGTTGTCAGCCATGGTGTCAATTTCGCTGTTGGCGAATCAGATGCTTTGGTGGCGAAGCCCTCATGCTTCCTTCTGACTTCCGACTTCTGACTTCTGATTTCTCTCGTCCTCGACCTCCCGATAGAAGCAGGTGCGCTCCCCGGTGTGACACACGTTGCCGTCGCCGTTGCGGGTCACCCGCAGCAGCACCGTGTCGTCGTCGCAGTCGACGAGCATCTGCTGCACCGCGAGCGTGTTGCCCGAACTCTCTCCCTTCATCCACAGCTTGCTCCGTGTGCGGCTGAAGAAGGTGGCGAAGCCGGACTCGCGGGTCCGGTCAAATGCTTCCTGGTTCATGAAGCCGACCATCAGGACCTCGCTGCTCGAAGCATCCTGCACCACGGCCGGAATCAGACCGTCCAGTTTTGAAAAATCCATGGTTCCATCCCCTGTGGTGCGGAGTGCACATCGTCGTGTGCGTCTGTTTCGTGTCAAAAAAAAAGCCCCGCCGTCATCGTCGGCGGGGCCAGGAGTGCGTGCTGGATGTGATGTGCAGTCGTGCTATCTCACACGCAGGTCCACAGGCCCGCCAGTGTCGCGGGATGGTGCGTGTGATGGTGCCGTTGCCGCAGCATCATAGTAGTCGCTACCCTATCTCACCGGTCGCGCAGCTGTCAAATCAGGGCCGGTCTGTGGAAATCGGTCGTAAAACGTCAGGTGAGTTGTGCGTCGGTGAGTTCACGGCGGTCGACACCTCGTAGGCCGTGAGCCACTCGGACGGGCAGGGCCGGACCAGTGGCAGCAGGCGTTCCGGTTCGTGCACTTCAGGGTCGAGCCAGTGCTCGATGTCTTGCTCAGCCAGGACCACCGGCATCCGGTCGTGAATGTCCGCCATCAGGGGGTTCGCGCTCGTCGTGACGATCGAGAAGGACAGCAGCGCCGTCGTCGTCCCGGACCCCTGCCAACGCTCCCACACGCCGGCGACGGATATGATCGATCGATTTCGCAAGTGAATGGCGAATGGGCGCTTGCGTTTCCCGTCTCGTCTCCATTCGTAGAACCCCGACAGCGGCACCACGCACCGCCGGGCGCGGAACGCCTTGGCGTAGCTCCGTTTCTCGGCAATCTCTTCGCCACGGGCGTTAATCAGGGAATATCTGGCGGCTGCCTCGACACTCTTCGCCCAGAAGGGCACCAAACCCCACCGCAGCTGGTCGATCGTCCGTTCGCCGTCGCGCACGAGCACGACCGGGGAGCGCTCGGTCGGTGCCAGGTTGAATGTCGCCCGAAAACCGTCGAGGCGTAGCGGTCGGCGATTCAGGTATTGAATGGAGAGCTCCTCCTCGGTGTAGGTCTCGTAGGCGCGGCCGCACATTTCGGAGAGTATAAGTCTGCGCAGTTCGGGTTCTCGGTTGATTTCTGGCGCGTTGGCTAATTTCCGAAAAGGTCACGCGTGCCGATTCCGCATCCCGGACAGTCGCTACAATGGGAGGCATCGTGGACCACATCAGACCGGCTGGGCCGGACAGACGGCGTCAGCCATTTTCCTGGGTGGCAGCTGCGGCGGTGGTCCTGGTCGCCGGGACGGCGTGTCTCGTGGCTGCCCAGTCGCAGGATGCCTCACCCGAGGCGCGCGCCATCTCGTTCCTGTCTGCCGAGGTGCCACGCTGGCCGACCAAGAACAACTGCTTCTCCTGTCACAACAATGGAGACGCGGCGCGGGCGCTGTATACCGCGGTGGGGATGGGGTACGAGGTTGAGGCCGAGGCGTTGCGCGATACGACCGCCTGGTTGCAGGAGCCGGAGGCATGGGACGACAACGCGCTCGGGTTGGAGTTCGCCGACAAGAAGCTGGCGCGCATTCAGTTCGCCGGTGCGCTTGGTGACGCGATGGTGGCCGGTGCGATCAGCGACCCGACTCCGCTTGCCGACGCCGCTGCTCTGATTGCGGCCGACCAGGCCGACGACGGGTCGTTCCCGCTCGACACGAGCGGCAGCATCGGCTCGCCCGCTACCTATGGCACGGCGCTCGCCACCGGGGCGGCGCTGCGCGCGCTCAGACAAGCCGGCACAACCGACTTGGCGCCGGTCATCGCACGCGCCGACGCATGGGTACGCGGTATCGAGGTAAAGAGCGTCAACGACGCGGCGGGCGTGGTCCTTGCGCTCGGCAGCGCCGGCAACCCGGCTGCGATCGCCCAGCGGCAGCGGTGTCTCGAGCTGATCACCAAGGGGCGCGCCCCCTCCGGCGGCTGGGGTGCCTATCTGACATCGGCCGTCGAATCGTTCGACACCGCGCTCGTCGTGCTCGCCTTGCAGCCGCTGCTCGGCCGGCCGGAGCTGGCGGCTCCAGCAATAGATGGCGACACGCTGACCCGCATGGTAGCCGGCGGTCGGCTGTTCCTGCTGGCGGAGCAGCTCGAAGATGGCAGCTGGGTGGAGACGACCCGGCCGGCCGGTCAGCAGAGCTACGCGCAGTACATCTCCACGACCGGGTGGGTTACCCTCGCGCTGCTGGCGACGCAGTGAAGACCCAACTCACAGGAGACAGAAGTCAGGAGACAGGAGAAATCTGGAGGCTTCGCTGTCCTTCACTCAGCTGCGAATCGTAGGAAGGCGGCCTGAGCTCAGCGAATGTCGAATGGGATTCTGAACTCGTCGTCGGTGGTGGTCTCCGCCACGCGCTCGAAGACATCGATCTCGAACGGCCTGCCGATCCGGTTGCCGGCCAGATCTTCCACGACCGACAGTGCGATGAGAGAGTAGGCGCCGGCGACCCACGACTCGGACGGGGTCAACGTCCAGCGGGTCTCCCAGTTCCCGATCTCCACGTCACCCCCCACACGTTGCCCCGTCTCATCTTCGATGCTGATCGCACGCCGCATCAGCGCGTGGTCGAGCGGTTCGGGAAACGAGACGACGAGCCGCTGTGTCGAGCCGCTTGCAGGCACCCGGAGACGCCAGGTGGCCGTGTCAAGCGGTGTCATGTCGGCGGGTCCGGCGGTGAACCGCTTCTCGAATGGGGCCGCTAGCGGGTTGCCTTCCGCATCAGGCCACTCCGGGTCGATGACGAGCGTGTAGGTTTCTCCGTTCTGTAGCGACCGACCCAGCCGCTCGTTCAGCTCGATGCCCTGTTTGATCCGCCCCGGGTCGAAAAACACCGTGTACCGCAGGTGGTCCAGGTCCCAGAACTCGGTGCCCAGCGGGAGAAACGGCACCTCGACCGCGCGACCGCGAGCATCGCGCAAGCTGATGTAGTCGAGTCCATCGACGTCGCTCATCGGCGCGGAGAAATGGAGGTAGAGCTTGAGCTGGTTTTCGGGCATCTGGTCGCCGCTCGGGAAGACCCTTTCGACGACCGTGGTGGACTCGACGTCTGGCCGCGGCAACGCGACGACCTCGACGACCGGCTCAGTCGAGGCCATCTCCGCTTCGCGTCCCGGAAGGCGACTCGGGTCGAACCGCACCGAGTACGGGCGACCCAGGTCGAACGGAAACATCGGGGTGAACCGCAGGAGATCGTTGTCCCCGACCGCATACGACCCGAGCACCGCCGGTGTCGCGAGCAGGCTCTCCTCGTCCTCGTCCTCATTCTGGACGACGGTCACGCGCAGCAGTTCGGCCCACTCCTGGGTGGTCAGCTCGGCGGCTCGGAGCGAGTCCAGATCATCGGCGGTCAGGCCACCGACCTCCACGGTGGCTCCGTTGGCACCGGCACCAGGGGCTGCCAACCGGATCTCGACTGTCGGCGCGGTGGTACCCGGTCCGCCGGAGCCAGAGCAGCCTGCGGCCATTATGAGCAGCGTGGCGGCGAGTGCCGGCAGCGGACGGATCGGGGCCAGAGGAGTGTGTGGCTCGGTGTGACGCGGGCACGCAGACGCCCGCGTCACACCAGAGAGTGCAGGTCGCATGAAACGCGAGGCCGGTTACGGCAGCGCGATCGCCTCGAGGTTTGCCTGACCGGCGTCGTTGCGCGCGATGACCATCACGTGCTGGTCGTCCAGCAGGTCCAGCTGCTCCACGCCGGTCATCTGCGCGATCGTCTCGTAGCCGATTCCCGCTTTGTTGCCACCCGGTACCGGCTCTGTCAGTCCCGGCTGACCACCAAAGTTCGCGGTCGGGATCTTCATCACGCCGCGGTTCGTGTTTGACATCAGCAGGAAGTCTTTGCCGTCCTTCTGATAGACAACCATGTCGAGCGGGCGGTTCCCGTTGCCGAGCTCCGCGATGGTCGTGCCCATGACCCTGGCGCCCGGCTGCAGGCTGTCGACCGGGAACTTCACGAGCGGTGTGCAGAGATAGCCGGCGATGAGGTTCTGCTCGCCACCGATCTCATACGGTACGAAGGTGTAAACCGGCGACTGGGTTTCGAAGCGCCCGTGCGCTGCGTGCCAGATCTCGACGCTGGTGCCCTCGTCCACCGCGTTGAACGGGTAGGCGACCGAGCGCAGCTTCGACGAGAACTCCTCGTTCGACAGGCCTGCGATGAACAGCCGGCCGTCGACATACGCCATGTCGGTGATGGAGGAGGATCGAGGGTTGCGACGCGCTCCCGGGTTGGCGTCCGGCGCATTCGGCAGCGCGACGTCCGTGTAGGTCATGTCGCCGAGCGAGATCACATCGATCGAGCCGGCGCCGTCGACACGGAGCAGGACCGGCACGGCGTTGGCGCCGCGCCCACGCGAGACCGAGATGAAGGCGTTGCGGGACGTCGGGCTGATCGCGAGGTCGTTGATCTGAATTTCGCGCGCGTCGGTGCCGAGCAGCGCGGCGATCTGCTGATCGATGCCGGCGACGTTCTTGGTGCCGGGAGTGCCGCTGGAGACGCGGTCACCCATGTCCAGCGCCACGATCTTCGCCCCGGCGTTGTCGGCGATGAACAAGACGTCGTCTGGACCGAACGTCAGCGGTCCGCCAGATGCCAGCGTGGGTCCCTCGGCGGCGGACACCACCGGCTGCGGCGCCAGGAGGAACGTGCACAGACCCACGACAGCGCACAGCGAGAACAGCGTTCGAAGCGACATGGTCAGCTCCTTCGTCGGGCAGGACAACCCTGCGATAAGGGACGCGGAATAAGGCGACATGCTATCACGACGGCCGCGGGCCGTCCGGCATTTACTCGCGACACCGGTCATTCGTCGTTCGTCATCAATCGACAGCAACGCCAGCAACACATTCCCGGGCATGTAGCCGAAGCTGTCGTAGCCGGACACCACGTAGAGCATGCCATCGACGATTGTTGGGCCCGGACCGTTGAGGGCGCCGCCGCGAGCCTCGACGCCGTTCACCGTGACGAACTCCCGGGCGGTGTCAAAGTCCCAGATGACGCGCCCCGTGTCCGTCGAGTGAGCCCGGAGATGCCCGTCGAGGCTGCCGGCGAACGCGACACCCGGAATCAGTGTGACCGCCGCCGGCTGAGCGGTATGACACCCGGGTCGGCTGCCGCAGGTGTCCTGCACCGGTGGAGCGTGCCAGACCAGCTCGCCGTCTTCGATCCGTAATGCTGTCACGCCACCTGCTTCGCCTGGCGCCTTTTCCATTGCGTCGGAGATCGACACGTACACCTGAGTGTCGTCGGCGGCGAACCCCCACTCGATCCCGCCCAGCAGGCCGCCGTCCGACACACGCGTCTCCCACACGATCTCGCCGGTCTCTGGGCGGAGTCCATACATCACCCCCGACTTCTGGCCGGCCAGCAGCAGGTCCTCGCCACCTGGACCGCTGATCAGCACCGGCGAGCTGCCGTAGTCGACATCCGGTCCATTCGACTCGGGACAATTGGCGCGCGCCACCGGGTTGTCCGACACACATGCGATCGTGAACGCGTCACCCGGCGTGGTCTGGGTCACCCAGTGAATCTCGCCGGTGTCCATCTGAAGCGCCATGATCGCGTCGCTCTCCGCCGCGGCCGGGTCGGAATAGGCGTCACCGGTGGCGATATAGAGCTGGTTCCGAGCCGGGTCGAGTGTCGGAGCGGACCAGACCCCGGCCCCGGATGGTCCGAGGTTCTGCGTGCCGGCGCTGTTGCGTCTCGTCGGCTGCGGCGATTCGGTAATGACGAATCGCTTCCAGAAGCGCTGTCCGGTCGCCGCATCCAGGGCGACCACGCTGCCGCGGAACGTGCAGCACTCATACCTCGGGTCGGCGGCCGACACCTCCTCGAGTGAAGAGACCGGCACAAAGAGGACGCCATCGTGCAGCGCCGGCGCGCCGGTAATCTGCGCAGCCGCATGGCTCTCGACCGTCGTCGTCCAGCGCAGCTCGCCGGTCAGTAGGTCCACGGCGTGCACCGAGGCGAAACCGTCGCCGAAGTAGGCGTTGAACCCACCCTCGTCCGCGGGACCGACCGAGATCGCGGACCGCACCGACGTCGGTGCTTCATGAACCCAACGGACGCAGCCGGTGGCGGCGTCCAGCGCATAGACCAGACCGTTGCGCGTCCCGACCAGGACCCGACCCGCCACCACCGTCGCCTGCGAGCCGGTCGCCGTCACCCCGGGAAACCCGAATGCCCACCGCAGGCGCAGCCCCCCGACGTCGTCCGCCGTGAGGCCGGCCGATTCGGTTGGTTGCAGTCGCCTATTAGCGAGGTCGACGCCCCACCCGTTCCATGCCGGGGCCGACAGATCGACCTGCGCCGAGTCGTCCGCGTCACAGAACGCGGTGGCGGGCAAGACCGGGACCGATGGCGCCAGAGTGCCGGCCGGGTCGTCCGACAGGAACTCGGCAACCGCCCGTCGTTCCGCGGCGCTGAGCCGGCTGGCGAACTGGCGCATGACTCCGCTCGTCATGGCGCTCTGAATCTGGCGCGCCGACTGCTCCCGCAGGGCATCGCGTGTCGGCATGCGAGGCTGGGTGTCGTCGTGACACCGCGCGCAGTGCATCACGTAGACCTGGTCGCCGTCTGCCGCCAGCTCCTGCCCCTGCCCCGCGGCACGATGCGCGACGGCGCCGAGTAACACCGCCGCGACCAACACGATGAAGAGACTCCTACACATCAATGCACCTCCGGGCCAGTTAGGTCTACACTGGGTCCGAGAACCGACGACGCGTGTCGGACACACAAGGAGCGTGCCCATGCACTCTGGCATCTTTGCACGGAATGACGGTACACGGCTGGGTCGCAAGTGGGCCGAGGGGGCGATTGGCTGTCTGGCGGTCGCGCTCGTGATCTGGGTCGGGGGGACGCTGCGTGCGCAGAATGCGGACCGGGAGCACGAGTCAGCGGCGCGGGCGGCGCTCGACGAATATTTCGAAGCCTGGAACGCGGCTGACAACGATGCCGTCGCTGGGATCAGCAATTTTCCACGGTTGAGCTTGGGCCAGAACGGACAGGTGGTCGTGCGGGCGACGCCCGAGGAGATCACCACCGATTTCGACGCGCTGAGACAGTCGGGCTGGGACCACTCGACGCTGGACCTTGCCGAGGCGGTCCACGTCTCGCCAGACAAGGTGCACTTCCGCGTCGTCTTCAGCCGCTACACCGCCGACGGCAGCCCCTACACGACCGCGCCGGGGCTCTATGTCATCACGAATCAGAACGGCCACTGGGGGCTGCAGTTGCAGTCGGTGCTGCCGGCGACGTTCACCCGGTGATGACGAAGAAGTCAGACTTCTGCCTTCTGAATTCCGGTGCTGCTCCCCGCGCGCCAGGGGACGAGGCGCTTTATGGCGCCTCCCTGGCAATCATGACTTCGGTCGCCTTGATCAAAGCCGTCGCCTCGGCTTCTTTAGACGGGGCTGTGCCCCGAACCCCACGCAGCCGCTTGCGGGGACCCCTTCGCCCCGCGCCGCGGCTGCGGGCCGCGCATTGTCGCGCGGCCGGGGACGAGGCGCTCTATGGCGCCTCCCTGGCAATCATGACTTCGGTCGCCTTGATCAAAGCCGTCGCCTCGTCCCCGCGTTTCAGTCGCAGCTCGTCGAGGGCGTCCCGGGTGATCACCGCCGTCAACCGCTGGTCGCCGATCCGTAGCCGCACCTGTGCCACGAGGCCCTCGCGTCTGACCTCGTCGACGATTCCGCGCAGGCGGTTGCGTCCGCTGACGACCATCAGCACGCCGCCGCTCTTTCTCCGGGGCACGCGGCCCGACGGCGCCCGCCCCCCCTTGGCCAGCAGCCGCTCGACCTCGGTCTCCGCGATACGGTGATGCCCCCCTTCGGTACGCGTCGTCCGCACACTGCCCTTGTAGATCCACTGTTTGAGCGTCGAGTAGGCGACACCGAGCCGTTCTGCTGCCTGTCGCACCGTCAGCACAGCCATGTCGGCACACCCCCGCAATCGGGCTCGCGATCGTAAGCAGATGCGGCCGAAGCCCTCCAGCCTCTTCTAACTTCAACTTTCTGCCTTCTGACTTCTTTGGGCATAAGCGATTTGAATCGTTTGGTAAATCGACTGTAATCATACTAAATTAGACTTTCGATGGTGCGATCAATATCGATTCTGCTGGCGGTTTCGGTGGCAGCCTGCGCGCCGTCTGGAGAGAGCCGCGGGTCGGCGAGTGACGGCCGGCCGTTGCTTGTCTCGGCCGCCGCCAGCCTGACCGGCGTGCTCGAGACGCTGACCGCCGCCTACGAACAGGACACCGGGACCCGGATCGAGCTGAACACTGCTGCCTCGAGTGCGCTCGCGCTTCAGATCATCGCCGGGGCGCCGGTCGATCTCTTCATCAGCGCCGACCTGTTCCAGATGGATCGTGTGGAAGACGAAGGGTTGCTCCGGACCCAGACGCGAGTCGACCTGTTCGGTAACCAGCTCGTCATTGTTGTGCCGGTCATGCCGGCTGTGCCGGTCGTACCGGCCGACCCCGCGGCGATGCTGGCGTCGGCCGCGACGTTGCTGCAGCCGGGCTTCCGGCGCATCGCCATCGGGGATCCCGACGGTGTGCCGGTAGGGGTCTACGCGCGGTCGTATCTGGAGTCGGTCGGGCTTTGGGATCTCCTACGCGAACGGATCGTGCCGACCCGCAACACCCGCGCTGCGTTGGCGACGGTCGAGTCCGGTGCCGTGGACGCCGGCGTCGTCTACCGCACAGACGCCCTGTCGTCGAACGGCGTCAGGATGGTCTTCGAGGTGCCGGTCGCCGATGGCCCTGCCATCGCCTACCCGGCGGCGCTGACGCGGCAGGGGTCGAACCCGGCGGCGGCCGAACGGCTTCTCGCGTATCTGCAGGGTCCCGCTGCCCGCCGCGTCTTCGAGCAGGCCGGTTTCATCGTCCCTGAGGCGCGCCCATGACCACACGGTTCAGCCATGAGGCCCGGGAGCGGAGCCTTTGTCTCCCGCACTCGCATCCTTCTGTCTCCTGTCTCCTGCCTCCTGGCTCCTGATGCCAGAAGTGCTTTCCATCGCGTTGCGCACCGTTGCCATGGCCGCGTTGGCGACCTTGGTCATGCTGCCACCCGGAGTCGCGGCGGCCTGGCTGTTGGCGCGTCGGCGATTCCGGGGGCAGGTCGTGCTCGAGACGATCATCTCGCTACCCCTCGTGCTGCCGCCGGTCGCCACCGGGTTGATCCTGCTCAGCCTGCTGGGACCACGCGGTCCCCTCGGCGCTCTGCTCGGGTGGTTCGGGGTCGACGTAGTGTTTACGTGGCGGGCGGTGGTTGTGGCGATGGCGGTGATGGGACTGCCGTTGCTCGTGCGGACGGCGCGGGCCGGGTTCGAACAGGTCAATCGGCGGTACGAGCTAATCGCCGCCACCCTTGGCGCCGGTCCCTGGCGGGTGTTCTTCACGGTCAGTCTGCCGCTGGCCGGGCGTGGTGTGCTCGCCGGGGCCGTGCTCGGTTTCTCGCGGGCGCTGGGCGAGTTCGGTGCCACGATCATGCTGGCGGGCGCTCTGCCCAGCACCCGCACCATCGCCGTCGCCATCTACACCTTCACGGAGACCGGCCAGGAGGCGGCGGCCACGGCGATGCTGGGGGTGTCGGCAACGATCGCCTTCGGCGCCCTTCTGATCTCCAACCACCTCGCGACCGCAGGGCATCAGTGGCGGTCGTCCTGAGCCGGGCGCGCTTGAAAAATGTCCATTCCCATCACGCTCGACTTCTCGCTGCGCCAGGGCGAGTTCCTGCTCGAGATCCACGAGCGGATCGAGGCGCGGGTCGTCGCGCTGTTTGGTCCGTCTGGCGCCGGCAAGACCAGCGTCCTGGAGTCGATCGCCGGGCTGCGGACCCCCGAGCAAGGGGTAATTCAGATCGGCACGCGAACGCTGTTCGATACGAGCTCCGGGGTCGACCTGTCCGCGCACGAACGGCGTGTCGGTTACGTCCCTCAGGACCTGGCGCTGTTTCCTCATATGAACGTCCGCAGGAACATCCTCTACGGCGCCGACGCCGGGGGTGGGCAGTTGCTCCAGCAGGTCGGCGGTCTGCTCGAGATCGACCTGCTGCTCGACCGCGAGGTGACCGCGCTGTCGGGTGGCGAACGTCAGCGTGTGGCGCTGGCGAGGGCGCTCATGGCCGGGCCGGCGCTGCTGCTGCTCGACGAGCCGCTCGCAGCCCTCGACCTGGGGTTACGCGAGCGGATCCTGCCCTATCTCGAGCGGGTCCGGGACGAGCTGGGGATCTCGATGCTGTATGTGTCGCACGCCGAGGCGGAGGTGCGTGCGATCGCCGATTGGGTGGTGGTGCTCGACGCGGGACGGGTAGTGCGATCCGGCTCGTAGCTGTACTCAGACGGGGCTTCGCCCCGAACCCCCCGCGAACGCTACGCGGGGACCCCGGGAGCCCCACTCCGCGTCCGCGGGGCGCGCACGTGCGCGCCCGGGCTGTGACCCCGGTAAGCCGATGCCGCGACGCCGGCCCTCGCGGAGGCCTCGGCAGAAAAACCTAAAGCAGCGCCCGGACGCCGAGGTAGAGCACCGACGGCGCGAGTAGGCAGCCGACTCCAGTGTAGAACGTCGCGGACATCGCACCGTATGGCACCAGTTTCGGGTCGGTTGCCGCAAGCCCACCCGCCACGCCGCTCGTCGTGCCCATGAGACCGCCATAGATGATCGCAGAATGTGGATTGTCGAGCCCGATCCGCGGCGCGACGAACGGAGTGCCGATCATGACCAGCACCGACTTCGTGAGTCCCGCCGCGACGCTCAACGCGACGACGTCGCTGCCGGCCCCCAACGCGGTTCCGGTCACCGGGCCAACGATGTAGGTCGCCGCCCCTGCGCCGATGGTCGTGACCGCGATGGGGTCCGTGTAACCGAACGAGACGGCGACGATTCCCCCGATCACAAACGACAACACGACTCCGACGACGATCGAGATAGCGCCCACGAAGCCTGCCCGTTTCAGGGCCCGGATATCGGCTCCGAACGCCGTGGCGACAATAGCGAAGTCCCGAAACATCGCGCCGCCCATCACGCCGACACCGGCGAGCAGAGGGATATCCGAGAGACCGCGGCTGCCACCGGTCGCCAGACCTCCGTACCAGGCCAGCACGAGTCCGAGCGCGATAGCGATCGCCGAACCGTGGACGTGGCCTCGTGTCAGTTTCGCGGAAATCAGGTACGACAACCACACCAGCGCCCCGACGAACATGAACGCTGTGATCAGCCCATTTGCCTCCAGGACTCGCCTCAAAGATTCAAGAATCATCGTGTCCACCTTGCCCAAAGCGCGCCAGCACCGGGATCAGCGCGAAACTAGCCGCGACGGCGGCAACCCCGGCAATGATCGCCATCCACCCTCCTGACAGGGCGGCGGCCACGTTCTGTCTCGCGGCCATTGCGACGACGATCGGAATGTACATCGCGCTCCAGAACCCGACGCCCCTTTCCGTGATCGGACTCAGTGCGGCCTCTCGCGAACCGAGATTGGACAGCGCGAGCAGCAGGATCATGGCGATGCCGACCCCACCGACGTTGGCCTCGACGCCGATGGCCACCCCGAGCAGGTCGCCGGTGAACATCCCCACCAACATGCAGAACGACAACAGCCCGACACCATAAATCACCACATCCGGACTCCTTCTTGACGGGGCTGCGCCCCGAACCCCCGCGGGCGCTTCGCGGGGACCCCAAGGCCCCACTCCGCGCCCGCGAGGCGCGCACGTGCGCGCCAGCGCAACGACGTTATCCGATCCGGCACGGCTCGACAACGCACCACCGCTATACTCGTGCCCCATGGACGCCGCCACCCTCTCGCTCGGCGCGCTGCTCGTCGCCATCGTCGTCAGTTGCACGATTCGCCTGCATGTCGGGTTCCTCGCCATCGCCCTAGCGTGGATCGTTGGCGTGTATATCGACGACATGAGCGCGCGAGAGGTCATGGCCGGCTTTCCGACGCGTCTCTTCATGACGCTCGCCGGGGTCACGTTGCTTTTCTCGCAAGCGCAAGCCAACGGCACCCTCGACCTCCTTGCGCACAGGGCGGTCCGGCTGTGCAAAGGCAACGTCGGCATGATGCCGATGATGTTCTTTTTCCTGTCGTTCGTGTTGTCGTCGATCGGCCCGGGCAGCATCGCGTCAACGGCGCTGATGGCGCCGATGGGGATGGCGGTGGCCGGCCAGGTCGGTATTCCGGCGTTCTGGATGGCGATCATGATCGGCCACGGTGGCAACGCCGCTGCGCTCTCGCCGTTTGCGCCAGCCGGCATCATCGTGAACGGCGTCATGGATGACATCGGGCTCGGCGGCTATGAGACGGCGACGTATCTCAACAACGCGATGGCCCATACGGTGATTGTTTTTGCCGCATACTTCCTGTCTGGCGGCTGGCGGCTGCTTGGTCGCTACCACGAAGGCGAACTGGTTGTGCCGACCGGGGACGGCGGCTCGACGATACCCGGTGATTTCGGGCAGCAGCACTGGCTCACGATAGGCGTCATCGGGGCTCTGCTCACCGGGGTCATCCTGTTCAACGTCGACGTCGGCCTCGGCGCGTTCGCCTGCGCGATCGTGCTGGCGGTGCTCAAGGCTGGCGACGAGTCGGAGGCGATCGCCCTGATGCCGTGGCGTGTGATCATGATGGTGTGCGGCGTCACGGTGTTGATCTCGGTGCTCGACGAGACGGGCGGTCTCGCGCTCTTTACCCAACTACTCGCCGACATCTCGACCGCCAACTCTGTCACCGCCGTCATGGCGTTCACGACGGGCTTCATTTCCATCTACAGCAGCACCTCGGGTGTGGTGCTGCCGGCATTTCTGCCAACGGTGCCCGACCTGGCGCAGCAGCTCGGCGGCGTCGAACCCCTCGCCATCGCCTCCTCAATGAACATCGGCGCCCATCTCGTCGACGTGTCGGCGTTGTCGACGCTCGGAGCGCTCTGCATGGCGGCGGCTCCAAAGCACGAGGACAGCCGGAAGTTGTTCAACAAGCTCATGGTCTGGGGCCTGTCGATGTCGGTCGTCGGCAGCGCCACCTGCTGGCTCCTATTCACCGTCCTCCGGGTTGGGCTGTAGGTTTCCTGGCGACGCGCCCGTGAGGGCCGGCGTCGCGGCATTCGCTTACCGGGGTCACAGCTCGGGCGCGCACGTGCGCGCCCCGCGGACGCGGAGTGGGGCTCCCGGGGTCCCCGCGTAGCGTTCGCGGGGGGTTCGGGGCGAAGCCCCGTCTGAGTACAGCCGCGCCTTGCCAGACGAACGCCTCGCCAGGAAACCGCTCTTGTCGTGCGCTAGGGTTTCCTGGCGAGGCAGCGGGGCCTCGCGAGCGACCGCGTGGAGTTCAGGGCGTAGCCCCGTCTAGAGAGGCCGCGCCGCTGTCGGCGCCGGCCCCTCCGGCCGACAATAGGTAATGACAAGTATTCTCCTGTTGGCGCAGTAGCTAGGGGTACGGACATGTCGAGTTCTGGAGCTGTCGCCCTTGAAGTAACGGCTGGCGAAGCCCTCCGGCTCTCTCCTGCCTCCTGCCTCCTGTCTCCTGCCTCCTTGGGCATTCCGTAATGCAGATCATCATCATCGGGGGCGGCGAAATCGGGTATGCGCTCGCCAAGGCGCTGGCCGCCCACCACGAGCTGTGCGTGGTCGACGCCGTGCCCTCCGTGGCGGAACGGTTCGGTCTGCTCGATGTCGAGTTCCTGACCGGCAGCGGCACCAGTCGCAGCCTGCTGGAGCGCGCGCGGGCCAGTACGTGCGACCTGCTCATCGCCTGCACCGGGCTCGACGAGGTCAACATCGTCGCCTGCTCGCTCGGCAGCCAACTGGGGTGCCGTCGCACGATCTGCTTCGTCTCCAAGGAAGACTTCGTCCACACCGCTGAAGGACGCGACAGTTTGAGCGAGCACTTCGGGATCGACCAGGTCATCTGGCCCGAGGCGCAACTGGCGGACGCGATCGAGCGGATCATCATGGCCCCTGGGTCGGTGGACGCCGGCGTGTTCGCCGGCGGGGAGATCCGGTTGCTCGAGTTCCGGCTCGGGTCGGACTCGCCGCTGGTTGGCAAGCCGATCGCGGCGCTGGACCTGCCGTACGGCGTCGTCATCGTGGCCGTCCACCATGGCGACAGCACCTCGATCCCCCGCGGCCGCACCGTGCTGGACCCCGGCGACAAGGTCGTCCTGATGGGCACGCGCGAGGCGATGAAGGCGCTCCAGGGACAGCTGTCGCCCAAGGCGGCGGAGCGCCGGACACGGCTGGTCACGATTATCGGTGGCGGCGACGTTGGGCTCCGGCTGGCCCAGCATCTGGATTCCGAGCCGGGGATTCAGCTGTATATCGTCGAGCACGACCACGCGCGTGGCGAGATGCTCGCAGCCACGCTGGGGAACGCACTCATTCTCGAAGGTGACGGCACCGACCTCGGGCTACTCGAGAGCGAGGAAATCGGCCGGAGCGACGTGATGGTGTCGGTCATCGATCACGACGAGCGCAATCTGCTGGCCTGCTTGATCGGGCGGCAACTAGGTGTCGAATCGGTCATCACGCGGGTCAGCACACCAGCAAACCTGCGGCTGTTCGAGCTCGTGGGCATCGACGTGGCGCTTTCGGCGCGCGGCGCGGCTGTGGCCTCGGTCGTCCATCAGATCGATGGCGGGCGCTCGAGTCTGCTGAAGGTGCTCGAGGAGGGGCAGGCGAAGGTGGTCGAGCTGACCGTGCCGGACACGTTCCAGCCGACCGCGTTGCGCGACCTAGGTGTTCCCGACGAGGCGATTATCGGGTCGATCGTTCGGGGCGGGCAGGCAATCGTGCCGCGGGGTGAGGATCGAATCGAGCCGGGCGACCGCGTGCTGGTCTGCGCCACCGGAATCTCGGCCGAGGAGATCAGAACGTTGTTCACGCCCTCCAGCTGACGATCAAGGTCGACTGCAGGGAAGCGGCGAAGCCATCATGTTTCCTCCTGCCTCCTGTCTCCTGTCTCCTGTCTCCTGAGAGCACACTAATCCACCATGCGGTTGTGCATCATCGTCAAAGTCACCGGCGACCTCCTCCGCCGTTTCGGCCTGATGTTTCTCTGGCCGATGGCGGTGGCGGCCTACTACAGCGAGTGGACCGACCTCGGAGGGTTCGCACTGGCCGGGGTGCTGGCGTCGGCGGCTGGTCAGACGATGTGGCTGGCCCACCCGGAGCGCGAGCCGGATTTGCGGCGGATCGAGGCGCTCGCCGTCGTGGCCGGCACCTGGCTCGTGGTCGCGTTGCTCGGGTCGGTTCCCTACGTCTGGGTCGGGCTCTCTCCGGTCGATGCGGTGTTCGAGTCGATGTCCGGGTTCACGACGACGGGCGCCACCATCTTCACCGACTTCGGCGCGTTCGGTCGGGGGGTGCTGTTCTGGCGCTCGCTGACCCAGTGGATCGGCGGCATGGGGGTCATCGCGCTTTTCGTGGCGGTTCTGCCGCGGTTGGCGATGGGGGTCGGGCGGCTCTTTTTTGCCGAGGCGCCGGGACCAACCGACGAGAAGCTCACGCCGCACGTCCGCAAGACTGCCGCGGTGCTTTGGCGGCTCTACGCCGGGTTGACGCTGGCCGAGTTCCTTGCGTTGTGGTTTGCCGGGATGCCGGTCTACGACGCCCTGTGCCATGCGATGACGACGCTGGCAGCCGGGGGGTTTTCGCCGAATGCGCTCTCGATCGCCGGGTACGACAACGCAGCCGTCGAGTGGATCATCTGTGTCTTCATGTTCCTGGCCGGAGCGAGCTTCGCCCTGCAGTATCGGGCGCTCCTGGGACGCCCGGGTGTGTTCCTGCGCGACGAGGAGTTTCGCATGTACACCGCCATCGTCCTGGTGGCCGCGTTGTTCGTCACCGGTTTTCTGTGGCGCGCGGGCGGCGAGCTCACGGTGGCGTTTCGACAGGGATTATTCCAGACGCTGTCGATCCTGACGACGACCGGGTATGCCAGTGTCGACTTTCAGCTTTGGGGCGACCAGACGCGGATGATCCTGCTGGTCCTGATGTTCATCGGCGGCTGCGCCGGCTCGGCCGCGGGTGGACCGAAGGTGATACGACATTTGCTGATCGGGCGTTTCACATTGACCGAGTTGCGTCGGACGCTGCACCCCCGCGGCGTGCTCCCTGTGAAGATAAGCGGCAAAGTCGTGTCTGAGGACGTGATGCGCACCGTTCTGGTGTTCTTCCTGTTCTACGTGTTGACGTTTGCACTCTGTGCGATAGCGGTCATCTTGCTCGGCGCCGACCTCGTCACCGGTGTCACGGCGACCATGGCGACGCTCGGCAACGTCGGTCCTGGGCTGGGGCTGGTCGGCCCCATGGCGAACTATGGGCATCTGCACCCACTGAGCAAGCTGGTCCTGACCGGCGCGATGTGGATTGGTCGGCTCGAGGTGCTGACCGTCCTTGCGCTGCTGCGCCCAGAGGTCTGGCGGTCCGCGCACTGGCGCGCCGCGGCGCGCGGCTAGGTTTTCTGGCGAGGCGCTCGCGAGGGGTTCGGGGCGGAGCCCCGTTTAACTGAAGTCGCGCCTTGCCAGACGAACGCCTCGCCAGGAAACGGCGCGTGTCGTTTCTCCGTACCCTGCCGGCTAGCGTCCTGCCCTTGGGTGGTGGTCAGGTTTGATAGTCCGGCCGGTAGCAAGGGTCTTCAAGCCCGTTTCCTAATCGGTTTCCGCGGCCTGACCGCCGGAGCCTTGGCGAAGGCGGGCGAGCTGTTCCTGGAGCAGTTCCCACGCGCGGGCCACGTGACGTTCGGTCGTGCGGATATGTCCGACCGCAAGCCGCAGCACGAACCGGCCATCGAGCCGGGTGTGCGACAGGAATACGTCGCCCGTCGCGTTCACCGCGTCGAGTAGTCTCGCATTCAGGTCGTCGAGCGCTGCTCGGTCTTCGGCCAGCTCGGCGGGACGCGCGCGGAAGCAGACCACCGAGAACGGTACCGGTGCCAACCGTTCGAACGCGTCACTCGCGTCCACCCAGCCGGCGAAGAGTCCCGCCAGTCGCATGTGCTCAGCCAGCCGGCGTCGCATACCGTCGGCGCCGAAGTGTCGCAGCACCATCCACAGTTTGAGTGCGCGGAAGCGCCGGCCCAGCTGGACCCCTGTGTCCATCAGGTTTCGCACCGGCTCGGGCTCCCGGCTCTCGAGGTAGTCCGGTGTCAGCGAGAACGCCTCGCGCAAACGATCCATCCGGCGGCAGTAGAACGCACTGAGGTCGAACGGTGTGAACAGCCACTTGTGGGGGTTGACGACGAGCGAAGTGGCGCGGTCGCACCCGGCCAGCGTGTCCTCCCGTCCGGGGACCATCGCCGCCGCGCCGGCGTAGGCCGCGTCGACGTGCAGCCAGAGCCGCTCCTGCTCACAGAGCTCGGCTACCGCCGCCACCGGGTCGACGCTCGTCACAGCGGTGGTGCCGACGGTGGCAACGACGGCGAACGGTGTCACCCCGTTCCGGCGGTCGTCGGCAATCGCGGCAGCGAGCGCGGTGGGTCGTAGCCGGAAGTGGTCGTCGGTGTCGATCCGACAAAGCCCGGCCTGTCCCAGACCCAGCGTCATGACCGCCTTGTCGACCGAGGAATGCGCGTGTTCGGAGCAGTAGACACGCATCGGCGGCAGGTCCGGTCGACCGGCGAGTCCGCGTTCCCGTACCTCCGGTGCCGCATCCTGCCTGGCGGCCGCCAGTGCGTGCAGCGTGGCGATCGACGCCGTGTCGTAGATGACCCCTTCGAACGTGTCCGGTAAACCGAGGAGGCGACGGAGCCAGGCCAGGGCCACCTCTTCGAGCTCGGTCACTGCAGGCGAGGTGCGCCACAGCATGCCCTGCGCGTTGAACGCCGCAGTCAGGAATTCGGCGAGCACGCCCGGGCCGCTGCCGCTGATGGCGAAATAAGCGAAGAAACCCGGGTGGTTCCAGTGGGTCAGCCCGGGCACGATGAGACGTTCGACGTCGGCGAGAATCGCGTCCATCGGCTCACCGGTTTCCGGGGCCGAGGCTGGTAGCGCGTCCCGGATCTCACCCGGTCGCGCGCGCGACAGCACCGGGTACCGCTCGGTGTCTTCGAGATATGCGCCGATCCAGTCGACGAGCTGATGCCCGGCTCGCCGGAACGCTGCAGGGTCCATGTCGCCGAGCGAGGGCGCTGCATCCGTCGCGGAACGGCCGTCGGTCGGGTCCTTGGACACAGACTCTTCTCAGCCGGCGTTCGAGAGGGGCCACTTGGTGTGCATGGCCAAAAATTGTAGCATCGCCACCATCGGCCCGATAACGAGCCGTCGTCGCACGTCGATGGCGTCGTCGGCTCGGAAGCACGGCCAAAGGAGGGTCTAGTGGCAGAGGTGGTGCACACGAGCCGGCTGCGGCTCGAACGGGTCGCGGGGCCCATACGACATGCGTATCTAGAGGGTTTCAGCGAGCCGATTCGGTTCGGGGTCCACGGCGGCATCAAGGAGTTCTACGGCGTCGAACCGGAGGAGGAGGTGCCGGCCACGCTGGACTACATCGTCGGCGCCGTCGGCGGTTGACTGCTCGGCACCCTGGCACGCGCACTGGAGGTGCGCGAGATTCCGGCGCCGAGAGACAAGGTCCAGGCCGATGTCGAGGGAGACATCGAGGCGGTCGACAAAGTATTGCGCATCACCCGGATTCGCGTGCGCTATCGCTTGAACATTCCGGCAGGCACCCGCGAGCGCGCCGAGCGTGCCGTGGCGACACATGCCACGATGTGTCCGGCCGCCAACAGCGTGCGCGGCTGCATCGATCTCGACATCAGCGCGGATATCACGGAGGAGTGAGGGGGCAGCCGGCGCGAAGAACGATGAGGGTCGGTTTCCGGCGTCGTACTCATGCCGCGACCGGCTATTGCCAGGCGCGACGAGGGAGCAGACTGGTGGTCTGTGACCGACGAAGCAACGCTTGAGGCGCGCGACAATGCGCGCCCCGCGGGCGCGGCGTTCGGGGCGAAGCCCCGTCTCAGTAGGCCGGGATGCCCCGCCCGGAAACCTACGCAATACGCGCCCTCGCCTCCCAGTAGATGAGCGAGAGCCCGCCGCCGAGGTTCAGCAGTAACAACGATGTCGTCAGCGCGTGCAGCGAGTCGAATCGGGCGGCGAACTGGCTGTTGTCGCCCAGGCTGGCCACTGTGTTCTGGATGTCGACCTGCACTGCTTCGATCTGTCCGGTGATACCGAAGCCGGCATACAGACTGACGCCGAGCATCGCGACTACGGTGACGATACGTATCCCGAGTGCCGTGGGACGGGGGGTTCGACGGTACAACGCAACGAGACATCCCAGCAGAACCGTTGCCGATCCGTACTCGAAGAACCGGAAGCGGCGAAGCATCTCTCCGAAGACGGCACCTGCCTCGATTCGTCCGCCAAGCCCATGGTGGGCCTCGAGCACGTCGAACACGGCGGGCGCGCCGAGAGCACCGAGTGCCACCATGCCGCCGACCCAGAAGATGAGCGCGATCAGATACAGACAGCGCAGGGCAACCATCGCGGCATTATACGCGGCGTCATGACGACCGACCGCCATGCCATCCCGTGGCTCGAGTGGGGTGCCGACACATTCTCGCGCGCCACGGCCGAGCGGAAACCGGTGCTGCTGGCGATCGGTGCGGCCTGGTGCCGCTGGACCGAGGAGATGGACCGTGTCAGTTATCGCGACCCCGAAGTCGTCCGGCTCGTCACCGAACGCTTCATTTCCATCAGAGTAGACGCCGACCGGCGCCCCGACGTTAGCGAGCGCTACACCCTTGGGGGGTGGCCGACGACGGCGTTTCTTACCCCCTCCGGAGAGATACTGGGTGGCGGCACCTACCTGGAGCCGGCGCCGCTGGTGTTGGTGTTGCAGCAGGTGTCGGAGGCCTTCGCGACCAGGCGGGCGGAGATCGACACACGGGTTGGGGAGCCTACAGGCAGCCGCCGCACGCTCGCCGGCCCAGACACGGCGGCGCCGGTGTTGGATGTGGATGCCGGCCGCTGGCTGGACGAGCAGCTCCTCGCTTGCTTCGATCGGACCTGGGGCGGCTTTGGCTCGGCGTCCAAACGGGTGCACCCAGATGCTCTGGCGACCGCGCTGGTTCGCGGCCGTGACACGGCGAGCCCCGACCTTACCCATGTCGCGACCCACACGCTCGACGCGATCGCCACACGGGGGCTCTGGGACCCCGTCGAGGGCGGGTTTTTTCGTTACTGCGACCAACGCGACTGGTCCGAACCGCATGTCGAGAAGGTACTGACGGTCAACGCGCAGTTGCTCGAGCTCTTTCTGTCGGCGTCGCGGCTGCTCGATCGGTCAGACTACGCCAGCCAGGCGACCGACATTGTCCGCTTCGTCTCCGGGACGTTCGCGGATCCCGACGGCGGATTCTATGCCAGCCAGCGCGCAGACCCGGCCTACGCCGCCTTGTCGTCACGCGAGGCGCGAAGCGGCCACGCGAGCCCGCCAATCGATCGCACTGTCTTCACCGCCGCCACCGCCGCGATGGCCTCCGCCTACGTCCTCGGGGCGTCGGTGCTCGAGGACAGCTCCCTGCTCGAGTATGCAGCGACGTCCATCGACCGGGTCGTCCTCGCGACCTACGAGCCTGGTGCCGGCGTTGGGCACAATGCGACCGGAATGCCGGTGGCGCGCGGGTTGCTGACCGACCAGGTACGGGTCAGCGCGGCGCTCCTGGACCTCTACGACGCGACGAGGCAGGAGGTCTATCTCGACATGCCTCGGGAGCTGATGGCCTACTGCGATCAGATGATGTGGGACGAGGCGGGTGGCTTCACCGACCGAGCCCGGACAGGCCTTGCAGGGTTCGACGCCCCGGTCGGGCTGCTGCGCGAGCCGCACCGACCGCTTGGTCTCAACTGCGATGCGGCGATTGTTCTGGCACGCCTGGGTGCCAGCGCTGGCGAGCCCCGGTATCGGGATCTCGCGCTCCGGACCCTGGCCTGCCAGACGCCCGTCTACCGCGAGCACGGTCTCGACGGCGCCAGCTACGTGCGTGCGCTCGACCAGATCCAGGCCGTTGAGGGCTCATAATGGTTGCCCCTCATCGGCCGGAGATCAGGGCCTGGTGCGCCCGAAGCCTGAAGCCCGGAGCCCGAAGCCGCAGCTCGGTGTTCCAGCTACACAACCCGTGCTACACTTCGCGCCACAGAGGCCGCCGACCTCCACGGCAAACCATCTCCACCGCATTGAAGAGTAAAGCCAGCGTTCCATGAGCAGCTCTTTTCCGATCGATTTCTCTGAGTTCACACCTCTGCCACTCGACCCGGCCCAGCCGCTGACCGACGCGGCCCGCACGGGGCTCGAGGCCAACATCCGGCTCTGCCGCGACGTCATCGTCTTCTTCACGTCCCTGGCCGAGGCCAAGGGTGTCGGGGGCCACTCCGGGGGCGCCTACGACACGGTGCCGGAGGTGATGATCGCCTACAGCTTCATGCTGCACGCCCGGGCTGGCGGTGGTCCCAAGATCGTGCCGGTCATGTTCGACGAGGCCGGCCACCGCGTGGCCACACAGTATCTGCTGGCGGTGCTCGAGGGGGACCTTGCCCCCGAACGGCTGCTGCACCACCGTGAGTTCGACATGAGCCTGCCGGGTCATCCCGAGCGTGGGTTCACGCCGGGTGTGCACTTCTCGTCGGGACGTCTGGGGCACTTGTGGCCGTTCGTCAATGGCGTCGCGATGGCGAATCCAGACGCTGTGGTGTTGCTGCTCGGCTCCGATGGCTCGCAGATGGAGGGGAACGACGCCGAAGCGGCGCGGCTGGCGGTGGCTCGAGGCCTGCCCGTGAAGCTGCTCATCGACGACAACGACATCACCATCAGCGGAAGCCCATCCACCTACCTACCGGGCTTCGATGTCGCGCGCACCCTCGAAGGTCATGGTCTGGCGGTCGACGTCGGCGATGGAGAGGACCTCGACGCGCTCTACCGGCGTCTGGCCGCAGCGGTGCAAACACCGGGTCCGGTCGCCCTCGTCAACAAACGGAAGATTTGTGTCGGCATCGACGGGCTCGAGGGTGCCGCGAAGGGACATGGGCCGATTCCGCCAGATGTGGGTCGAGCCTATCTCGAGCGCCACGGGCGGACCGAGGCGGTCAAGATGCTGTCGGAGGCGGCCAAGCTGCCGGGTGGCCCCACTTCCCGGGGGACGGCGAGCAAGGGCAAGAACCGTGAGGAATTCGGCCTCGTGCTCAGCGCCATTCTGACGAAAATGAGCGAGGAGCAGCGTCTTGCGTCGGTGCGCGTCTTCGACAGCGATCTGGAAGGCTCGTGCGGGCTCCATCACGTCCGCAAGGCCCACCCCGAGGTGTTCATCAGCGGCGGTGTCATGGAGCGCGGCAACTTCTCGGCGGCAGCCGGCTTCGGGTGGAAGCCGGGCCAGCAGGGGGTGTTCGCTACCTTCTCCGCTTTCCTCGAAATGGTGCTGTCGGAGCTGACCATGGCTCGGCTCAACGAGTCGAACGTGCTGGCGCATTTTTCCCATTCCGGCTGCGACGACATGGCGGACAACACCTGCCATTTCGGTCTCAATAATCTGTTTGCCGATGGGGGGCTGTCGAACCGGGGGACCGACTCGACCCGTCTCTACTTTCCGGCAGACCAGCATCAGTTCGGCGCCTGCCTACGGCGCATTTTCCCCGATCCGGGCTGCCGATTCGTCTTCTCGACCCGCTCGGCGGTGCCCGACATCCTCGGCGAGGACGAGCAGCCGTTCTTTGGCGGCGACTACGCGTTCGAGCCCGGACGCGACGACCTCATCCGCACTGGCGAGCAGGGCTACGTCGTCTCGTTTGGGGAGACGCTGCATCGCGCGCTCGATGCCGTGCTGGCGCTCAAGGACGAGGGCATCCACGTAGGGCTGGTCAACAAGGCGACGCTCAATGTGGACGACCCGGATATGCTGGACCGGTTGGCGAAGGCGCCCTTCGTGCTCGTCGCCGAGGCGCTGAACGTCAAGACCGGGGTGGGGAGCCGGTTCGGGTCGGCCTTGCTCAGGCATGGCTTCCGCGGGACTTACGACCACATCGGGATCCACCTCGAGGGTTGCGGCGGTCTCTGGCAGCAGATGGGCTACCAGGGGATCGATTCAGCCGGCATCGCGAAGGCCGTCCGCCGCCTCCTACCGTCATCCTGAGCCTGGCTGCTAGAATGAGCGGGTCTTTGCCAAGCCAGACCAAGCCAGACCAGGCCAGACCCCGTCACGCAGAGGAGAGAGCCATGCTCGTGAGATCTGCAAGTCATCGTGTCGCCCAGGCGCTGATGGTTGTCTCGGCGATCGCCGTCGGTGTCGGCACTGTCGCCGGACAGGACCGCAGCTCCAACCGGGACGGCGAGGCGCTGGGTCACGGGTACTCGCGTCCGGCGCGCAGCCCGCACGGCAGCCGGTCCGAGGTCATCGCGCCCTACGGCATGGTGGCGGCCAGCCAGCCGCTGGCGGCGCAGGTCGGCATCGACATCCTGAAGGCGGGCGGCAACGCCATCGACGCCGCTGTGGCGGTCAACGCCGTGCTGGGTTTGGTCGAGCCGCACATGAACGGCGTGGGCGGCGATCTGTTCGCGATCGTCTGGGACGCCGAGACAGAGCAGCTCTACGGGCTCAACGCGACTGGGCGGGCGCCGTACGAGATCAACCGGCAGGTGTTCGAGCGACAGGGGCTCGAACGGGTGCCGGGCACCGGACCGCTGACCTGGACGGTGCCGGGTGCGGTCGACGGCTGGGCCCAGCTGCTGGAGCGGTTCGGCACGATGAGCTTCGCCGACGTGCTCGCGCCCGCGATTGCCTACGGCCGCGACGGCTTCCCGGTCAGCGAGGTTATTCAGGGGCAGTGGGCGGGCTCGGAGCGCACGCTCGCCGAATGGCCCACTTCGGCCGCCACCTATCTTCCCAACGGACGACCGCCGGCGTTGGGCGAGCTGTTCAAGAACCCAGGGCTCGTCCGGACCTACGAGGCGATTGCCCAAGGGGGACGCGACGCCTTCTACAAGGGTGAGATCGCGCGGAAGATTGTCGCCTTCAGCGAGTCGAACGGCGGCTACTTCACCATGCGCGACTTCGAGGACCACAGCTCGATGTGGGTGGACCCGGTCACCAGCAGCTATCGCGGCTACGACATCTGGGAGATTCCGCCTAACAGCTCCGGCATCGTCGCGCTGATGATGCTCAACATCCTGGAGGGTTACGACATGGCCTCCCTGGGGCATAACTCGGCGGCGGCGATTCACCGCATCGTCGAGGCGAAGAAGCTCGCCTTCGCCGACCGCGACCGGTATGTGGCCGACCCGAACGCCAACGCGCTGCCGGTCACCGAGCTGATCTCGAAGGCCTACGCTGAAGAACGCCGCGCGCTCATCGACCCGTCGCGCGCGTCGCAGACTGTCAACGCCGGGGACCCGACCGACACCGTCTATCTGACGGTGGTCGACAAGGACCGCAACGCCATCTCGCTCATCGAGAGCATCTTCGGCGGCTTCGGGTCGAAGGTGGTGCCGGCCGACCTCGGGTTCGCGCTACAGAACCGCGGCTCCGGGTTCTCGCTCGAGCCGGGGCACCTCAACTCGCTCGAGCCGCACAAGCGGTCGCTGCATACCAACATGCCGGCGTTCGTCACCAAGGACGGCAAGCCGTTCCTGTCGTTCGGCGTCATGGGCGGCGACATGCAGCCGCAGGGGCACACCCAGGTGCTGTCGAACATCATCGACTTCGGCATGAACCTGCAGGAGGCGGGTGACGCGGCCCGCGTGCGCCACGGCGGCAGCGTGCAGGTCGAGCCGGGTGTCACCGACGCGGTCATCGCCGAGCTCGAGCGCATGGGGCACCGTGTGCGCCGCGCCGGCGGCGGCGGCATGGGCGGCTATCAGGCGATCATGATCAACCCCGAGACCGGCATGCTGCACGCCGGCACCGACCCGCGCAAGGACGGCGCGGCGATCGGGTACTAGGTTTCCCGGCGAGGCGCCCGTCTGGCGGCGTTGCTTCCTCGGTCACAGCCCGCCCTGGCTGCTCCCTCGTCGCGCCTTGCCAGACGAACGCCTCGCCAGGAAACCGGCTGGTCGTTTTCAGCGCCCGTCTGGCGGCGTTGCTTCCTCGGTCACAGCCCGCCCTGGCTGCTCCCTCGTCGCGCCTTGCCAGACGAACGCCTCGCCAGGAAACCGGCTGGTCGTTTTCAGCGCCCGTCTGGCGGCGTTGCTTCCTCGGTCACAGCCCGCCCCTGGCTGCTCCCTCGTCGCGCCTTGCCAGACGAACGCCTCGCCAGGAAACCGGCTGGTCGTTTTCAGCGCCCGTCTGGCGGCGTTGCTTCCTCGGTCACAGCCCGCCCCTGGCTGCTCCCTCGTC
>Ga0187827_10000038_pt1 | contig 187424 bp, 179 predicted proteins | sample ETNtaG_39_FD_167969 | JGI IMG/M metagenome (GOLD analysis project Ga0187827, IMG submission 167969) | Marine microbial and viral communities from oxygen minimum zone, Eastern Pacific Ocean - ETNP2014_SV_150_PacBio MetaG (Illumina Assembly) | ecosystem: Environmental > Aquatic > Marine >...
TATCTTTAGTTACCATCATTCAGTTGGGGACTCTAGAGATACTGCCCCGGTTAACGGGGAGGAAGATGGGGATGACGTCAAGTCCTCATGGCCCTTATGTCCAGGGCTACACACGTGCTACAATGGTCGGTACAAAGGGTTGCAAAGCTGCGAAGTGGAGCCAATCCCGTAAAAACCGGTCTTAGTTCGGATTGAAGTCTGCAATTCGACTTCATGAAGCTGGAATCGCTAGTAATCGTGGATCAGAACGCCACGGTGAATACGTTCCCGGGCCTTGTACACACCGCCCGTCACACCACGAAAGTTGGTTGTACCAGAAGTCGGTATTCTAACCTTTTGGAAGAAGCCGCCTAAGGTATGATTGATGATTGGGGTGAAGTCGTAACAAGGTAGCCGTAGGGGAACCTGCGGCTGGATCACCTCCTTTCTAAGGAGTTTTCTAAAAAATCATTGATTCGTTTTTGATTTTGGAAAATTATCCAGGTCAATTCCGCATTTCACTCTTGACGCTCTCTTATTAAATAATGTTTCGCTGCTCGAACCTGCGGCATGGGCTGTTAGCCCGGCTTCGCTGGGATTTTATCAGCGGCGCGCTGATGATGGGCCTATAGCTCAGCTGGTTAGAGCGCACGCCTGATAAGCGTGAGGTCGATAGTTCAAATCTATCTAGGCCCACCAAGTAAATCAACGTTTTTGCTTTACGGGGGTGTAGCTCAGTTGGGAGAGCGCCGGCTTTGCAAGCCGGAGGTCATCGGTTCGAGACCGTTCACCTCCACCATTTAACTTGATGGAAGTGATTGGCGTATTAAATTTTTGCAAATTTCCAGCTAATTAACTGGGAATTCAACAGTTCTTTGAAATTGTGGGGTTTTGAATATACGATATTTCTACGTAGATTTCATGATCTTTTTGTGAAATCGCGGGAAGAAAGTAGCTGATTTAAGTTTTGATCAAGCGTAAAAGGGCATTCAGGGGATGCCTTGGCGCCAGGAGTCGATGAAGGACGTAGTTGGTTGCGATAAGCGACGGTTAGCCGCCAACAGGCTTTAACCCGTCGATTTCCGAATCGGAAAACCGGTCGTGTGGAAACGCACGTCATCATACGCTGAATTCATAGGCGTGTGAGGGTAACCAGGAGAATTGAAACATCTTAGTATCCTGAGGAAAAGAAAGCAGAGCGATTCCCTTAGTAGCGGCGAGCGAAAAGGGAACAGTCTAAACCGAATGTGTGTCAAGCTCACAGGCGTTGCTCATTCGGTGTTGTGGGATTTATCCGGACCGGGCTGTGGACAGGTCGGAGAGTTATAAAAGTATTATCTAGCCGAAGGACCTGGGAAGGTCCGCCGTAGAGGGTGAGAGCCCCGTAGGCGAAAGGTTTTGCTCTCTCTGGGATAAATTCCCAAGTAGCGCGGGGCACGTGAAACCTTGCGTGAATCTGGGTGGACCATCATCCAAGACTAAATACTCCCTGGCGACCGATAGTGAACCAGTACCGTGAGGGAAAGGTGAAAAGAACCCCTGTTAGGGGAGTTCAAAGAACCTGAAACTGGATGCCTACAATCAGTGGGAGCCCTATGTTTTCGGACACGGGTGACCGCTTACCTTTTGCATAATGAGCCGGCGAGTTATGGTGTGTTGCAAGGTTAAGCCTTTTGGTGTAGCCGAAGCGAAAGCGAGTCTTAATTGGGCGATTTAGTTGCACGCTGTAGACCCGAAGCTGAGTGATCTATCCATGGCCAGGATAAAGCGGGGGTAACACCTCGTGGAGGTCCGAACCAGTATACGTTGAAAAGTATTTGGATGAGCTGTGGATAGGGGTGAAAGGCCAACCAAACTCAGCAATAGCTGGTTCTCCCCGAAATATATTTAGGTATAGCCTTATGTAATAATCAGTGGCCGTAGGGCGCTGGATGGACTAGGGGCCTCACCAGGCTACCAAACCCAACCAATCTTCGAAGACCATTGATCGTATCATGGGAGTCAGACTGTGGGTGATAAGGTCCATAGTCGAAAGGGAAACAGCCCAGATCGCCAGCTAAGGTCCCTAAGTGCAGACTAAGTGGAGAAGGTTGTAGAAATGCATAGACAGCCAGGAGGTTGGCTTAGAGGCAGCCATCCTTTAAAGATAGCGTAATAGCTCACTGGTCAAGTGCATCTGCGCCGAAAATTCAACGGGGCTAAAGTCTGTCACCGAAGCTGCGGATTTGCAGGATTTCCTGCGAGTGGTAGGGGAGCGTTCCATGTGGGATGAAGGTCGACTGTAAGGACGGCTGGACTTCATGGAAGTGAGCATGTCGGCATGAGTAACGATAAAACGGGTGAGAAACCCGTTCGCCGAAAACCCAAGGGTTCCTGAGGAAGGGTAATCCGCTCAGGGTTAGTCGGTCCCTAAGGCGAGGTCGAAAGGCGTAGCTAATGGGAAACAGGTTAATATTCCTGTACTATCTGTATGGCGTTATCACGATGGGGTGACGCGGCAGGGTAGGTCAGCCAGGCGATGGTCGTCCTGGTTTAAGCGCGTAGGAGGGTTTCCCAGGCAAATCCGGGAAGCTATTAACTCCGAGACGTTATGAGGCCCTTAGCCTACGGGCAAGGGGTAACTGATTTATCCCATACCGCCGAGAAAAACCTCTAAGGAGTCATGCGGGTAACCGTACCCTAAACCGACACAGGTGGGTGAGGAGAGAATCCTAAGGCGCTTGAGATAACTCTGGTTAAGGAACTCGGCAAAATAGCTCCGTAACTTCGGGAGAAGGAGTGCCCTCATTACGTGAAATCCTTCGCGGGTGGAGCGGAAGAGGGTTGCAGTGAAATGGTAGCCGCGACTGTTTACTAAAAACACAGGTCTCTGCTAAGTCGTAAGACGATGTATAGGGACTGACGCCTGCCCGGTGCCGGAAGGTTAAAAGGAGAGGTTAGCTTTCGAGCGAAGCTTTGAATTGAAGCCCCGGTAAACGGCGGCCGTAACTATAACGGTCCTAAGGTAGCGAAATTCCTTGTCGGGTAAGTTCCGACCTGCACGAATGGCGTAACGATGGCTACACTGTCTCAACCAGGGACTCAGTGAAATTGAAATTCCGGGGAAAGTGCCGGATACCCGCGACTGGACGGAAAGACCCCGTGCACCTTTACTATAACCTGATACTGAAATTTGACTCATTATGTGTAGGATAGGTGGGAGGCTTTGAAGCCAGAGCGCTAGTTTTGGTGGAGCCAACCTTGAAATACCACCCTTGATGATTTGGCTTTCTAACCTTGATCCTTGAATCAGGATTAGGAACACTGTCAGGCGGGTAGTTTGACTGGGGCGGTCGCCTCCTAAAATGTAACGGAGGCGCGCAAAGGTTCTCTCAGGCTGATTGGAAACCAGCTGTCGAGTGTAAAGGCAAAAGAGAGCTTGACTGCGAGACTTACAAGTCGAGCAGGTACGAAAGTAGGCCTTAGTGATCCGGTGGTTCCGTATGGAAGGGCCATCGCTCAACGGATAAAAGGTACGCCGGGGATAACAGGCTGATCGCGTCCAAGAGTCCATATCGACGACGCGGTTTGGCACCTCGATGTCGGCTCATCGCATCCTGGGGCTGGAGAAGGTCCCAAGGGTTGGTCTGTTCGCCCATTAAAGCGGTACGCGAGCTGGGTTTAGAACGTCGTGAGACAGTTCGGTCCCTATCCATCGTGGGCGTAGGATATTTGAGAGGATCTGTCCCTAGTACGAGAGGACCGGGATGGACTGACCTCTAGTGTTCCGGTTGTTCCGCCAGGAGCATCGCCGGGTAGCTACGTTGGGAATGGATAACCGCTGAAAGCATCTAAGCGGGAAACCAACCTCGAGATTAGATATCCCTATTTAGACTCCTTGAAGACTACAAGGTTGATAGGCCGGGCGTGGAAGCGCAGCAATGTGTGAAGCTTACCGGTACTAATAAGTCGATTGGCTTGATCAGAATTTAAATTATCTTCTTTCATGCAATTGTAATTCAAGACCTCACTAAATTAAAAACTATGGTTTGATATTTTTATGCTTTAGTTAATTGCTATAGTTTGTCGGTGGTATTAGCGAGAGAGATACACCCGTTCCCATACCGAACACGGCAGTTAAGCCTCTCAGCGCCGATGGTACTGCCTTGGAGACGAGGTGGGAGAGTAGGTCGCCGCCGACTTAGTATTTTAAAGCCCGTAATTGCAGTATTGTAGTTACGGGCTTTTTATTATTTGAATACCGGCAAATGGTTTTTTACAAAACACCAGAATATTAACACCCACACTTTGAAGATGCTTCTCATTCACCTAAAGGCAAAATATAATAAATTTAATCATATTAATCCGGATAAACTGGTTTCGGATTACTGGTTTAAATAATTTACCGCTAATCACCCTTTTTAAGGCAGAATTGATTTACAATTTGATTAGACAAAACTTATGTGGGCACAAAGATTTAGATCATGGGGATGGATTATATCCACGGTTATACTGATAGAGAACAGCAGAGGTTACACGAACAGTCCGGCATACTAGAAGATTTGTTCCATGACGGCACGAGCTACAAAGCAGTTGAGTTTGTTCTGGAAGTTGGTTGTGGGGTCGGAGCCCAGACTGAAATCCTGATGAAGAGAAACCCAGGAGTACGGCTAGTATCTCTAGATATGTCGTACCACTGGACTTCCATAGCAAAGTCAACAATTGATAAGCTAGGAGGAAGCAACATATTCTTCATCAATGCCAATGTAGAGGAGCTACCTCTAGTGAGCGGGTCTTTTGATCACGTGTTTATATGCTTTCTTCTAGAACATTTGGATGATCCTTTACATGTCCTTATCGCTCTAAAGAAGTTACTAAGACCAGGAGGATCACTTACTGTCATTGAAGGTGACCATGGCACTTGTTTTTGGACACCACAAACGCCTGAGTCGGCGGCTGTTTGGCAAGGGCTTATAAAAACGCAAAAGGATTTGGGTCATGACCCTTTTATAGGTCGGAGGCTTTTCCAACTACTAGATAAAGCTGGTTTTCGAACTAAATATGTAAAACCTTGTGTGGCATATGGTGACGGAGCAAACCCAAAAACTTTGGGTGACTTGGTCAACAAGATCATAGTGCCGATGACAAATACAGCAAAAGGTGAAGCAATTCAAAAGCTTTACACTGACCAGAAAACTTGGGAACAGGGAATAGCAGATTTAAAGAAAACTTGTTATTCGAATTACGGCTCTTTTTTTTATTCATGGTTCAAAGCCGTAGGGGTTAATAATCGTATATAGAATGTGCCAAAAAGCTGTAAAAAGCTACAAGCATTTACTAATAATGTGGTTGGAAGAGCTGCTTCATTTTACAATGGATTGAGTTTCTGTAAAATGAACTTTCAATAAGGAGTAATTAGGAAACATGAGCAGAAAAATTATAAAAACAAAAGATGCCCCAAATGCAATTGGGCCTTATTCGCAGGCAGTTGTGTTGCATGATGTGATATATACTGCTGGCCAGATAGCTTTGGACCCACGAACAGGTAATTTAGTTGGAGATGATGTGGCATCACAGACTAATCGGGTTCTCGACAACCTTTTTGCAATCTTAAAAGCTGGCGGGTCATCTTTTGAACACGTAGTAAAGGCCACCATATATTTAATTGACATGGAAGATTTTCAAATGGTTAACAGTGTATACAACGAACGTTTTTCTAAGTTTCCCCCTGCCCGATCAACAGTGCAAGTGATAGGACTGCCGTTAGGTGCAAAGGTGGAGATTGACATGGTGGCTCAAGTTGTCGACAACGGAGAAGGGTGGTAAAAATGTTCTTATTCCAGCTTAGGTAATATATTAATTATGCCAAATTCAATGACAGGCTACGGCCGAGGCGAGTATAAAACTGCTGATGGTTTGTGCATCGTAGAGAGCAAATCGGTGAATCACAGGTTTCTGGAAGTAAAAGTAAAATCATCTGCACGTATTTCCCAGATAGATGACAGAACTCGGAAAGCAGTTCGGGAGCGCTTTTCCCGCGGATATTTTGAGGTTTATTTATTCTTGGAAAAAAGTAAATTGGACAGCACTGCAGAAATAGATGAGCGGCTGTTTAATGAGTACCTTAGTGTAGCAAAGCAGCTTTCGGAAAATAATGGAATCGAATACAAGCCATCTTTTGACTCACTGATAAGGGTCATGGAGATGTTCAAAGTTCCTGAGAAAAAAAAGGATTACGATGATTGTTGGGAGTTGGTTGAAGGTGCGTTGAATGTTTCGTTGGATCAGCTATTGCTGGCCAGAGAAACCGAAGGTAAAAATATCCAACAGGATTTAACCGATAGGATCGTTGCCGTGTCAAACCACGTTGATGAAATAGATGGCACTTCTTCCCAGTTAGTGGAAAAACGGTTTGTAGCACTTAAGGAGCGAATGGCCATGCTATGCGAAGGCGTCGAAATAGAAAGCAGCAGATTGGCCCAGGAAGCAGGAATTCTAGCTGATCGTTTCGCTATTTCGGAGGAGATAACCAGGATTAAAAGTCACTTAGACCAGGTTAACCGATTGCTTGATCGGGCTGATCCTATTGGTAGAAAACTTGAGTTTTTTGTGCAAGAGATTAACCGTGAGGCAAACACCATTGGATCAAAGACCGATGACGTCGATACAACTAAGCTCGTGGTAGAAATAAAAAGCGAGTTGGAAAAGATAAGGGAGCAGGCACAAAACCTAGAATAGGTGCATTGTTGCAATAAGTAATGCTAGCACAATCAAATAATGGAATTCTTTTTGTGCTCTCAGCACCTTCAGGTGCCGGGAAAACAACCATTGCACTTAAAGTTCTTGAAAAGATAGAAGCGTTAGAAAGGTCGGTATCCCATACTACTAGGCCAATGCGCGATGGTGAAGTTGATGGCATAGACTATCATTTCATAGGTATTGATAACTTCCATAAGATGGTGGACGAGGGCAGATTTCTGGAGTGGGCAAAAGTGCATGGGTATTATTACGGCACCTTAATTCAAACAATTGAAAAATCCTTTTCACAAGGCATGAATGTAATGTTAGTAATTGACACTCAGGGTGCTGCTACAATCAGAGAGAAGAAAGTTGCCAATACGTCTATTTTCTTGTTGCCGCCATCGATAGAAGAGTTAGAAGAGAGGCTTCGGGGAAGGAAAAACAACACAGAAGATGAAATTAGAATTCGATTGGCTAAAGCAGCGAGCGAAATCGCCCAAAAGGACAATTACGATTACCAGGTTGTTAATGACATCATTGACAATGCCGTAATGGAGGTTTGCCAAATAATTAATGGTGAAAGGGGCAAAGGAAAGTTATAAAAGCTATTCTTTGTTTAGTGCTTTTTATAGGAAGTCATCAAAGTTTGGACTTTCTCTTTATTTAATTATATGAATTGACAACTTGATGAGTAGTAACATTCTAAAGCTTGTTTGCGGTGGGCTTGTGATTTACGCGAGTATAACTGTTGGGATTTATGCCACAAAAAGTGTAATAACCTCAAGCCCCACAGCTTCAAAAAAAATGAAACAGAGTTCTGCGTTTGGATTACTCTTTGCCGCAGTGGGGAATAAAATAACAAACAAATATGTATTGATTGATCAAGAAGGTAATAACTTTGAAGTAAATAAGTGGTTTGATAAACCTTTGATAATTTCTTACATTTTTACAAAATGCCCTGCAGTGTGTCCAACGATAACAGCCAGTCTTTTAGCATTTTCTGAACGTAACGCTGAGGTCTTTGGTGATCGATATAGAGTAATTTCAATTGGTTTTGATCACGACAATGACACACCGGCGGCAATGAAAAGGTTTGGCGAACAATATACAAAATCTTTTACCAATTGGAAGTTTTTAAGTGGAGATCCCGCTTTAGTTAAATCTTTATCTAAAAAGATTGGGGTGACATTTAAAAAAAACCAGGATGGCGAATGGCTGCACACTTTTGGAGTTACGCTAATTGCGCCTGATGGCGTTGTGTTTGAGCAGATATTAGGGCAAGACTATAGTGACCGACAGATTTTAGTTCCATTAGAAAAAATGGAACAAGGAAGGAATTCACGGAGCTAGTTAAATGCTTTTATTGTACATAGTTGAGTCTGCGGTGCCCATACTAACAGTTCTTTTAATTTGGGCTGTTTACAATGCTTGGAAAAAAAATATCCTAGCCCATAGAAAAGCCGCTACCTTGCACGCTGTTGCAACATTGGTGTCCACAGCCCTTGTTTTTGTGCTAGTGCGTTTAGGGTACTCAGTAGGCGAGGAAGCACCCAAGTGGATACGCGACATTCATTTTGTTATCATCTATCAGATTCCGATTTTATTAGGATTTCTAATGTACTTTGGCTTGAGTGGTCGACGGAAGATCCACAAAAGGTTTGCCATTTATTACCTATTAATTTGGACGGCTGCACTTGCAACCGGATTGATGATTTTTTTAACTCATAATGGTTTGATATAGCACAAATGGCTAATTTATTTGTTGCTCTGCTAGCTCAGTTTGTTATTCTTGTTGTCAATTACATGTTCACATTAAATGAGCGATAAGCAATGTTTGAAACGTTAACTCTTGTAGTACATATAGTGGTGGCTTTGGCGCTTATAGTTACAGTGCTTTTCCAGCAAGGCTCTAAAGGTGCGGCCATGGGGTCAGCTTTTGGTGGATCATCTCAGACTGTTTTTGGCTCCCGCGGCCCTGCAACCGCAATGGCAAGAATAACTACTTTAGCAGCGGTTATTTTTATGCTCACTGCAATAACCTTGTCGGTGTTATCCAATGCCCCGGAAAGCTCTGTTATATCTGACGTGAAAAACCATGCTGTTGAGTTGCCTGTTTCACTGCCTGACCAGAACCAAGCTATTTCAGACAATCCCAAGGCGGAACCAACAGGACCCACCGTGCAGAATGAAGAGCCCACTGGTCCAATTGGTCCTGTGGATAGTGATTCGGCTACTAATTAACTATCAAAAAGCTTCGATGGTAATGACCGGCAGGCTGCTACCAGTTTTGTTCATTTTGCTGATTACAATTTCTTGTCATAAGACCGCAGAGGAAAATTCAAGCAAAGCAACCAATGTTCCGATAACCTCTGCTGCCGAAGTTACAACAAACCCTTCAACAAAAGACTATGGAGATGGTTATATTGACGGTTCAATTGGAGATGCATCTAATCTTATTCCTTACCTTTCTGCAGATAGTGCTTCCTCATCAGTTCAGGATAAAATCTATTCCAGCCTTATAGATTTTGATAAAGACTTAAACATTATTCCATCTTTGGCGAAAAGGTGGGATATATCAGAAGACCAAAGAACTATAACTTTCCATCTTAGAAACGATGTTAAGTGGCATGACAATTACCCATGGACCTCTGCTGATCTAGTTTTCCAATATGAGGTTATGGTAAACCCAGAAGTGCCATCGGCCTATAAAGAAACATTCTTATTGATAGACGGTGTGAGCGCCCCAAGCAAGTACACGTTTATAGTTACATTTAAAGAGCCATTCGCACCTGGGCTTGTGCGCGTTGGGGGGATGAGCGGATTGCCCAAACATTTAATGGGTGACATTAAACCAATCGACATCCTCAAGTCCAGTCAAGCCAGAAATCCGGTAGGAAATGGTCCTTGGAAATTCAAAGAATGGAAATCACAAGAACATATCACGGTGGAAGCAAATAAGAATTTTTGGAATGTTGGCCCATATGTTCGATGGGCAATGACAAGAATAATCCCAGATTTGGCTACCCAGTTCCTAGAACTTAAATCGGGCAGCATAGATAGTATGAGCCTTCAACCAATCCAATACAAAAAGCAAACTGACACAAAGTTTATTAAGGCAAACTTTAATAAATATAAGTATACAGGTAACGCATATACTTACATTGGTTACAATTTGAAGAAACCATTGTTTCAAGATGTTAGGGTTAGGCAAGCGCTGAGCTATGCTATCGATAAAAAAGAAATTATAGAGGGCGTGTTGCTAGGCTTAGGAGTAGTAGCTACGGGCCCGATTAGGCCCGGCACATGGGCGTACAATTCAAACGTCAAAAAATATAATTACAACCCCTCAAGAGCTTTGGAACTTCTATCCGAAGCAGGGTGGAAGGATACTGACGCGGATGGTGTGCTAGACAAACAAGGGAAATCTTTTGAATTTGAGTTGATGACAAATCAAGGCAACGTTTCTAGGAAAAAGACAGCGGAGATTATTCAGCATCGGCTCAAAAAATTAGGCATCATCGTGAAAATAAGGATAATAGAGTGGTCGGCATTTATAAATAGTTTTATTAATAAGCGTAAGTTTGATGCAATTATACTTGGCTGGTCACTTGGCGTAGATCCGGATCAGTATATAATTTGGCATTCGTCTAAAACTGGTGAGCACGAACTAAATTTCATCAGTTATAATAATCGTCATGTAGACGAAATCCTGGATCATGCTAGGAAAACATTTGACAATGCTCAACGAAAAAAACTTTATGCCAGATTTCAAGAGATAATAGCAAAGGAGCAGCCATATACATTTCTGTACGTACCTGAAGCCCTGCCCATAGTGTCAAATCGATTTAACGGTATTGTACCTGGCCCTGCAGGAGTTAGCTATAATTTTGAGAAGTGGTGGGTTCGAAAGGCGCAACATAGGAGAAGTTTCTAGTAAACCCAGTTACTTTACAATCTGTAATCCACACCAAGCGAAATGGGAGCGACTAAGGATTGTTAGCAAAACAACTTTTAGTCACTATTAGTTTTTTTTGATTGATGCAGGAAAAGTTCTTTCCAATGCGTCTATTGTTGGAAATAGAACGATTGCTACTAATAGGTTGAAAAATAAAAGAGTGATTATTACTCCAAACGAGAGATGTTCTGTTATTAGATAGCCGTATAACATGCTGATAAAGCTACTATACAATATGTAGTCAAAAAGCGAGGCAACCAACACTGTAACAACGCTAGTCAGGTTGGTGTCGAATAAATAGTGCTCCTCTAAAAAGCCAACTGTGAACCCTACAAAAGATTTGGATATCATGTTAATCCCGATTGATCCGAAGGACAGCAGGTCCTGCAACAGACCAATCACTGCTCCGTACTGAGCTCCCTTTCCCCCGCCATTTTGTTTTCCAAGAAATATAGTTAGCACTAGTAAAATATCTGGATGCACTTCAAGAGTAACAAAGTTGAATAGTGTTGTTTGGATCATTAGGCAGATAAACACTATGATGCAATTAATAAAAAGTCTCATAGATGGATGACTTTACCTCAATGTTTATTAGAGGGCTGTACAACGATCAAAACCGCCTCAATATGGCTTAGATCAGCGGATGACGTGAGCGCTGCTTTTTTGAAAAGGTTGTTTTTATCAGGAAGGCTTACATGGGTTAACATTCCGACTGGGAGGCCCTTTGGAAATATTTGGCCTAAGCCGGACGATATAATTTTATCACCACTTTTTACCTTGGCCCTTACATCTAGATACTTGACTTCTAGTTGGCCCGAACTAGTTCCTACTACAACCAACCGGTCACGAGTACGTTGCACAAAACAATCTACTGCAGAACGAATATCTGTTAGCAAAAGCACCTTGGAAGTTAAGTAAGAAACTTGTACAACTCTTCCTGCCAACCCCTTGTGTGTGACAACTGACATGTTTTTCATCACACCATGTTTTTTCCCTTTATCCAAAACCAATATCTTCGATCGGCTGTCAGGTTCCCTCCCAATAACATTTGCCACGTAAAATTTGTGTGGAAAAAATGTCGTCTGTGAAAATAAATTATTTGTGCGTTTAAAGTTTTCTATTGCCTCTTTCAAAAACGTATTTTGTAATTCGAGCTTGTTTGCGTGTATGCGAAGGGAGTCATTTTTCTGTTTTAGATTTACTAGGTAGAAATAGTCATCCCAAGTATCCATAATGCTTGTTGCGGTCAGCATAACTAAACTTTGGAATGGAGCAAGTACGGATGTTATTGTTTGCTCAAAAAAATTCACCAGCCTATTGTTTTGTTGATTTGAAAGCAATAACTGGGTCGCAAAAAAGAAAACAATAGCCAGTATCACCAAGTTTTTATATTTTTTGATCAAGGCTAGCATAAGTAATAGATCCTTTAGCTGCCTGGCCCAGAAAATTATATTGAAACTTTTTTTAACAACTCAATATCATCCAAAGCATTACCTGTGCCATTAGCTACCGCCGTTAATGGCTCCTCTGCAACGATGATAGGTAGCTCTGTTTCTTTACGTAATAAAACATCCAGCCCTTTTAACATTGAGCCTCCACCGGCTAATATTATTCCAGAATCCACAATGTCTGCTGCAAGTTCTGGTGGTGTTCGTTCCAGTGCGACCTTAACGGTTTCCACTATAGCGGATATAGGCTCTGAAAGAGATTTACGTATCTCCTCATCATTTATGGTGAGCACTTTAGGAATACCAGTCATAAGGTTTCGACCCTTTATTTCCATTTCCAACGTAGAATCCAAAGAATGGGCTGAACCTACGGTTACCTTGATTTCTTCGGCAGTTCTTTCACCTATTAGCACATTGTATTTACGTTTTATAAAATTTATTATCGCTTCATCCATTTCATCTCCTGCGACTCTGATTGAGCGAGAATAAACTATGCCTGAGAGCGAGATTACTGCTATCTCCGTTGTTCCGCCCCCTATGTCGAGGATCATGTTGCCAGTAGCTTTATGGATCGGCAAACCAACGCCCAAAGCAGCAGCCATGGGTTCTTCAATTAGAAAAACATCTCGAACGCCAGCGCTTAACGCGGCGTCTCTTACCGCACGCTTTTCAACCTGGGTAATACCAGATGGTACTGCAATGACCACTCTTGGCCTCACCATGGTTCGACGGCTATGAGCTTTTTGAATGAAGTATCGTATCATTTCCTCGCAAATTTCAAAATTTGATATGACTCCATCCCTGATAGGTCTGGTCGCCGTAATGTTGCCCGGTGTCCTTCCAAGCATTTGCTTGGCAGAATCGCCAACTGCAAGAACCTTTTTACTTTCCGAGTGTATGGCAACAACCGATGGCTCTCGCAAAATGATACCTTTCCCTTTTTGAAACACAAGGGTGTTAGCCGTACCAAGATCTATAGCTAGGTCAGTTGAAAAAAGTCCCCATAAAAAACTAAACAATTTTACGTCCTTTTTTTGCGGTTATTAAGTAATCAAGATGTTGTAAAGATTTGTTAACTGCCTAAATCTAAGGTTAACTTCTCAGCAAACTGTTTTATTAAGAGCGGTTAACCTAACATCAAATCATAGATAAAGACAATTAAATTGTGGGTTTATACCGAATAATTCCCGTCCTCGAAAAAAACCCCAAACAAACGCAAAGTACACAATTTATTCTTGTTAATATATAATCTAGTGTTCATGAGATGTAAAGTAGATGTGTCTAGCTTAAAATAAGAGGTGTACAAATACGAAAAATTAAAATAGCCATAGCTTCAGATCACGCAGCATGGGAACTTAAGCAAAAAATTAAAAAACGCCTTATTGATCTTGGTTACGAAGTCGAAGATATGGGCCCGGCTGGAACCGAACCTGTGGATTACCCAGACTTTGCAATGAAAGTAGCTCAGGCAGTTAGCCAGAATAAAATTGAGAAGGGCATGCTTCTTTGTGGAACTGGGATTGGGATGTCAATAGCAGCCAATAAATTTTCTGGAGTCCGTGCCACACTGGTTTACGATAACTATACTGCCAAAATGAGCAGGCTTCATAATAACTCAAATATCCTTGTAATTGGCGGGCGAACGACAGACGAAGAGACTGCCTATGACATCCTCGAAACATGGCTTGAGGCTGAATACGAAGGTGGAAGGCATGACAGAAGAATTAATAAAATTTCAGACATGGAAAAAGGAAATGGGCAAGAATAATGTTATCAGATATATGTGAATCTAAACTAAAAGTAGCGGATCCAGAAGTTTTTGCGGCAATCAACACCGAGGAAGATCGCGAAACTTATACTTTAGAGCTTATTGCATCGGAGAACTTCGCTAGCGAGGCAGTGCTTGAAGCCCAGGGTTCGATAATGACTAATAAATATGCGGAAGGATACCCAGGCAAAAGGTATTATGGTGGCTGTAAGAACGTTGATGTTGTAGAACAAATTGCCATAAACAGGGCGATGGAACTTTTTGGCGCAGAGCATGCTAATGTCCAGCCTCATTCGGGATCACAAGCTAACCAAGCAGTTTTTATGAGTGTTCTTGAACCTGGGGATACTATCATGGGGCTAAATTTGGCACATGGCGGTCACCTTACTCATGGTCATCCGCTGAACCTTTCCGGTAAATGGTTCAATGTGGTTCCGTATAATGTTGACAAAGAGACAGAGACTATCGACTTTGACGAACTGCGAGCTCTTGCCAAAGAGTCAAAACCGAAGCTCATTATTGCTGGTGCCTCAGCCTACTCTAGAATAATTCCATGGGAGCCATTCCGGGATATCTGCGACGAGGTTGGTGCAAAGTTTATGGTGGATATGGCACACATTGCTGGACTGGTGGCAGCCGGTTTGCACCCTAACCCCGTAGAATTTGCAGACTTTGTAACTACCACCACGCATAAAACTTTGCGCGGCCCACGCGCTGGCCTAGTTTTGTGTAAGGAAGAATACAAAACTAACTTGAACAGGTCTGTTTTCCCGGGGCTGCAAGGAGGGCCGATGATGCACACAATCGCAGCCAAAGCGGTGGCACTAAAAGAGGCTATGAGCAAAGAATTTAAGATTTACCAACGCCAGGTAGTTTCAAACAGTAGAGCTCTTGCCAACAGGATGAAAGAAAGAGGGTTTAGATTGGTTTCAGGAGGCACAGATAATCACTTGGTTCTTGTAGACCTTCGGGGGCACAATGTTAACGGCAAGGATGCCCAGAATGGACTTGAGGATGCTGGGATAACTGTAAATAAAAACACCATTCCCTATGACCCTGAAAAACCTTTTATAGCCTCAGGAATTCGTATTGGCTCACCGGCGGTAACAACTAGGGGCATGCGTGAAGAACAAATGGAAAAGATTGGGGATTGGATGGCCTTCGTGCTTGATAATATTGATGACGCCGATGCCAAGGAGAGAGTACGTGGAGAAATTCACCTTCTTTGTGAACAATTCCCACTGCACCAGGTGTCAGGAAAAGCGGATAGGTAGAAGATGAAATGTCCGTCTTGTGGTGAGCCTGATAGCAAAGTAATCGACTCGCGTCTTTCCAAAGAAGGCGACATGATTAGGAGGCGTCGAGAATGCACACTTTGCCAGAGGCGATATACCACTTATGAACGGATAGAAGAAAATCTACCACTTGTTGTCAAGAAAAGTGGAGGTAGACAAGCCTTTTCACGTGATAAAATTATGTACGGCATCGAGAAGGCATGCCACAAGAGACCAGTTTCAGCAGAGAATCGTGAAGAGATTGTTGAAAGGGCGGTGCGTGCAGCGTTGAAAACTGGTGACAACGAAATTCAAAGCAGTGTCATAGGTGAGGTTGTAATGGAAGGTCTCCACAAAGCTGATGATGTCGCCTACGTTCGTTTTGCTTCGATATATCGTGAGTTTCGTACATTGAACCAGTTTATAAACGAACTAAACAACCTGGTAAAAAATAGAGAATGAATCAGTGGTACCCCTTGCTGTTGGATATTAGGGACAGGCTTTGTCTTGTAGTTGGTGGAGGCGTGGTTTCCGCTCGTAAAATTAAATCATTATTATCTTCAGGAGCTAAGGTACGCGCAGTATCACCTCATTTGTGTGATGACATTAAAAAGATTGATTCACCACAACTAGAAGTGGTGAAAGCTGAATACAAAAGCACTTATATGAACGGAGTTGCATTGGTAATTGCCTCCACTTCAAATAGCGCTGTTAACAAAAAAATCAGCGACGAAGCCAAAAAGCGGGGAATTTTTGTGAACGTTGTAGACCAAATAGAAAAATGCTCTTTTATTGTTCCTTCAGTTGTTCAACGTGGAGACTTGATACTTTCCATTTCCACTTCAGGCGTTAGTCCAGCAGTTTCCAAAAAACTAAGACAAGACTTAGAGAAGAAGTTTGGTAAAGAGTGGTCTGTTTATCTTAAAATGATGAGACTTGCGAGAAAACTAGCCATTGAACATGTGGCGAATCAGCAAGACAGAGAAAATATATTTAATGCACTTGCGGATTCAGAGCTGTTTGAGCTTGTCAAGTGTGGTGAAGTGGAAAAAGCAGAAGATCTGGTAAGGGAGATTGTTGGGTTATGAATTGGCTGTTTATAGTTTCAATAACTTTATATTTCCTTGGCTTGGTCAGCTATCTTTTACATTTGGCTTTTAGAAACAACCTCATGTTCATTTTAGCGACGGCGACTATATCTGTTGGATTTCTTGTGGAGACTTTTGCCCTTGTTCAAATTTCTCTTCAGACGGGGCATGGACCGTATACTAGCCCATTCGAATATTGCGTGTTTTCGGCGTGGACCATTATTGCCGTTTTTTTAGTTGCGGAGGGATATTATAAAATCAAGCCTTTAGGTGTATTCATGGTTCCAATTGCATTGTTAATGATGCTGATAGCGTTTTCGTTACCATCTGACCCTAACCCAATGTTGCCAGTAAAAGAATACTGGCTTACACTGCATAGGACAATGTCCTTCATGTCTTTCGCAACCTTCGCGATGATTTTTGCCTCCGGGGTAATGTACTTAATACTGGAGAAGCAGCTTAAATCAAAACATTTGGGTGGCTGGTACTACCGCCTGCCATCTTTAGATGCTATAGATGATATAAACCGTAAAGGAATTGTATTTGGTTTTCCAGTATCCACACTTGCAGTGGCAGCTGCATTTGTTTGGTCAATAAAGAATTACGGGGTTGTAATAAATTTAGAGCTATCTGTTGCAATTTTGCTTGTTGGCTGGCTTGTGTACGCGATATTGGGTCTAGGTAGGTTGGCATTCGGTTGGCGAGGGAAAAGGACCGCCACCTTAGGAATAGTTGGATTTTTAATTTTGTCAACCGCATTGATAGTACATATACATTAACAAATGAATCTAATAGTTTTCGGAGTCAACCACAAAACGGCCCCTGTTGAGGTACGTGAGAAGCTTGCCATCCCGGAGGAGCTACTAGGTGATGGGCTCCGAACTCTCCAGGAGAGAGAGCCGGAGATACTAGAAAAAGTGATACTTTCAACATGTAATCGCATGGAAATTTATGCAACGGTATCTGATGTAGATGGTGGCGTAAACTCCCTGAAAAATTTTTTCCACGGTTACTATGAAATTGATTATGCCTTGCTTGATAGTTCCATTTATGTAAAGAAGGTTGAAGATGCGGTGGAACATTTGTTCAAAGTGACCTCCTCTCTTGATTCGATGATTGTAGGGGAACCGCAGATTCTGGGACAGGTGAAAACGGCATACAGGACGGCTCAAGAACTAGGTTTTACCGGCACCACATTAAATAGGCTTTTTGAACAAAGTTTTAATGTAGCAAAACGGGTACGAACTGAAACTGGTATAGGGAAAAATGCTGTTTCAATATCCTTCGCTGCAGTGGAACTGGCTAAGAAAATTTTTGGAGAGCTGGACAATAAGACAGCCCTGCTTATCGGTTCCGGGGAGATGGTTGAACTTGCTGCGAAGCATCTTGTTTCCCATGGGGTAAAAACAGTACTTGTTGCCAACCGCACGTACGATAGAGCTGTTAAACTGGCAACACAGTTCAACGGTGAGGCCGTCAAGTTTGAAAGGCTACATGAAGAGCTAAACCGTTGTGATATAGTCATTAGTTCCACAGATGCTCCACATTTTATTGTGCACAAGGATCGAGCCTATAATGCGATATTAGAGCGTAACAATAGACCAATGTTTTTCATCGACATAGCTGTACCACGTGATATAGAGCCTGCTGTTAATGAATTGGACAACTGCTATTTGTATGACATTGACGATCTGAATACAGTTGTCTTGGCTAACATGGCTGAAAGAGCCAAAGAGGCTTCAAAGGCTGAAGAAATAGTTAAAAAAGAGGTCTCTTTGTTTTTCCAGAGGTTAGATCATCTAGAAGTTACTTCAACAATAGTTGGCCTGCGAAAAAAGTTTGAGGACGTTCGTAAAGCAGAGTTGGAAAAAACATTAGAGAAAGTTGATGGACTTAGTGAAAAAGACCGATTAGTTATAGAAAAAATGACATCAGCGATAATAAATAAAATAACCCATACTCCCATTAATAATCTCAAGAAGACGGCAAAAACAAAACACGGATACGATTACTTTAAGGCACTAAGAGATCTGTTTGACCTCAAAGATTAACCAAAATCCGTGTGCCAATTTTAGCTACTTGGTTGCCACACCATTAGAAATTGATGTGCATAAGTCGAACGATGCTAATCAAATCAGGAGAATTAACTAGCATGGAACTTGTTATTGGTACTCGAGGGAGTCCGCTAGCTCTATGGCAGGCTAACTGGGTAAAGAAACGGGTAGAAGAAAAAAACCATGATGTTTCAGTAGTCCTTAAAATAATCAAGACTCAAGGTGATAAAATTACTGATGTTCCCCTCGCCAAATTGGGGGGAAAAGGACTTTTTGTCAAAGAGATCGAGAAAGAGCTGATGGATGGAAATATTCACCTGGCTGTCCACTCCATGAAAGATGTTCCGTCAGAGCTACCTGCGGATCTTGAAATATCAACTATATGCAAGAGAGAGAATCCGTGTGATGCTTTTATTTCTCGGGACGCAAAATCTATATTTGATTTACCTAAGAAGGCTAAGTTGGCTACATCATCACTCCGTCGGCAAGCTCAGGTTTTGTCGATGCGCCCTGATGTTGAAATAGTTCCTGTGCGTGGCAATGTTGATACACGGCTTAGAAAGTTTAAAGAACAACAGCTAGATGCAATCATACTTGCCTCTGCAGGAATGATACGGTTGAATTTACAAGACATGATAACAACTCACCTTAATCCAAATGACTTTGTTCCTGCTGTGGGTCAAGGGGCAATGGGGATTGAAACTAGGAAAGAAGACGATAAAACTTTGGACATGATTGACTTTTTAGACAATCACGAAACGCATGTGTGTGTAGATGCGGAGCGGACTTTTTTGGCTCAGCTCAATGGAGGGTGTCAGGTGCCAATAGCTGCTTACGCTACTACTAGCGGAGGAACCGTGGTCCTAAACGGGTTGGTAGCCTCATTAAATGGTTCGGTGCTGTTTAGGCTGTCGGAGGAAACACCAATTGCCCAAAATAAAATGCTAGGTGAGTCTCTAGCTGAAAAACTACTTTCGATGGGGGCTGATAAAGTATTGAGTGAATTCTACGGTGGATGATGTAAACCGCACAATCAAACCAATGAAAAAAATGTTTCCGGTGGTCGTATCCCATAGTTACATACTAATGGCGTGCTATGCTTGCACAATGCTAATGTTTAATTAGGAGAAGAAGGTGGGTGCTTCTAAAGATAAAAGGCCATATCTTCTTATAGGTTCTAATATACGGTTTTTAGCAGAGAACGCAGCAGCCCATGGGCACAGTGTGTACACAATAGACCATTATGGTGACTGGGATACTAGGCGGCTATCACCGAATAAATCTATTTTGCGCGATGGAGATGGAGTTTTTTCTATGCCTGCGCTATGCAGGCTTACGGAGGGAGTTGAAAACAAAGGCATTGTGTTTGGCCCAGGCTTTGAGAACGATCTTGATTCGTTATCTAGCCTTCATAGGATAGGAACTCCTCTTGGCTGCAGCATTGAATCTGTAAGAAAATCTGGTGATCCCAATACAATTACCAGCATTGCGAATGATTGGGGTTTTTGTTATCCGGAGTCAGTTTTTGATAAAAGCGAGATAATTGACGATCCTGGGAATTGGCTAATAAAACCAGTTTCGAGTTTAGGTGGAGAAGCAATAAGCTTTGCCGACACTCACCCAACTGATTTTGATAAGCAGATGTTTTACCAGCGCTATCATGCCGGCATTCCTTCTTCAGCGCTTATCGTGTCATGTGGATTGGAGGTAACTGTTTTGGCCATCATGACACAGCTTGTGGGAGAGAAGGATTTTGGTGCTTATGGTTTTAGGTTTGTGGGTAATGTTTACCCACACCCTTTTTCTGACGAATGTGCGACCAAGGTAAGGAGTATAGCAGAAGCACTAACCTTAGAACTTGAGCTTGTGGGGCTCTGGGGATTTGATTTTGTCTTCAATGGTGATGTTACTCTGATTGAGATTAATCCAAGGCCTCCAGCTGGGATTGGGGTATACTGCCAAGCAGTATACATTGACCTTTTAGATCTACATCTAAGCAGTTTGGTTAAAGGGGGTTTAAAGCAAGCTTCAAACTTTTGTGGGCAAAAGACCTACTGGGCAAATGCTAGAATATTTGCACGGCAAAACTTGGTATTCAGGAATCCGCTGAATTGGTACAACAAAGGAGCCAAAGACATACCATACGAAGGTGAAATGATAGAAACTGGGTCACCTATACTTACTTTGGCAGCTTCTGGAAATACATACAAAAAAACGATTTGTGAACTAAGGAATAAAGCATCTTCACTTTACGAAGTGTTGGGCGAATCGCAATCAGCCGGATTGGTGGAAAGTGTGTAATAGGCGTTATTGTCTGTCAGTCAGTAACATAAATAGCCCTACCATCCCAAAAATTCCATGGGTGCCATAAGCCGCAAGCACAGGATAAATTCTTCCTGCTGCTCCAAATGCCATTAACATCGAAAAAGAAAACCAAAATACCACCCCTATTACGACTGCCACTCCAATGCCAAGCATTGTTCCCCCAACCCTGCTAGATCGAACACCAATTGGTATGGCGAAGAAAGGCATTATGAAACTTATTAATGGAAACCCAATTTTTGAATGCATGTCAGCTACATACTTACTTGTATCATGGCCTCTGTTTCTGGTATCTTCAATAAGAACTTGCAACTGTTGTAAGTTCATTTCTTCTGGGTCGAGCCTTACTTTGGTAAGTTCACCTATTTCTATTATTGCTCGGTCTAATTTTTTACTTTCCCACTTTTCTTCTGTAAACTGACCCTTTTCCCCAAACTTGTAAATTGTTACACCTTGCATAATCCAGTCACCGTTTTTGCTTTTTATCTTCCGTGCCATAGTTCTTTTCAATGTTTTGGTACCATCTGGATTGAAGTCGAAAATAGATATATCTATCAAAGAGTGGCTGGTTGGGTCGATCTTGCCGATGTTCCAAACTGCTCCATCATCGGCTTTGTACCAGAAGTGATCCCCGCTGAACATAGCTTTTCGTGGTAATTTTCTAATCTCTTCATAGTAAATGCGCTTAGTTTCTCGTTCCGCTTGATGTGAAAGGTATTCACCGTTTAGAAAGGAAAGTAAGCTGATTACAAAACCGATTAAAAGCAAAGGGGTGGCTATACGCAACATGCTTATTCCAGCAGCCTTCATAGCAACCAATTCACTGCTTCTGGCAAATCCGTTAATGGTGAGAACTGATGCTAATAGTACACAAATAGGCGTTACGTGTAGCAGGGCCACTGGACCTTTAAATAGCATGTATCTAAAGACTTGTTCCAAGCTAGCCTTAAACTTGAAAAAATATCCAGCCATATCAATGAATGTCACCATCAAGTAAAATGTGATCATAACAATTACAGATAAAAGGAATATTCTCAAGAATTCCTTAAAAAGATACTTATCTAACAAATTCATCTATTTGTTGCCATTAAGCGTTTGTTGCGGTTTTTATGCTTTGCAAAAGTTGGATAATATTTTCGGCCGATAGCCGTGTTTGGATAAGATGTCCGGAACATCGGCAATCTGACGATCCAAATGACACTACGGGGATTTTTCCATTAATTAAAGTTTTTATTTTATCTACCAGCATACATTCGTTTATTAAACCATTATACATGGTTGCACCAAACCATCTGGAATAGCTACGAAGATAGTCTATATGCCATCGGAGTGGTTTCAATCTTTTTTTGTGGCGGGCTACACGTGCCGAAAGTCCCTTTTTAGCGCTTCCCACATACAAATATGTTCCCGGTGTAAATGTGAATATGCCAAGCTCACCAACCTTTATTCGGCGTTTGGTTCCTAAAGTTACAATTATGCAGTACAGTCCTGAATTTCGAAAAACCATAATACTTACTATATTAAGTGTGACCTCAAAAGTCCAATTCTGTTGATCGAGGCGTACTTGGAAATTGTTGCTATTGTAAAGCAAACCTTACCAGTATAAATCCTCCGATTAGTAAAATTGCAAAAAGCCACGAAATAATAGCCAAGTACTTATCAATGAATATTTTTATGGACTCGCCAAATTTGTATGCTAACAAACCTTCGATGTAGAAGCGAAAACCCCTTCCAACTAAAGATGCAACTATAAAAGTAATGATCGATATTTTAAATGCGCCTCCAGCTATAGTGAAGACTTTATATGGAATTGGGGATATGCCGGCAACAAGCACTACTAATGCGTTCCATTCTTCATAAAAAGATTGCATGGCTATGTATTGGTCCTTAAGACCGTATAGTTCTATTATTTTTATACCAATAGACTCTATGAAAAAATAACCGATACAATAACCTAGAATCCCTCCTACTACAGAGCCGATTGTACATACGGTGGCGTACCAAAGTGCCTTCTTTGGCTTGGATATCCCAAGTGCAAGGAGTAGCGGGTCAGGAGGGACAGGGAAAAAGGATGACTCAACCAGTGATAAAATGAATAAAGCAGGTGTGCCATATGGAGTATTAGCCCAACTCAGAACCCAATCATATAGTTTTTTTAATAATCGGTATTGGGCCCTTTGAGGTTTTACATTATCCGTTCTCTTCAAATATAAGTTCCTTTCCAAGCTTATGAAGAAAAAACAATTGAAAAGGATTGTACACCTACAAGAAGTTTAGACGGCCAACATTTTATAATATTGTTCTGCGGTTAAGGATGTAATGAAATCATTGCCTCGAATTATTCTGGTGGTTGCCAGCTTTGCTCTAGAGAAAGGTGTGGAGATGGCCTGTAAAGTTGTAAGACTCGTAGATGAAAGTCTTTACTTTCTTTCACATCGGGTTACATCAACCGTAATGGCTAATACTGATTTTTTGACATAGGTTTTGCGACTGCTACCTTGGCAGGCCTAAGAACTCTATCATTAAATTTATAACCAGATGCAAATTCCTCAACTACATGACCTTCTTTAAATTCATCTGTCTCTATCATTTGTAAAGCTTCACAAAGAATTGGGTCGAAAGGTTTTCCTAGGATATCTATTTTTTGTAGGCCTTTTTTGCCAAGTATATTCATTATTTGACCATGTATGAGTGTAACTCCTTCACTTAAGCGGCTATGCTCGCCTACCTCTTTTTCAGCAATCTCCAGTGCCTTAGTTAGATTGTCGAGAGCGGGTAGTAACTGCTCTACAATTGACAGGGCGGCATACTTTTCATGTTCTTCGTTTTCACGGGCAAGGCGCTTTTTATAGTTTTCAGCTTCAGCGATAGCTCTCATAGTATTATCACGAGTTTCTGCAAGCTTCTTAGAAAGAATTTCCACCTGTCCTTTTAGTAACTCTATATCGTTACCCTTTTGCTTATGTAGGCTAGTTGGATCGATATTGCTTTCGTCAGATCCCGTGCTGTCCCCAAACTTAGAATCGCTTGACCCACCATCGCCATGGCAACTCTCTACTTGTTCTTTTGTCCCGCCATTGTCTTGATCATTGTCACCGTTTGTTTTGTCGTTATTGATTTCTATTTTCAACTTTCTTATAACCCCATGGTTCTTTTGGATAATCGCTCACTCATTTCTTTTGCAGCAAATGTAACTAGAGCCATGCTATGTCTGTAGTCCATCTGTTTTTGCCCAATAATCCCAACTGCACCTTTTAAACCGTTCTTACCATCGAAGCCATGGGAAATCATCGAATAGTCATTGAGTTCTTCTATTTCAGACTCAGATCCGATCACAAGACTTACTCCCTCCTTCTTTCTACATTCAGCAAGTAATGAAAACAATCGATTCTTTTCTTCCATAGCCTCAAAAATCATTTTTACCGCCCACAAATCAGCCTTCTCTTTTGCTTGTGCTATAAGGTTTGCAGTCCCTTCCACGGCAATCTGTCCATCTTGTGACCCCAAGCTTAGTTCCTTCATCTCTTCGACAATGAACAAAGAAAAAGTTAGAAGCCGGTTTAAATGGTTTTCCTCTTTCTGTAGTTCTTTGATCAACATTCGCTTTATTTGCATAATACTTAAATGTGTGAAGCGATCATTGAAATAGTTTGAAAATTTATCCAAATCAGAGCGGCGATGACAGTTTTCGGTTCTAATGAGTTTTTTTAGTATCTCGCTATCGTCGGTAACAAGTATTGCCAAAAACACGTAATCATCCACATAAGCAAAACTGATACGTCGCACAGGGGCTACACCAGGATTGGCTATTCCCACCATGCTTGCATGTTTAGAAAGACTAGATAGTGTTAAAGAGACAGACTGTAGAAGATAATCTAGCTCAATCCACCCTTGATCACCAGTGGCGCCTTTTAAGCTTTCCATCTCGCAGTCATTAAGATTAGACAGGTCAACTAATGTTTGAGCATAGTAACGATACCCCAAATCAGTTGGAATTCTGCCTGCCGAAGTATGTGGATGGGTTAAAAACCCTTGACTTTCCAGTGATGCTAAAGCGTTTCTTATCGATGCTGGTGATAGAGCGAACGATTTTGTTAGGGAATTCGCCCCTACTGGGTCACCAGTCTTTATGTATTTTTCGACAACTGCTTTTAAGATGTTGGCAGGTCTTTCTTTAAGCATAATCAATTTCAGCTACCCCATCATTTAACTAGCAACTAAATGTGTAATAACAATGCTAGTCCTAATTATAAAAAGCCAATTTCGCTTGTCAAGAGAGACATGTGCGTTATTTAAATATTTCATATTTGACAGTTAGTAGGCATGTGTGTAGGATAACTGTCCTCCGGTGCGGGGTGGAGCAGTCCGGTAGCTCGTCGGGCTCATAACCCGAAGGTCGAAGGTTCAAATCCTTCCCCCGCTACCACTTTTTAAGTTGACCTCCGCTATTGACAACGAGCTAAGAAGTGCTGGACAAGCGGTAAGAGATGTTCTTAAAAAATAGACCACGGAGCAGTAGTTTAATAACCATTCGATGACTGGAGAATCACATCTGCGGTAATCACACCCTATTACTTTATAGATTAGCAGCTTTTTTTAGCTCTTCGGCTTTATCAGTTTTTTCCCAGGTAAACTCAGGTAGGGATCGACCAAAGTGACCGTATGCTGCGGTTTTCTCAAAAATAGGTTTTCTTAGGTCTAGAGTTTTAATAATTCCGTAAGGCCTCAAATCAAAAACTTTCTTAACAATGTCATGGATTTTATTTTGTTCAACTCTTCTTGTTCCAAATGAATCTACCAGAATAGAAACGGGCTCAGCTACGCCAATGGCATATGCCAGCTGTACTTCACATTGGTCCATTATTCCTGCAGCAACTAGATTTTTTGCAATATAACGAGCCATATAGGAGGCAGAGCGATCAACCTTCGAAGGGTCTTTGCCTGAGAATGCACCACCACCATGAGAGCCCATTCCACCGTAAGTGTCCACTATGATTTTCCGTCCAGTTAGACCCGAGTCTCCATGTGGTCCACCAATAACAAACCTTCCAGTAGGATTGATATGGAATTTAATCTTGTCCTTTTTGAAAAGTTCCTGCGGTATGACTGGCTTGATTATCTTTTCAATGATATCTTCCCTCATTTTTTCGTTGGAGACGTCTTCTGAGTGTTGTGTGGAAATAACCACAGTGTCAATATGGTGAACTTTTCTGTTAACGTATTCCACCGTTACTTGGGACTTGCTGTCTGGTCGTAAATAAGGCATTTCCCCACTTCGCCTCATTTCAGCTAACTTTATGAGGAGCTTGTGGGCGAGTAGAATTGGAAGAGGCATAAGTTCCCTAGTTTCATTGGTTGCGTATCCGAACATTATTCCTTGATCCCCTGCACCTTGATCCTCTGGAAGCTCACGTACAACGCCTTGGGCAATATCTGATGACTGACTATGCATAACATTCATTACGGCGCACGATTTAAAATCGAATCCTAAAGATGAATCATTATAGCCAATGCGCTCAACCACACCCCTTGCAATGGTGTCAATATTTATTCGTACATTAGGACTGCACGAATATTCACCGCCAACTAAAATAAGGCCGGTTGTAACAAATGTTTCGCAAGCTACTCGCGAATTGGGGTCTTGAGAGATTATGCAGTCCAAAACAGCATCGGAAATTTGATCACAGATTTTGTCCGGATGCCCTTCGGAAACAGACTCTGAAGTGAATAGATAATTAATACGTCCCATTTTATCCCCTGATGAGTAGAATGAAAAAAGATTTGAGAATGATATCAAAAACATGAGTCAAAGCAAGTTTAATTGACCAGAAGCAGCCTAAAACTGGTAGAATTGTGGCCCCAAACCTAAGGACATGTAAACCTAATGACTTTTGACAAGTTTAATGAGGAGTGCGCTGTGTTCGCGGTGCATGGTCACCCAGAGGCAGCGAACCTCGCATATTTAGGCTTATACTCATTGCAACACCGTGGGCAGGAGTCTGCGGGGATAGTTTCTTCTGATGGACTAAAGCATCACGTTGAATTGGGCCTCGGCCATGTCTCTGAAATATTTAATGAGACCAGCATAGCAAAACTTCATGGCAACAGCGCTCTTGGGCACAATAGGTATTCTACCCACGGCACATCAAGTATAAAAAACACTCAGCCTCTTGCCATAGAGTATTCCAAAGGACCGTTGTCTCTTGCCCATAATGGTCACATTGTTAATGCAGATGAAATAAGACGGGAACAAGAAAAAGAAGGGTCCATTTTCCAATCGACTTTGGATTCTGAGGTAATCATCCACTTGATTGCTCGTTCAAAAAAACAAAGATTTCAAGACCAAGTTACCGAAGCCCTTTCCAAGGTGGAAGGAGCGTATTCCATTGCACTCATGAATTTACACGAGTTAGTTATTGCTAGGGATGTACATGGTTTTCGGCCTTTTGCAATTGGTAAGCTAGGGAATGCATACGTGTTTGCATCAGAAACCTGCGCCTTTGATCTGATTGGGGCAGAATATATTCGTGATGTTATGCCTGGTGAGGTTATCGTAGTTAATGATGCGGGTTTTAATAGTTATTTCCCTTTTGAAACAACTCAACCCAAACATTGTATTTTCGAATTTATTTATTTTGCTAGACCAGATTCTTATATTTTCGGTGACTGTGTACACACTGTAAGGAAAAAGTTCGGCCATGCATTGGCTATGGAAAAACCAGTAGATGGAGATTTTGTAATCCCAGTACCTGATTCAGGTGTTGTGGCTGCCCTTGGGTATGCAGAGGCATCTGGCATCCCTTTTGAAAAAGGAATCATTAGGAACCATTATGTGGGTAGAACCTTCATAGAACCTACCCAATCTATAAGACACTTTGGGGTAAAGATTAAACTCAACGCTGTCCGGGATGTCATGAAAGGTAAAAGCGTTATCGTTGTGGACGACTCTATTGTTAGAGGCACCACATCTAAGAAAATTATTAAAATGATCCGGGATGCGGGTGCCAAAGAAGTACATATGCGTATATCGTCTCCACCAACAACCCACTCATGTTTCTACGGAATAGACACCCCCACACGCTCTGAGTTAATAGCAGCGACTTATAGTTTAGACCAGATAGCCGATTACCTGGGAGCAGATAGCCTTGCGTATCTTAGTATCAACAGAATGTTAGACGTGTTGGGAGATCGTAAGTCCGATTTCTGCAAGGCATGCTTTGATGGTTCGTATTGTCTTAAGCCAGAGCTACAAGAAACTCAGATCAGCCTCCTTGAAGAAGGGCCTTTTGCGTAAACAGCTTGTCAGTAAAAGTCTTAATCCCATGTTATGCAAGGCGAACTACTGAGTTTGGTCCAGCCTCTATCATCGCTATTGCTGACAGAAGTTTGCTTAGTAGCTGGAAATGCAACAACAAATGTTCCAATAACTATTGGCGAAATTAAAAATGCTACTATTGGCCGATTATCCGACTTACTTCATCAAGTAAAACTGTTTTTTGTTCCCCGTCTTCCATGTTTTTTACAATAGCCATAGAGCTAGATAACTCTTCTAAACCAACAATGACAGCAAATTTTGCCCCAGAGCGGTTTGCCTTTCTCATCTGACTTTTCAGGCTGCCATGTTCGATTCCACGTTCAACGGAAAGCTTTTGTTCACGTAACGTTTTGGTTAGATTAAAGATGGTGTCCTCGCATCTAGACTCCAGGCTTATTAGATAAGCGTCAGGTTTTTTTTCTACAAACTTTGTCTTATCTAGCAGGGTTAAGAGGCGTTCCACGCCCAAGGCAAAACCGATAGCTGGCGTTGATGGACCGCCAAACTGCTCTACAAGTCCATTATATCGACCTCCCCCAGCTATTGCATCTTGAGCTCCTAAACTAGCTGATTTGACTTCAAAGGCGGTATTAGAGTAATAATCTAACCCTCGAACAAGCTTTGGGTCTAGGTTGATAGGGATTTTCGATCCCTCAAGCAACGAAATGGTTTGGGTGAAATGTTGCTCGCACGGAGAACATCGATTGTTGTCTATCGTGGGAGCCTTCTCAGTGGCTTTTTGGCAATTGATTGACTTACAATCCAGAACTCTGAAGGGATTTTTCTCTACTCTTCGATTACAGTCATCACAAAGTTCGTCTATGTGTTTTCTAAGAAAACCTAAAAGCTTTTCACGATATCCAGGCCGGCAATTAGGGCAACCAAGAGAGTTCAACCTTAGTTCCAGTCCTTCGATTCTAAGAGTATAAAAAAAGTCGAACAACATTAAGATAAGTTCAGCGTCTATACTAGGATCATTTGAGCCAAAAACTTCCGCTCCAATCTGGTGAAACTGGCGTTGCCTTCCAGCTTGCGGTCTCTCAGCACGAAACATCGGTCCCATGTAATAAAGCCGGTTTACACTTGGATCATTGAAGAGCTTTTCTTCCACATAAGCCCTCACAACAGGCGCGGTTCCTTCTGGTCGTAAGGTTAGTGAATCGCCGCCTCTGTCCTTTAGTGTGTACATTTCTTTTTCAACGATATCGGAATTTTCCCCTATGGATCGCACGAAAACTTCTGTTTTTTCAAAAGTAGGTATTCTGATTTCACCAAACTGATAGCGCTCAAAAACACTACGAGCAACTTGCTCCAATTGCTGCCAGAAGTAAGCCTCGTCAGGGAGAACATCTTTTACTCCTTTAATTTTTAGCAGTTTATCTGTTTTGGGTCTCATTTTTATTACTTAATTGTAAATAAATAAACTTTGCAGTAATAGAGCGGTCAATGTGATTTAAAAGATTCAAGAAACTTGGGAAGAGTCTCTCCCGATGGCCCGAGAACTGAAGAGTGCACAATATCAGAATCCATTGTTGGTTCAAGGTTAAATTCCAAAATCATTGCATCATTGCTTTTTGCCAAATGTGCCAAACTTGCTGCAGGTTGTACTATGGATGAACTCCCTACCACAAAAAAAATGTCAGCTCGCTTTGCCGCATCAAAAACACACGAAAGAACTATTGTATCGAGTGACTCCCCGAACCAAACTATGTGTGGCCTTACCATTTCACCACAATCTGGGCAATGTGGTGGAATTTCCTTAAGTGGGGTGTCCCGGTTTTCAAAGACGGTTCCTTCTGCTATACACCTGGTTTTCCAAATATTGCCATGCATTTCAACTGGGTTTGTGCTTCCACCAAGCTTATGTAGTCCGTCTACATTCTGGGTGATAAGGGTAAACTGTGGAAACAAGTGCTCCATTTCTGCTATAGCTAGATGACCGGGGTTAGGGTTAAGTGGTGCAATTGTTTCTCGTCTCATGTTGTACCACTCCCAAACAAGAGATGGATCTTTGATAAAAGCATCTAAGGTAGCTAGGTCTTCAGCTTTAAAATTTCGCCATAGCCCCTCGCTACCTCTAAATGTTGGAACTCCAGATTCAGCCGATACGCCAGCCCCAGTTAAAACAACTACCTGGTTTGCAGCCTGCAGTTTGTCAAATATTTCACCTGGAATGTCTGAGAAATTATCCATTTTGCATTTAACAAAGGTTTGTTAGGATCATACTTGTTCAGCGTGATCTCGTCCACCACCATTCGTGTTATAATATAGTATCCATATTTGTTCTCGTCTTCCTAAAGGACAAAGCCGTCACTCACTGATGATTTCCATTGTCTTTGTCGAAGCCCTCTACGGCGCTATATACATCAGGCCAGCTAGATGCAGTTTTTAGCTTTTTAATTAGTTCTATATTCTTACAAGCTCTTACTATATTCGCAAGTAGTTTGAGATGAACTCTTGGTACACGTTCTGAGCCGATTATCATGAACACAATCTCCACTGCATTATTATCAATAGCCTCATACTCAATGCTTTCAGCCACCTGAGCAAAGACAATAATCATCTGTTCTATATTTTCGCCAGATGCGTGTGGTATTGCAATGCCACCACCAATACCAGTAGACGCCAATGCCTCTCGCTCTAAAAGTTTATCAATTAGTATTCTTTTCCTGGCTGGATTTAAGTATTTGGTCTCTACCAGACGATCAACCATGACCTCATAAAGGTTTTCCTTATCCTTTGGTGTTATGCCAAGAAGTATCAACTCCTTGGGAAGGTATTCGGATATCTTCATATACAATGTTTCCTCTTGTGACTTATATTAATCCATTTTCACTGGAAGATATGTTTATGTTTTAGCCTCTTATTTCATTTTATATCGAGCAAGCAAACAAGGTTATTGAATAAACAAAGTCTGTTCGTTGTTATTAACAGTTGCATAGCAGTAAGATGTAAAATTAAAAAATGCCTTAAAGGCTACATCGAAACCTACTTCAAATCCAACAACTTTTCAAATTTTATAAACCCCTCCACCTCTGAAGCAGGTGAAAATTGAACCGTTTCCATTGTTTTTGAGCAGTTTAGGGAGAGGTCAGCGGGCCGTGGAGACTCTTCATTCAATTCTTGAATTGTTACTGGTAGGATGTTTCTTTTGTCGATACCAAAGTGGTCTAACATGCGACATACAAATTTATACCTGCTAGACTTTTGGCCCCCTATATGGAAGATACCATTGTGTGACCCGCTCGCCAGCCTATCGCATATTATAGCTACATCCTCCACATAAACAAATGATCGGAATTCATCTGCTAATATTTTATGGGGGCCATGACTTATTTTTTTCATCAGCCTTTCAAAAAAATTTGGGTGCATACCAGAGCCAGTACCATAAACTATGGCTGTTCGTAAGACAGCTGCGGTAGCAAGAGTGTTTAGCACAACACACTCAGCCGTTGCTTTCGTTTTGCCATAAACATTTATGGGTGAAGGAGTTTCATTTTCGTCATAATCTCCTTTATTACCATCAAAAACCATATCTGTAGAAATATGAATCATGCGCACACTATTTAATGCACAAGCCTTGGCTATATTGTGACTCCCAAGTACATTTATGGCTTCAGCTAGACTAGGGTTTTCATAGCACTTTGCAGGATTAGCCAATGCAGCTGAATGAATAACGATATCAGGCGTCAGCTCATCCATGACTTTTTGCACTTTATTAAGATTTGTGATTTCCATTGAAACCAAATCACCATTTGGGTTGTACTGGTGACAAGTGCCAAAAACCGTGTGCTTAGTCCGCAGGTGAGATACTAGGTGCATCCCTATGTTTCCAGCTGCACCGGTAACTAGGATTTTCAAATAATCATTTCAACCATATTGTAATGACCATTTCTAAAAGTAGCATAGGTCTTCGATCTATTTCTACCCTACAATATTTACAACTTACCCAACTTTAGATTTTCCTTTACTTAAAGCCAGGCAAAGGAAACCAAATAGGCTTACAAGCATTACCCAGCCAAATAGCCCATTGGAGCTAGTGTATAGGGAGTTGATCTTCTGATTAATTTTAACCTTACCAATCAGTGTGGTTTCTACAAAAAGTCCACTCTGTCCTGTAATTTTTCCAGTGGAGTCTATAATGGCTGATATTCCAGACTGAGCTGAACGAAGTAGAGGTTTCCTGTTCTCCACAGCACGAAATACTGCCATAGCCATACTTTGGGCAGATGCGGCAGAATCTCCAAACCATGAGTCGTTGGTTATGTTTACTATTATATCTGCTCCAGCAGATGACATGATCCGCGAGTATCTTGGAAAAATCACCTCAAAACAAATCTGAGGGGCCACCATAATATCATCAACCTTGATTGGTTTTATGATCTTGCCTGCTTGTAGATTACCAATGGTTGAAGCCATGCTGTTGACAAAGAATAGTAAACTTTTTAAAGGTACATATTCACCAAATGGAACTAGATGTACTTTGTCGTACTTTGCCAGTTCTCCTTCGCTGGTTAATGTCCAGGCACTATTAAAAATTTCAGGCGATTTTTCCCCATCGATTATCGAAAGACCTCCAAACAGAATGTTAGCCCCAGTTGTTTTTGCAAGGCTAAACATCCTGTTATCAAAGGTAGGGTCTCTTCCGAAATAAAATGGAATGGCAGTTTCTGGCCAGATAATAAGCTTAGCCCCATCGATTGCTGCTTTTATTGTTCTTTGCTCATATATAAAAAATTGTTTTTGTAAATACTTACGGTTCCATTTTTTTCTTTGGTCAATATTCCCTTGTACTAATGCAACATTTATATCCCGTCCTTCCTTGGTCTTTATTTGTTCTATGCGAGCAGATCCGTAAACAAGAGCGGCCAAAATCATTCCAATAGTCAATGCTACCCATTTAGCAGGAAACTTACTCTTTTGCCGTTCACCGGATATCCAGAATAAAATAGAAGCTAAAGAAGCATTTGTAAAAACTATTAAAAAGCATAGCCCTTCCTCACCAGTGATATCCACAAACTGAATTACTTGTAGAACTTGGCTTTGGCTATCTGCAATTCGAGCCCAAGGGAACGCAAAAGGCGGTAACCATGTCCTTAGTTGTTCAATCCCTACCCAAATGAATGGCGCACTGGCCAAGGCCATTTCTCGACTTAGTCGATTTGCAATCCAACAAATTGTATAAGCAAAAATTCCAACAAAGAACGCTATGTATACTATGCCAAGGAAGTTAATGGCAAAAGCTAACATTTGAGAGATGTTTCCATAATCAATCATAGAATTGCTTAACCATGTGAAGGTGGGACCAAACATTCCGATGCCCATTAGGAGCCCCAAGAAAAACCCTTTAGCTGGGTTATTTGTGAGAACGATGAACAAGAATGGTGCCAGAGCAACCCAGGCAAGTGGCCAGTAACCATAACCGGGGTACGCAGTGGCCAGTGAAACCCCGCAAAGCAGGCTAATGGCGTGTTTCCAACTTTCTGAACAACTCAAACTAGGGTGCTACTCAATTATTGCCATGTTTTTTTGAATTATTGTTACGAGCGTATTATAGTTGTCGAAATACTTTAAGAAATATAATAATAATTTGGAGATAGTCGAAAACCGTGGCTGAAACTTTAGGCCAGTTTCTTGTAGAGCGTCGTGAGGAAAAAGGTCTTACCGTAGAGGAAATTGCCAGCATAACTCATTTACGCCCTCGTTTCATAGTCTGCGCTGAAAATGATAAGCTTGATGAGCTTCCTAGCAAACCATTTACAATTGGGCTGCTTCGTGCATATGCCGAGACCGTTGGAATAAGTCCAGTAGTATTGATTGAGCGATACGAAAGTTTGACGGTAAGTAGTATGAAAGCCACACCAAATGAAACTATTATACCGCTACACGACGCCACGACAAAAAAATTCATTTATACTCTTTCGTTTGCAGTAGTAATTGTCCTCATTGCCGTCGGACTTTACATTAGTAAGCCATTTGCCGAAGTGCAAGTTGAATTTACCGAGAAACCATCCTTGCCTATTAAAAAGACTGATACTAATACAAACCTAAAACCTGCGGACTCTGGACAAATAAATGAAAAATCGGTAGCCTTTATTGACTCTGATAAGCTGAATGGAAAATCTGTTTTAAGCACTGAGGTTGCTGTTACAAAAGCAGCTGTTAAACAGCCCACGCTACCAGCTGCGTTGTCAACAAACCACAAGATAAAAATTGTTGCAATAGAAGATACATGGATAAGGGCAATTATAGATGGTCAAACAAACGAAGAGCTTGTCCTTAAACATGGCCAGGCTATTGTTTTAGAAGCTACATTAGGGTTTGTGTTAAGCATTGGGAACGTGGCAGGTACGGAAGTTTATTACAATGAAAAAAGAGTTAAGCTAACTCAGCCGACTTCAAATGTCCTAGTCGATATAAGGTTGCCTGAGTTAGCTCCTAAGTTTGAAAATCCGCAATTAAGCATGAAAGTAAAAGAGAAAAACTAATGATTCAGGATGATTTAAACAGTGAAAACAAATTAAATGAGATTGATGGCGTTGATAACTCAAGAACAGTAAACAGGCGTCCTAGAGCACTTAAGAGAAAAAGCACTAGGTCCACTCAGCTGAAAAGGAAAAAGACCACTAATACAGAGCAGTTTCCTAAGCCTGACAAAGGGGAGGGGTTTACCACTATGCCAGAATCCAAACCGCAAAAAGCGGTTGCCAAAAAGGCTATAAAAAAACCTCCCACAAAACCCATAATTGCAAAATCAGTAAAAAGGAAAAAGAAAGTAACGGGAAAGGTGGCTGACAAAAGAAAGTCAACCAATCTTCCTAAGACCGTTGTGATTGAAAACGAAGAATACGAGATCAAGTCGTTTCCCGATGGAACGCAGGTTAAAGTTAAAACATCCGACCACAAGACCAATAATAAAAATCTATTGTTAAAAGAACAGGTTGACCCAAACGGTGATGGCCCAGGCCCAGCGTTTGAAGTGTACAAGCCTATGCAGCAGCCTTCCAGTGATAAAAGAGTGGATATTAGTTCGATTAGAGGAGAGAACAGGAGAGCTGTTGCATACTTGAAGAAAAGATTGGATGTAATGCCAAAAGTTGCAGTAATTCTTGGATCTGGTCAATCCAGTGTAGCCAATCTTACCAGCGCAGAGGTTATCCCATTTTCGGATATTCCCGGCTTCAAGGTGCCTTCAGTTCCTGGTCACCCAGGGAAGGTTAGGGTCGGTATGGTTGAGGGAGTCCCTACTCTGTTTTGCGAAGGTCGACTACACTACTACGAAACTGGATCCATGTCTGAAGTAACAAAGCCGTTAAGGACATTTTTTTCACTTGGAGTAGAACATGTGGTTCTTACAACTTCTGCTGGTGCAGTAAACTTAGACTACAAAGTGGGCGATGTTATGTTTGTTCGCGACCACATTAACCTTATGGGGGACAATCCAATATTTGGGTTAGACTCAAAAACAAGGTTTACTTCGTTTGTTGATGTTTCCAACGTTTACAGTAGTCGTATAAATGAGATGACAGATAGATTATGCCGTAGAGCTAGAATAAAGTCACACTTAGGAGTTTTAGCTGGCATGCGTGGTCCGGTATATGAGACGCCAGCTGAAATATCATGGCTTAGGAAAATAGGAGTTGACGCAGTTTGCATGTCTTTGATACCTGAAGTTTTGGCGGCTGCACACGTAAACGCACGTGTAACGGCTTTGGCCCTCATTGTTAATTCGGCTAGTGATAGGGGCGATAGCCCTCCTGATCACAGTCGAGTTGTGAAAGCAGGAAATGCTAGCACCACCGGGCTTAAAAGGATTATCCGATCATTATTACCTCTGATTTAACTGTTGAAAAATTGCTTTGTCCTCAAACATGTTTTTGAAAGGTTTGGACCGAATAAAATTTGCAACACACAGCCAAACTATCTTGATAATTTACTCTACACGCTAGGATCATAATGTTAACAAATGAGGTTGACTTTCTAGTAATTGGTTCAGGAATGGCAGGTCTTTCCTGCGCCATCAAACTTGCATCGCATGGATCTGTAGCACTTGTTACCAAGAAAGAACTTGCTGAGTCAAACACGAACTATGCCCAAGGTGGTATTGCAGCCGTACTTGCCGAAGACGACAGTTTTGATGCCCATGCCAAAGATACCAAAAAAGCAGGTGGTGGGCTTTGCCATGATGACGCTGTAAAAATCCTTGTTGAGAATGGACCGCAAATGATTAAAGACCTTATTGGTATGGGAGTTAAATTCAGTTCTAGCAATGATAACCCCGTAAGGTTGGACCTTGGAAGGGAAGGCGGACATACCAGAAGAAGGATTGTGCATGCCAAAGACTTAACTGGTGCAGAAATTGAGAGGGTGCTAGTGAACAGGGCTAAAGAAAGCTCTTCAATTGAAATTTTTGAAAATCATATGGCAGTTGATCTTGTCCATATTGCAAAGTTTCAAAAGAGAGAAGAACCCATTCCTATGGAAGAGAATAGATGTATTGGTGCCTATGTGATGGACCGTGAGAATTCAGAAATATTCCCAATAAAAGCAAAGGCCACAATCCTGGCCACAGGAGGATCTGGTAAAGTTTATCTGTACACATCAAATCCAGACATTGCAAGCGGAGATGGAGTTGCCCTTGCCTACCGACTTGGTGCCAAAATTGCTAATATGGAGTTCATGCAATTTCATCCAACATGCTTGTATCATCCTTTTGCTAAATCATTCCTAATTTCTGAAGCGGTGCGTGGAGAGGGAGCGGAACTAAAACTATCCGACTGCTCTTCTTTCATGCATAGATATCATGACATGGGGTCACTAGCTCCTCGTGATGTTGTAGCGCGGGCAATTGATATGGAAATGAAAAGGCGGGGTGATGACTTCGTTTACCTCGATACTACAATGATTGATCCGATAACATTTACAGAACGATTCCCAAATATTTATAAGGAGTGTTCGCAGTATGGCTATGATCCCACAAAGGTCATGCTACCAGTAGTTCCTGCAGCGCATTACATGTGTGGAGGGGTAGCTGTAGATTGTTCTGCAAAAACATCTATCCCTGGTCTTTTTGCAATAGGTGAGACGGCTCATACCGGGGTTCACGGCGCAAATCGACTAGCAAGCAACTCGTTACTGGAAGCCATAGTGTTTGCAAATTTGGGTTCTGACGCGATTGTAGAATGGAATTGCAACACCATGGCATATCAGGGTGATATTCCCGCATGGGATCACGGCTTGGCTGTTGATCCAGACGAGGAGGTAATTATCACTCACTTATGGGACGAGATAAGGCGCCTCATGTGGAATTATGTTGGAATTGTGAGAACCAATAAAAGGCTAGAGCGAGCCAAGAGACGAATAGAACTTATCAATGATGAAATCAACGAATACTACTGGAATATTGTTATTACTACAGATTTACTTGAGCTTAGAAATCTGGCCATAGTTGCCAAACTAATCATTGATTGCGCTATGAAAAGGAAGGAATCTAGGGGTCTACATTATAATTTGGATTTTCCTCAACGAGATGACAGTGGGTATCTTGGCGACACTATTATAGAAAAGCAAATGCCTCTAGCTTGATATAAAAGAAGGGTTTTTATGCTTGCAGTAATTGACCTAAAAGCAACGGAAGGCTTCTGCTAGCCGACCCAAACAACCTTGGTTTTTAAATCGGTTTGGTCATCAACTATATCCATCCAGCCTTTGCTGGGGTCAACTTTTTCGATAACCATATCTGGTTCGATACCGTAATTGCTTAATGCTGTGCGGCAAACTATTATTTCTGCACCAAGTTTGATAGCCGTATCAAGCCTTCCTTTTACTGATACCTCCGTATCTGGAGTATCTTGGTGAAAAGACTTAGTAAAGAAGTGGCAAGCCTTCTGACTAATAAAAAATTTAACAGGAACATCGGAGGCAAGCAGGTTGGCAGCGTTTAACATCGACGCGCGGAATGTTTCCTCATCTCCAGTTGTAACTATAAACATTACTTGTTCGGCACTATCACTCATATCAATCCAATCCAATCCATAAACGTGTGAGGTTATTATTAATAAGTTTCTCAGTCATTGTCGTCCAACTTGGAAAAACAAGACTGTCCGGATCAAGCGACATATTTTAGTTGTAACACAAAGGTAAGTAAATAGGCATCGTTAAGTCTGTTACATTGAAAAAATGTTAGTCGGGGGAAAAACAGATAATAAGTGGCACTCTTAACTGGCCCTAGGCCTTGTCCAATAAGCTTTTATATGTTATGTTTCAGATAATTAACCTTATTAGTTAAACGAAAGCTTTAAATAAACATGGACAGAGGCTTTTCAGGGGTAAAATTAGCATCAGAAGTTGCTGGAGTTGTGCTAATTGCTGTTGCTTTTCTGTTAGCAATCAGCTTGTACACACATGACCCGCAGGATCCATCTTTTAACAGCTATCTTTCAAAATCATCCGTTGTACAAAACAGTGCCGGTATAGTAGGTGCGTGCGTTTCAGACCTACTGATTCAGTGGGTTGGTGCAATAGGTTGGCTAGTCCCAATTATTGTAGCTTGCCTAGGTGGATTCTGTATTTACAGGCCAGAAACAGGTCGGGTTCTTTCATTTTTAACCGGGATAATTCCCCTAACTATAACCAGTGCTGCTCTAGCAAGCGTTATTTTTAAAAACGATCCTATTTACTCAAAAGTTATGGCAGGAGGTGTTATTGGCTCGATCATAGTCGAAGAATTTATGGTTCGTTGGTTTTCTGTTTATGGTTCCTTTGTTATTTTGATTTCAATCGCTGTTTGTGCGCTGATATTGATAACAGGTGCAACTGTATCCGGAGCGGTTTTGCAAATATGGAAACTCGTATTGCTAACAAGAAAAAAAACCGAGTTGCTGCTCAATTTTGTTTTGAACTCAATTGAGAAAATCCGCAAGATAAAATTCCCCGTTCTGTTAAAAACTAAATTGGTACAAAGCAAACAGGAAAATGAAAAGTGGGTTGAAGAAAACCGATTAGCTCATTCTGGATTTTTGGTAGAAGATAAGGATGACTTGGAGGTACTGGGAAAGGCTGCCCAGCGAAAAGCACCTACCATTTCAGACGCCGATCTTCAAAATCCTTCACATGTACCTCAACTCAAAATTCATGGCTATAGTAAAGAAAAAGAGGAAGAAAACGACAACTTCCAGCAGGAAATTATCAGATTTAAAGAATCAGAAAACTACACATACCCTGATATAAACCTGCTTGACTCTAGCTCAGACCCTATTTCAAAGCAGACTAAAGAGGACTTGATAAAATGCTCAAAGATTTTGGAAAGAAAACTCAAAGATTTTGGAGTTGAAGGTAAAGTAACACAAGTGCTACCGGGTCCTGTTATCACAGTGTATGAGTTTGAGCCCGGTCCAGGCATTAAAGTATCAAAAATTGTTAATCTTTCAGATGATATAGCGATGGTGCTAAGGTCCACTTCAGTTCGCATATTAGCACCTGTACCTGGCAAATCCGTTGTTGGCGTGGAAGTGCCTAACCCATCTAGAGAGATGGTATATTTGAAAGAGTTGCTAAGTTCCAATGAATTTCAACAATCCGCATCCAAGCTAACAATGGCGCTTGGTAAGGATATATCAGGGAATCCCGCCATGTTTGATATGGCCAAGGTTCCCCATTTGCTAATAGCAGGATCGACAGGGGCGGGTAAGAGTGTTGGTATTAACGCCATGATCTGTTCCATTTTGTACAAAGCAACTCCGGCAGAGGTTAAATTTATAATGATTGATCCAAAGATGCTGGAGCTATCCATATATGAAGGCATACCACATCTTATCTCCCCAGTTGTTACCAACCCTAAAAAGGCAGCTAAGGCATTACGATGGGCAGTAGAGGAGATGGAAAGACGTTACACAAAGCTGTCTGAAGTTGGTGTTCGCAATATCAGCGGATATAACATGCTAGTCCAAGAGAAAATAGATGAACTTAAAGCATCTAGCATAGACCCTCATGAAGAAAATGCGAATGATGATTTTGAGCTACCTGAAAAACTGCCATACATTGTTTTGGTTATAGATGAGCTTGCAGACCTTATGCTGGTTGCTGCAAACGAGGTTGAAGACTCGCTAACCCGACTAGCCCAAACAGCCAGGGCGGCTGGTATACACTTAATAGTGGCAACGCAACGACCCAGTGTCGATGTATTGACTGGACTAATTAAAGCAAACTTCCCAGCTAGGATAAGTTATCAAGTGCGTTCGCGAATTGATAGCAGGACAATTCTAGACTCTATGGGTGCAGATAAATTGTTAGGCAATGGCGATATGTTATTTCTACCGCCAGGGGCGTCTACTATGCATAGGGTACATGGCCCGTTTGTGTCAGACAGGGAAATTCACAGGATAGTTGACTTCCTAAAACAACAGCAACAGCCTATATATGACGATCACATTTTGGAGATGTCAAATGAAGAGCCAGAGAATTTTGACGATATTCAAGATGTGGCGGATGATTATTATGACAAGGCGGTAGAGTTTGTAGTTAAAAGTCGACAGGCGTCTATCTCCAGTATTCAGCGGAGATTTCGAATTGGATATAACCGGGCTGCAAGGATAGTTGAGATGATGGAGAAACAAGGGATAGTGGGTCCACCAGATGGTATAAAACCGCGGGAAATCTTAATTCGTGCTCTTGATGATGTCGAATCCATCAATTAGAGGTTTATTGGTTTTGCCTAACCAACTTCCTGTTCAATTTACAGCGAAACAACCACATCCCCATATAGATAAAGATAAAGATAAAGAACAAGTTAAAAAGGGCAAAAATTGGGTCGGTTATTTAGAGGATTTTGATAGATTTAAAGATAATCATGGGCCAGAACAGTAAACTGCTCAGCTTTCTTTCCTAGAGAAAAAACTATTTTTCAAATACTAGGATGACTGGTCGTTAAGCTGTTAGATAACAAAAAACCTGCTTATGACAAGTCTCCGACCAATAAACATTTCCTATGATATATTATACAACTGTATGCAAGGCCAATCTTTAATGCTTTTGCACTGTTAAACACTGTTAGGAAGAAAACAATGTCAAAGGAATTTGATTCAATCCCCGAAAAACTAGCTCAGTTTGCCACATCGCAAAAGTTATTTTTTATCGCTTCTTCTACTGGTAATGGGGATGTAAACATTTCTCCTAAAGGGGTAGTACCAATTGTAGTCATAGATGACAGGACAGTTGCATATGCAGATTATCACGGATCAGGAGATCAAACTTCTGAACACATTATGGGAGGTGGGAAGGCAACCCTCCTCTTCATCTCTTTCGATAAAACACCTCTTATTGTTAGGTTCTTTTGTACAGGAGAAGTGATTTCACCTGGTACAGATGAGTTTGTTGGAATTTCAAACAGGTACTTCTCAAGCTTGGATTCGACGCAGTTACGACAAATCTTTGTTTTTAACGTTTACAAAGTCCAGAGAAGTTGTGGATTTGGAGTTCCGGAAATGGAGTATTTAGGTGATAGGTCAGGCCAAAAATACTATAGGGAGTTGTTAGAATCTGAACCTGATGGAGGTTGGTAACTATCCATTTCTAGACTCTAGTAGTCAGTTTCAATCCGTTTTGTTTTACTGCCGCATCAACGTTTTTTAGGGTTTGTTTTGATCGTGATAGGTTGATAATTCTTCTATATAATACTCACGCTTGCCTTTTGGAGTAATAACAATTGCCTCGTCACTTTCCTGTTTACCAACAAGAGATTTTCCTATTGGAGAGGCAAGAGAGATTTTGCCTAAATCCGGGTTTACTTCCTCGGGGAATACAAAAGTGAATTTAACAACCTCACCTGTGTTGATGTCTTCAAGAGTAACCTTAGATCCAAGGCCAATCCTGTCGACTGGAATGGATCTAATATCTATAGATGATATTTCACTGACGCGTTTTTGAAGCTGCCCTATTCGTAATTCTACAAACGATTTACGCTCTTTGGCGGCATCATACTCCGCGTTTTCTGACAAATCACCAAAATCAGCGGCCCGCTTTAGCTCTTTTGGCAGCTCCACTCGAAGCTCATGGTTTAACTTTTCCAGTTCTTTTTCGAGTTTTTTAACTATGCTAATGTTCATCTTATTGAGATTCCATTTGTTTAGGGAAATATTGCGGACATTACTTTGGCGCAACATCTTGGCAAGTACTACTACTCTTTTTTAGTTCTATCATTATACCAACTAAAAATGCTTTGGGTTAAAACTATCAAATATTTATTAAAATCTTTACCTGCACACACTTGACTTGTCCAACAACCAATTTTATACCGTAGGTGACTGAACTAAAATTTGACCTTGTTCATAACAACCAGTTTGTTATGAAATTAATAATATAAGTAAATTAGAGGAAGTAATGGGAAAGATTATAGGAATAGACCTTGGCACAACCAACTCAGTAGTGGCAGTTATGGAGGGTGGCGAACCCAAGATTATTGTCAACGAAGAAGGCTCCCGTACCACCCCATCTGTTGTGGCTTTCACAAAGGATGGAAAGCAACTTATCGGTCAGGCAGCCAAGAACCAGGCTATTACAAACCCAGAGAACACAGTTTTTTCCATTAAGCGATTTATGGGTCGAAAGTACAGTGAAGTTAGCGAAGAAATGAAGATGGTTCCATACAATGTGGTTGAAAGTACTGATGGAATGGCCATGGTGGAGATTCGTGGTAAGAACTACTCGCCAACAGAAATAGCGGCTATGATTCTACAAAAACTAAAGTCCGCAGCAGAGGCATATCTTGGCGAGAGCATATCCGAAGCGGTTATTACTGTTCCAGCATACTTTAACGATGCCCAGCGGCAGTCTACAAAAGACGCAGGAAAAGTAGCTGGCCTTGAAGTAAAGAGGATAATCAACGAACCGACCGCAGCAGCCTTAGCTTACGGCATGGACAAACAAGCTGACGAGACCATAGCCGTATATGATCTTGGCGGCGGTACTTTTGACATTTCTATTCTCGAAGTTGGTGACAATGTCGTGGAAGTAAAGGCAACAAATGGCGATACACACCTTGGCGGTGATAACTTTGATCAATTTGTCATTAACTGGCTTATTGCCGAATTTAAAAAAGATCAAGGAATAGACCTAAGCAATGATGTTATGGCTTTGCAAAGATTGAAAGAGGCTGCTGAGAAAGCAAAAAAAGAGCTTTCTCACTCACCTGATACTGAAATCAATTTGCCTTTTCTCACAGCGGATGCATCTGGTCCTAAACACATGCAGACTTCGCTGTCTCGTTCGAAATTTGAATCAATGATAGACGACAAAGTAGCCAAAACACTTACACCAGTAAAAAATGCTATGTCCGATGCCGGAGTTTCTCCTGGAGATGTCCACGAAGCAATACTAGTTGGAGGGTCAACTCGAGTACCACTTGTAGAGGAAATGGTTAAGGAGTATTTTCAAAAAGACGTGCATAAAGGAGTTAATCCAGATGAGGTGGTTTCACTAGGAGCAGCAATTCAAGCTGGTGTTCTCGCAGGTGATGTTAAGGATATTTTATTGTTGGATGTAACACCGCTTAGCTTAGGCATAGAAACTTTGGGTGGTGTTATGACAAAATTAATTGAACGTAATGCGACCATCCCTACAAAGAAAAGTGAGGTTTTTTCCACAGCAGCAGAAAATCAGACATCTGTTGAAATCCACGTCCAGCAAGGCGAGAGACAAATGGCCAATGATAATAAAACACTTGGCCGGTTTCATCTTGATGAGATTCCGCCAGCTCCTCGTGGAGTGCCGCAAATTGAAGTTACATTCGACATTGATTCCAATGGAATAGTACATGTTTCTGCAAAAGACAAAGGAACCGGTAAAGAGCAAAAAATCACTATTTCTGGGAGTTCTGGTATATCCGAAGATGAAATTAGCCGTATGGTGAATGAAGCTAAGGAGAATGAGGAGGAAGATAAGAAAGCCAAAGAGTTAGCCGAGGTTAAAAATCAAGCAGATGCTCTGGTTTACCAGACAGAAAAAACTCTTAAAGAGCATGGTGATAAAGTTTCGGAAGAGGACCGTAAAAATATAGAGAACGAGCTAGAAGCAACCAAGAAGGCTATAGAGAACAATGACCCACAAAATATAAGTCAGGCCATTGAAAAGCTTCAAACAGCCAGCCATAAATTGGCTGAAGAGGTTTACAAACAAACTTCACAGCAAGCAACTGGCTCACCAGATGGAGAACCGCAAAACGAAGATTCTGGAGCAGGCCATCAAGCCCACGAATCATCTTCCCCCGATGATGTGGTAGATGCGGAGTTTGTGGATGCGGACAAGGATAAAAAGGAAGAGTAATAATCTAGATTCAAAAAGACAACATTGCAAGTGTCTCTAGATTTATGTTTTGAATTGCATGAATAGCATCGGCCACAGCCATTCTCGAAATTATTATGTTTTAACCTGATAAAGTTGTCTCCTGGTAAAGGTGAATCTCCTTTAACCTAGGAAATAAAGTACTGCTTGGATCATGGCCGAGTTACAGCCTCTACACTACATAAACTAACTATGAAGTTCTCATGGCCATCGGTTGCATCGTCATCCATGTAAACAACACAGTATAGATGATGATGACTGCAAATAGGGGGATAGCCCTAACCATGCTTTCCTTGGAGCCATTGAATAGCTTTGCCGAAGTTTTGTATGAAAGATAGATACTTGATATAAACCCCGTTGTTAGCATCATATACTGAAAGATCAGTTGAAGCCTCATGCCCAGTATCATTTTGATTTTTTCGCCAGCCGTTCCGAAGATGTTCATACCACGGCCAAGTGGATCCGATATGACAGGAACAATCTCCAACCCCTCCATATTGAAATGACCAAAGTTATGAGATAGGTGGTAGAACAGGGCTAGTGGAAGTAGGGCATATGAGAACTGGACAAATATTTGCTTTGTGGAGGCGCCATTTGAATAGGATACTTTATTAACAATACTTGACGCAATTAGGTGACCAAAGAGAACAGCCACAACAAACCCGACCTCTAGTAAAGTGAAGGTGGACAGGTACAGGCTGTAGTTCGTAAGCATTGTGTCTTGGGCCCAGGTGGTCCAATTGGGTAGCATTGTGAACCCGTGATAAGCTGTGAGGGCCAAAAGCGTTAGGATCAGGATTGATTCGTCGAATCGACCCTTATAACCGTGCGATACATCTGCTAGTAAAGGCCTCAGGTTCAAGGACATGTTGTCAGATGGGCATGTTTTAAAACACTCTGTACACATAATACAGTTTGAGTTATTCGACATACCACCAGGATACTCGTGGGTGGGACAGCCGTACCCCTTTTCGTTTCCGGTAATGCAATCCTTGCTTTTGCAGGCTTGACATACCTCGTTATCCTTCGATCGGATCTCCACGGGGGCTAAATTTGAATACATCCCTACTATTCCCCCAACAAAACAGACATAGCGGCAGAAAGCCTTTTTCTCGAAAACAAGGGCGGTCATAACAGCTAGTACAACCAATGCAAAGGCAAGATAGGCGGTATTAAGTGGGTTGTAAGTTATTAAAAGTCCCAGTTCAAGCCAGGTAACGATGATGAAAAAGGCTGTGGCAAGGTGCCTGTTTTTGAGTAAAGTGGGCCACTTGAAGGCCATGGAGAGCCCCTCTTTTTTTCCCCAGAAAGAAATTCTTTCAGTCCAGTCCGCTACGGCTGACCATGGGCAGATAAGGCACCAACTCGACCCGCTTAGTATGATCAGGAATATTACCCCAATCCACCAGGTGGTCCACACGGCCACAGTGGCAAAATTCGCCCCCGGGTTTTGTGTTCCGTAAATACCGGAGGCGAGGATGACGAAAAGTATTAACACCATAGGTAGCGTGAATACGAACTGGAAGGCTCGGGCTCTAAGCGCCACCTTTACAACCTTGAACTCGGATAGGCTGTATGTAGAATATCTGTTTTTGGCACTGCCCTTGTAGCTATTTTTCATAGGTGTATTAAAACTGCATGTATATATTGGGAAGTGGGTATGAATTGCGATGCATGAAAAGTTTGATTAGTCTGGAAATACTTTTATGGACTTTGGGTTGGAAACGCAAAAGTAAGCACAGATACCACAACCGACGCAATACCCTTCTACTACACTGGGGCCCTTGCTAAAAAATATTGCCTTGTCATGCAGCGGGCACCGGTCGTAGCAGTAGTCACAGTTTTTATCTACCCCCTGATGGGCAAAACATGTGGACTTGTTTATGACTGCGACACCAATTCTGATATCTTTTGTTTTAACAGAAAGCAACGCCCCATCGGGACATGCCTGTGAACAAACCGGCGGGTCGCAGAGGTAGCATGGGACGTCTTCGGGGATTATTACTGGGGTTCCTTGGGCGGGGCCTTTTTCCATTAATTTTTGGATTGCGTTATAGGGGCATGCCTCTATGCACTCATTGCAAAGAGTGCATTTGGTTCTGAAGTCCGACTCGGTTACGGCTCCCGGAGGCCTGATATGTTCCCTTCCTCGAAACTCCTCCGATACCCCCTCTATGGTACCGGCAACAGCACCGATAATTGACTGAAAACTCTCCTTAAGAAAGGTTTTCCTGTCCATGTTGGCTTCTGAATTTTTCATTTTGCTTTCATAAACAGTTTTCGCAGACAAGGTCGTTGCCGTTATCATGCATCTCGGTGAAAAGATGCTCCGAACCGCATTCCGAACATTTCCCCATAATAACCTCTTCTACTGTATCTTTATCCAGGTCCATTTCATTCTCTACGACTTCTTTGTTAGTTTTCATTTAGACTGTTCCTCTCTTCATAGTTTAATTTCTTTAGTTTTATACATACCCTCTGAAACCAAGGCTTGGAGGCGTTTGGGTACTCTGCCAGGAATAGCCCGGTGGTTTCCTTTGCCGTTTGAAGATACTCCTTTTCCCCTGTTGCCGAATGAGCCATCAAAAGGGTATAAGCGGCTATTCCATTCCCCACATACGGTTTATTGGTCGAGACATGATCGCCAGTTCTGTAATATTTTTTTGAAGTGCTTTTTCTCCCGACAAAACCTCCACCAGATGAATCATGTAGGTTAGACTGCATGAACTTTAGGATTCTTTCTGCCTGCTCCAATAGGTTCAAGTCTCCCAGAGTCCTATAGCCTTTCAAAAGGGCCAGCGCAAAAATAGCGTTGTCCACCAGCTGGCCATCGAGCTCTCCCTTTTTGCTCTTATGGTTATAATACGAAAGCATACCTTCGCTGGTGATCATGTTCTTAATAAAAAAATCAAAAACCTTTACCGCGACCTCTTTATACTTTGTATCATTTAATGTCTGCCATGCGTCTAACATAGCAATAAGCATCAAGGCATTGGAGGCTGAATAACCAGTTTTATCTATGCTTGGTGGTGAAACCAGCTTCCTTTCGGATGAATTGAGGTGATAATAAACTCCATCAGCAGCTTGACTTCCGTAGAAATATCCAAGTTTGTCATACAATGTATTCATAGCGTAATCAAGCGCTGCACCTGCCAATTCTTTATACCGCGTGTTGCCTGTTATCTCGTATGCCTTGAGATAAGCCTCAATCAACTCAGCGTTTTCTTGTAGCATCTTTTCAAAATGTGGAAGTGACCAGTCTTTTTGAAGGGAATAACGAAAAAAACCCCCATCCACTGTGTCAAAAAGACCGTAAATCTTATCTTCCCTTTGCAGGAGCCCAATTTTTTTAACCCACCCTTTAGCTTCTCTATCCGAGTGCAATTTAATCAAATAGGATAAGGCCGGTTTTGCATCACTTCTTTCTCCAGCTTTTATCGCTCCTCCGACGTAGTCGAGGCTCTTTGTTGCCATATCGAGCCACTTTTGTTCATTTGTATCTTTGTATAACTCGAGCAAAAAAGATATGCTGCCCCCATGGGCTTTTTTCTCTCGGTCACCAAACCCGCCATATTCTTTATCGTAGTTGTTAGTTACTATGGCCTGCATTAATAAAAGGGCTGTATCTAGGTTGTCATTATCTGTAGGAACAAAGTCTAGTTTATTTGCGACTTGTCCAGCTTCATCAATGGTGGAGGGTTTATATTTAGTTTTCACATACTCCGCAGTTTTCTTGAGATTCTCAAGTAAGGTTTTTTTCTCAATATACCCTGGTCTGGATGCCAGGGGCTCATCTGTGGGTGAGAGGATGACAGTATATGGAAGACCTGTTGGGGAAAAACGTCCGGCTACTATATCCTTTCTCTTGTCGAAATCCACAAAGACGTTTACATAATTATTGTTGAGATAGTAGGCCACATCAGCTGACTCTAATGAGTTTGTCTCATAGACTGTACACCAGAAACACCAGGCGGCTGTAACCAGCATAAAGATAGGCTTGTTATTATTTCTGGCGTATTTGAAGGTTTCTTCTGAGTACTCCATCCATTCAACAAGGGATTTCTCCAAGCTTGATGCTGGCTGCACTATTGTTATAGATATAATAAGAGCAACTCCCACAAAGCTAGCCATGACTTTATTCATAAAGACCCTTTCTTCTCGTGCCTATCGCAGAAATATTTCTTGGCACATGTTTACTCACCAAATGTAAAATTTGTAGCTCGCTGTATCTCTGACATATTTCTCTTTGCCGTGTAAATAAAGCCATGGAATAGCGATAACAAACAACACAATCAATGTATCAACACGTTTTCTTAATAACTGCATTTTTTGATTAGGTCCCTTCAGGGATTAACTTCCAACATTTTTGTCTTTCTTTTTCTGTATTTGGTAGTTTTTTGTTTTCTGTAGAGGAGAAAAAGCGTTGAGCAGATAACAACTGAACTCCCAAGTGCAATAGGCCATATGGAGTTGCCCGGCGTTTTTATTGTTACCGCAAACAGGATCTCCTCTAACTGTCCTTTGGGAAAAAATCCGACCATCACTCTGTAATCACCTTCTCGTTTAAAGTAGTGCCTAAACCGGTAAATAGATTCTTCCGAAGGAGCTTTAAGCGAATATGACACCAACTTGTTGTTCTGATAGTCAGATATGGTCAACAAAATCTTGCCAGTATAACTGCTAGTTCCACTGTCGGTATTATCAGTTTTGCTGATCTCACCTTTATTAAAAGGGTCTTTGAAACTAGCAGTGGAGGTGGAGTACGTTGCGTTCCTGTCCCTGATATGAATGTAAAGCTGGGTATCGTATGGTATAGATGACAAATCCTGACTTATACCCTGGAAAAATATGGTAGTAACGCTCACTATCCAGTCTCCAACATCAGCGCTTTGCTCTGTTAGTGGAACCTGCGGATAATTTTCCGTATAGCCATAATGAGGAATACCTCCCATGTGATGGGCAGAGGCGGGGGTCGATAATATCAGCGCTAGAGCCACCACAACAGCAGCAGTGTACACTGGGCTTTTTCGGTTGAACCCATATGTGTAACTCAACAAGCCTTGGGGGCATACAGTCAGACAATCTCCACAATTGGTACAATCAATACCGGGGGAGCCATTACGCACATCAAGGCCCATGGGGCATAGCCTATCACACTCCCTGCATGATTCCAGACACTTAGCGGAGCCAGGTTTTGTTATATGGACAACGGAGCGAGATCCAATCAAAGAGAGCATGGCCCCGCTGGGGCATAGATACCGACACCACCCCCTTCTCGAAATGAAAAACTCGAAAAGCGCTAGGATTAAAAGAAGGTAGGCGCCAGCCCCAACAGCCTGAAACAGAAACATGTTATGCAATTCCCTTCCCAGAATCACATAGGGTAGGTATGTGCTGAAAAGGGGGATACCCGCTACAACTACAATTATCACTGTCCCCACAAGCACCCAGTGTTTGGTTTTACTTCCTAAATTGATGTTTGGAATGCCAGGAAGTATTCGGGCAAGTCCGCTTCTGGCTCTATCTAGCAATTCTGTTAATGTATTTATAGGACAGACCCAGCCACAGAACGCCCTACCAAGAATCATGGTTAGCGCCACAGGTATTAAAATAGAAGCCAGAAGTGGTCCATGAATTGATTTTGAGGCCAGAACGAAATCGATGGCAGCCAACGGGTCGGATATGTTGAAGCCGAATATTGTGAAGGACCAAAATGAGCCTTTAACCGAGTCTATGAGTGGCACAGGCTCATCGAGCAATCCAAAAGTTCTTTCGTATACGGCGTAAAATTTTCCAACAACTGGACCACCGGACATGTTGGCAATGTGAAACCCTTTGATCCCATATGCTTGACGAAGGGTATTTAGATATGCCAAAAATGGTACAAGGATAACAAATAGCAGGCTTAGAGCCTGGGTTAATCGTCTAGCTATTTGTAACACTTTTTTCGCTCGGATAAATTCTAATTGCCTCTGGGATATGAATACAGGCTCTTTCGCACAAACCGCACCCAACACATTTGTCAGTGTCCACTTCTGGCTGGGCGAACAACTTGAGTTTTAAAGCCTCTTCAGGAAAAGGACAGGCGTCGTAACAAACGCCGCACAACCTTCCATTGTATGAATAGCATACTGAAGGGTCTACTTCTGCTTGGCCCATTTTGACTTTCGACTGGATTGAATCGTAATCGCTGTGAATTTTTTCTAAAGCGTCTGTGGGGCATACTTCGCCACACTTCATACACAGCATGCATGCCTGTTCCCTAGGATTTATATGGGGAGTAAATATCGCTGCCAATCCGTTTTTGAGCCCCATTGGTTTTATAGCCATGTTTGGGCACATAAGGCCGCATTGAAAACATCTGATGCAGCTTCTCAAAAATTCACTCCCCTGCTTGGCTCCAGGAGGACGGACCACAAACTGTGTGGTAGTGCCTATCCCAGATCCAATTCCCGCTCCTGCCAACACGAAGGCTCCTGTACCAACACTTGTTTGTAGAAAACTACGCCGATCAAGTTTCATAAATTCCCATCCCCTAATTTTGGACAGAATTACCAGAAGGTCAGTTTCTTAATTCTGCCCTTAAGGGGACGGGAAGAGGGAAGCATAAGCTAAATGCCCATCCCCTAATTTTGGACAGAATTACCAGAATGTTAATTTTTCAATTCTGGCTTTACAATGCTTGAAATCCACCTGACCTGAAACAGGATCCATGAGCCGAACAGATGTGGCATTCACGTTCCACTTGTTCTTCTTCGGATCGGCGCTGTCGGCCACATTAAGGTTCCAAGGCGAGAACACCTGGCCAGGCAAAACTATATTTCTGGCTGGTTTGACTTTGCTCTTGGTACCTCCCACGCTAGCTCTGCCTTGGTATTCGCCACGCGGAGTAACAACCTTGACCCATTCGCCATCCTTGATGCCCCATCGCTTGGCGTCAACGATATTCATCTCCACATACTGCTCTGGCACAAGTCGCCTTGTTGTGGCACCACGGATGGTTTTGGCTGTATGGAAATGCTCAAAAACAACACCGGTGGCAACCCAAAGCGGAAACTTATCTGCCTTTTTTTGTTCCTTTAAGGATTTGGTCATGAAGTCAAAGTCGGGCAACTCGGGCGGAAGTCCCTTGTCCCTCATTTTCCTTAAGAGGTCCATGTTGTCTTGGGCGTACCAGTCGTCAACCAATCCAACCTTTTTTGTCTCGTTGTATATCTCGTCGGTGTTGGTATAATCCTGCTCACAAGGAATGATTTTGGCCTTTCCGTCCTTATGCCTGAAAAAACCGTAGGGTTTGTCTTTCCATCCTTCCTGGTTCATATACCTTCTGGGAGAACCTCCCTTCTTGGCAATTTTGTAACTTGGCGCAGGCCACTGCATTCCCTTGAGTTGCCTTATTTGATCATAAAGACTAATGCCGTCCTTTTTTTCTACTTCCAGCATGCCGCTTAGATCCGAGTCTGAACCCTTGCTTGCCTTTACTATGGTTCGAAAGACATCCTCCGGATCGTAAAAGCCCTTGTAGGGTCCAGCAGTTTTTTTCTGATATGGCAATACCTTGTCCGGATCCAGACCTAATGCTTTGGCAAACTCTTTACCCTCCTCAATACTGATATCCAGGTCTGGACGTGTATTGGCCGGCTCCTTTACGGCCTTATCGGTAACATATATGCGGCGTTCAGAGTTAATATAGGTTCCACCCTTTTCTCCCACGGTGGCGGCAGGAAAGATCACATCTGAATAAAGAACGTTGGGCGCATGCCTGTATGCTTCCGTGCTGACCGTAAACGTTCTGCTGATGCCAGGCCTGATGAGTGTGTTGGTCTCAGGCGGATCGATATGTGTGGCGTATTTGAAGAATATTGCGTGGATATCTCCTCGCTTGGCCCGTTCAAACATGCCGATACCAGTCCCTACATTTTTCTCCTTGGCTGTTTTGGCTAATCTCTGGTTGGAAATACCCCAAACCTTAGCGATGTGGTTTCTCCACTTAACGTTGTTAATACTCTCGTTAAACGGTAATCGGGAGGTCAACCCACCCATTAACCGTTCTCCCATGGCATTTGGCTGGCCTGTCATGGAGAATGGTCCGCAGCCTTCCTTACCAATGTTGCCCGTGATAAGATGTAAGTCCACAATGCTTTTTGTCCTATTCTGGCCATGCATTGACTGATTCCAACCAATTCCCCAAAAACTAAGGACACCGCCGGATCCACGCTCTCTCCCTTTAATGGTTGCCTCGGCCCAAGATTTTGCGATTGCTTTTACATAGGCTGGTGATAGCCCTGTCCTGTCAACTACCTGTTCCGGACTGTATCGGGCAAGAACCACTTCTTTATATTTGTTGAATCCCACGGTGGCCTTCTTGATGAACTTTTCGTCAATGGCCTGTGGATGATACTTTATCAGGCAGTGTCCAATGGCATTCATTAGTGATATGTCACCATTTGGACGAATTGTGACGTTGTAGCTGTTAGACGAGTTGATCTTGTTGTAACCGTCCATGGTTCCTGTGAACCTGGGATCAACCACCATTGTAGGAATATTTCGTTTTTCCTTGGTGGCCGCCACACGCCAGAAAACAACAGGGTGTGAGCCCCTGGCGTTGTGGCCCCAGTGGGTTATGAAATCAGCTTTCTCAATTTCAGTGTATGACTGGGGTGGCGTGTCGGATCCAAGTGTAGCGAAGTATCCGGTGACTGCCGAGGTCATGCACATCCTGGCATTAGCCTCGATGGAGTTGGACTGGAAAATTCCCTTCATCATCTGGTTTTCCACCCACTGCTCCTCAATAGTGAGCTGACCGGACCCCCAGAGACCAATACTGTTACCACCGTGCTTCTTTATTATAGCCGTTATTTTTTCTTGAACGATATGGCTGCCTTCTTCCCATGTGACCTCCTCAAAATCACTATCCTTAAAGCTCCCCTTGGTTTTGGAAATATAACCGGTCAAAGGATCGCTCATATCCTTTCGAACTAAAACCTTTTCCAACCTGTCCACGTACAGCGGTTCAAAAGCGGTTAGACCTTTGATGCACTGCATGCCAAGGTTGACGGGGGAGTCCTTATCTGGAATACATCCAACTACTTTTCCCTTTTCCACCACAAAAAAAGTGGCGCAACCAACACCGCAATACGGGCATTGGGATGGCACCAATTTCCTTCCCTCATTGGCCAGTGCCTCATTGGACGAAAAATCATATAGCCAACCATCGCGTTTCATGTTGAAACTGCCTAGGGTTGTGGCGATAGATACAGCGGCCCCTTTCACGAAGCTTCTTCTATTTAAACCTCTCCACTTGCTCATACTAAATCACTCCTGAATTCTGTACTTAATAAGTATGCGATTTTCATCTTCAACATTTGCACCCGCCATTCGAATTACCACAGGAACCGCAACTTTTTGCTTTCTAGCCGCGTTAACAACTCCAGTCGCAAGGCGGTCATAACGCAACATGCCTCCGATAACATTGATGAAAATCCCTTTGACATTATGGTCAGCAAGGATAATTCGAAAAGCATTTTCAATCTGCTCTTCACTTACACCTCCACCATCACCTAAAAAATTTGTCGGCCCTCCGCCAGATGACTTGAAAATATCTTTAGTTGCCATTGCTAAGCCGGCACCATTAACCGTACATCCGGTAATACCATCAAGCTTGATATAGTTAAGACCATATCTACTAGCCTCAATCAATCCACTAATTGTTAGGTTTATTCAATCGCAGGCATGCTACGAATATATGCGACTATGTTGTTAATATCCTGCTCCTCGAGCTCGACATGGCCTTGGGACTTCTTCAGATAGGAGGTCATAGGAGTGCCAATCCTTCCATAGATCAATGTGGCCTTAATAAAGCCATCGGTGGATGACTTTTTAAAACCAATGTCGGCAAGCGCTGGAGCTGAAAATCCTGAGAAAGAGGCTGAAATGTGGCCGCCTCCAGTTTCCTGTGGACCACCTTCCCCATTGGGGCCATGGCAGTTGCCACAAGTCACCTTGTACCATTTGGCGCCTTCTTTCACATTGCCCTTTATTTTCCCATCTTCTATTGCTTTACTGGGCTGGATCTGCCATCCCTTGATAAAAGTTGCTACGGCATTAATATCACTTTCGCTAAAATCATCGGCAAATGCAGGCATGCCTCTGGACTCCCGGCCATATCGGATAGTATTTACAATATATGACTTTGGAGCTATTACGAGAAAACTCTGCAGGTTCAGCGGTAGGCCTAACGCATCCTCCCCAACGCCACCCTGACCATTATCCCCATGACATACGGCGCAATTTTCATTGTAAAGATTTAGGCCCCTTGAATATGCATCGTTCCAAGCAAGATCCCGTGCAAAGACTTGGACCTCTCCATGTGCATTAGGGAAAGTGCCAAATAAATAAAGCAAAAACCCTGTTAATGCAACAAGGCCCAATATTTTGTCGGTATTCACGTACTTGTTCTCCTATAAATTTGTTACGTGGTGATTTCCCACGAATAACCGAAACAGTAATGTTACTGGTATGAGTACGCAAACAATGTGCCAACATATTTTCTTCTGTTGTGGATGGAATTATTGGTAATGAACTTACCATACCGGAAAGTATGTATTCGGAGTTTGCTATTAAAAATGCCCAGGCAAATTGGGATTTCTGGCTTTTGGTAATGAACTAACCATGTCTGGTAAAAATGTGCTCGGAGTTTATTATCAACTATAGGCAGGCAATATAATTATGATGGGTTGTTCGGTAACGCTGTGTTGCGACTCATTGCACTGGGCGTTGGGACAAAAATGAAGATTTTTTCTTTTTTTCTTAAAGGATTGGTTTATCCTATTAAATAAAAGCCATGGCTGGGTATGGGGGAAATGAATAGTTCAACAAAAAAAACACCAATCCTTGTTACGGGTGCTACTGGCTACGTTGGAGCACGTCTGATACTGCGTCTACTCGAGGCGGGATACAGAGTCAGGGCAACTAGTCGTTCATTTAAAAAGCTAAAAACAAGACTTTGGGCAAAAGATCCTAATGTTGAACTTGTGGATTGTGACGTGCTCGACTACAACTCATTGTTAGATGCGCTGCAGGGTTGCAAAACCGCTTTCTATCTTGTTCACTCTTTAGACTTGAACGTGGAAGATTTTGCCAAGATAGATAGAATGGCAGCTTGGAACATGCGCCTAGCCTCAGAAGTAGCAAAAATTGATAATATAATTTATCTCGGGGGCTTGGGTGATCAAAACGCTAAACTAAGCAAACATCTCCAATCACGTATTGAAGTGGCCGAGATTATGCGAGGCGGAGTCACACCTGTCACATATCTTCGCGCCCCTATGATTCTTGGGTCTGGTAGCATCTCGTTTGAGATTCTTAGATACCTTACGGATCGTCTACCTGTTATTGTTGCTCCACGCGCACTTAGGACGAAGTCTCAGCCAATAGCCATACGAAATGTATTGTTATACATGATTGGTTGTGTCGAAAACAAAGAGACTATAGGGCGTACAATTGATTTAGTTGGGCCAGAGATCATGAGCTATCTTGATCTAGTGAAGCTTTACGCGGAGGAGGCTGGACTAAAAAAGCGTATAACCATAACACTTCCGTTTTTCACCACAAAAATGGCCTCCTATTTAGTGCATATGGTTACCCCTGTACCTAAACACGTTTCACAGCCTTTATTCGAAGGCATGGGATGTGACTTGGTAACAGAGGACGACCAGGTGAAAGACTTAATACCACAAAAGCTATTCACCCCTCGTGAAGCTATTAGCCTTGCTCTGAAACGAATTGATCAACAAGTTATCAAGTCTAGCTGGATGGATGCCGGTTCAAAAATGGTACCTGAATGGGTGAGATACCACGACGTTCCTTACGCTGGAGGCGACATAAGAGACTGTTGGTATCGTGTCGTAATAAAGGGCTCAGCTAAAGCAGTATGGGACCCTATTAGCCGAATAGGAGGAAATAACGGCTGGTATTTTGGGAATTGGTTGTGGGAACTGAGAGGAATGATAGACCAGTTATTTGGTGGCTATGGAACCAGGAGGGGCAGGGCTCACCCAAGCAAACTAAAGGTTGGTGATGCTTTGGATTGGTGGCGTGTGGTTGATGTGAAAGAAAATGAACGATTGCTGTTAATTGCAGAAATGAAGATACCCGGTGAAGCAACTTTAGAGTTCACCATAACCGAGATGGACGGAGGTCATACAAAACTTGTTGAAATTGCCAGATTTATGCCCAAAGGACTTGCAGGGCTTTTATATTGGTACTCTGTCTACCCATTTCACTATTATATTTTTCGTGGGATGCTGCGTGAGATTGCTAAAAAGGCAAAAGCTGACTTGATTCTTGGCCCCGAAGAAATAAAACCTCCGGAACACAAGTTGATTAGAATGGGGTAATTAGTACCTGTAATGTTCTGGTTTAAATGGGCCATCGGGAGAAACGCTTATATATTCAGCCTGCTCAGGTGAAAGCTTGGTTAGCTTGGCTCCTAGCTTATTTAAATGCAGCCTTGCAACTTCTTCATCTAGTTTTTTGGGAATGGTGTATACACCGATATCATAATTGTTAGTCCAAAGGTCTATCTGTGCCATTGTCTGGTTAGTAAACGAATTTGACATTACAAACGAGGGATGGCCTGTAGCACAACCAAGGTTAACAAGACGTCCTTCTGCTAGCACAAATATGCTGTGTCCGTCATCAAAAGTGTATTTATCAAGTTGTGGTTTTATGTTTACTCTCGTTACACCCTTATACTCGTTTAGAGAGTCTACCTGTATTTCGTTATCAAAGTGGCCAATATTGCAAACAATGGCCTGATCTTTCATCTTTTTCATATGATCTAGGGTTATGACATCCTTGTTGCCTGTGGTGGTCACATAGATGTCGCCAACGGAGAGTGCATCCTCTAATGTCATTACCCTGTAACCCATCATGCACGCTTGAAGGGCGCAAATTGGATCGATTTCAGTGACAATAATGGATGCCCTTAGTCCCTCAAGAGCTTGAGCACAGCCCTTTCCAACATCGCCAAAACCACATACTACGCCGACCTTTCCTGCCACCATAACGTCAGTGGCACGCTTTATGCCATCCACAAGCGATTCACGGCAACCGTAAAGATTGTCAAACTTTGACTTTGTAACCGAGTCATTTACGTTGATTGCTGGAACTAGCAACTTTCCATTTTTCATCATGTTATAAAGTCTATGCACACCAGTTGTTGTTTCTTCGGATACACCTTTGCATTCTTTAACGACCTTATGCCAGTGCTGGTTGTCAGTGGCCAAAGTTTCTTTAAGTAAATTATCAATTATAGCGAGCTCTTTATTGGTAGTTAGTTCGTCAAGCACTGCAGGGTTTTTTTCTGCTTCATAACCTCGGTGGATCATTAAAGTAGCATCTCCTCCGTCATCAACAATTAAGTTAGGGCCCCCACCATCAGGCCATGTCATTGCTTTCAATGTGCACCACCAATATTCTTCTAAAGTCTCACCTTTCCAAGCGTATACAGGAATACCTTTAGCTGCTATATAGGCTGCGGCGTGGTCCTGTGTAGAGAAAATGTTACAGGATGCCCACCGAACATCGGCGCCCAATTCCACTAAAGTATCTATTAAAACAGCGGTTTGGATTGTCATATGAAGGCTACCCATAATACGGGCACCCTTAAGTGGTTTTTTGGGGCCATACTTTTCCTTGGTTGCAATTAGACCTGGCATTTCTTGCTCTGCTATGGCCACTTCCTTTGCGCCCCATTCGGCCAATTTAATATCGGCCACTTTGTAATCAATCTCTGTCTGTGTGGCAACGCTCACTTTAACATCACTCCTAAATATTTATCGAATTTGATCAGTGTCTCAAATTATTGTCGATTTATAACCACCCAACACTGTGGGTGGTATTTCTTAGCCTGCACGATGGTGGTGAAATTACTATAATCACTACATACCAGAATAGTTTAGTATATTTGTATTATTGATAATAAACAATAAATGACATTTCTGATTATATATTAGGCTGGGATTTTGTTGTTGGAATTAAAATAATAATGGGATAGTACAGGCACCCAAATCCATTGCTGCTGATAAAAACTGACACTTCATCATTTATTGGTGATCTGTTTAACTTGACCGTTTTGGGTTGTTTGGCTCATCCAAATTTGTTTTGATAACTGGAGATTATGATTAGTGGATCAAAAATACAAACGGGAGTTGATTCATTTTTATTTCTCTTTTAATGATCCGTACAGTTTTCTGATATTTCCTATGGTAAAAAATCTTTCGCAAAATTATAAAGTGGATATAGAAATGATTTCTGTAACTGCTTACGATAGAGACACTCTTTTCAGCGCAGACGAGACTCTTGCATCTTATTACTTATCTGATGTGTTGAGGTATAGCGGAAAACTAGGCAGGACCCTAAATTTTATGCCGCAATTCCAAGATGCTACAAAAGCAAGTTTAGGCAAGTTTTTAGCTGACAACAAGATGTTGTCCCAAAAATATATTAACCTTGTTTTTGCCGCTAGATGGATAAACGGGAAAGATATTTCCTCTACACAAGACCTTGTGAATGGCTTAAAATTTCTTGAGTTAGGCGAGGAAAGATTGCGTGAAGCATTGGAATCGGCCGAATACCTTCAACAGCAAAAACAGGTTGAAGTTTTAGCTGATAGTAACGGTGTAAGAGGGGTTCCATTTTTTCGTTTTAGAAATGAAGAATTTATGGGGCCAGATAGATTGGAATTTTTAGAAGATGTCCTTAAGTCTGACCCATCACTAGTGATTCACCATGATGCTAGTTACGGTGTTATTAAGCCAGAAGAGTTGGGTAAATATCTCGCCTCTCCTGATTCTATTGTCCTTGATGTGCGCATTCCAAAAAGCTTTGGTGCGGGACACATCCCAGGATCCAACTGCTTGCCGGCCAGGGTTGTTCATAGAAATTTAGATCGATTAGACCGAGAATGGAACTTGGCAATAGTGGATGATGGAGGAGTTGAGGCAACTGATGTAGCTTTTTATTTGGCGAGTAATGGGTTTGGCAAGGTGTCTGTTCTCTCTGGCGGAATAAGTGATTTCAAAGGAGAAATGAGCAAAGGACTGAAGAATTGGCAGGATCGATTGTTAAAAAAGTAATTTATTTTTGTAGGCCTAAGGTTTTAATTTAAGGCACAGACACTGACCCTGCTAACTTAACTGAAAGCAACTTCAAACGGGCTTTGTAAGGAGTAAATCATATTGACAAAGTAATGAAATCTTGTTCGGAACTTATTTTTCTGACACTTGGCTTTTTTTCCTATATGATTATGGATAATTTAAGTTGTGCCGCGTGGTGGGAAAAGAAAGATTTTCTTTTAAAGGGGATTTTGTATTGCCATTTTGACACACAAGTGGCTGAGATGCCTAAAGACCAATTGGCGCCGGATTGTTTTATTGTTTATAGAGGAGATTAAGGAAGAATGGATATTTATGTTGGCAACCTGCCATTTTCAGTTACAGAGGATGACCTTCGCGAGATGTTCGAGGCACATGGCTCAGTTCAATCGGCCAAGCTTATTACCGATCGCGAAACTGGCAGATCCCGCGGTTTTGGTTTTATTACCATGGAGAACGACGAGGCTGACGCAGCCATCAAAGCTCTGAATAAATCGGATTGTGATGGGAGAGTTTTAAAAGTGAACCAGTCAGAACCACGGAAACAATCCAACTCAACGCGAAGACCTCGCTAACCAACTTTAACCTATTGCACAGATTTAAAAAAAAAGGGGGGGGGTTGTTCCGAGCTGATCAGTCTGAATATCTAGCCTAGTATTTGAAGGCAAACTCGCAAAAACTCTTTTTTCAGCATAGTTGTGGCCTATGAAGAGTGAAGACTTGCCTTTGCGCGCTGATCGACACCTAAGTGACTCTAGCATGGCCTCGACCAAAGGTAAGGACTATGAAACACCTTTATCAAGCCTTAATGCTAACAACGATGGCCCTGATTCTTCCATCGATAGGAATGGGATGTAGCGGGAACTATGGCAAAAAAGAAGAACAGTATCCCAGGATCTACAATGAGACAATCAAAGGGTTGTGGGAGCCAGGAGCGTGGCAGCAACTGGCAGAATTTGCGAACGATGCAGCCGGTGAGAAGAGATTAAAATCTCTAGGTCTTAATACAATTTCAGTAGTGGCTTCATTCTATGCACTTCAGGATGGTCAGTACTCCTTACCTCATAGGGACTCAATAGAGCGCGAAATTGAACGGTATAAAAAACTTGGGTTTGCCGTTTTTTTAAGTGGGAACTCTAAAAGTTACTCGAATGGCAGCCAGCAGCAAGTCGACCCAGAGAAAGTTTTGGAAAACTATTTACTTTCATGCAAGAAGGCTGCAATTGAGCTTGCAGAGATCGGAGAGCAATACAATGTTGAATACTATTCCCCCAGTAATGAGCTTGAAGGCACATTAGATAATGAAGCTTTCCCAAGTTACCTTCAAAGCCAAAACTTCAACCCACCAGAGACGCCATTTGATGCACCTGATGAAGGAACGAATAACAGAGTAAAGGTTGCCTCGGAATGGATGAGAAACATTTTACCTTCCTTGGAAAATGTTTTCTCTGGCAAAATAATTGCCAAAGTTGGTGGATCGCACCCTGATTATAATGTTGAAGGGTACGATTACCTAGCCTTTACAATCGATAGCCATTATTTAAATAAGCCTGATTTCAGGCGACTAATTAATAAGCAATACATTGAAATTGCTCAATCGGCCACAAATAGTGGAGTTTCTTGGATGGTTGGTGAGGCATATTTTCATCATGGTGAGCCTGGAATGGATATGGATACAGAGACAAAAGAGTTTCTCAAAGATATGCAGCAACACTACTTCGATATATCGCTTGATGAATATATATTGTTTGACCAAGTACCAAAACCATTAGGATATATTTTTATTGGATACTTCATGGAAGGTATTGAGATAAAAGACTCGGTTTCTGAGGCTGTAATCGGAAATTACTTCGAACTAATGCACTAATACATAATTACCAAATGAAGGTGCGAATTACTATCCTATTTAAGTGTTATTATTGACTAACCAAGATGAGCCTAGAAAGGGCTGACACGAGGATCGATATGAAAGATGAGTTTGCAGACCATAAACATCCTTTGATAAGTGTAGGAGTGATAAATTACAACGGAGGTGAGACCCTTGCTAATACGGTAAGAAGTATTCTAAGCAGTAATTATCCGGAAGAACTGGAAGTTCTAGTGGTAGATGATGGTTCAAAGGACAATAGCCTTGAGCTGTTGATGGCGGAATTTCCTCAAGTGGTGGTCCATAGACAGCCGAAAAATATGGGACCAAACGCCGCACGAAATGTGGTGTTAAATAAATCATCTCACGATATTATCCTTGTTACAGACAACGATGTGGAGTTTGCGCCGAACTGCCTATCTCTGTTGGCGGAAGAAATAGTTTCTAATCCAATGTGTGCCGTTACCACTCCAATGATTCTTGACTTTTACAAACGTGATCAGGTGTACTCAAATGGTGCAGAGTTGCACTTTGTTTGCTTCGGTGTTTTGCAGCGTCACCATACATTACCCCCGAACGCAGATTTTCGACCCCGTCCGACAGTCTGTGGGTCTGGTGGAATAATGCTGGTGAAGAAACAGGCGGCATTGGCAATTGGAGGGTTTGATGAAAACTTTACTTTTGGTTATGACGATGGCGAGTTTACTTATAGGATCACCCTTGCAGGATATGATGTAATTCAGGTTCCTTCATCTAGGATATACCATATAGAAAAAGATAGTCGTGATCCAAAAAAACTAAGGTTTCAGGTTAGTGGCAGATGGAACTTAATCTTGAAAACATATGCATTACGCTCCCTGGTTTTTCTTACACCAGCCTTGTTGCTGTTTGAAATATCACAAGTAGTTTTCTTATTATTGAAGCGGTCCTTTGGCGAATGGACTTCTGGGTGGAAGCTAGTGCTTGGAAATTGGAATGGATTGATGACTAAACGTAGAAAAACAATGCTCCAAAAAAAAAGAGCAGACAAAGATACTTTGTGTGCAGGAGAGATATTTATTTTTCCCTCCAGGACTAACGGAAAAATGTTGCTAAAAATAAAAAAAGTGATTGAGATTTTTCTCAATTGTTACTGGACACTGGTTAGGCCACTATTAAGGAAGTAATCTTCACTAGATAAGTGTTGGTACGATGGGAACTTTTTTGATCCCATGCTTGTCATACATAATATAAATTTCCATTGATTTATGTGCGGACCTAGAGAAAAGAGAGTTTTTAATGTTAAAGCTAAATTGGGAAAACATCATTACAAGTAGTTACACTTTAACAACATCGGTATTTCTTGTCTTAGCATCGACATTGGTTAGTTGTGGCGGCGTTAGCATTTCAGATTTAAATAAATCTAGCTTCTTTCCTGACTCAGGGATCAGGGTGGATAATGCATCTAATCCACATGCAAGTGTTAATGCCAATGGGGTAATATTCCTAGTTTACGAAGACAGAAGGTGGGAAGGCCCAGGGCAACAACTGATGACATCATCAGTTGACGGACTCAACTTTGGCGAAGGGCAGAATACGATCGACACTTCTAATGACCCACGTAGAGTTTTGATGCCTGATGGTTTTACTTGGCGATACTATGAGTACAACATGTCCGCCCAAGAAATGAACAGCAGAAGTTCGACAGATGGCGTTAACTTCACAAAAGACCCGGGTACGCGTTATACCCCCAATTCAGAAGACAATGGAACTATTGGCGTGTACGACATTTACAGTGGTCTTAACAACGAAGTTGTCATGCTTTACATTGGTGACATGGGGGGAACCAACAACGTTCGAATGGCACTTTCTCTAAACAATGGACTAGATTTTTCGTTCCATGACGACAATGTGCTCGGTGATAAATATGCCGGTGGGGGAGGAAATACCTATGTTGACCCAAGGAGTATACTTTTGCAAGATGGGAGTCGAAGGCTTTTTACAATGACTCAAGGCCAAGGTCCTGTTAAACCTCCAGCTCAGGCAGCAGGAATAATCAATAGTTTTGTTTCGACAGAGCACAAAACTTATAAACTAGAATCCGGGGACCGGCTAAAGTGGAGTGATTTCACGGAGTTTTCCGTTCTTTCTCTGAACGATCCCGTGGTAATCCAATTACCGGAAGGTGGACACCGAATGTATGTGGCTGCAATGATAGAAGAGTTGGGCGAAAACAAATGGGCTATTGTGAGTGCCACGGCAAAATAGTAATTTTTACTGCTCAACCATTATTGTTTTCTTTAATTGCACAAAACATATTTTGATTCCATGCAGACAATTGTTAGCTTTCCCGCCTTCTCAATTGCTGACCTCGTCATTCGTTTTGCAATAAGCTCCCTATTTTCCGTGGCGGTTTTGTTCCCATTGATAATGGCGATATTCCACCACATATAGGCAATTATATTATTTTGATCAACACCTCTGCCATAATCGTACATCCAACCAAGCTTGTACTGTGCATCGGCATCCCCCTGATTTGCTGCTTGAGTAAACCATTTGGCCGCTACTGAATAATTCTGTCTGACCCCTTTACCGTTGAAGTACATAGTGCCAAGATTATACTGAGCCCTTGCAATACCCTGGTCCGCTGCTTGAATGGACCATTTGGCCGCTACTGAATAGTTCTGTCTGACCCCTTTACCACTTGCATACATCCAACCAAGGTTGTACTGTGCGTCCGGATTACCTTGTTCAGCTGCCAAGCTAAACCATTTGGCAGCTACTGTATAATCTTGTTTGACCCCTTTACCATTGATATACATCCAGCCAAAGTTGTACTGTGCGTCCGAATTACCTTGTTCAGCCGCCAGGCTAAACCATTTGGCAGCTTTTATGTAGTCCTGGGCTACTCCATTTCCTAACTTATGCATTAAACCAAGCTTGGTCTGTGCGTCTGCTTGTCCCATAAAAGCTTTCGCGTAAACTTGGTAATAAGTGCTTTCGTCCGCATTTACAGATGACGATAGAACCATAAATGATAGGAAAAGAGTTGGTAAAATAAGCTTCTGAATATTCCACCTACAGAAAATATTATAAGCAGTCACTTCTCGGGCAATCTCAAAATTTTCTCTATTTTAACTTTAGTTGCCATCTAAATGGGTAAATATTTCTACAGGTTCGTTATTCATTAATGCACGTGGAACTTAGCATTTTTTAGTGGAGCCGGCGGTCGGGATTGAACCGACGGCCTGCTGATTACGAGTCAGCTGCTCTACCACTGAGCTACGCCGGCGCGAAAGATTAATAAGATAAAACAGGACACAAATATTGAAAAGCTTTTTTATAAATTTATCCACACCATTTATAACTAACTTTGTTATCATTTTAAAAACTATTAGAAGAAAACCATTGGCTATAATCACTTTTTATGGTGCAACGTAATTACTGCACAGGCATTTAGTGTAACCTTTTCGTAGCATAAAAGTATAACCTATTGAAAACTTATAGGGTATATACAATTTGCTATGGTTTAGGAGATGCAGTAGGTAATTAGTGCCCCATTTGCCCAACTAGAGAAGAGCATACTGGTTATATATATCATTGATTAATAAGACTTTTTGTTTTGTGCTGAGTGGCATGGTTTCTGCACTATATGACAGCAAGAAGAGTCGAACTGCCTTTACTCCTCATCGGCGGTTTGTCGGAAAGCGCGTGACAGCGCATTTATAGACTTGGCAGAACTAGATCTGGAAAACTAGATAGATGTGCTTGGCGGTCCTGTGATGCTCTTCTCGGGACCGCTTTTTTTTGTTACTATTGCAAACTACACTTGTCATGTAAAATCAGTGTTTTTATCATAACAATAATTGGGTGGAGAGGGTAATGCGCTGTGATATCATTACCGAGTTGTAAATAATAGGATCTTTTAGTTGTGCCAGTTCGACACATAGAGACGCCGGAACTTGATGTTTTTAATGATGCAAAAACCGAGGCTGATGCCAGGTTGGCTCCTCTCTTTTGGGTTGTCATGCATAACGATCCAGTAACTACTATGGATTTTGTTGTGATGATCCTTATGAAAGTTTTTGCCATTGATTACGAAAAATCGGTACAAATGATGTTCAACATTCATAACTCTGGCTTGGACTACATAGATCTAATGCCTTTTGAAAGGGCCGAGTTTAAAGTAGAGCAGGTACATAAGGTTGCAAGGGCACAGAGCTATCCATTGACCTGCACAATTGAGCCTGGTGAATAGCAGACATTCTGGTAGCATTCGGGCATAGCAAGTTTTGGGTTAATCTGATTTGAGGAGTTGTTATTATGCTAGAGTCGTTATGGGAAAATCCAGGATGCGTTGATGGGTTGTGTCGTGAGGTATTCATTGGGCTGCCTAAATTTATACACACTGGCTTTTATATCGGTGCCGGAATGATGATGGCCGTTTTTATAATGGCCAGCTATATGAAAATCCAGGTGTGGCTTTCTGGTAGTGATGAAGAAGATTCTCCTGATCTGAAAGGTGTAACCCCACTGGGAGTTATCATTCAATCGCTCACTACGCTTATTTCATTTGAGTGCTTGTTTGCATATCGCGTAAAAGCTAGGAATGTCGTTCGCCAATGGTTTCTCATTTTCACAATGTGGTCATTCTATTTGCTGTTGATTGGTACTGCCTTAGTTGCTTTTGATTATGACTTCATGCATGGGGCAATTTTGCAAGGTACAGTTTGGCAAATATTTTCATGGGTTATGGATATGTCGGGTCTGTTCCTTTTAGCGGGTGTAATGTTTTTTTTGTTGCGTCGTTACGTTTTCACTCCTGATAGAATTGTTGGGAACTTTGAAGACGCAATGATCATGATTCTTTTAGCCTTAGTAGTGCTTTCTGCCTTTGTGCTTGAGGGGACAAGGTTAGCCGTTCAAGATTTCCCAAACCATTGGTCACCGGTGGGCGATTTTTTCGGTATTGTGATTAATGCAGTTTTCTTTGAATCAAAATCGTTTTTACGCTTGTTCTATATAGTGGCTTGGACTGTGCACATAGTTTTCTCTTTTGCATTCATATTATATATTCCTTTCTCAAAACAGTTTCACATGTTTGCTACTCAGATCACCACTGCTAATGTTGCGAACCGAGTGAAATATCGCGATGGTTTAATGCATAGGGATTAGATATCATCACTGTTATTAAGAGCTCGGCCTGGTTTTTCAGGCCGAGTTTTTTTGTACCCATTTAACCCTTCGTTGACTCAATATATTACTTCCCTAACAATTTACGTGTTATTGACATAACCATTTGAGACTGTTAAATTGACTAGAGTTTAGCCACTGCTTAGGTTGGAACTTTCGTGGTAATGCTAACTAAATATTCATATTGTAGTAATACGCGAGATGGTGAGTTATGGAATTTATTATTGGTCGTGACGAATTATTAAAGGCCGTACAGCGGGCACAAGGTGTTGTGGCCGCAAAGGGTCCAATGCCAATTCTTGCCAATGTTCTTATTGAGGCAGAGGATGACGGAATCAAAATGTTTGCTACCAACCTTGATATTGGCCTTAAAGGCACTTATAAAGCCAATGTGTCATCAAAAGGCCAAGTTTCTGTTCAAGCAAAAAAACTACATGACATTGTCAAAGAATTACCGCCTGATGATGTATTTGTTAAGCTAGATGATGATGGTCGTTGCAGGCTGAACTGCGGTAAATCGAGGTTTAACCTAGCCACAATAAACACCGACGACTTCCCATCTTTTCCAAGGTTCGATGAATCAAAATTTGTAAACTTAGACAGAAATATGATTGGCGAGATGATTCGAAAGACCAGTTATGCTATCAGCCAGGATGAGACTCGTCTTACCTTGAATGGTGCATCCCTTGAGGTTAGTAAGTCATCTGTTAGGATGGTGGCTACCGATGGTCACCGCTTAGCTTTTATCGAGAGAGAGGGAGTCGTTGGTATTGATACGCCTTGTAAAATGATTGTTGTAAAAAAGGCAATAAACGAACTTTCCAAACTCATTTCTGAATCCGAGGGGCCGCTGAGGTTCGTTCAACATGATAACCATCTTATTTTAGACATTGATTCACTGTATATGAGTGTGAGGCTAATCGAAGGAGCTTATCCAAACTATGAGCAAGTAATTCCAAAAGGGTCCGAGAGCACTGCTGTTATAAGCACAGCGGAACTTGTTCAAGGTCTACGCAGAGTTGTTACTTTGGCAGATGAAAAGTCACACATGATTAGATTTTCATTTACTTCGGGTAAACTGGAAATGGTGAGTGAAGGTGGAGATGTAGGCGAGGCCAGAGATGAAGTGCCGATTGATTTTGATGGAGCAGACATTACTATAGGCCTAAATGGGAACTATGTAATAGATCTCCTCGGTATAATAAATAATGAAAAAGTTGAGATCAGAATGAAAGATCAGTTAAGCCCGGTTGTGGCCAAATCGCCGGACGATGAAGGCCTCTTATGTCTAGTCATGCCGATGCGCCTATGACCATTACAAGTCAATAGCTATATCTTTTAACTTTATTTTGGTAGAATTAGACTATGCCTATCTATGAATATCAGTGCAGAGAGTGCGGACATAGGTTCGAGGCACTTGCTGCCTTAAGCACAGCTCACGAAAATAGAGGCTGCCCAGAGTGTGGCAAAATTCGTGGTGAACGTATTTTATCTACGGTATGTGTTGGCTCATCTGCTGGCGCACCTACACCTTCTGTAGGCGGTGCTGGAGGATGTGGCTCCGGAGGTTTTGGCTGAGCCCGCTAAAACTCTGCCCGTAGGGCGGATGTAAATTAGATTTGTTTAACTTTGCGGTGCTTTTGCAGGTTTTCCTATTCGCTGGTCATGGCGTATTAAAGATTATGAATTAAAGCAGCTGGGTTTTTTGCGCGAAGGCCGTAGTATGGTGGCATGGAAATGGAAAAAATCGCTGTTTATTATGATGATATTTTTCTAGCGCATGATACCGGCATACATCCAGAAAATAAAGAACGTCTGCAATCGATCACAACAAGACTAAAATCATCAGATATTGCTGATTGGCTAGACTGGATTGTGCCACCTGTTGCCACAGTTGATCAGTTAAATCTTATACATGATATGGCGTACATAGAACATGTTAAGAAAAGTTGCACTTCAGGGGGTGCTTTAGATGTTGACACTGTCATCAGTCATGACTCTTGGTCAGCCGCACTGCATGCTGCAGGTGCTGCTGTTTCAGCAGTTCACACTGTACTGTCGGGACAATACCCTGCGGCTTACTGCGCTATAAGGCCACCTGGGCACCATGCCGAGCGGCACAAATCTATGGGGTTTTGTCTATTTAATAATGTAGCGATAGCTGCCAGGCATTCTGTTCAAAACTTGGGACTTGGCAAGGTCGCCATAATTGATTTTGACGTCCACCATGGAAATGGTACACAGAACGCTTTTTATAGTGATCCATCTGTATTTGTTATTTCGTTGCATCAAAGGAATCACTATCCCGGCACAGGATTGGAGCGCGAGAGTGGAGAAGGAAATGGAGAAGGAACCACTCTTAATTGCTTAATGGACAGCGGTTCTGGCAACTTGGAATATTTGGAAGTATTCGACACAAAAATAATACCAACTCTGAAAAAATTTTCACCTGAGCTTGTACTGATATCTGCTGGTTTTGATGGGCATAGAGATGATCCGCTCGGTGGGATAGATCTGACTGAAACCGGATACAGTGAAATAACTAGGCGAATTAAACTCCTAGCAGGCGATTTTGGGCATGGTAGGGTAGTATCCTTGTTGGAAGGCGGCTACAACCCACAAGCGCTGGCCAAATCAGTTGAAGCTCATTTAAAAGCATTGATTGAATAAGTGACAGCTTAAACCTTGTGGATTACTGCTTTAAAACTTTAGAACGACCGAGGTTGCCCTCGGCCTTCCAAAGTTATCTGATCACTATAGTAATTTTTTATTTATCAAAGGTTTGAAGAGACAAAATCCCAATTGACTAGATTCCAGAACGCCTCTAGGTATTTTGGACGGGCGTTTCGGTAATCTATATAATATGCATGCTCCCATACATCACACGTTAGAAGGGGAGTTTGTCCATTTGTCATTGGGTTGCCAGCATTGCTAGTGCTTTCCAGTCCAACGGTTCCATCGGAGTTTTTAACAAGCCAGCCCCAGCCTGAGCCGAATGTGGTTATTGACTTTTGTGAGAACTTTTCTTTAAATGTGTCAAATGACCCGAAAGCGCCACTTATAGCTTCTGCAACTGCCCCAGATGGCTCACCTCCACCACTTGGACTTAGGCAGTTCCAGTAAAACGTATGGTTCCAAACTTGGGCTGCGTTATTAAAAAGCCCTCCAGCAGGTGCCATTTTTATAATATCCTCTAGCGATTTTTCAGCATATTCAGTATTTTCAATCAATTTGTTAAGGTTCAGAACGTATGTGTTGTGGTGCTTTCCATGATGAAACTCTAAGGTTTCAGCAGAGATATGGGGTTCCAACGCATTTTTTTCGTAAGGTAATTCGGGAAGTGAGTGTGTCATATTTTCCAACCTCTTGAGAAGATCTAGAAAAATTGGCTATCAGCCCAAGCAAATCATCCTGCCTGACCGACAAATCAAGTCGACCACAATCTGGTCTTACAAGGTGAAGCCAATAACTAAGTGTTAATAAACAGTATCATATTAACTAGTTTAGAACAAGTCAAAACTAGCCTTTGTTCTCTTGATTAAGGAAACTTGCAAATTTTAGACAGAGAATGTAGAGTAGGACAGGTTTAATCTGCACAATGCTGTTGAATTATATAGGATTTTATAGGGAGGTGTGACCTGTTATGGAACTTTGCGAACGATCTACATTTGAGTTGGCTTGCCTTCTCAGGGAGCATGGAATTACTGCTACTCTACAAAGAGTCGAGATTGGACGTATCCTGTTTCGCGATCTGAGCCACCTTTCTGCTGAGCAGATCCGCCTTGCAGTGAATGTTGACGCCAAGAGCATAGTGTCTAAGGCAACCGTTTACAACACGCTTAAGCTTTTTGTTCGCAAAGGGCTTGTAAAAGAGGTAATCGTAGACCCAACCAAGATATTCTACGAGCCAAAGACAACAAGCCATCACCACTGTTACAATGTAGACACAGGTGAACTTATAGACTTTCAAATGGATCGGCCAATTCCTTTGGACCAAATAACAACCCCAGACGGAACATCAGCAATTGGAGTTGATATAACCGTTCGTGTAAAGAAAGCTATTTGATAAGTTAAACTGAAAAGAGCTTACTGACAGTGCAATTAATCTTGTTTGGGCGTTTTAAGTGATTTTTGAGTTTTCTGTAAATAGCAAAAAAAAAACACAGCTTATTGATATCACTCCTGATGTCGGACGTGCAGTGTCCGAGTCTGGTCTAAGTGATGGTCTAGTCACTGTGTATACCCCCCATACAACAGCAGGCGTAACAATAAATGAAAATGCTGATCCTTCAGTTCAAGTTGATTTAGCTTATGCTATGGATAAGTTAGTTCCTTGGAACGACAAATCATATAGCCATTTAGAAGGTAACTCTGCCGCACACATTAAATCATCACTGGTTGGGTGTTCAGAAAGTCTCATCGTAAAAAATGGGATTCTTCTGTTAGGAACATGGCAGGGGATCTTTTTCTGTGAGTTCGATGGCCCTCGAGCCAGATTGTTCTACGTAAAAGCAATCTAACAGTTGAATGAACAATATATTGAAATTTTATAGAAGATGGTGAATGTTATATTGGCATCATCTAGAAGACCAGACTAAATACACCTATATTGTGAGTGAAAAAAATAAGTAATATTACAGTAGAGTTTAGCTTAGTAGGTGTACTCACTTTTTAGTGGCCATCAAAAATAACTTCTGAGCTCAAAACCTGCAGTTGCCGGGTAGAGCCCAAACTCGCTCTTTACATCAAGGCCATTTGACTCTGTGCCAAAGGGAATAGAAACAAGCAATGAAATTTCGGTTTCGTTATTAACAGAATAAATTCCGTTGGCTGAAACTTGCCAGGAATTGTCACCTAGATTGACAATGGCTACTATATCCCCAGATAACAGCGGTGAAAACTCATAGCTGGTGCCAATGGCAAGGTAGCTTTTGCCGGGATAAGGCAGTATTGTTGTGCTCTCTTGTAAAACTTTTAAATACTCCGAAGGCTTATCAGTCCCTATTCCATTGTGAAACCAAGCGATCTTTGGGTTGAGCGAATTTGCATATCGATGATCAAATTCTATAGTAAACAAAGGATTCCAACCTAAACGATCGCTTAGAACTGACTGATGACCCTCTGCTCGAATTCCGATCCAATTAAACAACTCACCCTGTAGTGACATGCCAAGCATGTTCTGTCCAAATACTTTTCCAGCTAGCACCGCTATTTCAAAGTTGGTCAATACAGATAATATACGCACCAGATAAGAGTTTTGATCATTGTCCATGGCTGTGGAATTTCTATTGTTAGACTCTGAGTCGACTTTATACCCTAAAACCGCCAGTAATGTCAGCTGTGTTAGATTACCTAACTTTGTTTCTACACGAGCCGCATCCACACCGGATTTATATATCCGATAAAAGTTTTGCGCTGAAAAAGGGTAAAAAAAATCGTTTGGGGTGAAGTAGAAAGTGGTGGCCAAGCTTACGGCCTGTCTGCCCAGTGTAATTTCAGCATAATCTGAGTATAACGAGACGTTTATTCTATCAACTACAATTCTACCGTCAGCATTTTGATTGTCTATATACTGATTTTCAAATACTTGGGATCGCTTTTTCTCCGTAGTGGTGAAGGATGGGTAGCCTTTGCTTTCGAGAGATGAATAAGTAATTTGGTTGTATACATTTAATTCAAAAGCAAACCAGTCATCATTTGAAATGTCTAATAAAAACCTTCCAGTTAGCCCACCTGTTGAGTCCATTTCGTTTTGGTAGAAAAAACTGTTGGCTGGATTGTTGGCTATAATTCCTAAAAGGCGTGCATTGCCACGGAATTCGGTAGCCCAATCGCCAGTCTGCCTTTGGTAAAAAGAACTAGCGGGGGTTGCAGTTATTATTGCAGGTAGGATGATGCAGGATATGACGAATACGGTTTTGGAAAGTTTGCACATTAGGGTTCTTCGTCTGCTGAAACTATACCATCGCGCATGGTTATAAGTCGTTTAGCCCGTTCCATTACACGGTTATCATGAGTGGAAAACAAAAAAGTTATCTGTTTTTCTTTGTTGAGTAGTTGCATTAGGTCAAGCAAGGAATCAGCAGTTCCGGAGTCTATGTTTGCCGTTGGCTCATCAGCTAAAACAATCGCAGGTTCCGGAACTATAGCACGGGCTATAGCAACACGTTGTTGTTGTCCCCCAGATAGTTCGTCAGGCTTACGGTGCTCCATTCCGGAAAGTCCAACATCGTGCAGTACTCCCATAACTCTTCTGCGCCTTTGCGCTTCTGGTATGCCCTGAAGCGCAAGCACAAATTCAGCATTTTCAAATGCTGTTAGAACCGGGATAAGATTGTATGCTTGGAATACAAATCCAATACGGTTTCGCCTTAAAATGGAAAGTTCGGTTTTGGTCAATTCAGAAAGATCAATTCCTTCAATGGTGACTGACCCACTAGTGGGAGTGTCTAAAGCTCCTACTAGATTTAGTAAAGTGGTTTTTCCACTACCAGATGGCCCAGAAATTGCGGAGAACTCACCTTTTTTAATTTTAAGCGTTACTCTGTCGAGAGCTTTTACCTCGATTTTCCCTTGTTTGTAGATTTTGCTTACAGTTGACAAGGAGACAATTGAGTAAGGGCTTGCTGTTTTATTCATTAAAATGCTATCTGTAAAAACTATTTAACTTTGCTACACTACTGATCCATTACATCTCGCTTAGGTTTACGTTTGAAAACAACATTTGGGCAATGAGCCCAGCCGTTGGAGGTACCAACAGTGTGCAGATGTACCTTACAGCAAAGAGTTTCCAACCTAACATGCCTATTTCGAGAGGTGCCCGGAACAAAGCTAGGGTTAACCAGCCGCTAAGGTATGCTACCAGCGGACCAACAGAAGCTCCAGCTTTCATAAGCGTCAACGCAATAGGAAAACATACGAATGGTCCGCCTGGAGTTAGTGCCCCTGCTATTGATCCTACAAACAGTCCACGCATCTGTGAACCTTGTCCCATCCATTCGACCACCATCTGTTTAGGAATTAGCAGTTGAGCCATACTGGAAATAATAAATGCAAAAAAAATAAGAGGCATTATATACAGTGCTAAAGACGCACCACTTTTCATGCCATCTATGTGTTGACCTTCACCACGGAAATATCCAATTGCCAACATAACTATGGCGATGGCTGCCATGAAACCTGTTTGCATCAATATACTTGAGCTTTTCATAAATTTACTCTTTTAAATTACTTTAAGGTTTTCTACTGGAGACATTCGTCCAGCACGGAACCCCGGATAGAGTCCGGCTAGTGTTGTAAGCCCTAACACAGCGGACATTATAGATATTACGCTTTCTTTATAAAGCCGATATTTCATCACTGGGTCTAATAAAACACCCGCGATATCATATCCTTCCCCCATAAAACTACTCAAATCTATTCCCACATTGTGCATGTAGTAGTAAGTTGGCGCGGTAAAGATTACTCCAAGAATAAGTCCTACTAGTCCCAACCAGAAAGATTCGAATAGTACCAAAGTGAATAACCTCCATGGTGACATTCCAATGGCAAGCATTATTCCAAACTCCCTTTTACGTTCCATTACACTCATGAGCATTGTATTCAAAATCCCTGCAGATATAAGTATGCCAACTAGAAACTGTGACATGTAGTTCATACGTCGGTCCATGCTGATCATCCCTGCCATGTCAGGTTGAGTTTCATGCCAGGCAAGTATCTCTGAGGGCATATCTGACAATTTCGTTTTCAATGTACTGGCGACATCATTGGCCTTCCTTTGGTCATGTATGAAAACTGATATCATTGTTGCTTCATCTGGTTCATAGGCAATGAGGTTTCGCACTCTATCTACTGGAAGGATCACAATTGTTGAATCCACTTCTGATACACCAGTGTTGAAAATGCCAGAAACCCTAGCTACCTCGCTAACCATCTCCCCATGTATATCTGTAGTTGTATAGACAAGCTTTCGACCAAGCTTTAGTTGCAACTTACTCGCCATTCCAGAACCTATAATTACATCACGGCCATTGGCCGTATTAAATAGCGCCCCATCAATTAACGATCGGAGAAAAATATTTGTTTTGGCAGTTTCTTGGGACGGGTCTATTCCTATGAAAACCCCTCCTACGCTTTTGGCTGCGCTAGCAAACATTGCCTGTCCTGTAACCCTTATACTGGCTTGATATACGGCACTGATTGAAAGCGCCAGATCGCGAACTTTTTTGCTGTCTGTGACGCGTTTGTTAACCGATGGAGATGCGTTGTAGCCATCTGCTTCCACAGTGATGTGACCTAACCCCATTGTGGCAGAAGCATTAATCATGTTGGTGTAAGCATAATCTCCGGTTGCGGTAAATGCGATTGAAAAATAAAGACCACCAGCTACGGTCATTGCTGTAATCATTGTTCGACGTTTGCGTCGCCAGAGATTTCGCCAAGTTAGTTTTACCATAATAACTATAATATAATCACTGGTGATGGATGGCTTCCACCGGTCTAATTAGCGCGGCTTTTATTCCAGGGTAAATAACTGCTAATGCTGTAATTATGAATAGAGCTATGATTGGAGTTAGGATGGTAGAAGTAGTAAGTATTGGGAACCAGAGAGGATCGAAGGCTACACCAGCTACGGAAATTGTGCTGTCAGAGCCAATATTTGAGAGGTCCAAACCATTATTCTGGAAATAATAAGAAGGTGGTATTCCAATACCAATAGCTAAAGAACATGCTAACATGGCTTGGAGACTTGCCTCAGTGTAAATCATTGTAGCAATTTGCATAGGGGAGAAACCCAATGCTTTCATCACCCCAAACTCAGGAATTCTCTCAAAAATGCTCATTAGGGTAGCGTTTAGGATAACCATGGCTACAGCGGAATATACTATTGTCATCATTATGATATTAGCTGCATCGGAAGTGTCCAGTATTTGAGCGATGAGCGGCTTCAACTCCCGCCAGTTTTTTGTTTCGTAGCTGGGAACTAATTCGGCCACTACCTTAGTGGCTGAGGCCAAAGGAATTTTGTTGTTTGGATTGCTTACTGCTATTTCGTGTGCTCCACTTTCTATAACCATAAGCTCTTGAAACTCTCCAATTTCCATGAACAGCCCTACACTGTCTATCTCCGAGCCAACGGACTTAAGAATTCCTTTCACGCTATAAAGATCGTTGGCCATGGACCCGTCAGTGGCTTGGCTAACTATCACTATTTCGCTATCTAAATCAATGCCCAGCCTTCGAGCTAGTTTGCGGCCTATTACAACCCCTTTTGGGTCTTTTATAGAAAGCCATTGGCCTTTTAAAACGTGCTTATAGGCAGTGGTAACTTTGGCTTCACGATTAATATCTATGCCTCTGATATTTACACCAGCTGATGCTGGTCCTGATGCTGCAAGCCCAAATGCAAATAGACGTGGTGTGGCGTAAAATCCTTTCTGTTCTAGCTCGGCCAGTATACTGCTTACCCCTTCAATTCTTTTATACAAATCAGGGTCATTCTGGTATCCAGGAGAGTGTATTTGTATATCTCCAAGGCTCATTTGAATCATATTTCGCTCCAGAACTTTCATGAACCCTTCCATAAGAGATCCATAAAAAATCATGATGGAACCAGCAAGTGCCATAGCACATACAGTGACAATGGTTCGTTCGCGATTTCTCCAAATGTTGCGCATAGCAAAACTTACAAGGTTCATGGCTTATCTACGCCTCAACCTAGCGATTGAAAAGAAACCAGATGGCAGATCGATATCAAACTCCATCTCTTTATACGTTAACTCCGTGAATTCATTTGTTTTTTCTTTTGGTATAACCCTCAATGTTGCAGGAATCATCCTACCACCTATTGATTTTATATTGGAAAAGGCCATGGTTCTGGAGAGTGCCATATCTTCGTCATAATATTTTGAGTGGATAGGTATAAACCCATCTGATTTTACCGTTATAATTATTTTTCCCCATACAACAGCTGCATTTGGTTTAGGAAATAATGTGAACTCAATAACTTCATTGCCTTTTTGATTACCCTCAAAGGTTATAATGGCATTGTAGTCATCAGACATTCGTGATTCCTTCACCAGGTCATCATTTGTAAAGTGGCTCCCCATCCAATTGCCAACCATCATTCCAGATGTTAGGCGGATGGTTCTGTCAGTTTTAGGTAAGTAAGAATAAATATTGGGTCCGGATTTTAATGTGGCTGTGTTTTTCTCTCGAAGAGGTGACTCTATAATTACCAGAGACTTTTCCTTGCCTTGTGACCAAATGCGCAACTCAAGTTCTCTGGTGTAATTCTGAGTCTTTACCTTCATTGCCATCAAACCCCTAGAAGATTTACCACGCCACATGTCATCTATTTTGCTTAATATACGTGCAGCTCGCTCTTTTGGTGTTTCTAGTTTTTGGGCTGTGGCTACGGCGTATAGCATTGGCAAAATAAATAGCAGTGGCAAAAACTTTTTCATAGTCAATTCCTTTACAGATCAATAAATTATATCATTCTCCAAAATGTAAAAAGCCATTATTCCCCACTGCTTATTTCAAAATATGGCCAACTGAGTTAATAAAACGAGTAGTAAAGCAATTAGATAATAATGGCCGAAAAAATGAGTTGAGTAGCATTCATTTTGTTGGTTTTGCTTTTGTTTTTACTTCAATGCGTTGTATCTATTAAAGAACAAAACAATTGGCAATTAACTGTGCTTTAAGTCGGTTCGTATGCTAAGTGATGTATAATTATGTCTTCCTGGTAGGCTTTTTCTAACAACAATGCCTACAGACAATGCACGGCGAGCAAAAATGGATGATTCAAAGAAAAGTAACGCGGTAAATGCTTATCATAATATAAGCAAGCACTTCCCCAACCGCTTTGCTGATGGACCAATGTATCTTGATTGGAAAAGTCAACCAGAACCATTCCGAACATATGAAGGGGCGGAACTGTTTCAACTGGACAGAAGATTAAGCTTTCCCTCTTTGTGCTTTGACGAGCTGTGTATGGATCCAGTAAACTCTGAAGAGTTAACAGGTCAAACGATATCGCTTTTTTTCCGAATGTCTTTGGGGCTCTCAGCTTGGAAAAAAGTTAATGGTCACAAGTGGGCACTTCGTATTAATCCATCAAGTGGAAACCTGCATGCAGAAGAAGCATACCTTATATGTTCGAACATAGATGAAATAAATGCTGGCGTGCATCACTACAATAGTCTTCACCACAGACTAGAGCGCAGGGTTATCCCCTCAGCAAGCTTCACTCGAATTATTGACAGACTAGGAGGGTTTTGTGTTGGTCTTTCTTCGATACATTGGCGTGAGGAGTGGAAATATGGAGAGAGGGCATGGAGGTATACTCAGCTCGATATAGGCCATGCGATAGCTGCCATAGCATTTGCTGCAAGGATGCTCGGATGGAAAGCGAACGTAATAAGCGAAATAGCTGATTCCGATTTGTCAAAACTTCTAGGTCTAGACCGTGACGAGGATTTTGGACCTGCTGAACGCGAGGTTGTGGATAGCCTTGTTTTTATCTCTGACAATAAAACGAGTACTATTCCATCTTATGATTCGATCCAAGCTCTTGTGGAAGGAGTGTTCAATGGCCGATGGCTTGGCGAGGCGAACATACTGAGCCAGCTTCACGAACATGAATGGCCACAAATAGTTAATATTGCCCAAGCTGTTAAAAAGCCGGCTACATCGCAAATTAGAATTAGGGCCGAGCAGACTGCTAGTTCTAGCACTATTGGAAAGGATGTCAATGCTTGGCAAACAATAAGTTCGAGGCGAAGTGGTCAAACATACGATGGGCATACGACTTTATCCATCCGTCAATTCATTGAAATACTCAAATCCACAATACCTTCATTTAATCCTATGCCTTTTTCTGTTTTTGATTGGCAACCCTTTATTCATCCTATTTTATTTGTTCACAGAGTAGAGGGGCTTGAAAAAGGAATCTACGCCCTAATTCGCAGGAATGGGGTTGTAGACGTTATGAAGGACGCAATGAAAAAAAGTTTATTATGGGAGAAGCCCGTAGCATCACCAGAACAAATGGAATTTTACCTGCTTATCCGTGGCGATTTTAAACAGGCATCCAAGTTGGTTTCATGCCATCAATCCATAGCATCGGACGGATGCTTTTCTGCAGGGATGCTGGCCGAGTTCGATTACCCGATATCCTTGGGGCCGTGGTGGTATAGACGTCTATTTTGGGAAGCTGGAGCCGTGGGACATGCACTATACCTTACATGTGAAGTGGCCGGTATTAGAGGAACCGGTATTGGATGTTACTTTGACGACTCATTTCATGAGCTGCTCGGCCTGTATACAACTGTGTTTCAAAGTGTTTATCATTTTACTGCAGGAGGTTATGTGGATGACCATAAACTTACAACCCTTCCACCTTACAGCGATTTGGGGGATTGACGATTCTGGATAACCTTTTTAGCGATTGGGCATCAACAACATAAAATAAAGAAAATGAATTATTGTAATTTCAATTTACGCCATGTATTCTGACGAGCTTTATCGTATGATTCTTTTATGAATATGAGTAAACTCACTGCTGCGTTCGCTAATAACTTTTTAGGTCATGCACCGCTCTGGTACTCCACAACTATCATCACCTTTTTGGTGATAAACCCTATCGTTTTATATGTGGCTGGTCCTTTTGTTGCTGGCTGGTTTTTGATGATCCAGTTCATTTTTACATTAGCAATGGCTTTAAAGTGCTATCCACTTCAACCAGGTGGTCTGCTTGCCCTTCAGTCCATCATTCTAGGCCTGGCCTCTCCCGAGAAGGTTTACGAGGAAATATTAATCAACTTTCCAGTGATACTCCTTTTAATGTTTATGGTGGCTGGCATATATTTCATGAAGGAATTATTGCTTTTTATATTTTCGAACCTCATTGTAAAAATACATTCAAAGATCAAACTCTCCCTAATGTTCTCAATTTCAGCAGCCTTTCTTTCCGCTTTTCTCGATGCATTAACAGTTACTGCGGTGATCATTTCGGTCGTCGTTGGTTTCTACGGTGTATATCATCGGTTTGCCTCGGCAAAGGATTCGATCGTTGACCACGACCATACAAACGACGCTAGCGTAAACGAACAACATCGAAAAGATCTAACAGAATTTCGATCGTTTCTTAGAAATATAGTAATGCATGGTGCAGTTGGCACAGCCCTTGGTGGAGTCACTACCCTAGTTGGTGAACCGCAAAATCTACTCATTGCTCACACTATGAGTTGGCATTTTGGAGAATTCTTTCTTCGCATGGCCCCGGTTACCATGCCAGTCTTGGCAGTAGGATTATTAACATGTGTGCTTGTTGAAAAATTGGCATTATTTGGCTATGGGGCCAAGTTACCTGATTCAGTTCGCGCAGTGTTGGAAAATCATTCAAACCATGAGGCTGACAGTAGAGACGAGCGAGGCAAGGCTCGTATTATTACACAAGCTGTAGTAGGAGTTGTTCTTATTATGGCACTAGCCTTTCATGTGGCAGAAATAGGATTAATTGGGCTAACGGTAATAATACTTCTAACGGCACTTAACGGGGTGATAAGTGAACATCAGATTGGAAAAGCTTTTGAGGAAGCACTGCCCTTTACCGCTCTATTATGTGTGTTTTTCTCTATAGTGGCAGTTATACATGAACAGCATCTTTTTCAACCTGTTATTAATTGGACCCTTTCAATGACAGGCAGTACTCAGCTTGTCGCTTTTTTTGTGGCTAATGGCTTGCTCTCTGCAATTAGTGATAACGTATTTGTTGCCACGATTTACATATCGGAGGCCCAGAAGGCTTTCGAGGCGGGTGTTATTACCCAAGAGCAGTACAATCTGACTGCAGTTGCCATTAATACTGGAACAAATATTCCTTCGATTGCCACCCCAAATGGTCAGGCTGCGTTTTTGTTTCTCCTTACCTCAGCGATGTCGTCACTCATACGACTCTCCTATATTGAAATGGTGATCTTAGCGGCCCCGTACACCATAACCATGAGCCTAATGGGTCTTCTTGCAGTAATATTTCTTTTATGATAGCTCTGCGAGTAGAAATTTGCAGGTATAATTAGCTATGTTTCTACAGATACTTGCTATTATTTCCCCCATTGTTGCAATAGTTGCTGGTGGATATCTGTACGCAAAAAAATATCACATAGATATGGAGGTCGCCAACAGTTTAATCTTAAATATATTTCTTCCGGCGCTGTTGTTTTCGATATTTAGCAGTGAAGACTTTAACTTACTTGATTATCAGTCATTAGCCATCGGTGGTTTTTTTGTAGTCTTATTTTCGGGTCTTCTAGCATTAGCTTTAACTAAAGTGTTTGGTTTTAACGCTAAAACCTTTGTGCCGCCTGCTATGTTTGTAAACTCAGGCAATTTAGGTTTACCCTTAACTTTATTTGCATTCGGAAAGGTCGCAATTCCTGCCGCGGTGGTTTTATTTTTTGTTGAAAACACAATGCACTTTACGATTGGTATAAAAATAATAGATAAACGTAGCTCAATCATGAATGTTCTCCGTATACCTATGGTTGTGGCTAGCATATTTGGTGTGGGCCTCAGTCTGGCTTCATACGATGTGCCTGAAATAATCATTACCCCCATTCAAATGTTAGGAGAAGTTGCAATCCCTCTTATGTTGTTCTCGCTAGGAGTAAGGCTAGTTAAAATTGATTTTAATGATTGGAAAATAGGAATTATTAGCGCGATTTGCAGACCGTTGGTTGGTGTCGTTTCGGTATTGCTGATATTGCCATGGTTAACGCTAAGCGACCAAAATAGTGCACAACTAATAATATTTTCTGTACTACCTCCTGCAGTGCTTAACTTTATGGTCGCTGAAAAGTACAATCAAGAGCCAAAGAAGGTTGCGTCAATAGTCCTTATTGGTAATTTGTTCAGCCTAATAAGCGTGCCTATTACACTTTATTTTCTTCTTAGGGTTGGAGCAGTTGGATAATGGTGCTTAAAAAGGTTGGGATCTTGGTTGGCGGTGGGCCAGCTCCAGGGATAAATAGTGTTATTCGCGCTGCAACAATCAAGTTGATTAATAATGGTGTTAAAACTGTTGGAATTCTAGATGGATTTTCACATATCATAAAAGGTGATATCTCTCACAAAAAAGATTTGCATATAGAGGATGTTTCGAGAATTCACTTTGAGGGAGGATCTATCCTCGGGACTTCCAGATCCAACCCCACAAAAAGTGTCGATGATATGGCTAGGGCGGTTAAGAGTATCAGAAAACTTGGTATCGAATGTTTGATAACTATAGGTGGAGACGATACATGTTTTTCGGCCCATAAACTTGCAGAAGAGGCAGGGGATAAACTTCAAGTTGTGCACGTTCCAAAAACGATAGACAACGACATTAATCTACCGCATGGGATTAGAACATTCGGTTTTGCCACAGCCCGATCGTTTGGATGTAGCATTGTGCGTTCCTTGATGAGTGACGCCAAAACAACCGGAAGATGGTATTTTGTTGTAGCTATGGGTAGAAAGGCCGGACACTTAGCTCTTGGTATTGGAAGTCCTGTTGGCGCTACCATTACTATTGTTCCGGAAGAATGTAAAGACCCGCACCTTGATTTTAGTTGGTTGGTGGACACCATAATTGGCTCAATCATTAAAAGACGGGCCCTAGACAGGGATTATGGAGTTTGTATTCTTGCAGAAGGGTTGGCCGAAAAACTTACCTCAGAAGAGCTGTCTAGCATTGGCCAACTCGAATACGATGATCATGATCACCCAAGGCTCTCTGAAATCGATTTGGGTAAAGTGGTTAAATCCAAAGTGAAGGCAGAATTATTAAAACTTGGAATTAACGCCACCATAATTGAGAAAAACATCGGGTATGAGCTTAGGTGTGCACCCCCTACTTCCTTTGAATTAGAATACACTTCGGAGCTTGGGTTTGCTGCCGCAAAACATCTGTTATGCGGTGGTTCGGGAGATGTGATCTCAATACAAGACGGGATCTTTGTCCCCATTCCTTTCAACGCTATGATGGACGCAAAAAGCGGGAGAACAAAAGTAAGGATGATTGAAATTAACTCTGAGGCATACGAGATGGCACTTGAGTATATGATTAGACTGAAGGTTGAGGATTTCCAAGACTCTGATAATATTAAGAAGCTGGCGGAACAAACAAACCTTTCTGTTGATGAATTTGTGAAAAGGTTCGAGCGGGTGGCTGTTAAATTTGAAGGATAATTATTGCTTGCTCACTATTGTTAGCCACGAAGGGCAGATTAAAGTTTTCAGAAGCTAGCAAGTATTACTTCTCCTATAAATTAACCAATAATAGAACAGCCCTCTATCCTTTGAAATGGGAATCCGGATCGAACGAACTGGTGGAAGTAATTAGTAGTGTTTGGATGGTAATCGTCAATACAATAAAAACAGTATTTAGACCCCCGTATTTGCTACCATCATGATCCAACACCATGGTATGTTCGTTTCCATCCACAGTTAGCAGTAATATAATAAATAATATGAGCCAAAGTGTAAAGATTGGAATATCCGGGTTCGCATATGAGGATTGGGCAGCGTCAGGTCCGCCAGAAACCATCCAAAGTGCGAGTAGGTTAAACTCCTACGCCAATGAGCTTGGTTTCGATGTCATTGAGCTTAGCCACACCCATAAAAATATGCCAAAGGCAGAAGAGATGGGCAAGTTATTGGAATGTGTGCCAATGGGGTTTGGATTTGTGCCGAAATTGCACTCATCGCTCACCCAGAGGATACGGGAAAGCGATGGCTCTTTTGTCCGCAATGAGGTAGCTGTTTCTTCATTTCTTCGAGGAATTGACCCTTTGGTAGAGCACAAAAGTTTAATCTGCGTTCTTGCCCAGTTCCCCATTAAGTTCAAAAGGAGTCAGGGGGCAGAAAATCATCTAAAATGGCTGTGCGAAGCTATGGGTAGGAATAAGCTTGCCGTGGAACTTCAGGGGACTAGTTGGATGGCTCAATCAGTTTTCGACATGCTGAATGAACATGACATAAGCTATTGCATTTCTGACACACCAGACATCCCACGACTTGCGCCATTTAACCCTGTTGTAACGTCAAGCATAGCGTACATTAGACTGCATGGCAAAAATATGAAATGGTTTGATGGTGCTGCAAAAGAGCGACATGACTATCTCTATTCGGATTCGGAGCTTCGAGGATTATTGGATCCATTAAAACAGGTAAGCAGCAAAGCTGAAAAAACAATAATGATTTTTAATAACTATTATAATGGGTCATCATTAAAAAATGCTATTCAAATGAAAAGGATTGTTGGGGACTCAACAACCAAAAATAGCAATAATACAAATGAGTAAAATGGCAATATACCTTCAACGCATAACTTCATAATGTGGGATTAGGATAGAAGTGAACGATGAAAATCAAATGAGGCCATCCGAGGCCTCTGAAGAAACTGGAAGCATATATCAGCGTAACAAAGTTATGCGGAAAGTTGGGGAAGATGAGAAACTTCCATTCACTGTCCACTTGGAAGAGCTGCGCTGGAGGCTTATATACTGTTTTGTTACAGTTTTGCTTACATTTTTTGTTTTTTATTTTTTTAGCGAGTATCTTTTCCAGTTAGTACGAGAACCACTTGGGACCGACTTAGTGTTCCTTGCACCAACAGAAGCTTTCTTTGTGTACCTGAAACTTGCCCTCTATTTTGCCATAATCATTTCTGTTCCCATGTTACTTTATCAATCATGGGAGTTTGTAGCGCCAGGCCTGTTAAATCTAGAACGGAAATACTCTGGTTCCTTTGTTGTTTTTGGCACAGTTTTTTTTGCGATTGGCGCTTCTTTTTGTTATTTCGTGGTTCTGCCATACGGATTGCAGTTTCTTATAAGCTATGGAGGAGAAGGCCTAACCCCTATGATCTCAGTAGGCAACTATATATCATTTGTTTTTAAACTGATCATCACATTTGGTTTAATATTCGAGATGCCAATTGTCATTGTGTTTTTGACTAAACTGGGATTTGTTACACCGGAAACCTTATCTTCGAGTAGACCTTATATGATTGTAGGCAGTTTTGTTGTGGCGTCTATTTTAACTCCTCCTGATATATTCACTCAGATAGTTATGGCTGGTCCTATAATCCTTTTGTTTGAAGCTAGCCTTATTATATCTAGATTTTTTATTGCCAAACCACTTTCAGATGACGAGGACGCAGAAAATGATTGATCCAGCAAGTAAACTGATCGTCAGCCTAGATACGTCATCTCTCAAACATGCCGAAGAGATTGCTGAATCCATGGTCGGCCTAGTTAAATGGCTAAAAATTGGAAGTCAGTTGTTTACTTCAGAAGGTCCCATAGCGGTTCGACTTTTTAAGGAGAAAGGCTTTAGTGTTTTTTTAGATCTTAAATTCCACGATATTCCGGAGACGGTAGGGAAAGCGGCTGCAGTTGCAGTTAACATTGGCGCGGATATGTTTAACGTCCACGCTAGCGGTGGATCAGATATGATGAAAAAAGCCCTCAACTCTTCTATGGAACGATCTAACACTCTAGGAGTTGAGGCTCCAACGCTGATAGCTGTTACGGTTCTCACGAGCATGGATCAGAAAAATTTATACGAGATTGGAGTCCGTAACACACCGAAGATTCAGGTGCTAGAGTTGGCTATGGAGGCTAATAAAATAGGATTAGATGGCATAGTGGCTTCTCCCATTGAGGCTTCAATGATTAGGAGTAATGGTGCATTTCCGCCTGGATTTAAGCTCATAACCCCTGGAATTAGGCCTAGCTGGTTCCATCAAGATGACCATAAAAGAACAATGTCTCCGAAGAAAGCTATCGAATGTGGCTCTGATTTTCTTGTTGTAGGTAGACCTATAATAACGGCTGAAAATCCTGGTGACGCTGTTCGTAAAATGTTAGAGGAAATCACCGGTTAAGGCCATAGACATTCAACTGCTTTTATTGGCTATTCGAATGCGATTACTTTGTAACCAGCTTCTTTAACTGCCTCAGCAAGCATGTGTTCGGTTACTTTTCCTTCATCGTACTTTATAACAGCATTTTGATTATCGAGGTTAACCTTTGCATCTTGGACCCCGTCAATTTTCTTTAGCGCTTCTTGAACCCAATTCATGCAATGCCCACAGGTCATTCCATCTACACTAGCAGTTACAGTTGTCATATATTTATATTTTTGAAAGAACAGTTGTTCGATCCCATCCTACTGCTTAGTTGTAACAACATTTGCCACCTCATGCCCTGCCTTTAGTTGCCTCCCTAGCCTCTTAAATAAAGCTAAGACATTATAGCAGGCACAGGATAACTATGGCTATGTTACATATAGCCTCCGCTCACTTTTTATTAACGGACAGTTGACTTTCTAGTCCCAATACAGAGTCTACATTCAAGGAAAAGCAAATTCCATTTCCGGCCTCCTCCATATTACCAGCACTGTATACTGCTCTCATTATATTGTTGGAAATACTACGTTCGACTAAAAGTGCAAGAGCGTTTTGAGGCATATCAAGTGTGAGCCCAAAGAATGTTATAACCTCTTTGTGGCCTGTTCCTCTAGCGTTTATAATGGTTGCCCCGGTGGCCCCAGCACGCTTAGCAGAGTTTATAATTTCATCAACTTTATCTGCCGGGCAGATGGCAAAAATCATGTTAAACTCCATAGTCTTCCTCCACTCAGTTTATATACTTTGTTTTTAGTGTTGCTAGCGTTGCATAACTAAGCACTGTGATTACTGGAAATACTGATGCAAAAGCAATTAGCCCGAAGCCATCCATTAAAGTATTTCGATCAGGCAAATTTGAGGCAAGGCCAAGTCCTAAGGCAGTGACAAATGGCACCGTAATCGTAGACGTTGTAACTCCACCGGAATCGTAAGCAAGTGGTACGATTTCTTTAGGAGCCAAAAAAGTTAGAATCACCGTGGCAATGTATCCAAAAAGAATATAAGCCCATAACGGATCACCACAATAAATTCTGTAAACACCTATGCCTAGACCAACGGATACTCCAATGGCAACGGCATTTCTTAGATAATAACTATCTATGCCTCCAGAGGACATTTCCTCTGCCTTCTGAGTAATGGCGAGCAGGGCAGGCTCGGCCATAGTTGTCGAATACCCAATACAAAATGCAAATACTAACGCCCAACTGCGATTTGTTGGGCTAGAAAATTGTTCTGCCATTGCTTCTGCTATAGGGAATACTCCCATATCCAGCCCTATTAAAAATGCATAAAGCCCAAATACTGTGGCCAAAAAACCAGCTATTATCTTTTGTGGGTTTGGAATTGCTTGGCGTAGAACAAAGAATTGAAAAACCAGTACCACCAATAACACTGGTAAAGTATCACGTAGCACGGATACGAAACCTGAAACCATTGTCAAAATAATTTCTGTCATATCACGAGTAATCCATAACACATAACTGTGATCATGGGAGCGAGAGATGCAAAAGCTATAAGTCCAAATCCGTCTACCATCGGGTTACGTCCAGATATCGATGATGCGAGGCCAATACCAAGAGCAGTGATTAGTGGGACTGTAACGGTGGAGGTTGCTACACCGCCAGAATCATATGCTATACCAATAATTTCTTTAGGTGCAAACAGTGTTATAACCATCACCAGAACATAACCAGTAATTATGTAATGTTGTATTGGATGTCCCACAATAATCCGGAAAACACCTATAGCTATTCCACCTGCCACTCCTATGGCTACTACATTTCTAAGAGTAAAAGCCGATAATTTTCCTTCAGTTATAATCTGCGCTTTACTCGCAATAACTATTAATGCTGGTTCGGCTATTGTTGTTGCATAGCCAAGTGTGGCCGCAAAAATTAATACCCACCAGATGTTACCTTTTAGGGCGAAGCTATAACCTAATAATTCACCAAGCGGAAATAAACCTATTTCCAGTCCACGCATGAAAAGAAATAGCCCTAATACCACTAAGAATATACCAACTATAGTCTGAAGAGGATTTACAAATGGCTCTTGTAAAATAGCAGTTTGAAAGAATATGATCACAATGATCAGTGCAGCCACATCTTTAAGACTCTTAAAGAACAAATAAAAGAAATTCTTCATATGGAGCCGCCAATAACTGACCGTTTACCAGACATTAGGCTACCTTAAAGATGTTTGGGTTGTCATTAATGAAATCAATCAGAACAAATAAATTTTCAGTTGGCAAGTAGAGATATCATCTTAATGAACCGATTGCCCGTTTATTTTGTGTGTGATAAAATTCTGCGATTGTTTAATCGTTTTAAGTTTTAATTCTATTACTGATAGGTCGTTTATTTTGGGAGACACGCTTACCATTTCATCAGCTTTTGAAAAGATATTATCTGTGACAGGCTTTACATCACTTACGCTTGATTCTACTGTAATGATTCTAATTGCTCTGTTTCTAATTTACCTTGCTATAGAAAAGGAGTTTGAGCCCCTCTTGTTGGTGCCAATAGGGTTTGGTGCCTTGTTAGCTAACTTACCGCTTTCGCATATGGCTGTAGGCGATGAAGGCGGTTTACTAAACTACTTTTATATGGGTGTGAAAAGTGAAATTTGGCCTCCCCTTATTTTTCTCGGCGTTGGTGCGCTAACAGACTTTGGTCCATTGCTGGCTAATCCGGTTACACTTTTTCTGGGAGCGGCAGCGCAGATTGGAGTTTATATTACCTTAGTGATAGCAGTTGCCCTTGGTTTTTCCCTTCAGCAAGCAGCAGCAATTGGTATAATTGGTGGTGCGGATGGTCCAACAGCTATTTTTCTTGCAAACAAACTTGCGCCAGAGCTTTTGGCGCCGATTGCTGTAGCTGCTTATTCCTACATGTCGCTAGTTCCTATAATTCAACCACCTATTATGCGTTTGCTGACAACTGAAGATCAGCGAAAAATTAAAATGGAGCAACTCAAACCAGTTAGTCGTGAGCTTCGGATCGTGTTTCCAATCGCAGTAACTATCATTTGCCTGCTAATGCTTCCAGCAGCAGCTCCGCTGATCGGCATGCTAATGCTAGGTAATCTATTTCGCGAGTGTGGTGTTACTAAAAGGCTGCACGATACATCGGAGACTCACCTTATTAACGTAGTTACGATACTCCTTGCCCTTTCTGTTGGTGCGTCGATGACCGCTGAGTCTTTTCTAACATTGCAGACAATAAAGATTATAGTTCTCGGGTTATTCGCCTTTGTCATGGCCACTGCCGGCGGTCTATTGCTAGGCAAGCTTCTAATGGTGATGACAGGTGGCAAGGTGAACCCATTAATTGGTTCTGCAGGTGTGTCCGCAGTTCCTATGGCTTCACGGGTTAGCCAAAAAGTTGGAGCGGAGGCAGATCCCCATAACTTCCTCCTTATGCATGCAATGGGTCCAAACGTTGCGGGGGTAATTGGCACTGCGGTCGCAGCCGGTGTAATGCTAGCGTTATTCGGGAAGTCTGGACAAATGACACCTGGGCATGCGGAATTATTACTCGCAAAAGGATCTGACTTTTTAAAGATTTTGTTGGGAATAGGGTAAGCTATGGAGTGGCTTGTAAATTCGCTGATAGTTACTCTGATTGGAATGGGGGTTATATTTATTGTTCTAGGAGTGCTATACCTTACGATACTTGGACTTGAGAAGACTTTCGCAAACACTAAGCACTCTACACCGGACTTATTGGAGGACGACCCGGAAATTATAGCTGTTGTAAAGGCTGCTATCGCCATGTACCGGAAACAGCGTCAAAAGCTTAGTAAAAGAAAATAAATTTGATGAAGGATCAAACAGATTTCATCACTACCCAATAGTGATTAATGTTTGCCCGGGTACCACTTTATCCCCCTCCTTGATGTCAACAGACTTAACAACACCAGTTTTAGGTGTTGGCACATCAGTCTCCATTTTCATGGCCTCAATAACCACAATCACATCACCTTCATTGATTTGCTGTCCCTCTTTGCAACTTACCTTCCAGACAGATCCTGCTAAAGGCGCTGTTATGGGATCACCAACCCCACCACCTGATGTAGGCTCGGGAGTTGGTGCTACTGCTGTTGTTGGAGTGTTTCCACCTTCCATATCGTCTACCATTACGTCGTATGATTTGCCATTAACGGTTACGCGAAACTTGTTTGAAGGTTCTAATTCATTAGGTTTTTGTGTTTGTTCAGCCGGGAGAGTTTCTTCTTTTTTGAATATTTCTTCTGACGGAGTACCTCTTTTCTTTAAATAATTATCGGCTATCTGTGGAAACAAGGCAAAAATAATCACATCTTCATCGTCGGTAGCTTTATCTTTTACTTCTTCTTTTAATTTTTCCCACTCCGGTTCCAATAAGTCTGCCGGTCGTTGAGTAATAGGTGGCTGGTCACCGCACACTTGCTTCTGTAAATCAGGATCAGGACTACTTGGTAGAATGCCGTATTTACCTTTTACAAGGTCTTGTGACTCCTTTGAAATTATTTTGTAACGACCCATGAGCACATTCAACACTGCCTGTGTTCCTACAATTTGAGAGGTTGGTGTTACCAGTGGTGGATATCCCATATCTTTTCGGCACTGTGGTAATTCCTGCATAACTTCAGGCAACCTATCGATTGCGTTTTGTTGCTTGAGCTGTGATTCTAAGTTAGAAACCATTCCTCCTGGCACCTGAGATTTGAGAATATTCACATCAACACCAGTGAAGGCAGATAAAAAGTTTGAATATTCTTTGCGGACGTCTGCAAAATAGTTTCCTATTTCAATTAGTTTGTCCATATCAAGACCAGTATCATTTTCGGTGTCCTTAAGAGCTGCAACAATTGTTTCCGTAGGACTGTGACTTGTTCCCATGGAGAGCGAGGATATTGTCGTATCTATGATATCAACACCAGCTTCAATGGCCTTGGTAATTGACATAAGAGCAAAACCAGATGTTGTATGTGTGTGCAGATGAAGAGGGGTCTTAACTTTTTCTTTTATAGTCGATATGAGCTCTTCAGCTTTCCACGGTGACAGCAACCCTGCCATATCCTTAATACAAATTGTGTCGCATCCCATATCTTCCAGTTCTTTTGCCTTGTCGACAAAAAGTGGAACACTATGCACAGGGCTTACTGTGTAGCTGATTGTTCCTTGGGCATGCTTCCCATTTTTCTTCACTCGATTAATAGACTGCCGGATATTACGGTAGTCGTTTAAAGCGTCAAATACCCGAAACACATCTATGCCGGCATCACTAGCAAGGTCAACAAATTTGTCTACTAAGTCGTCGGCATAGTGGCGGTATCCTACCAAGTTCTGCCCTCTCAGGAGCATCTGGAACGGGGTGTTGGGCATGAGTTTTTTAAGGTCTCTGACCCTGTCCCAAGGGTTTTCATTAAGAAACCTTATACAAGAATCAAACGTCGCACCACCCCACATCTCTACCGACCAGAACCCAACTTTATCCATTCTCTCAGCGATGGGTAGCATATGTTCTGTTTTCATTCGGGTAGCCAACAGTGACTGGTGGGCATCCCTTAACACAAGTTCCGAAATTTTGATCTGTTTCTTAACCATTTACGCTATCCAGTATTTAATGAAAATCCAAAATCATTTTTTCACATTCCATCCGCGCATGAGCGCGGGTAAAATGTTATTTTACTAATCACGCCGTCGTAGGATTATCTCATGGCCTGCATAGGTTTTTCAAGCCTGCCACTAGAAGGATGTAAAGAAGAGCTAAAACTAGCACTGAGGTGGTAATGAATAACATCCCGATACTTAGATTTAATATTTTTTATCTAAGCTAAGTCGATTCATTTACAAGCCAGGGAATCCTTAATTTAGATGAACTTAGCTGTTTAATTGTTGGTCAGTTTTTGTGTTTTCCATTGTTTTTTGAATAACCTTTTCGGTGGTTTTAATATCAACTCGCTCAGCTAACCTTTGAAACTCTCCGATTTTGTGACCCTCCATTGCCAAGAGCTTATCAATGCTATCAATAGAATCCCCCCACATCAGAGGCTCAATCTTTAATATCTGCTCTACCTTTGCCGCGAATAAAGGAATAACTGGTTTAAGATAAAGGGTGATTAGCCTGAATGCGTGAATTCCGGCCGTCAGTACTGCCCGCTGAGAATCAAGGTTGTTCTTAAGCTCCCAAGGTTTATGTTGATCAATAAATGCATTAGCAATATCTGCCAGATGGCAAACTTTCTTCACCGCTAGCCCAAAGTCACAATTTGCGTAATTTTTTGAAATATTGTCAGACTCATCTATGAATTGCTGGCAAAACTTAACCATTTCTTTGTTACCTGAAAACCCTAAACTATTATTTAAAGCTTTATTTTTGTTAAACATAGAAATTGTACGAGAACCTAAATTTGCGATTTTGTTCACCATTTCTGCGTTGACCCTATTTGCAAAGTCTTGAAAACTTAGATCAAGATCGCCCACACTGTTTTTCAATTTACTTGCATAATAGTAGCGTAGATATTCAGGGTCTAGATAGTCGAGGTAGGTGCGGGCATTTATAAAAGTGCCTTTGGTCTTAGACATTTTTTCGCCATTTACTGTAAGAAATCCGTGTACGTGGATCTTATTAGGCATCTTAAACCCTGCTGCTTTTAGCATTGGAATCCAAAAAAGTGTATGAAAATATACAATATCTTTTCCGATGAAATGATGAATTTCGGTGTCGCCATTTCGCCAAAGCTCTTCAAAATCCGCGTTAGTACGTTTTGCCCAGTTTTGTGTGGATGAGATGTACCCTATGGGGGCATCTAGCCAAACGTAGAAGTATTTATTCACTTCATCAGGAATCTGAAATCCGAAATACGGGCCATCTCTTGAGATATCCCAATCTTTTAAACCTTCTTTTAGCCAAGTGGTCAAAAAGTTTTTAACTTCATTTTGTAACGCGCCACTTTCCATAAACTTATCAAGCGTATCTTGAAAGTGCCCCACTTGGAAAAATAGATGAATTGATTTTTTTCTAATAGGAGGCGTTTGGCAAATCGCACATTTTGGATCTTTAAGGTCAGTTGGATCATAGTGCGTGCCACATGATTCACATACGTCACCATACTGATCTTCTGCTCCACATTTGGGGCATGTGCCTTTAATAAATCGGTCCGGTAAAAACATGTTGTCTTTTTCACAAAAAGTTTGATCAATTTCACGTCGGTCTATGTGATTAGATTCACGTAACTTTGTATAAATTTCCTCTGCCAATATTCTATTTTCTTCTGAGTTTGTAGAATGGTAGTTGTCAAACTCTATTAAAAAGTCAGAAAAGTCTTCTTGGTGCTCTTTGTGATAGCGTTCTATAATATCCTCAGGTTTCACTCCCTCTTTTTTTGCCCGTATCATTATGGGGGCACCATGAGTATCATCAGCACAGAAATATCGGCAATCACGTCTGTTCATTTTTTGAAAGCGAACAAATATATCTGCTTGAATATATTCGACTAGATGGCCTATATGTATCGAGCCATTTGCATATGGCAGGGCAGCTGTTATCACCATTTTTTTACTGACCATCTAAACCTTAAGCCCCCAGTATTATATTTTGGACATGCGTGGTTTGTTAGTTGCTATTAACAAAACAGCTTGGGCATTTTAACACATGAACTCTGGTCAATGGTTTAATCGGTTTGAACGGTGTCAGCAAACATTGCGGGTGCTGATACGAGTTCTTTGTTTTCTGGGTTTACTTACCTATCAAAGATAGGAACTCTTGTCTGGTTCTAGGATCCAGCTTGAACCCACCCACCATGGCTGATGTGATAGTAGTGGCGTTTTGTTTTTCCACACCACGCATTGCCATGCAAAGATGTAATGCTTCAATTACAACTGCCACTCCCTTTGGTTGGATGAGTTCTTGAATGGTATTGGCTATTTGGTTTGTAAGCCTCTCTTGCACTTGCAACCGCCGTGCAAAAACTTCTAAGAGCCTTGGAATTTTAGATAGGCCAATAACTTTTCCGTCCGGAATATAGGCTATGTGCGCTTTGCCATAAAAGGGCAGCATGTGATGTTCACATAGTGAAAATAGGTCGATGTCTCTAATTATGACCATATCGCTGCTTTCCTCCGTGTATACGGCACCATTGATTATTTTTTTTGGGTCCATATGGTACCCACTTGTCAAAAACGTCAGCGATCTTTCCATTCTCTCTGGCGTCTTAATCAGTCCTTCACGGTCTGGGTTTTCACCAATTGTTTCGATAAGGTGACGAATCGCACCTTTCATGATAGATCTTCCTGATTTGTTGTAGTTTTAATTGAATTATAAAATACTATTGCACAAACACTCTAACACGGTTGGGACATCATTGTGCCATATTGCAGGAAAAATACCCCATTGAGTTTAGCGCACTTTTTTGTGGAAAAGGAGAAGGAAGATCAGGTGTGGATGGAAGAGAGGGAACAAAGAAAAAGTAAGTCTTAAAAATTTCAGCTTTCCCCATTTACAGCTTGTTTAAAATGTTTGCCGGCTTTAAATCTTACCACGTTGCGAGCCGAAATCTCTGCTTCTTCACCCGTCTTTGGGTTTCTGCCAATCCTAAGATTTTTTGCCCTAGTTTGAAAAGAGCCAAACCTGCGAAGAATCACCGGCTGATCCTTGGCCAAGGCGCCCTTTATGAGTGTGATTATTGTTTCTACCGCAATGTCTGCATCTTGCTTGGGAAGACCAGTGTGCTCGAGAACCCTATTTACGATGTCAATCTTAGTCATATCACGATCCGGTAAAATTAAGTTTGTAGGATTTGATTACATTTATCCAAAACAAATCAGCCAGAGACTATCATTTTATCTAATTTTGGTCAATTTTTAATGCTTTGGTCAATCCATTGTAAGTACTTTGTTGATCCTTGTGTTATTTCAAGTGAGATTATTTCAACCGTATCGTAAGAGTGGATAGCCTCGACTTTTTCGTTAACGTGATCAAACATATCTCGAGTTGTTTTTATCAGCATCAAGCTTTCATTTTCATGATGAACTTTTCCTTCCCATGAATAAATCGAACTTATTGTTGGAACAATATTTACGCATGCTGCCAGACGCTCTTCAATGAGTAATTTTGCGATAATTTCGGCCTCTTTTTTATTTGATGCTGTAACCAAAATGACAATTTTATTAGTATTACCCATTAAGAAATCTCCATACAAAAAGTTATAATGCTTGAGCTATAAGATCATAACTAGTTGAATTTACAACCTTAACATCTATAATGGACCCAGAGGGTTGATCCACCCCGTCCAATATTACTACACCGTCAATGTATGGCACTTGTCCTTTTGATCTCCCATAAATAACTACATTTTCTTCGTCGAAACCTTCTACAATCACAGATATTATTTTTCCCACATTACAGGAAAGTTTTTTTCGTGAGATTTCTTTTTGTAGTTCCATGACATTTGCACGCCTTTCTTTAGCCAAAGCCTTGTCTACTCGCTTAGGTAGATTGTACGCCTTACTCCCTTCCTCGGGTGAATATTCAAAAACGCCAAGGTTGTCGAACTCAAGTTCCTCGACCAATGAAATTAAATCATCAAAATCGCGATTCGTTTCACCTGGAAATCCAACCATTACGGAAGTTCGAATTGTTGCGTCTGGGCAAGCAGACCTTATTTTTGTAATGAGTCTACGTATGTCATCGCGTCGCTCTGGCCTGCCCATAGATTGCAATATACTGTTCGAGCCGTGCTGAATTGGTATATCAAAGTAAGGTAAAACCTTGCTACCCTTTGCCATGACGCTTATTAAGGCATCAGTTACTAGTGCTGGGTACATATAAAGTGCCCTAATCCAGTCAATTTCCTCAAGGGCTGACAGTTTTTCCAAAAGCTTTGCAAGGCCGTCTTTCATATGAAGGTCTGCTCCAAAAATAGTACTATCCTGAGCAACAAGGATAAGTTCCTTTACGCCAAGCGCTGAAAGGCTTTTGGCTTCGGCAATTACAGACTGTTGGTTACGGCTTTTATACGGTCCTCTGATTTTTGGGATTATACAAAATGAACAGGTGTTTGAGCAGCCCTCAGAAATTTTCAGGTAAGACCAGCCTTTCGATGAAGAAGATATTCTCAGGGGGACTTTCGAGTTATAGTTTATTTCTATATTACTCGTTAACTCACTAATGATTTTGTTAAGCTCATCTACTCCATAGATATGATCAATCTCAGGAATCTGTTTGAAAAGATCTTCTTTATATCTCTCTGATAGACATCCCATTACTACCAATTTTATTGTTCGACTTTTCTTTTTGAGTTCTGCTAGTTCTATTATGGTATTTATCGACTCTTCTTTCGCGTCGTTAATAAAACCACACGTGTTGATGATCACAATGTCGGCTAGTTCCGCCTCGGATGTCATTAGGAGTCCTCTTGCGGCAAAAGCCTCTAAAGTTTTTTCAGAGTCGACGCTGTTCTTAGGGCAACCAAGGGAGCGCATATAAATCTTCGCTGTCATGATAAGTTATAAGGTGAAGCTAGATGTCTTTAGTTGTTATGCTATACAATACACAATCACTTTTACTCCCCCCAAACCGGTAAATTTTTGCCTGGTTTTCAAGCTGTCTTATTTGCTCCCGAGTATACCCCATTTTTTTTCTACTTTTGCTGGCGTTATGGAGGTTCATTTAATCCAAATCTTAACCTGATACAAGCTTTTCCTTATTCCGTAAGATCGCATAACAAGTCCTTGATTTCGTTATGTGATTGGAGTTAGAATTATACTGCTTTTGGCATTATAGGTTAACGCTGGTAAACAATAATAGCCGACAACCCTAAAAACTTTATGGCTTTGAGCTACTACTTGTTCTCAAAATCCACTCAACTGCTTCACCTATTCCGCTGGCTATGTAATTAGGGTACTCTATCGTGCTTTGCTGGAGTTTGATAATTTCATTTTCACCAAAGCCAGTTCTTAGAAGTACGGATTTAGCCCCTGTTGCAGGTCCAAGTTCTATATCGCTTATTTTATCACCGACTACAAACGATTTGGAAAAGTCAATATCCAGTGCACTGGCTGCCCGCCAAAGCATGCCTGGTTTAGGTTTGCGACAGTCGCATTCTATCGTGTATTTCTCTATAACTCCATCTGGATGATGCGGGCAATGCTCTATCCAGTCTATCCTTGCACCGTGTTCAGCAACCCAACGCAGTAATACTTTGTGCACTTCGACAACAAACTCTTCACTTATTAAACCCCTTGCCACCCCAGACTGATTGGTAATTATTATAGTTAAAAAGCCAGCAGCATTTAGTTTTTTAATTGAGTTAAGGCTTTGAGGGTACAACCTAAACTGTGAGATGTTTCTTATGTGGTCATCCTCTACGTTTAAGCACCCATCACGGTCTAAAAAAACAGCTTTGTTCATCTACCCAAATTTGTCTTTGATTTGTTTAGCATGTACGTTTTACAAGCCATAGCCATTATCCATCCGAAACTAAAACCAAGCACCCCTCCAGCTATCACGTCTGATGGATAGTGAACTCCCACAGCCACTCGGGAAATAGAAACAAGAATACCAATGGTTAGCAGCATAAGGAATAGTGGCCGGTACAACCAGCCCAAAAACCCTGCCATTGCCATAGAGTTTACAGAGTGATTTGATGGAAATGAAAATGAATTTGTGCACCCAATAACCACTCGAATTCCCTCAAGGGCATTACAAGGCCTAGGCCTTGCAAAATAAGGCTTAATTAAATAAAATGTCGCGGCATCTGCAACTAGTACAACAAGAACAGCCAATACCACTATTGTTGCACCACGCACCCTATCAAAATAAGTTAATCCACCTGCAAGGGCCGCCACTGGTCCCCACCAAGTTTCGGGTGTTGTTATCAGTACCCACAGCCAATCGCTTGCTGGACCAGCAATACCGGCATTTAAGGCTCTTAATAGTACCTCGTCCATTGTTTTATATTTTGATAGATGTTGAGTTAACAAAAGAATCGCAGGCTTTTATTACGCTGTCGATACTTACTGTTTCCATGCAAACATGATTTTCAACGTGGCATTCTCTACTATAACAAGGAGAACAAATAATGTTGTTTCTTATCACCTTGTGACCATTCCCGTAGGGCCCAGTATTAAGTGGGTTAGTTGGCCCAAAAATTGAGACAGTAGGAACGCCTAGTGCCACAGCAAGATGTAATGGTCCTGAATCGCTGGTGACAAGCCCAACAGATTTTTTCAATATTGCAGCTAGGTGGACAATCCCCCCCCTACCGGTAAGGTCTGTAACACAATTGCCAGCTATCGCATTTATTTGGCTGCCCATCTCTCTGTCTTCATGACCACCTATTGTTACTGTTAATAAACCTCGTTCGTCATAGAGTCGTCTTGACAACAAACCGAATTTCTTTAAAGGCCATTTTTTTGACTCCCACCTAGTATTAGGATTAATTACCACAAAAGGGCTCTTTGGAATTACCGTTTCTGCCCAGATAGTTTCCGGTTTTGGAATAACAAGATCAAATTCAATTTTACTACCTGTGTTTAAGCCAATAGCATTTAAAACAGACATATTCTTTTTTATGGCATGAGAATCTTTGTCCGCTACTGGAACTTTGATGTTGTATATTATAGGCGCACCCTCTCTGGCAGATTTGAAACCGACTTTTGTTTTACTCCGAGATAGAAATGTAATAACTCCTGATCGAAATAAACCTTGAAGGTCTAATACAACACCATATCGTTGTTCTCTAATCTTTTTAACACATCTACTGATACTAGAAATTGTTTTAGGTTGCCACCATTTTGCCCATTGTTTGCGTTGAAATGGGAAGATCTTTCGCACATTGGGTGACATGCGAACTAGGTCTACATATTGATCAGCTACAACCCAATCTATCTCTATATCTGGAACTGAACGTTTAAGGGCAGATACTACTGGGAAAGCATGCACCACGTCTCCAAAAGAGGATGGCTTAATAAGCAATGCCAACCTGGTTTTGTCTAGTGATTCAATCATAACTCATATTGCGATCAGATTAGATACGTTGCCTGAACACAACGTACTCAACTATAATGGTATCATTTGAACAGTTTGAGCAATATGTTCAGTATTACTGTGATCATCACGCTGATTATGATCATCGTTGTGATAGGGAAGTGGAACAAAAAATTATCCCGTTTAATAGTTATGTCACCTGGTAAAGAACCAAAGCCAATAACCTTTAATAAAGGCCACAAAAGTCCAGCCACAACAAGAATTAATCCAGCAATAATTAATACACGAGGCATTCTATTCACATATGCAATTTAATATACTAAATAATCACCCTTTTTTTGTTAGGGCTCGAATTTTAAGCCTTAGCGCATTAAGTTTTATAAATCCTGCAGCGTCAGTTTGGTCGTAAACGTCATCTTCTTCAAAAGTCGCATAACGTGGGTCGAATAGTGATTTTGACGCCTTTCTGCCTAACACTGTCACATTGCCTTTATATAGCCCTAGGCGCGCTGTTCCTGTAACCGGTTTTTGGATTTCATCCATCATTACCTGCAATGCTTCACGCTCTGGGGAAAACCAGAATCCGTTGTACACAATTTTGGCGTATCTTGGAATTAAAGACTCACGCAATTCTAACACCTCACGATCTAGAGTTAGCGATTCAACAGCTCTATGTGCCTTGTGCAGGATAGTTCCACCAGGTGTCTCGTATACACCTCTAGATTTCATTCCCACATATCGGTTTTCTACTAAATCCACCCTACCAATTCCGTTTTGACCAGCTAGCTTATTGAGATGTGCCAGTAACTTGGCAGGTGACATTTTTTTGCCACCCACGGCTACAGGATTACCTTCTCTGTAATCTATAGTAATTATCTTTTCACGGTTAGGTGCAGCTTTTAGTGCTTTTGTGAGCACAAACATCTCTTCTGGTGGACTAACCCAGGGGTCCTCTAGAACCCCGCCTTCATAAGAAGTATGGAGTAGATTTCTGTCAGTCGACCATGGCTCTTTTTTCGTTGAACCGACCGGGATTTTCCACTCCTTGGCATACGCTACCAATGCTTGCCGCGAATTAAAACTCCATTCGCGCCATGGTGCTATGCACTTAATTTTTGGATTCAAGGCGCTGTAGCTTAGCTCGAACCGAACTTGATCGTTACCCTTTCCAGTGGAACCGTGGGACACAGCGTCTGCATTTTCCTTGCTGGCAACTTCTAACTGTGCTTTCGATATTAGCGGTCGGGCGATGGCAGTGCCTAATAGGTACGATCCTTCATAAACTGCGTTGGCCCGAAGTAATGGAAATACATAACTACTGGTAAATTCTTCTCTAAGGTCTTTTATTATAAGCTTGGAGGCCCCAGCTATCTTAGCTTTTTTATTAAGCGGTTTTAGCTCAGCACCTTGCCCAAGGTTGGCTGCGAAGCAGACCACTTCACAGTTATATGTCTCCACTAACCAGCGCACAATAACTGAGGTGTCCAACCCACCTGAATATGCTAAAACAACTTTGTTAACCATGGCCCCACTGAAGCCTTTCACAAACAGATTTTGTTAATATGCTTACTATCAATATATGCAAAAATGATTAAAACCTATAAGTTTTTTTATGCACAAGTTTAACAGATATCCACACTTCTTTTTAACGAAGTTACATATCCTACCTATTAAACTGGCTTAACAATAATGTTACTGATCTATCTTGTTCATCTATTACTGAGCACATAGCAATGATACACTTGTGATAATGAAAAAAGTATTAATAGCAACAGCGGCAATTGTGCTAACCACTGGGATTGCATCCGTATGTTTTAATATAACAAACACGGGGGACGTTAGTGACGCGAAAACCTACAGCGCAGGCCTAGGGAATTTAATTATCACTGTTTCGGCCACTGGGGTCATAGAACCATGGTTATCTGTCGAGATTAAATCTAAAGCATCGGGTGAAATTCTTTCCTTCAACTTTGAGCCCGGCGATTTTGTTAGCAAAGGGCAGACTATAATCGAACTAGACCGGCGAATGGAAAAAAGAAACTTTGCCCAAAAACAAGCAGACTTGGCAGGTGCAAAAGCAGCACTTGATTCAGCTAAGGCAAAGCTGATGGAGGTGAATCTCAACCTTAAAAGAACAACTAAACTGTATAACCAGAAATTGGTTTCTGATCAGGCGCGCGATATTGCTGTGGCAGCTGAAGCTATGGCAAGGGCAAAAATTGGTGAGGTACGTGCTATTGTCGCCAAGGCAGAATTGAGTGTTGATGATGCGGAGGAGCGTGTTAGCAATACAATCGTAACGTCACCCATCGATGGAACACTTGTTGAGAAAAGTGTGCAACGTGGTCAGATCATAACCTCTGGTATGTCGTCTGTAACTGGTGGCACAAAGCTATGCATTGTGGCTGACCTTTCACGGCTAGTTATAACTGCTATGGTGGATGAGACTGATATCGGCAGGGTAAAACCTGGGCAGGTAGCTAATGTAACCGTGGATGCTTGGCCTGACAGTATATTTAGGGGTGTGGTAAAACGCGTTCACCCAGTCGGCGAATCCAGTGAAAACATCACTGCATTTAAGGTGGAAGTAGAGGTTTCAGGAGATGATGCCCAAAAACTAAGACCAAATATGACTGCTAATGTTGACATTATCATTAAAAGTTTTAATGACGTTTTACTTATACCGGACGAGTCAATATTTAAAGATTCGAAAAGTGGAAATAACTTCGTATATTTAATGATTGACGGAGGCCCTCAAAAACGTACTGTTGAAATTGGGCCAACTAACGGGTTCGACACTGCAATTGTTAAGGGTATAAAATCAGGAGATATGATTTTTATTAAACCGCCTAAGATATATGATAAAGGCCGTTAACCTATGTAAAAGCTTCAGCTTGGACGGTTTCGTTGTCGAAGCGCTTAAGGGGGTTAGTTTTGTAATCGAAAAGGGATCTTACACTGCCCTGATGGGACCATCTGGCTCTGGCAAGACAACCTTAATGAACATCATAGGATGTTTAGATACTCCAACGAGTGGTCAATATGAACTAAATGGTAGGGTTATCTCTGATCTTGATGAAGACCAGCTTTCCTCCATACGCAACAATGAAATTGGATTTATTTTTCAAAGTTTTAATTTGATGCCACGAAACACTGTATTGGAGAATGTGTGTCTTCCTCTTTATTATAGGAAAATCAGCAACCCAATATCGTCAGCGATTGTGGCACTTAGCCGTGTTGGATTAGATCACAGAGGTGGTCATTACCCAAATCAGATATCAGGAGGTGAATCCCAAAGAGTTGCTATAGCAAGAGCAATTGTGACCGAACCATCAATAATCCTAGCCGATGAACCCACTGGCAATCTGGACACCGCTACTGGGGATCAGATAATGGGTATATTTAAGGAGCTAAACGAATTAGGGGCGACAGTACTACTGGTTACCCATGACCAAGAGATTGCCACGCACGCTTCACGAATATTACAAGTTAGGGATGGACTTCTAACTGGTTAAAATAATAATCAGCAAAGTAGCCCCATGGCATTATTTGGACTATTTTTTCTAGCATTTTGACAACTTAGCCAACTTAGCCACTTTTTGAGCTGTTTTGCGCGAGTAATATGCGCATGCCCCTTTCTTTTTATCTGGTTCCACCCCTGCTGATTTCAGCGCCTCTTTAAATTTTTTTTCTGGTACACTCAATTCCTTTGCCCATTTTCCTGCACTCAACAGTTCATCTGACATAAACCATACTCCTAATAGTGATAATTTTATGCGGCAGATATTGAAGATAATTATAACTTCATATCCGTTGACTTAAAACTGTAAAAGTTTATACTTATTGCCTCTTACCTTAAGAAAACTATGCAAGGAGAGTCAGCAGTGCCTATCAGGGTTGGTATCAACGGTTTTGGGAGGATTGGTCGCAATTTGTTTCGTGCTAGTTTGGGCCACGATGACCTAGATATTGTATCCATTAATGATATTACTGATTCTTACACTCTATCCCATTTACTAAAATACGACTCCACATTTGGAGTAATGAAAGAAGACATATCCGCTAGTGACGGATCTCTCAATGTAGGGGGAAAAAAAATAATAATAACGACCGAGCGTGATCCAAGTAACATACCTTGGGGAAAGCTTGACGTTGATGTTGTGGTTGAGTCTACAGGTCTTTTTACAAAACGTAAAGATGCACAAAAACATATAGAAGCTGGCGCGCGGAAAGTAGTTATCTCTGCCCCTGCGGATGGAGCAGACATTACTATAGTGTTAGGTGTTAACGAGGAAAAGTACAACCCAAAAACCCACCAAGTGATATCCAATGCTTCGTGTACCACCAATTGCTTGGCACCCTTAATTAAAGTCATTAAAGATGAGTTTGGGATAGTAAACGGGTTTATGACAACCATCCATAGCTACACCAGTGATCAGGCACTCTTAGACTCTCCACATAAAGATCTCAGGAGGGCTCGTTCTGCTGGTGTCTCCATGATACCAACATCCACTGGTGCAGCTGAAGCCGTAACCTTGGTTATACCAGAACTTAAGGGTAAGCTTGATGGGTTAGCCGTTCGGGTGCCAACCACAAATGTTTCACTGATCGACTTGACTTGCATTTTGGAAAAAGATACCAGCGTTGAAAATGTGAACAAGGCAGTTAAAAAAGCTTCAAATGCCAGCCTGAAAGGAATATTAGAGTACTGTGATAAACCTTTGGTTTCAATTGATTTTTGTGGTAATCCAGCGTCTTCAATCTTTGATTCTTTAGCAACACGTGTTATTGACGGTAGTACCGCCAATATGATGAGCTGGTACGATAACGAATGGGGCTATTCATCTCGAGTACGAGACCTGGTAAAGTTAATTGCTACAAAGGAAATGCAATAGAATTGGTACTGTTCACAGAGAGTACAAAAAAGAAAACATGATCTAAAAGAACCGAGAAATCTTTCACCATGTGAACAGTGTAGTGTGGGGTGCTATGAACAAGCTGTCCATCAATGATGTAGACTTGAATGGGAAAAAGGTTTTCATCCGCGTTGATTTTAACGTTCCTCTTCATCATGGAGAGGTTGCTGATGTCTCGAGAATAAAAGCAGCGCTTCCCACCATTCACAGAGCTATTAATTCTGGTGCTAAAATAATTGTCGCTTCACACCTTGGTAGCCCAAATGGCGAGATAAAAGAAGAGCTATCACTCAGTCAAGTGGTTGGAACCTTCAGTAGCCTGCTAGGCAAATCGGTTGATTTCTGTGAAGATTGTGTCGGCGAGAAAGCAAATTTAGCGGTAGCTAAGTTAAATGAAGGTGATGTTCTGCTGCTAGAGAATCTCAGATTTCATAAAGAAGAAACTGATAATAATAAAGAATTCTCTAAAAAGCTAGGCTCACTTTGTGATATTTATATAAATGACGCATTTGGGGTTGCTCATAGAGCACACGCCTCCACAGTTGGTATAGCAGCTTTTGTGGAGCAATCTGCATGCGGTTACCTAATAAAAAGAGAAATAGAATGCTATAGTAAATTTGTTAATAACCCCAAACGGCCAATGGTTGCAATTCTTGGTGGAGCAAAAGTATCGACTAAAATAGGCGTGATTAATAGCCTAATTGATAAATGTGAGACAATATTGATAGGCGGTGTTATGACCTTTACTTTTTTGCGGTATATGGGGTTCGATACTGGCCAAAACCGTGTTGAAAATAGCATGGTTGAAAAGGCGGGGAACTTAATGAAAAAAGCCCGTGACAAAGGTGTGGCTTTGCACGTTCCAATTGATTTTATTGTTGCTGACGAAATCACTGACTATGCAAAAACAAATGTGGTCACACGTAACGAATTGGGCAGTGGAAAAATTTCACCCGACATAGGCCCAGACACGATAACACTCTATATCACAGCGCTAAAGGAAGCAAAAACCGTTATTTGGAACGGCCCTATGGGTGTTTTTGAAAAAAAACCATTCGCAAATGGCACTAACTCTTTAGTAAATTTCTTGGCTAATTCCAATGCCTTGACGGTGATTGGAGGCGGAGACAGTGTGACTGCTGTAAACAAGCTAGGAGCAAGTGACAAGATGAACTATATGTCCACTGGCGGTGGGGCATTTCTCAAGCTCACTGAAGATGTGGAGTTGCCAGGGATAGCAGCACTAACAGATAGCAAGACGACACGTGCTATATAGTATGGGGATCAATTGCCACGCTGCAAAAATATTATTAATCATCACGGAGACGTAAGTGGATAAAGGTAAGCTAGCCACAATTTTGAAAAACACGAAAACTGCCATAATTAAAGATCCATCTAAAGCGAAGGCAGTTTATCGTGTAAGAGTGGAATCAGCTGGTGGTGTGAAAAGTGTGGTCACCGCCCAAAGCTCAAACCCGATGACATTCGATGAAGCAGCAGGCCCAAATTTAGGTCTTGGTTGTTCTTTAGAACACGATGGACACGAAGTAGGAATGGTGCCTGGTGAAATGTACCTGGCCTCAATTGGAAGCTGCCTAGTTACCGGGATTAAGGTTTTTGCAGATACGAAAGGGCTAGAGATAGAAAAAGCTACTGTCGATGTAACAGGTTTTGCTGACTTAAAGGGGGTGCTAGGCATAGACCAGTCGGTTCGTATTGGGTATGAAAAAGTTGAATATAAGGTGGCTATTCTATGCGATGGTGAGTTGGATAAAATAGAGGAACTGATTGCCACAGCCGACAAATACAGCCCGATTCTAGATTTAGCCCGCAAGGGCACAGATGTCGTGGGCTCATATTATGTCAACGGTAAAGCGATGGAATTAACTCAAAATCTAACCTGAATTAATAACCAGCAATAATCTCAATAATGTGTACATTAACCAGAAAACTTCTAATTGCTGGGAATTGGAAGCTTAATAATACGATAGTGCAATCTGCTGAGCTTGTAAAAGACCTGCTCAAAATAAACTGTGAAACACATAAAATTGATATTGTTGTTGCTCCAACATTTACTGCCATAAAAGTGGTGAATGACCTTCTTTCTAAATCTTCTATTAAAGTAGCGGCCCAAAATGCGCACTGGGAAGAGAATGGTGCTTTTACAGGTGAAGTGTCGCCTCAAATGGTTAAAGAGGTAGGTGGACAGTGGGTAATTATAGGTCACTCAGAGAGAAGACAGTTTTTTGGTGAGGTGGAAGAAACGGTTAATAAAAAAGTAGCCGCATGTATTAAGTCAGATCTTAAAGTGATTTTATGCATTGGCGAGTCTTTAGAAGAGAGGCAATCTGGAAATACATTCGATGTACTAGACAGACAGTTGTTGGGAGGATTGGTAGGTCTTGATGATAATGATATGGCCTCCATTGTCATTGCATATGAGCCAATTTGGGCAATAGGAACTGGAAACACTGCAAGTAGCGAACAAGCGGAAGAAGTCCACTGTTATATAAGGGAAAAGCTGATAGGAATGTATAATCAGTCGGTTGCAGATCTTACCCGTATACTTTATGGCGGTTCGGTTAAACCGAATAATGCTGGAGAGCTGTTGTCCAAACCAAATGTGGATGGTGCTTTGGTTGGTGGGGCAAGCCTTTTAGCATCCGACTTTTGTAAGATCATCGATGCCGCACTAGAGAGTATAAATTAAATACTTATTGGATAAGTATTCTCTTTGAGTTGAACATTTGATGTTGACGTGTAGGCACTAGCTATAGATAATTGCTGACTTATCACGGTTTCTCTCTGATTTAGAGGAATAACTCTAATTCTCAATTAACCGTTAATTTAGCTTAGTAACTAATAACATTGAGGTGACAGGTGCCAAATCATAAGTCCGCAATTAAGCGGGTTCGGCAAAACAAGGTACGCAAAGCAAAAAACTTTTCTGTTCGATCTTCATATAGAACAGCCATGAAAAAAGTTCGCGAGGCAGTTGTATCTGGATCAAAGGAAACCGCTTTGGGCGAGCTAAAACTTGCAACAAAAATGCTTGATTCTGCTGCCAGCAAGGGAGTAATACACGTCAACAATGCTGCGCGCCATGTTTCACGACTTACAAAACAGGTAAATTCATTACCGTGACTCCATGAAAATATTTTGGTTGAGAGTCAAGTAAGGTGATAAAACATTGCTAAAAAGCTAAATCACAAACCGCGTTTTTACCTGATAAACTCTCCATAGCAACGTTACCTAAGCAGAGCTTTAACAAGCAATGAGTTAAGTGCAATTTCTGGTGCCATACTTGATTTCATTATAGTTACCGAAGTTTCCAGTACGATGGCAAGTGCATGCTTGGTTTGTCTGGTGGTCCAGTTTTTTTCATTCGCCCAGGCTTCGCGCACCATAAATGGTGGTTCGCCAAGTTTATTTGCAAAGGATTCCTGTCCTAATCTCATCTTTTTAGCTTCGACCGCAGCAGCCAACCTGTTTAATTCAATTGTAATTGTTTTTAATATGACCTGGGCAGGAACCCCAGAATCCAATAATGATGCCAACGTTAATTGGGCAGCGGATAAGTCTTTTTGGCCAAATGCTCGTGTTAGATCCCATATCTTTTCAGTCTTGTTATCGCCAACTGTTGATTCGACATCATCAGTAGTTACCATTTTGGAGTCTCCTACATAACAGGCAAGTTTTACGACTTCGCCATCTAGCCGATCAATGTCGTCGCTGCATAGCTCGATTAAAGCTTTGGCGGCATCCTGATCAATGCTTTTATCTAGAGTCCTGAACCTTGTTGTTAGCCAGTTAGTGAGCCCCTGACCTGTCAACTTAGCTAATTTAATGCTTTGGGCAAATTCCAAAAGGGGACGTGAAAATTCAGATCTCTCAAATGCGGCGAGAGTTCGATTATCACCTTTTCCTGGTGAGAGTAATATCAAAAGGACACTATTGGAATTGGGATTTTGGCAATACTCTGCCATTCTGTTACCTAGTTTATTGTCAATTGACTTTAATGGGCCCACCCAGACAAGTTTTTTCCCACCGAAGATCGACATTGTATTCAATTGAGCTATTACGTCAGAAAACTCAGTTTCTTCCGGTGGACTGGAGCCAATTTGTTGATATCTAAAGTAGTTTTCTACTCCACCGAAATGTGGTAATAATGCATTCTTTAGCAGTAAAGCGGCATCCTTTACCCGCCTTTCTTCAGGTCCATAAATGAAATAAACAGGAGAGAACTCTCCCGTTTCAGCAATATTTTTAATAGCACCTTTAAAAGCACCTGTAGAAAATGTTGTCATTGTTAACAACTAATGCCCTTTGGCTAGGCGTTTTACTAAATAATCGGGTAACCCAGCTAGTTGCATTTTCTCCTGGACTTTAACGATGTCATAATTAACTCGTCTGTATTCAACAGAATACTCCTCATCGTCATAAATTACCCATGAGGAGCTAGGGTTATTATCTCTTGGTTGGCCGATAGAGCCGACATTTACTATATATTTTTTCCCTTTCTCCATAATAAGTTTTCTAGGGTTCAAAGCTCTACTGGCTTTACAATTGGCTAGTTCTATAATAACTGGGATGTGGGTATGCCCGATAAAACAAATATTTTGCTTAATAAATGGGTAGTTAGCTGCTGCCTCTTCTTTAGTGATTATATAATGCCATTCTCTTGGGTTGCTTGGCGACGAATGGGCTAATTGAAACCCGTGAAATGTGCAGGTTGATTGCGTACTTTTGAGAAAGTCTTTTAAATCACCACGCAGAATGTTTTTTGTCCAGTCTAATGCTTTTTTAGCTAGACGGTTGAAATTACTTGGATTTGTTTTTCCAACAACGGCCCAATCATGATTACCACCAAGTGTCAATTCTGTCGACCGCAAAAGAAGATCTAAACACTCGTTAGGATTTGGTCCATACCCTACAACATCGCCTAAAGAAAGTATTTGATCACAATCAAACTTGTCTATATCAGCTAAAACCTGTTCGAGAGCTTCCAAGTTTGAGTGAATATCTGAGATTAATGCATACCGCATAAATAACTACATCAGATTGTTGGGCGCTGTTTGGTTCCGTTGCCTTGGTTACTGAGTCGATCCAAAGTAGCGTTGACAAGTTTGGCAGAGTCAGGCCCGCAGTAAATTTTGGCCAATTCTATTGCTTCATCAATGATAACCGCATTAGGAGTGTCCAAACTTTGTGATATTTCGTAATAACCAAGCCTAAGTATTGCCCTTTCCATGTATCCAAGTCTGTCGAGGTCCCAGTTCTTCAGTGTTTCTTCCAAGGTGGCATCTATCATCACCTTATTATTTAGAACTCCCATAGCAAGTGTAGTGCAAAACTGCATGGTGTCTGATTTTGATGGGTTTTCTGTGAAATATTCACCTATCAGCTTTTCAAACTCAGTTTCTGCTGTAATATCGGTAGTGTAGAGGATCTTGATGGCTGCCTCGCGCCCATTGCGTCTAGTTCCCATTTGCAGTTTCCTCTATCCCTATACAGCAGCCTAGAGCTTTTTATCGAGGTTTATCATCTCAATGGCTGCAAGCGCAGCTTCCCAACCCTTGTTTCCTGACTTTGTGCCGGCGCGTTCAATCCCCTGTTCTATGGTATCAATGGTTAATACTCCAAAAGAAACTGGTATACCAGTTTCCATCATGGCTTGTGCAATACCTTTTGTTACTTCTGATGAGATGTGCAGGTAGTGGCTTGTGTCACCCCTGATCACAGATCCCAAGCATATGACAGCTTCGTATTTTTTTCCTGCAGCAAGCTTTTTTGCAGCATGTGGTATTTCAAAGGCACCAGGTACCCGATACACATCTATGCTCTCATCCGGCATACCGTGCCTTTTAAGGCAATCAATTGATCCCTCCAGGAGTTTTGCGTTTAAAAAGTCGTTAAACCTGCTAACGACTATGGCTACCTTTGCCTTGCTTCCGTCTAGGTCACCCTCAAAATAGTTGGCCATTTTTTCTCCCTATTGGTTTATTAATAAACTGCTAAAGATCTTGTGCCTTTTTTATATTCAGCATATGACCCAGCTTATTTTGTTTGGCGTTGAGATAGCGAATATTACCTTCCCTCGGTTTGCACACAATTGGAACTCTTTCATAAATCTCAAGTCCGTATCCGTCAAGACCTACAATTTTGCGTGGATTATTGGTGAGCAGCCTTAACTTGGAGATTCCGAGGTCACGTAATATTTGTGCCCCCATACCGTAATCACGAAGATCGTCTTTAAAACCCAATTCCTTATTGGCCTGCACGGTATCTGCTCCCTCGTCCTGCAGGCCGTAAGCTTTAAGTTTGTTTATTAGACCAATACCTCGTCCCTCTTGTGCAAGGTAAACTACTACACCACGACCCTCTTCAGATATTTTTTCCATGGCGTAATCAAGCTGGTCACCACAATCACACCTTTGGGATCCAAAAACGTCACCAGTAAGACACTGGGAGTGCACACGTGCTAAAACCGGATCACCATCATCAATGTCACCAAGACTTAAGGCTACGTGAACATCTTTGTTAATAATATTTTCGTAGCCGATGCAATTGAACACACCGTGCTTAGTGGGAATTTTCGTTTGAGCAGAGCGCTTCACAAGCATTTCTTTCGTCAATCTAAATTCAATAACATCCTTTACGGTAATCATCTTAATGCTATGTTTTTTAGAAAATTCCAACAGCTCGGGAACACGTGCCATAGTGCCGTCATCGCTCATTACTTCACAGATTACTCCAGCTGGACACAGTCCGGCAATTTTACAAAGATCAACGCTTCCTTCTGTTTGCCCGATTCGAACTAGAACTCCACCCTCTTTCGCCCGTAGGGGAAAAACGTGTCCTGGTCTAGCTAGGTCATTAGCCCCCTTATCTTTTGAGATGGCGGTGCGTATTGTCGTGCAGCGATCAGCTGCTGAGATACCAGTGGTGACCCCCTGTTTAGCTTCTATAGATACGGTAAAGCCAGTACCAAAGTTGGATGTGTTATCCTTTGTCATCATATGTAACTCCAACTCGTCGCACCGTTGTGGTGTGAGAGCAAGACATATTAACCCACGTCCCTCTTTGGCCATAAAATTGATAGCCTCAGGAGTAACTTTTTCTGCAGCAATTACAAGGTCACCTTCGTTTTCACGATCCTCATCGTCGATAAGTATTACCATTTTCCCGCTTTGAATGTCTTTAACAGCTTCATCAATGGTATTAAATTTTCTATTGCTATTAGATTCCATGTTCAATTCTCATTCGATGTAAATACGATTTATAATAATTAAAACCCATGATTACCCAGAAAACTTTCATCTATGTCGTTACCGCTACGAACGTTGAAAGGTTTTACAAGGTTTTCAACGTATTTTGCTATCATATCACATTCAATATTTACCTTAGATCCTTGTTTTTTGAACTTCAACGTTGTCGTTTCCCATGTGTGTGGGATAATTGCAATAGAAAATGTTCTTTTATTCTTTTTTGCTACCGTTAGGCTTATACCACTTATGGCAATGGAACCCTTTTCGATGATGTATTTCATGGCTTCTATTTTTGGTTCGACCTCAACCTCATATCCATTTCCAGATGTAGCAACTTTTACAAGCGTTCCAACACTATCCACATGCCCTTGAACAATATGGCCGCCAACGCGGTCACCCAAACGCATTGCCCTTTCTAAATTTACTCTGTTACCTTCTCTAAGGTCATTAAAAGTGGTGCGGTTTAAAGTTTCTTTAGACACATCAAATGACATGATAGAGTGTTTCCATGCTTCGATTGTTAGGCATACTCCGTCTATGGCAACACTCTCCCCTAGAGAGGGATTTTCGAGCACGTCGCCAGTGTCAATGTCTAAGGAAAAGCTTTTTGATTCAGAACGAATAGACTTAATTTCCCCTAGCCCTTCAATTATTCCTGTAAACATATTTTTTCCAGATTGGAGATTAAATACCCTGGTTATTACGAAAGTCTGTTTCGATGATTATATCTGGCCCACAACAATATGTTCTGGAACTATTAAGTCTTATACAATTTTCCATTTTTTTAATAGCAAGATCACCAAGTGCGCAGTACTTTCCACCTACAAACTTGGGGGCAATGAAGAAAATTCCTCGATCAACAAGCCCATTGGCAATGAGTGCTGAAGCTAGCGCTCCGCCACTTTCCACCAGAACCGACATAACATCGAGTTTTCCAAGTTCAACAAGTAGCCTTTTGAGGTCAAGTTGCTTTTTCTTTTTGGGGGACTGAACAACTTGAACTCCAAATCCTTCTATTTTTCTAAGTCTATTTTGATTTGCATCTTTTGCAGTGAAAATTAGGGTTGGAATTTTTCCAGCCATTTGAACTATTTTTGATTTGATCGGGGTAACTAGACCACTATCGATTACTATACGCATTGGGCTGTTACGATTTTTGCCGTAGCGCACAGTAAGTTCTGGATCGTCTGCCAGAACAGTATTAGAGCCTACAACCACAGCGTCAACTTGGTTACGGATCTTATGAGCAAGTTGTCTTGATTCAGGCGAACTGATCCATTTTGAATCTCCCGTTACCGTGGCTATTTTACCATCAAGTGTCCAAGCGGCCTTCAAAATAACAAAAGGTATTCCGGTGAATTTATGTTTTAGAAAATCTTCTACTAAGCATGCGCACTCATTTTGGAGTACACCATATCGCACCTTTATTCCCGCTCTGCGCAGCTCTTCAATGCTACTACCATTACTTGCAATTGAGCTGTCTTTGCACCCTACTACTACCTCCGAGACTCCTGCTTCGATGAGTGCTTGGGAGCAGGGTCCGGTTTTGCCGTGGTGGTTGCATGGTTCTAATGTCACATATACGGTGGCACCTTTAGGTCGTACCTTACAGGATTTAATCGCGTTAATTTCTGCATGAGGGCCACCAGCTTTTTTATGGTAACCTTCGCCTATAACCTGGTCGTTTTTTACCACAATGCACCCAACTGCAGGGTTGGGAGATGTGCGACCCTTACCGCGCTTTGCAAGGGTCACCGCTCTATGCATGTACTCAATATCCTTTTCGGTTGGCTTCATTAATATTCCTAAGAAAAAGTTCCATATAAAAAGAATTTCTTATATGGAACTTTTCTTCCCTTTTTTAGGGGTTAATGATTTAGGTTTTTGTTTAGCCACTGCTGCCTGAGCTGCAGCTAAACGAGCAATTGGTATTCGGTAAGGAGAGCATGAAACATAGTCAAAACCTAACTCATGACAGAACTGTACGGACTTAGGTTCTCCGCCGTGTTCCCCACAAATACCGACTTTTAGCTTAGGTTTTGTAGAACGGCCTTTCTCTATGCCAATTTGTATGAGTGCTCCAACTCCATCACTATCTATAGTTACAAAAGGATCATCTGAAAAAATTTCATTTTCAACGTAGAAGGGTAAAAACTTTCCACTATCGTCGCGGGAAATCCCAAAAGTGGTTTGCGTTAGGTCATTTGTTCCGAAAGAGAAAAAATCTGAATAGTCTGCTATCTTGTCTGCTGTGATAGCGGCTCTTGGGAGCTCAATCATTGAGCCCACGCTATATTTTAATTTTATGCCGTACTTAGCAATTATTGTATTTGCAACAGCCACCACGTTCTCTCTGGCTACTTTAAGCTCTTGGTAATGGCCTACAAGGGGAATCATTATCTCTGGGATTACTTTGGTACCGCTTTTGGTTAATTCACAGGCTGCCTCGATTATGGCGCGGGTTTGCATTGCATATATATCTGGAAAGGTCATACCTAGCCGGCATCCACGGTGTCCCAACATTGGATTAAATTCTTCCAAACTATCGGCTCTAAACTTTAAGTCGGTGACGCTAATGCCCAAATCTTTGGCTAAGACTGCATAATCATCGTTGTTTTTGGGTAGAAATTCGTGCAAAGGTGGATCAAGTAGACGAACAGTGACGGGTAATCCTTCCATAGCCCTAAATATTCCCATGAAATCGTTTTTCTGTATGGGTAACAACTTTTCTAGAGCCTCCCCTCTTTCTGCTTTATTATTGGCCAAAATCATCTCTCGCATTGCCACGATTCGGTCACTGTCGAAAAACATGTGCTCCGTGCGGCAAAGTCCTATGCCTTCAGCACCAAACTTCCTCGCGATCTTTGAATCGTGAGGGGTATCAGCGTTGGTGCGAACCTTGAGTTTTCGCACTTTGTCAGCCCAGCTCATTAGAGTCCTAAATGCTTTGGAAAGTTTTGGTTTTACAAGCGGTGCCTTGCCTTTGATTACTCGGCCTGTGGAACCATCCAGAGTGATCCAATCCCCCCTGTGTATGGCTGTTTCACCAACAGTAAAAAGACCGTTTTTATGAGAAATTTTAAGCCCCTCAGCACCAGCCACACAGCATTTCCCCATACCTCTTGCTACAACTGCGGCGTGAGAAGTCATACCACCAGTGGCAGTGAGTATGCCTTGAGCTGCATTCATACCACCAATGTCTTCCGGGCTAGTCTCTTTCCGCACAAGAATTAACTTCCCGCCAATTGCTGCTTTTTCTATAGCCTCTTCAGCTGTAAAGACAACCATGCCAACTCCGGCTCCTGGCGATGCAGGCAAGCCCTTAGTCAAGACATCTAATTTGGCTGTCGGATCTATGGTTTCATGCAAAAGTTGGTCAAGTTGTTCAGGGTGAACGCGGTTTAAAGCTTCTTGACGAGATATCATCTTCTCTTCTACCATCTCAACTGCGATACGCACGGCAGCTTCAGCAGTTCTCTTGCCGACCCGGGTTTGGAGCATGAAGAGTTTACCGTTTTCTACTGTGAACTCTATGTCGAGCATGTCCCGGTAATGTTTTTCAAGTTTATTATATGTCCTGTCTAACTCTTTGCGTGCTTTGGGTATCCGTTTTCCCATTTCATCAATGGACAGAGGGGTGCGAATTCCGGCCACAACATCCTCGCCTTGGGCGTTGAACAGAAATTCACCAAAAAAGTCCCGTTTACCTGTGCAAGGGTCACGAGTAAAAGCCACTCCCGTACCCGAACCTTCTCCCATATTGCCAAATACCATCGACTGCACATTAACAGCAGTGCCCCATGAATCGGGGATATCGTAGAGCCTGCGATACTCTTTTGCTCGTTTATTGAACCACGATGTGAACACCGCACTAATTGACAAGTGAAGTTGCTTTTTGGGGTCTTGCGGAAAATCATTACCAGTGTTCTTTTTGGTGATACTTTTAAACTTAGACACAAGGCTTTTTAGGGAAGCTATGCTGAGGTCGGCATCTGAGGTAACACCAGTACGTTTCTTTTCAATGTCAATAGCATTCTCAAATTCACTTCGATTGATACCAAGTACCACATCTGAGAACATCATAATGAACCTTCTGTATGAATCTTGGGCAAACCACTCGTTATTTGACTTTTCTGTTAGACCTTTTATAGATAAATCGTTTAATCCTAAGTTTAACACTGTGTCCATCATGCCTGGCATGGAAGCACGGGCGCCAGAACGGACGGATAGTAGGAGTGGATCCTGTTCGCCACCAAACTTCTTGCCAGTTTCTTTTTCGAGCCGAGAAAGGTTAGTGTATATTTCCCTGTTTAGACCTCCTGGCCAATTATTACTGGTATTAAAATAATCAACACAGGTTTCTGTTGTGATTGTAAATCCGGGCGGAACATTTATGTTAAGATTGCACATCTCAGCTAGGTTGGCACCTTTGCCACCTAGCAAGTTTTTCATTCCAGCGTCTCCTTCGGCACCCTCTGGTCCAAAGAAATATGTCCTTTTTTTACGAGCCATTTAACGATCCCCCAAAACCAATATGCCGAACGAAATTAATTATTGTTAAACCGAAATATTATTAGTGGAAAAAGTTTTTGTTTTCACCCTTCCTTTTAGCCAAATGTCTACCACACAGCAAGGCGTATTTTGTCATTCCGGGTAAAATTTTTCAATAGTAGCCGCAAGGAAATTAATATTAAATCCACAGAGAGAAACTATTTTTCAACACAACTCTAGAAGACAGTTAACTTCTAACCAGGTGCTTTCGCTACCAGTTTTGCGAAATCCGCTATCTCTTCAAACAGCAATGCTAGGCATTTCAAAAGGTTGAGACGATTTTCTCTTACACTCTTGTCTTGTGCCATAACCATAACGTCATCAAAGAGCCTATCAACAACAGGCCTGATTTTGGCGATTTCTTCTAGTGCTTCGATGTGTTTAAGGTCATTTATTAATTTTTTTACTTCGTCGGTGGTGGATACTAGGGCACTGTACAGCTCGCGTTCGGCGTTCGATTCAAAAAGTGATTCATCGACTTTCAAAAGATTACCATTTTTATGGTTTTTGGTTATATTGCTAACTCGTTTGAAAGTTGTGACTAGTGCCTCAAAAAAATCACGTTCTTTTAGTTCATTCATTGCTTTAACACGTAAGTCCGCTAAAGCTAAATCGTCAAACCCAACGGCGATGATGGAGTCTGCCACATCGTGGGGAATCCCTTGACCAACCCAAAGGTTTTTCAATCTCCACTCAAAAAAGTTTAAGAGTTTTTCCTTTACCTCATCAACAGATGACTCAAGTTTGTCTTTTAGCTGTATGATGGCTATATCTAGTAATGCAGACAGACTAATACGGTATCTTTTCTTAGTTATAGTCTGAATAATGCCAAGTGAGGTTCTCCTCAGGGCAAAAGGATCAGCAGTCCCTGTAGGTATTAGGCCAATTCCAAAGCATCCTACAAGAGTATCGATCTTATCCGCTAACCCCACAAAAGCGCCGATATCAGTGGAAGCTGTGTTGTCACCGGCCCATCTTGGCAAGTAGTGTTCAAATATAGCAACACACACGTCATCCGGTTCTTTTGCTATCTTTGCATATTCTCGACCCATGATTCCCTGCAATTCCGGAAACTCATAAACCATGAGTGTCTCTAGATCAGCCTTACATAGCTTGGCAGCGCGGATTGTGAGTTCTTTCAATTCTGGCTTTATATTGTCTGCCAAATTTTCAGCAAGATTTGTAAACCGATTGATTTTTTCACCAACAGTCCCAATTTTTTTTTGATATACAACTTTAGACAACTTTTCTGTATAGCTTTCTAGGGAATGCTTAGTGTCCTCATCGAAGAAAAACTTAGCATCGTAAAGTCTAGCGCTTAACACTCTATGATACCCAGCTATCACAACATCATTATCTTTTACCTTCATATTGGACACGCCCACAAAACCATTTGTCAGTTTTCCGTCGGAACCACGGGCAGCAAACATTTTTTGGTGTGTTTTCATTGATGTAATTAAAAGCTCTTCCGGCAAGTCTAGAAACTTCTTATCAAATGACCCCCACAAGGCTATCGGCCATTCTGTCAGACAAGCTACGGTTGTTGGAAGTTCTTCATCTATTTCCAGCTTAGCTTTATTTTGGTTGGCTTGTTTGTGTGCATCTTCTAACACTTTTTTTATTCTTTTATCTAACTCAGCGATCACAAAATTCTTTTCTAAGGCAGCCAGATAATCTGAGCTGGAAGTAACTTTAATCGATTGTGAGCCAAGGAAACGGTGGCCACGCGTCTCATCTCCTGATTGTATGTCATTTAAATCAAACGGAATCACTTCGCCACCAAATATTGCCACAATCCAACGAATGGGTCGGGTAAAGCGAAACTCACAGTTTCCCCAGCGCATAGATTTAGGAAAAGAGAGCGAAAGAGCGGCTTGAGGTAGAATGGACTTTAGTATATCTTTAGTGCGCATCCCGCCCTTTTCCAATTCCACATATATGTACTCACCTTTATCAGTTTGTCCTATGTTGAGATCAGAAATGTCCATACCTTTACTCTTAGCAAACCCAACTGCCACTTCAGTATATGAACCGTCGCTTGCTACTGCTACTTTTTTAGGAGGCCCAAATACTTTGTGGAGCTCCTTTTGAGAAGCTTCTGGTATATCCGGAATTGAGACGGCCAGCCTTCTCGGAGTGGAGTACACTTTGGGCTTGCCATGTGGAAGTGCCCTTTCTTCCATCTTCTTGACTAGCAAACCCTTAAGTGATTCAACTGCAGGAATTTGGTAAGCAGATGGTATTTCCTCTGTGCCGATTTCAAAAAGAAGTTCTTGCACCGCTAAAATTTTTCCCTCGTTTTTAGCAATTATTCCCTTTCCAGTTCTTTTGTATTATGACCATACAATGAGAAGTATGGGAACAACAATGAATCCTCATGCATCCTTATACCTCTGAAGAAACTGCATAGTTTGGTGTAATGATAGTTGCGTCTCTCCAATGTCGATCTAAATCATAATACTTTCTAGCCTCATCTATGAATATATGGCAAATAATGTCTCCAGCGTCAATCAAGGCCCACCAAGCATTTTGATACCCTTCTATGTGGTATCTCTTTTGACCAGCGGAACGGAGATCGCTTTCGATAGAATCAACAACAGTTTTTACATGTGTAGTTGAAGTACCATTTGCAATAAGCAAAAAACTGGTGATGTCGGAGACATTTCGCGCATCCAGAATAACCACGTCCTTGGCTTTTTTAGACAGTGCTGAATTGTAGCAAATGATTGCCTTTTCAGTCGGATCAGTATTCATGGAAAAACACCCCAATTCGTTTTTATTACTGGCTAGTTTTAAGTCCCACTATTATTGGCGAAGTATCCTTCAATAGCTTGCGGAACAAGGTATTTTATAGACATGCCTTTCTCAATTCTTTTACGTATCATTGACGATGAGATGTCAAGTGAAGTGACCTTTAGCAAATGAATAAGCGAAGAAGCCCCAGGAACTTTAATGATTTTTACTGGTTCTCCATAACCTTTGCTTTTGGTTTCTACTTCAAATCTAGATTTTTCCATTCCAATTACTCGTTGAATAACATTTAGCATTGTGTTTGCATCATACCCTGGACGAGTGGCTATAACGAAATTGCTGGTTTTAATAAGAGAGCGTGCAGATTTCCACGAGCCAATATCCGCAAACGAATCCTCGCCAGTTATAAAGTGAACATCATCGCCGTAACGATCTTTAAAATAACGCATTGTGTCTATGGTGTAACTTAAGCCTTTCCGTTCCAGTTCTACTGGGCTCACTTCGAAAATCAAGTTATCTTCACAAGCCAGCTTTACCATGCTGTGGCGGGATTTGGCATCCACCATTTCCATACTATTTTTATGCGGTGGTCTTGACGAGACAACAAAAAAAACTTTTTCAAAACGCATAATTTGAGCCACTTCCCATGCCATGGAAAGGTGACCGATATGAATAGGGTTGAATGAACCACCAAAAATTCCAACTTTCATAACAGTTTTCCGTCAACCAATGAACGTTGACCGAACATTAACCAAAATATCCATATTATTAAGCTTGGTATCACTGCCTGATATGGCCATCGCCAAACACGATAAATTTGTGCGAGGTTAGTTCCTCAAGGCCCATAGGCCCTCTGGCATGTAATTTCTGTGTGGATATACCTATTTCTGCACCTAGTCCGAATTGTCCGCCATCGTTAAAACGGGTTGAAGTATTTACCATCACAGCTGATGAATCGACTCTAGCCACAAACTTTTGGGCTGGGCGGAACCCACTGGTGACAATAGCTTCGGTATGACCTGAACCGTGGGTAGAAATGTGGTCCATGGCATTTTCGATGGACTCAACAACTTTTATTGAAAGAACTAGGTCAAGGTACTCTTCTTCCCAATCTTGCTCATGTGCTGCTTTTATATTATTTAAAATTGACAAAGTTCTCTGGCATCCACGAAGTTCTACCCCACCTCCCTCAAGGGCTGCTGCTACCTTAGGAAGAAAGCTGCTAGCTATGTCCTCGTGTACAAGCAAAGTTTCCATGGCATTGCACACTCCAGGGCGTTGAATTTTTGCGTTCACAGCTATTCTAGTTGCCATGTTGATATCCGCATCGGAATGTACATACACATGGCATACTCCCTTATCGTGCTTAATTACTGGTATGGTTGAATTCTCTATAACAAAACGGATGAGTTCATAACCACCACGAGGGATAACCAAGTCAATATATCTATCCATAGACAAAAGATCGCTCACAACCGTTCTATCTGTTACTGGAATGATCTGAATTGTATTTTCTGGAATTCCAGCTTCAGATGCAGAATCCATAAGCATTGAGGAAATCAGCTTATTGCTGTGTATTGCTTCGGAACCACCACGCAATATTACCGCATTACCAGATTTAAGGCATAGTGCTGAAGTGTCAGCCGTAACGTTTGGGCGCGACTCATAAATTATGCCAATAACCCCAAGGGGCATCCGCATTCTTCCCACACGGATTCCATTTGGTCTGGTTTTCATAGATGTTACTTCACCTACTGGGTCCGGTAAATCAGCTATTCGAAGTAATCCTGTGGCTATGTCGCTAATACGCTTTTCGTCTAGTTTAAGTCTGTCCAGCATAGCAAGTGACAACCCGTTTTTTTTGCCCTCACTCAAATCTAGACCATTCGCCTGAAAGATTTTATTTTGTCCTACTACAAGGGCATCAGCCATTTTATGTAACGCCCTGTTTTTTGTCTCAGTGTCAATGGTCACCATAGCGCGAGATGCTTCCAGTGCTGCCTTACATATACCTTCTATGTCAACCGGAATTGTTTTTTTTGCTGTTTGATTCATTTATCTCTTTGTCAATAGCTGCATAATTATTTGTAGCATGATTTGATGTGGTTAACTAGGGGAAAGGTGACCTAGTAAAAAGGCAAATGGATATCAAAGGTTAGTTAGTCTTTTGATGGATCACTTTTTTGGAAAAAAACTATGTCATTGCGGTGCATTACTTCATCATAAAACTTATAGCCTAGAATGTTTTCAATCTCCGTCGATTTGTGTCCTTTGATCTGTTGAGCTTCAAACGAGTGGTAGTTACAGAGTCCTTTGGCAAAAATACCGACTTCCTTGTTGCATATTTCAACCGCCTCACCAGACTCAAACTCACCTTCAATTAGTGTTATACCTGAAGCCAAGAGGCTTTTCCCTTTTTTTAATAGAGCTTCACAGGCACCATCATCAACATGAATGATTCCACTTGTTTTGAGGGAGAATTCTATCCAGTGCAATTTGCTGCTTATGCGATCATCGTGGGGAAAGAAGAAAGTTCCAATTGGTTTTCCTTTAATCGCATCAACAAGACTTCCTTTTTTTGTACCATGCAAGATAATGGTTGATACTCCGAACCGAGCCGCTTCTGAAGCTGCATTTACTTTCGATACCATCCCGCCTAGCCCCGTCTTAGTGGAGGAGTCTTTTGCCATTGCTAGAATGGAACTGTTTACATCATCAACATACGCAACTTTTTTTGCCATAGTGTCCAACCTTGGGTCAGAAGTGTATAGGCCATCCACATCTGATAGGATGGTAAGGAGATCTGCCTCCACCAGGTTTGTGATACGGGCAGAAAGGGTGTCGTTATCACCAAACTTTATTTCGTGTACCGCTACAGTGTCGTTTTCATTGATCACTGGTATCACATTGAAATCGAATAAAGTATTGATTGTGTTTCTAGAGTTTAAAAACCTTCGACGGTTTGCAAGGTCGTCATGAGTTAACAGGATTTGGCCAACCCTCAGCCCTTCCGTATTTAGGGCCTGCCCCCACAATGAAATCAAGCTTCCCTGTCCTAGCGATGCTGCGGCCTGTTTAACAGGTATCGATAAACCATGGCGAGGAACTTGTAATACTCGTGAGCCAATGGCCACGGACCCTGAGCTTACTATGGCCACTTGCTTACCCATTTTGGATAGCGTTGAGACTTGACTCGCTATTTGGGACACAACTTCCTTATTGACACCTTGGTGATTTTCTTCTGTAAGCACTCCGCTGCCCACTTTAACCACAATCCGGTTAACGGACGAAAGTAATTCGTTGCGGCGCGTCAGATTATTATCAATCATTTATTGGTAAGCTCGATTAATTTAATAAGCTTATCTTTAGCTGCACCAGAGTCTATGGATTCTTTTGCTTTTTCAATTCCATCTTGTATTGTGTCTAGCTCTTTACCAACATAAATTGCGGCTCCCGCATTTAACAAAGTAATATCTCGTCTGGCACCTTTTTCGCCATCTAAAACCGATCGTGTAATTGCCGCATTGGCTTTAGAGTCCAACCCTTTAATCTCATTTATGTCGTAAGTTGGAATTCCAAATTGCTCCGGATTCAATTCGAATGTTTTAACAGTTCCTTTCTCGCACAAAGAAACATGGGTCGATCCTGTCACCGTGATCTCGTCAAGTCCATCATTTCCATGAACAACCATCACGCGCCTTGACCCAAGCTTGCAAAGCACATTAGCCAATTGCTCAGTTAGTGATTTATCGTACACTCCAATTATCTGTGTTTGGACTCCTGCTGGATTGGTAAGGGGCCCCAGTATGTTAAAAATAGTCCTTATCCCAACTTCCCTTCGAGGCCCAATAGCGTGTTTCATTGCACTGTGCATCAGAGGGGCAAACAAAAATCCGACACCCGCCTCTTGCAAACACATCTCGACTGTATCAATTTTTACATCAATGTTAACGCCGAGTGCCCTTAGTACATCGGCTGACCCACAGGCACTGGAAACCGCCTTGTTTCCATGCTTAGCAACTGTTAGGCCAGCCCCTGATGCTACAAAAGCAGCAGTAGTTGAAATGTTGAAAGTATTTGTTCCATCACCACCAGTTCCACAAGTGTCCACCACTTGGCCTTTCCCAGGGTTTACAGATAACGCCTTTGTTCTCATAACTTTAGCAGCTCCAGTGATCTCGTCCACAGTTTCACCTTTAATTCTAAGGGCTGTAAGAAAGGAGCCTATTTGTGCCTCTGATGCCTTCCCTGTCATAATAATGTCCATGGCATAAATCATTTCACTTTCTGTAAGATCTTGCCGATCGACAAGCTTTGAAATGACCTGTTTGATCATATTTTTTTGCCCCCCTTTAAAACGTTAAAAAATTTTTTAGCAAATCTTTTCCATTCTGGCAGATTATGGATTCTGGATGGAACTGTACTCCTTCTGTCGGAGCACTCTTATGGCGTATCCCCATTATTTCCCCTTCAGGGGTTCTTGACGTTATTTCTAATGCTTTAGGTAGAGAGTCCTCTTCTACAATTAGCGAGTGATATCTGGTTGCATCAAAAGGGCTTTTAATTCCTTTGTAAACACCTTCCCCATCATGCAAAATGGGACTGGTTTTACCATGCATCAGAAGCCTAGCTTTTACTATAGTTGCACCTAAAGCTGCCGCTATTGATTGATGCCCAAGGCATACTCCAAGTATCGGTATTTTGCCGTTGAAAGCACGAACAAGACCCATTGAAATTCCAGCTTCGCTGGGTGTTTTAGGGCCCGGCGAGATTACAATATGTTCTGGGTCTAGCCTTTTAACCTCTCCTATGCTGATCTGGTCATTTCGGTAAACCTTTACGTCCTGTCCAAGCTCAATTAGGTATTGTGCTAGGTTATAGGTAAACGAATCATAATTATCGAGCAGTAATAACATTTGTAATGTCCAGTTTATTGACTAACCAGTATATCCCCAAAAGGATTTGATTATAAATACTACCTATCAGAAAATGAAGCTTTAATGGACCATCTGAGTTTTTTCACTTAAACAATGATTTTGAGATATGACATTAAAGCTCTTTCTTATAGGCATACTGATAGCTTTTTTAATAGCGACAGCATTACTGTTGATCGTGAAAATAATGGAGCCGCGACTTTTATTTTATCCTTCAAAAGACCTTGCCAGTACTCCTTTATCACTCGGCTTGGAATTTCGTGATGTAATTATAGAATCAAAAGGTTTTAATATTCACGGCTGGTTTTTGCCAGAACAGGGTAGCGACGTATACCTCATCTTTTACCATGGCAACGCCGGTAATGTGTCTAACAATCTAGAATTTGCAAGAATGGTTCAGGTTTATAAAGTAAATCTCCTCATGATTGACTATAGGGGCTACGGTCGAAGTGATGGGTTCCCGACAATAGATGGGGTAGAGGAAGATGCAATTGCTACTATGGCGTGGCTAATTAACAATTTCAAGGTTGACCCCACAAAAATTATTTTGTGGGGTAGATCTTTGGGTGTTGCTATGGCTATGGCTACAGCGGAGAGATATGCTAATATCGGTGGAGTAATACTAGAATCTGGCTTTGTTTCTTTTCGTAGAATAGCTCGTTACTATTATCCTATAATCCCTGCTTGCTTTATTAGCAATGCACTTGATAGTGGGGCCCGAATGGCCAGTCTGGCTTCTCCAAAACTTATCATTCATGGAACGCATGACACTACGATACCTTTTGCTCATGCCAGGGAACTTTTTGCTTTAGCCCAAGACCCAAAGCAGTTTATGTCTGTAAAGTTCGGTGGCCATAATGATGTCGCCCATGTGGGTGGGCAGGGGTATATTCGTATAATCGGCAAATGGATTGAGGATTTAAAGTCAAAATAAACTTTGTGAGGAAACTGACTAAAAATATTTGATTCATTTTTTGGTGTAAATTATGCGAAGCGGTTTTAAATTTGATCAAAGGTAGTTATCAGGTAATATCAAACCCCAAAGTTAATGTGAGCTGAAAATAAACCTAATATGGTAAATAGTTTACTTGAAGTTCAAGATCTTAGAAAACATTTCCCAGTGAGGGCGGGTGTTTTCTCTCGTGTTATGGGTCATATCAGGGCTGTGAATGATGTGACATTTTCAATAGAACCCGGAGAAGTGTTTGGTCTAGTAGGTGAGTCTGGTTGCGGAAAGACCACCACTGGTAAAATGGTTTTACGATTGATAAAACCAACCAGTGGTAAGGTCATATTCGAAGGAATCGATATAATGTCTATTTCTGGCGAAGACATGCGCAGGCTTAGACGAAAGATGCAAATAATTTTTCAAGATCCCTATGCATCACTCAACCCACGAATGACAGTCGGATCCATAGTATCAGAACCATTCCACATACATAAAATTGGAAATCCCCATGAGCGACTTGGGATGTCTGTTGAGCTGTTAGCGAAAGTGGGTATTGGTTCAGATAGCCTTAATCGTTATCCCCATGAGTTTTCCGGTGGGCAGAGGCAACGAATTGGTATTGCCCGAGCGATAGCATTAAAGCCAAAACTAATTGTATGTGATGAGCCGTTATCGGCCTTGGATGTTTCCATTCAGGCCCAGGTTACAAACCTTCTCATGGATCTAAGAGCAGAGCAAAACATGGCTTATTTATTTATTTCTCATGACCTTTCAGTCGTAGAACACATGTGCGACCGAGTGGCTGTAATGTACTTGGGCAAAATCGTAGAAGAGGGGTCATCTTATGATGTTTATTCTAACCCTATACACCCGTATACCGAGGCGCTTCTTTCAGCCACACCACAGGCAGACCCTAAATCTACACAAAACCGTATTCTACTAAAGGGTGATGTGCCTAGCCCTATGAATCCACCGGATGGGTGTGTTTTTCATACTAGATGTCCCATAGCAACTTTTGACTGCAAAAAAATAACTCCACAACTGGAAGCAAGAGAACCAGGGCACAGAGTGGCTTGTATCGTCAAATGAATTTGACGACAGAACTTCGATATGGTGATGTTGGATTGAGCCTGACCCACCCTGGACCACCTTCGTGCCAGGTACTCAGCGCAGCCAGCATGCCGAAACAGCAACTTGACCGTGAAAAAGTAGAAGTTGCTTTGGCCAATCCCGTGGGTTGTAAGCCGTTTGATCAAGTGTTTAAGCCTGGTGAAAAATTGACAATAATTGTTCCAGATGTCACTAGATACTCAGGAATGGAGATTTTTCTCCTACCAGTTATTGATCGACTCAATACGATAGGTGTGCCAGATAACAACATTACTATTATTTTTGCGACAGGAATTCACAGAGGTCACTCAGAAAAGGAACGGGTGGCACTTGTGGGTCCTGATGTGGCTAGAAGAATACTACTTGTTGATCACGACTCACATAATAGCGAGATGGAAAGTATTTATGTGCCTGAAATTGACAGTAAAGTCATGTTAAACAGGAAAGTCTTACAGTGCGATAAACTTATTATCACTGGAGTGATAAGCTATCATTACTTGGCAGGATTTGGCGGCGGAAGAAAAGCCATAATGCCCGGAGTTTCATCATTTGACGACGCATTAAAGTTTCATTTTTATTCATTAAACAAATTTGGAAGTGGAAGGCATCCTAATGCTAAAGCAGGGAACATCGATGGTAATCAAATGCATTGGTACGCAAATTCGGTTATGCGAGCAGTAAATCCTGCGTTTGCCATAAACACAGTACAGGATGCACATGGCAATATTGTTGAAATCTTCGCTGGCGAAACCGCATCAGTTTTTGACCTGGGAAGACGATCCGTAGTGAAGCTATCAGGGGTTATGATAGACTCGCTTGCGGATGTGGTTGTAGCTTCCTGTGGTGGGTATCCAAATGATATAAATATGGTGCAAGTCCACAAAACGTTAGAGCATGTGACTAGTGCCCTCAAAACTGGTGGTAAATTGTTTTTACTTGCTGCTTGTCCAGACAAATTTGGATCTGAATATTTCCGAAAATGGTTCGACTATGGTTCGCCAGACCAGATAGAGGATGAATTGAGGCGAAATTTCCATATAAACGGGCAAACTGCGTATTCAGTGGCTTTAAAGGCGCAAAAGTTTTGTATCACAATGCTGTGTGATGGAATTGCCAGTGAGGACATTCTTGCGATGGGTATTACCTCGGCGGAGTCGAAGGAAAGCTTTTTATCTGAGGTTGATTCGGCACTACGAGCCGCAAAAATATCATATGTGATTGCCCAAGGTGGGTCTTTACTTCCTATACGACGAAGACCACTTTTAAAACCTAACTAATTTGGTATAACGTTGAACATGAAGATAAAAATGTTTGTTATCGCGATACTACTTGCTTTGCAGACAGCGCTACCATCAGAGGCACAGAGAGATTTATCACGCGCCATAAACCAGGCTCTATTATCAGAATGTGTTAGCAAGGAAAGCACCTCAGTGCGGGTTGTCGATGTGCACTCTGGAAGGGTATTATATGACCGTAAGGGGAAAAAGTTGCTGATACCAGCGTCGGTCCAAAAAGTTATTATTACAGCAGCAGCCCTCCAAAGGATGGGGGCAAATTACAGGTTTAAAACAACTTTCTACCGAACTGGTCCTGTAGAAAAAGGCGTAATAAAGGGTGATCTAATTATTCGTGGTGGTGGTGATCCTAAACTGGTGGTTGAAAAAGTATGGCTTATAAGTCAACATCTTAACCATCTGGGAATCAGCAAGATTGATGGGGACTTAGTGGTGGATAACACTTTCTTTGATACCCATAAAATAGTTCCATCATGGAATGGCAGGAACTCACAAAGGCCACATGACGCGCGTCTGGGAGCTTTATCAGTAAATTTCAATACAATTGCAGTTATTGTTAGCCCGGGTGAAAAGCCAGGGGACAAACTTAATGCTGCAATACTGCCAAAAACAGACTATGTAAGGCTGGTTAACAACGGAGTAACAATTGGACGTAAAAAACATGCAATTAAAGCGTGGCACTCGTATAAAAATGGCAAGGTGATGGTGACCGTATCAGGAAAAATGGGGACAGGGATAAAGAGTAAAACAATTTACCTGAGCGTAGAGGACCCAGGAAGATATGCTGGGGAGGTCTTTAAATCCTATCTTGCAAAAGCAGGGGTTACAGTGATAGGTAGAGTAGCTATGGGACACACACCTCGCCATGCTGCTTTATTGATGGTACATGAATCTGAGCCTTTGGCAGTTATCCTGCGTTATCTCAACAAATACTCAAATAATTTCATTGCAGAGCAAATAGCCAAAAGCATGGCTGCCGAATCTAGTCAATCACCTGGAAGCCATGCTAAAGCCTTGCAGATACTAAGGAGTTTTCTTAACAACCTTGGTGTTGATATGGGGGAGGTAAAACTTGCCGATGCATCTGGATTATCGAGGAAAAATAGAATGACAGCTGCTCTAACTACAGATTTTCTTGCTAAGGTTTATAAAAGGTTTGATATTGGGCCAGATTTTGTAGCGACTTTAGGGATCATGGGGGTTGACGGCTCAGTAAGGGACCGGATGAAAGGGGCTTACTCCAAGGTTTTGTCGAGAGTGAAGACTGGGTCGCTTTCAAAAGTTAGTACATTGGCTGGATACGTGTCTGGAGCAAAAGGGGGACTATACTCGTTTGCCATTTTCTTGAACAACGTTAACTGCGGTTACAAAGCGGCTGATCAAATCGAGGATACTATTGTTACCAATATTTATAAATATGCTTCGATAGAAAAGTGAGGGTACTTCAGATTCGGGAGGTCTTTGTTTCATAGGTGAAAAATGCAAGTTTTAGTTAGTCATCTAGAAAAGTAGTTAATGGAGTTACCATGATGGAACTCAATTTAGATTGGTGAATACTTGGTTTTTAAAGGTTGGCAAGACGTTAAGCATTAGATATTTAATTCTAATAAGATAGGGAAATTTCTTGATTAGGCTATCAAACGAATGTAACATGACCAAAATGCCGTGAAGCATATGCAATTTTATAAATACAGTTTGTTTACAGTGATCCTGGCCATAACGAGTGTGGTCTTTATCCCTAACGCTTATGCACTTAGCCAGCCACAATCCATTAAAATACACAAAACAAACTCTGGTGACCCTGAAGGCTTAGGACTGTTAAACGGTTACGATCAACCAAACCAAAATAGATACATATTCGCAAAATCTGCTCTGAGGGGAAGAGCAATTGCTAGTAATGATGGCAATCAAGGTAGCCGTGGGCTTGATTACAGAGTTGAGCTTAGAACAACTTACTGGTCGTCACGACTTGGAGCGACAGTTCGCTCTGACGAAGGCGTGCTTAGTGGAACAAGCATTAATCTTGCTGAAGACCTTGGCATAGATTCCCAAAATGGCGTTATTGGTATTGACTTGTCGTTGAGTCTTAGTCAGCGCAATAAGCTAAAATTATCGCACATGGCAGTTTCCTACAACTCTAATGTAGCTTTAACAGAAAGTGTAACGTTTAACGGTGTGGTTTACCCAATAAGTACACAAGTAGCTGCGGATATCACTTACCAGTCAACCAAACTTATCTATGAATTTGATTTCGTTGTATCGGATAGTGGATACTTTGGCATGCAGTTGGCTGCTAATAACATGGAAGCTAAAACTACACTAGTTGCTAATGCCACCTTGTCCAGTTCCGCAAAGGCTCAATCCACAATTCCGATGCTGGGATTAGTTGGAAGGACTTGGTTTGTGCCACACTTGGGTGCAGGGTTTGAACTGAACTGGGCAGGCTATGAAGGCTCCAATCTATTTGATGCTACTGGATATCTGGACTATTCCCCAACACAAAACATTGGTGTAACTTTAGGCATTCGAAAGATTACGGTTGATGTCGACAAGGAAGAAACTTTAGTGAATTTAAATTGGGAAGGTGCTTTTGCAGGGGTTTATTTCCGTATTTAACTTTCATCTAAGGAATACTTGGGCATGATAAGGAAATTTTTTGCAGTAATTATGATCCCATTTGTGGCTACGACTGTGTTACTTGCAACAGAATCTGTAGCTACTCCTTCTTCACAAGTATGGATACCTTCACCAGACGCTCAGACAGTTGGCACACTACACTTTGGTGTTGATAATTTTACGACTATATCTAGGAAGGTTGATAATGGAGGGCGCCAATCACCAACTGTGTTTGGATTGACCGTTGGAGTTTTTGAGGATGACCTAATAGGGGTTGAACTTGGAATAGACATTAAAGAACAAAGCGACTACCCGACGTATTTTAACGCAAAAATCGTGGTTAAAGAAGACAGCTTTACATTAAATTCTCCAGCTGTTGCTTTTGGAATATATGACTTTGGCACTGATAATGACAACAACAATTATAAAATTGTCTATGTACTAGCAGCCAAGTCGCTCCCCTACCTAGGAAGACTGTCGTTAGGATATTATGTTGGCAACTCCAGTCTGGTTGTGGATAAAAATGGCAATGAAGAAAACGATGGCTGGTTGGCATCATTCGATCGTACATTAGCCGAGATTGACGATAGGCTGTGGATGGCAATAGACTACATGGGCGGGGACAATGCTTATGGGGCAACATCTTTCGGCTTGGCATGGAGATTCTCCCCGCAGGTTAGTACTTTGTTTGGGTATGGCATTTACAACGACAATGATGTGGCAGGTGAAGATACTTTTACCATACAGTTAGATATAGATTTTTAGCCTCCATGGTTGTATTGAGGAAAAGACTTTTGCGGCTTGGTGTTTAACTTAGTTTCTAGAAACTTTCCCTATGTGGATCTTCCAATATGTTGGGCAACTTATATTGATGATTAATAGTTTTATTAACAATCCTATTGTCTTATCCGATCATGAATGATTTTGAAGTGGAAATTTATTGCGATGGGGCATGTCGTGGAAACCCTGGCCCAGGCGGATGGGGAGTTGTATTGCGCAGAGGCTACCACGAAGAAGAACTTAACGGGTTTAAAAAGAAAACCACTAATAACGAAATGGAATTAACTGCAGCAATAGAGGGCCTGCGGACTTTGAAAGAAAAAAGTGTGGTTAAGGTAGTAACAGACTCAAACTATGTAGTACAAGGAATGAAAGAGTGGATATTTAGCTGGAGTAATAACGGATGGAAAACTGCAAGTAAAAAACCAGTTAAGAACAAGTCACTTTGGCAGGAGTTGAAAAGTATAGCAGACCAACACTTAGTTGAATGGACGTGGGTAAAGGGCCATGCTGGCCACGCAGGAAATGAAAGAGCTGACATGCTGGCTAATGAGGCTATGGACGAAAATTTATAGCAGAAAAGTGGAAACTTTGATGATCCTTTAATCATTCTCAGTCCGGTGGTAAATTAGGCTGAATCTTCAATTTCCTTTTTGTAATCACACTCTTTGACGGGGCAAGCCACAAAATTCCCGGCTTTAAGCGTCTTTTTTATCAGTATCGGGTTGTTACATTCTGGGCATTTTTCTTTCACAGGTTCGCCCCAAACAGTGAAATCACAATCAGGATAACGATTGCATCCATAAAAGAACTTTCCAAAACGGGTTCTTCTTTGAACTAACTCGCCGCCGCAGTTCTCTTTGGGGCACAAGATACCAGTACCTATCTGTTTGGTGGTTTTGCATTCCGGATAATTAGAACATGCTATAAACTTGCCGAACCGACCAGTCTTGACGACCATGTTTTTACCACACTTGGGGCAAATTTCATCGGTGGGTTCATCATCTGGGACATCAACTTTAGCGGCTTCTCCATTCTCTTGGATCTGACTTGTATTTCTGCATTCGGGGTAGCCTGAACAGGCAAGAAACTTTCCGTACCTACCAAATTTAATGACCATAAGGTTTCCACATTTTTCACATTTAATATCAGTTTTTTCAAGCTCTTCTTTCACATTTCTCATATGGATTTTGGCTTTTTCAAGGTCGGCGGAAAATGGTTTGTAGAAGTCGTCTAGTGCGACTGTCCACTGTTTGTGACCTTCTTCTACTTCGTCAAGCTCTGCTTCCATTTTTGCAGTGAACTCTACGTTAACGATACGAGGAAAGTTTTCCACTAAAAGTTCAGCGACTAATATTCCTAATTCACTTGGATGGAGTCTACGCTCTTGAAGCTTGCAGTATTCACGACTTTGAATAGTTTCCATAATATGAGCGTACGTTGACGGCCTGCCTATTCCATTTTCTTCCATTTCCTTTATGAGCATGGCTTCAGTGAATCGTGGAGGTGGTTGGGTGAAATGTTGCTTTTTTTCTACTCCGAGTAATTCTAATATATCGCCTTCTTGAATATTTGCAGGCAGGTATTTTTCTTTATCAGTTTGCGCTGGTCTCGCCTCGCCTTCTTTGTTGTTAGTACTATTGTCGGCTGACTCTTCGTAAACTCGTAAAAAACCATCAAACTTCATTATCGATCCGGTAGCTCGTAAGTTGTACAGCCCGGCTTTTATGTCAACGGTGGTAACATCCATAATAGCTGGAGTCATCTGGCTAGATACAAACCGCTTCCAAATGAGCTCATATAAGACAAATTCTTCTTTAGAAAGTTTATTTTTGAGAGTTTCCGGTGTCCTTTCAACAGATGTTGGCCTTATTGCCTCATGAGCATCTTGAGCTGATTTTTTGGTTTTATAAGTGTTTGGGGTCGCTGGGATATATTTTATACCAATCTCTTTTTGCACAAACTCTCGTAGCTGAGTGATGGCTTCATCAGAAGCTCTAGTGGAATCTGTTCTCATATAAGTAATGAGACCAACAGGTCCTTCACCATTAACGTCAAGTCCTTCATAAAGCCTTTGGGCGATCCCCATAGTACGACGAGCAGAGTAACGCAGCTTTCTGCTTGCCTCCTGCTGCATTGTGGATGTGATAAAAGGAGCTGATGGGTTTCGCTTTCGCTCTTTTCTTTCTAACTTGGTGATTTTGAGCTTGGCACTTTCTATTGTTTTGGCAATTTTATCTGCTTGTTTGGCAGAACCAACTTCTATTTTTTCCCCTTTGTAGTGCATTAACCTAGCTTCAATTTGAGGTTCGGATTTACCCATCACGTTGGCGATTATGGACCAATACTCAACTGGTTCAAATGCTTGTATCTTCCGTTCGCGTTCTACTACTAATCGCAATGCGACAGATTGAACCCTACCAGCGGAAAGACCTCTTCGAATCTTTTCCCACAGTAGCGGTGAGAGATTGTAACCCATTAGGCGGTCTAGAACTCGCCTTGCGGTTTGTGCTTTAACACGGCTAGCATCAATTTTACCCCGGTTTGATATTGCTTTTAAGACGGCACTTTTAGTTATCTCGTTGAACAGTACGCGATATACGACTGCCTCAGTTCCAATTTCATCGGCAATATGGGAGGCGATCGCCTCACCTTCACGATCTGGATCAGGGGCTAGATAAATAAAGTCGGCTTTTCTGGCCGCAGCCTTGATCTTTTTTAATGTTTCACCTTTACCCTTTATTGTTATCCAGTCAGGTTGGTATCCGTTCTCCAAATCCACTCCTAATTTGGACTTCGGAAGGTTTTTTATATGGCCAACAGTAGCCATGACACTGAAATCCTTGCCTAAGTACTGCTTAAGAGTTTTAGCTTTAGCTGGTGACTCTACAATGACTAAAGATTTTGGCACTTAGTAAAACCTCCATATGAAACCAGAAAACACAACAATAGGCCTATGTTTAACTAAGCCTTTAATTTCAAGGCTGTGGAGTATAGCAGATATCACATTGCTTAGTAAACCAGCGATATCACTCAATTTTTGGTATTACCTCCTAACTGAACTCAACGCCTTTCGTTGATAAGGTTATGAAAAAACCGGTTGTAAACGATTTCTACTTGTCTCATTAAGTCGTTGACAAACCCTATTAGGTTGTTAGGGGTAACATCTATTCTAGCCACTGAATGTGAGAGCTTGCGTAGAAGTAGAGTGTTTTTTATTGGAATTATGTCCTGAGCTTGCTCCCTGTTCATTCTTAATGTGTCTTCCAGAGACCTGTATATTGAATATGCTTTTTCTAGCTCTTTCATATCCTTCTCTTTGAGCCACTTTTTTATTTTAGAGGTCTTAAGCATGGAAATGGTAAATGGCTCTTTCTGTATGAGTGCCTCTGGGTGCTCTATAGCTAACGCTTGACATATGAATTCGATTTCGATCAACCCACCCGGGCTAAACTTTATATCTGTAGTGCCAGGCTTTATTTTTTCTATAGCAATACGCTTCCTTATATCCAAGAATTCCTTCAACTCTAAGGTTTTTAATTTTTTGTTGGAAATAAATCTGCTCAATAGCTTGGATACTTTGGAACAAAATTTCTCATCGCCAGCTATTGTTCTTGCACCAACCAGAGCCAAGCGTTCCCACGCCTTTGCCCTGCTGTTGTAGTAAGCCTCCGCAAAAGAGTAAGACGTGACAAGAGGACCGGCATCCCCTTCAGGACGAAGCCTCATATCTATATGATACCCGGGTCCATGAGGGGTGAACTGGGATGATAAGCGGATCGTTTCCTGAACCAACTTAGTGACATATCGAGAAGATTCGTATGACTCGTCAGTGTTTTCATAAAACACAATAAGGTCCAAGTCTGAACCGTAATTAGTTTCCCGTCTTCCCACTTTACCAGCAGCTACAACCGCCCATTTGCCAACGGGCTGTTCCAAACCAGCCGATTCTAAATGACTCTTTGCAATGTTAATTAGTGCTATTAAATACTGTTCGGCTAGTGTGGTGAGCCCAATCATCAGCTCAAAACGGTTTGATAAGCCTAATATCAACCGTAGCCCAAGGCGAAGGCTTTCATAAGCGCGGTAGGAGTTTATTCCCATCATAATTTTTTCAGTGGATCCTGTTCCATTGGTAACTTGAGTGAACTCTTTCGCGTAATCTCCTCCGTCTAATGTTTTACCAACTGGATCGGCAATAATTAATCGGTCGAACAAATCTGGCTGGTTGAGCAGAGCTTCTGTCAAGCTTTCTGATGAGGAAAAAATAGATGCTAGTAATTTTATAATTGGCCTATTGGCGTCTAACAAATCATATAAAATGTCCCGACTTTTGTGTGCAACTACAAAGTCTGAAAACCCAAGTACAACGCGGTCAGGCCAAGCTGTAAGCATGGCTTCAGAGACCAAGAAAGGACCAAAATTGCCGAACCTTTTTTTGATTTTTTCACTTGGATGGAACGGTTCACCTCCTGCCCTTAGAAGTTTTAGTGCCTTAGCTGATACTTCTGGATGGTCGAACAGAAGTGAGTCAAGCCATTCACTGGTACTCTTCTCATCATCTAAGTCAACAGGAAACTTTTCTGATACCTTTTCATCCTTTTTAGAAAAAAACATGTCAAAAATATTTCGAACCCTGGCCTTAAGGGTTTTTATCTTTTGCCCCATGCTTTTTTCAGGAGTAACTCCTGCAAAGCCCAAAGATTTGGCAAGAGTTCTTCTTCTTTTTTTGTCTTTGGGCAGTTGATGGGTCTGTTGGTTCATAAAGTATTGAATCCTGTTTTCAAGTTTTCTATACGTGAGGTATGCTTCTTTTAAATCACGATTATGTGGCTTGGACAGCAAACCGAGGCTGTCAAAAGCGCTTAGAGCGTTTAATGTTGACGTTGTACGGAGCTCCTTATGTCTAGCTCCGTATAACAACTGGAGAGCCTGCGTGACAAACTCAATTTCTCTTATACCCCCATGACCAAGCTTTATATTGTTTATGCCACCTTCTGATGGTTTTTGAGCAAAAGATTCGTCAATTTTATCTTTCATAGCTGCTATTTCGCTAAGAGCCCCTTTGTCGATATATTTTTTATAAATAAACGGCTTTATCCTGGTGATCAGATCATCGACGACTTCTGTAGATCCACCACAAAACCGTGCTTTTATCAGTGCTTGCCGCTCCCATTGTTGACCCCACGACTCATAGTATGTTTCCAGTGCTCCTATGGAATTAGTAATCTCTCCAGCACGACCTTCTGGTCGTAGGCCTAAATCTACTCGAAACACGAAACCTTCATCTGTCACATCATTTAGTAGCTTTGTAACATTCCTAGCAATGATTACGAAAAACTCATGTAGCGAAATACTGTTACCACCATTAGTGGTTCCATTATCTGATGAGTGGGCATATATGACATCAATATCAGATGATATGTTAAGCTCTCTTCCGCCTAGTTTCCCCATTGCCAGGACGGCGAACTGGGCAATTTCTTTTTCATTACTTACTCGATCTTTGTATATTGGTTGCCCATACTTTTTTGTCGCTTGCGATACAGAGTAATCGACCGCTGCGGATATAGCAGTGTCTGCTACTGCAGACCAACTTCCCATAGTTTCTTCCAGAGATGCAATACCAGAAATTTCTCTTGCGCAAATACACAATAGTTCCCTATGTTTAAAACGCCTCAACGCAATTGATATATTTTGGTTCTCCATTAAACTACCGAGGTTAGCCTTTATCTCTTTTGCTGTACGATGTGCAAAGATATTATCTACACTGTTTATCCATTTAAGTTCATCGGGCCGTGAATTTAGCCAGCTTTTCAAAAACTCGCTTATCGCAAAAACATGGGATAAGCCTTGTAACACTGTAGAGTTAGACTGGATCATTGGAAAAACATCTATAGCCTGTTCAAGGCCAACTTTGGAAGCCTCAGGATGGGCCGTAACATCGGTATACTGATTTAGTTTCATGAAAATATTTCACAAAGCATTTTCTGCCCAGCCGGGGATGAGCCCAAAACATAACGCCACATCTCGATGCCCTCCATACAAAGGTACGCCGGAGTGCTTGGACTAATAGAGCGGATGTGCTCCAATACTGCCTTGAAAAGCATTCGCCTAACTGGTTTTACGTATCTATATTTGTTGTCAGGGCACAGCACAAATTCTTGGTTTAATACTTTACTGCCACTGAACCTGGACCTTATTATTGGTTTTAGTGATGACTGGTATCGAAAAGCACCTAGACTTATCCACGCAACTTTTTCCCTTGGAACATTTGAAAACAATTGTTCAACCACTTCCTTGTATCCATTTTCCCAGTCGTCATGGACAACTAACGGGTCAAAGTGAAAAGCTACCTTCCATCCAGCCCGAGCAGCTTCGCTTGCTGCTTTAATTCTTTGTTCTATACTTGCTGAACCCATCTCTTCAGTCATTGCTACTTGCGGTGTGTTTAATGACCATCCTAATACAATATTTTTTGCAGGGTTCAGTTCTAGAATGGAATCAATAAAGCCTGTTTTGGTTTTAAGTTCTAGGCTGGCCATGGGCTTGTGGCGGAACATTTCTATAAGCATACTTCCAAGACCTAACTCTGGTTCAAACATTAATGAGTCGGAAAGTTCGCCAGTACCAAACCTGGCAGGACCATTACATTGTGATAGTTCAAAATCTACTTGTCTGGCTAGTTCGTCTATGTTTGTGGCTAGGCGTATGCGCTTATCTGTCAGATAGTCCTGCAGTATGCAGTATGAGCAGTCAATGACGCAGCCTTCCACAAGGTCAATTACCCAATAATTGCAGCAAACAAGCCCCATTGTGCCTGGGCACTTGCGCACAAACTTACCCTTATTAGGGGCTAGATAAAGAGTTTTTTTGCCAATGCCAATTAAATCTTCTATGGATTCTGACTCGGTTGGCCACTCCAATTCACTTTCGTTAAATATTTTTGCGTCTGGCCAAGCACCTATTGCTTTTTCCACCAGGTCGCTATTTAGACTTCCGTCAGCTAAAACAATTTTTTCGATAACAATGTTTGACATTCATTTAATTTACACCAAACTAGCAAAAGACTGAAAGTTACTGACGTAATAAATTGACTAGACAGGAGTTAACTTATAGCCAGTTGAATAGTGTTTTTAGTAATTTATCATCTGCTAGGGAGAGAATTTTTGCTGCCGATTTAATTTCTTGGGTTGATTTTGCTTCTATTTCTAAACGGATGGTAGTCCCTTCGAAGTTTGTAGGGTGTATTACTCTAATCTGTCTTGGCAGTGACATGGAAGAGACCGCGTTTGCAAAATGAGACTCCATACTCATCAGCGAAGGGTTATGCCAACTGAAAATATGCTCATACAATCTGTTAGCTCTGGGTTTTTTTTCATCGTGTTGTTGAGTTTTATTTTCAGCTTCGTCAATAATGGTTTTTGGCAACAATCTGTGTCTTTCTGCTAAATCGGATATCATTTCAAGAAGTTTAGTTGAGCGACTAAGGCTAAATTTATTTTTTAGCAGCCAATTGCATACACTTTCTCGTTGCTCGTTTCCCATCCTAGCTAGATGGTTTGCAACAGATATTTGTGACTTACTTAAATATAGAAAAAAGTGCGCTTCCGGTCCAAAGTTTGATATTTTCATCAAAGAGGCTAGTACGTAACTTGATTTCGCGTATCCGAGCATAGGTAGAATAGTACCAAGGACTGTTTTGTTATCAAACTTCAGGTTGTCAACCGCAGTTTTAATTACTTTAGAGCATTCCACCAAGTTTAATTTTCTGTGGGACAGATTTTCAGATAAATAAATAATAAAAAGCTTCCTATGATCATGGCTGGTGACAATAGTTGCATCTATCTTATTAAGGCCGGCTGCTTTGGCTGCTTCTGCCCGTTTGAACCCAGCGATTACATTAAATGAATTTTCGTTATTTTTAACCACAGTTATGGGGTTTATCACGCCATGGGTTGCCACAGATTCTGAAATTAACTCGTTAACAGTCGGGTAGGAATAGCTATGACGTAGGTCTAGTGTTGCCTGTGCTACATCAATTGAAACATATTTTCTTGCAGGCTTGTCCATGATTCCCCTGAATTCGAGTTGGTCAAGTTTGTGATAATAATTGTTTGATTTGCTTTCACATAAGTTGATATTTGATTACTTTTAAAACTAAATTTTCACTTAGGAGTTCTTAGATGTGTTGGATTGATGCAAAAACCATGAGGCCGCCCACGGCTATGATCAGCAAACTGCTAATATACGGAGCTTTGGTCATAAAAGTATTGAACCCGCTGTAACGCTTGCTAGCGTAATTAACACTAAGTGCAGCAAATGCCCCTACAGCCACTAGAGTACAAGCTAAGCCTATACTAAAGGCCCCGACGATGGTTATGCCCAGCCAAAACTTTTGTAAATATAAGCAAATTATTAAAACTGTAATTGCTGCTGGACATGGAATTAACCCTCCTGTTAGTCCAAATAAAACAACTTGTCCTGTTGTGGCCTTCCCATCTTTAAACTGCTCTTTGATTTGCTGGGCATGAAAAGAAGCATGTGCATCCTCGTTACCATAACTATGGTGATGTTCGTGGTTATGATTTTGCGAGTCAGCCACCTGCTTTTTTAAAGGACCTACTTGTCTTGGGTAATTGTGATAAAACATCCAAATTCCAACACCTATTACAATTAATCCAGAGGTGAGCATAAAGTAGGATTCGGTTTGTTCGGCAATGAGCTCATCACCATAAGCTAGTGCAATTAGAGCTAAAACCCACACAATGATGCTATGGGAAGTGGCCGCTGACAAACCGAGCAAAATGGCCTGAGGTACGGTACCGCGTACGGCGATAACAAAAGCCGCTATCATTGTTTTCGAGTGACCAGGTTCCAATCCATGCAAAGCACCCAATGCTAAAGCAGTACCAAATAAAAAAATTGGGTTTGGAGCACCAGAAGATACCATCGAAGCTAAATCCATTTATCGATACTTCTTCACAAGAATTTAGTTATATTTTTGCACTCCATAATGGAATGTTTACGGTTTTTGAGGTCACTTTCATCCGTAATTGAACTTTCAACGCAATGATCAATGTGGTCGTGGATCATGGTGCGCTTAGCAGATGAAACTGCTTTTTCTACTGCATGCATCTGCTGGGCAACCTCTATGCAAGGAGAACCTTCTTCCATCATATTTATAACTTTTTGTAGGTGCCCAAGCGCACGTTTTAAACGTTTCAGGATCTCTGGATGTGACTCGTGTATCATCCAAACATCCTATCCCCTTGGTAGGGATAAAGTCAAACCTAAACGTTAAGATAACAGGAGGGATGAGTTTCTACTAAGGATTACAAAAGTCTTTGGTGCTTAAGCAAATTAACGCTAATAAAATTAAATCTGTTATAAAAACTAAGGGCTTGACTGTTATCAAGATCAACGTTCACGGTAATTCTTGTCGCTCCAATTTGTTGAGCGTTTTTCATTGCATATTCCATTAGTTTTGTACCAATACCCTTACCCCTATGGTTTTCATCAACTATGAAGTCATCCACGTGTACGCTCCTAGCACCTAGGGCTGTGCTTACACTGTGTTGTAGGTTGGCAAAGGCCACTATCTCGTCAGTAACTTGAGCAACCAGCAACAAACAAAGCTTTGGATGATCCATACACATCATAAGCCCAGTCTTCTGTTTTTCCGAATTGGGGCTAAATTGGGGCTCAATCAAATAAAGTTGGTGTAATAATTTAACTAGCTTTGGAATATCAGTGATTTCCGCTGGACGCAGAACGATTTCGTCATCAGTTGAAACAGGCTTATCCAATCTTTATCCTACTCCAGGAAGTAGTTAGAATTGTTGGAGGTATTTACAATTCAGAGGTTTTTTTACGCTGGTTTTTTTATTTTGCCCGATGTGATGCATCTTGTGCATACAGTGACACGCTTTACGCCCCCCCCAGGTTGAACAGCACGAACCTTTTTTAGATTCGGATTCCACCTACGCTTGGTCACATTATGGGCGTGACTTATATTATTGCCAAACATCGGCTTTTTGCCGCATATATCGCAAACCCTAGCCATGGTACTGCCTGTAAAGTAAAAGTTTACTGGTTGTTTTGGAAAAGGAGCAATGATAGCATGTGAACAACAAAAGGCAACATTTTTTTGTTCATCTGCTGCTTCCTACTAAATGCAGTGTGGACGGGTGACGTGTAACCAATACTAGGAATTAAAATACAGGTTCATGACCAAAATAACAAAAGACATGACACTTCACCAGGCTATCAAAGCCAATCCCAATTCAGCAAACATACTTGATTCGCATGGGATGGGGTGCAAATCTTGCTCTGGCGGTAAATTAGAATCGGTTGAGTGGGGTGCTGAGATGCATGGTGTAGACCCAGACGAGCTTGTAAAGGAACTTAATAGTAAAAGTAAAAGCCGCAAAAGGACAAGAGCTTAGTTTTTCTCTGTTAGTTATTGCCTCCATTTGGGTGGGAAATTAATCTATGATGACAAGAAGGCCAAATGAATTAAGAGATTTAAATACGAATTTACTACACCCTTATTCTTTTTGGCAAAAGATTTTTAAAAGCAGGACTTCAGCACTTCTGGTTTTGGCCTTTACCCTTCTTGTAGGGATTGTTGTGGTTCCTACTTACGGCTGCGGGACCAGTTGTGAAACTATTGATATATCACCGGATGCATTCCCTGATGGAACGGTGGGTACAGCATACAGCCTTGACCTTACAAGCACTAGTGATTGCTACTGGCATAGTAGCAGCATAGCTGATAATTTAACCTTCGAACTTTCTGGGGGAGCCCTTCCACCTGGTATTAGTATAAATTCAGGAGGTGAGGTTAGGGGAACACCAAGCCTAGCAGGGACATACACTTTCACGCTGCGCCTTAGATATGACGCAAGGAATCTGACCGTGGATAGGGGTTATTCAATGATAGTTGAGTGACAAGTTGAATTATATTAGTAATTTAGAGCAAAATGCTGCAAGTTAAAGAAACACTATATGTTAACTAATTGTTTAAAAAGAAGTTGTTTTGCAAACTAGAACTGTTATTACCATCTTGAACCAAGAAAATGGTGAATTAAACATTCTTTTGCATATCGTTGGATAAACACAAGTTAATGTTCATTTTTGGTTAATATTCCTTGACATCACTATGGTGTTGAAATAGGATGCTAGCGTCTTAAGACTGGGGTTTGCCCTAAAGGGGGGCCATTTCTTCAGCTCGCGTTATTGTAGCGCGTGAAGATCTAACGAAAAAAGATGAGGAGAAATACATGAAATTAATTAGGAGTATGGTGATCGCTATGTTTGCGATTGCGGTTGTCTTTGGTGGCGCCACCAACGCATCTGCATACAACATAAACGACGATCACAGAATGTTTGGCCTGTATCAGCTCTGGATAAATCTGGATACTGATGCAGCGGTTGTCACTGATGCCGCGACTGGGAACACTTCGGGTGATTCTCTTTTTGGTATTCGTGAACGACGTATCTTTTTTGGAGTTGCCGGCAAATTAGCAGATGGTGCCCTTGGTTACTATTTGCTTCAAAGCATGGGCGGACCTCCAAGTGCAGCTAGCTCAATCTTAGCTTGGGGTTCGGTGTTCCTACCTGGCCTGCAAGTTGACTTTGGTAAACTAGCACCTATGGTTACTTATGACGGTTCCATTCAAGGTTCCGGTAGCCTACTTTCCCTACAAAGGGCTACGCCTACTTTGCAGATGACTGGTGCACCGTATGCCGGTGGCACACGTGCATGGCGTGACTTGGGCCTAAGGTTCATTGCTAACGCAGGTCCTGCTCAGATTAGAGTTACCGTAACTAACGGTGTTGGTGATGCTGCTCAGGCTGATTCAGAGCACATTTCTGGTCAATTGGCTCAGAGCAACCAGCTTGGCCAAGCCATGTATGGCATTGGCGCAATCATTAAACCTGCAGACGGTGTTCGTGTTCATGCTGCTTTCACATCGAACAAGCATGACGATGTTAAATTGAGCACTGGTGGTGTAATCGACATCGATCGCACGTCCACAGCTGTTGGTGGTAAAGTTTCAATGGGCGCAATAATGGTTGATGGTGAGTATGCAACCACTAAGGCTACTTCAAGTGACTTTGGTGGGGAAAGCGAATTGAAAGGTTTCTGGGTTAGAGGTGGTTACAGTATTTCGAAAGACTTACTGCTTTCAGTACGCCATGCTAGCTTCGAGCGCGTTACTTTAAACACCAAAGACACTGATCTAACAGTTGCTTTGATGCATACAATGGGTAACCTAAAGACTACAATTGAGTATGTGACAACTGACGGTGAGGCCGGCTCTGTATGGGGCGCTACTGATCCTAAGTTGCTTCGTATGCAGCTACAGATGGGCTTCTAGTCCACTTTTTGTAGCATAGTTTAGCTACTTTATAGGGCTCGGCCAGAGTTGGCCGAGCCTTTTTTTTGCATTAACGGTTTTCTACACTGTTTTACATTACCCTCCATGGTAAAGTTAATAATGCGTCGGGATCCTAGCCAAAAACTAACAGTTATCTAACCCCAAAAGCCTGCGAAGACAGGTAAGCTTTTTGTATTAACAATAAAAGCATAAAAAATAAAAACAGGACCGAATACTTTTGATGTGGAAATAAGGAGTACATGATGACCAAAACAACCAAAATAACCATTGTATTCATGACTCTTATGGTTGTGTTTGCAGGCGGTGTAGTTGCTACCAACAGCATAACTGTCCAAGGTTCAGATACGTTACTAGAAATGGTAGCTGTAGAGGCTGGAGAATACATGAAAATCCACAGTCAAAGTTCCATTCAGGTTACAGGTGGTGGATCGGGTACAGGCATCGCCGCTCTTTTAAACGGTACAGTTGACGTTGCTAATGCCTCAAGGAAAATAAAAAAGAAAGAGCGAAGAAAAATCACCAAAGACGGAGGCAAAGTTTTTGAGGTGGCAATTGCCTTGGATGGCATAACCGTTTACCTGAATGTAAAAAACTCAGTGAGTGATTTGAGCATGAATCAACTCAGGGATATCTATTTGGGTAAAATTGACAACTGGAAGGAAGTCGGAGGGTCAGATGCCAAGATTATACGGTATAGCCGTGAGAACAACTCTGGCACGTACGTCTTCTTTAAGAAGAAGGTTTTGAACAGAAAACAGTATGCACCGGATTGTCAGAACTTACCAGGGACGGCGTCTGTTGTGCACGCAGTTTCAAAAGATAAAAATGGTATCGGTTTTGGTGGAATCTCTTATGGCGAGGGAATAAAATTTGCCAGAATTAATGGCGTGGTGCCATCAGCTAAAACAATTTCAGCTGGGGAATACCCTATAAGCAGAAATCTTTACCAATACACGATTAATAAACCCGAGGGTTTATCCAAAAAATTTATAGCTTTTGAACTTTCAAAAATTGGACAACAGTTGGCTGAAAAAGCTGGCTATATTCCACTATCAGAAAGCCAGAGAAAAGAATCTTTGGCTATGCTTAACTAACCTAAAGATGAGGAGCTATACATGAAACTAATCAGGAGCGTGATGACTGCTTTACTTGTAATAGCTTAACTATTCAGATGGACTTGGCCAAGGTTGGTCGAGCCCTTTTTTTGCGTTAACGACTTTCTGACGTGTGTTATATTACCGTCCAGGTAAAGTTAATAATAAGTCACTTTTGTTGATACTAGTTTGTAATGAGATTAATAATAAATACTGCTTTAAGCGTTATCTTTCTATTCGCCACGACCACTTTTTCTATAGCGAACGACACGCAAGTTTTACAGAAAACTGGACTTTTAAAGTTGCGTGGATACATTTTGCAAGTATCTGGGGTAGTTGCAAAAATATCAGGCAATAAAGTATTTATATCAAATGACACAGGGGAATTGCCTCCCATTGGGATTAATCTTGATATAACACGCGCAGGTGAGGTGATTAAACACCCAACCACAGGGGAAGTGTTAGGTAAAATTTCAGAGCATGTGGGGACTGTTACGGTAAAATCTGCAAATAAAAAACTTATTACAGCAACAATAGTAAACAAGGAGAACAACCTAAAAGTAGGAGACAGTGTTGGTTCATCTTTTAAACAAAAGCCAAAGGTTGCTTTAATTCAGACATCACTCGACAAGGGTCTGGTGATACCAGGTTTACGAGCGGCCCTTGAGAGTTGGGGAGAGATTGAATGGGTTGATCAATACCTGGTAAATCGTTTCATGCATGACGAGGGTATTGAACATAACCAGAAATCACTTCCACCCAATATTATTAAATTGGGGAGAGAGATACTTGGGTCTGATTTCATAGTGTTATTGCACTTAAAAAAAGAAAACGGCTCTGTTTTAACCGACGCCACTCTTTACAATACAACTACCGGAAGTGCCGCGAAAAAAGTGGTTAAAGGCTTGGTTGCGATACCTGGTGTTGCTTCAACCGTGGTGGCAAAAAAAGTACCCGCTAACCAAAAACTTCCTTACTCTGAGCAGAAACCAGGGAAGACACAAACCCAATCTTCTTTTCAGAAAAGAAGCGGCAAAACAAAAGTATTGCACGAATTTGACGAAGGCATCTCAGGCTTGGCAACATACGATTTTGACAATGACGGTAAAGACGAAATAGTTGTGAGCTTGAGAAACTCAATTCAAGTGTTCAATGAAGAAGGAAATGGTTTGATGTTGCTTTGGGAGCGTACTTTTCCAAAGGACAATACTATTGTAGGGGTTTGTACAGGCGATTTCAATGGTGATGGGAAAGGTGAGATCTATGTAAACAATACTGTCTCATCTTGGATAAGAAGCATGGTGTTTGAAGGTAATGGGTCGAACTTTTTATTACTGCAAGATCAGGTGAAAACTATATTTTATGTAAATAGTGATAAACATCTTTATGGTCGAAACCAATTAGATGGCTTTAGATTAGGACTAGAAAACGACATTTACAGGATTACTTGGGCTAATGGATCGATGCATCGTGAATTTTATACATCTTTGCCGAAGAGGGGGCATAAAGCTGGAATTGGGTTTAGTGATATTGACAAGGACGGAAAGGACGATGTTATCTCCTATTTGGGTAACCAACTAATCTATCAGACCAGTTCTTCTGGTGCATGGGAAATGGTAAATGGCGACTTTGGTGGTTCCAATGTGCGAATGTCTCTTTCTACCGAAGCTGAAACGGGGGGTGAGATTAATACAAAAGAATTCCATATGTTTACCCCCTCTATTCAGTTTTTTGACTCCAATGGCAGGATAATGGCAGTAAACAATAAACCACTGTCTAGGTTCATTAGCAACCCAACATACTACGAAGGACAGATTGTATTTCTTGAAAGTGATGGAAACTCACTTTATAGAACAGGTGTTGCACCAATGAAAGCTAATGCTATACAGGGCCTAACTATATACAATGGTGTAAATGTTTTGGTTGGCCGTACATCTGTCTCTTTTTTGTCAGGGGAAAAAGGGAAGCTGATTATGACTGATCTAAATGATATGACAGTTAAGCCTCCTGTTAAGCAGGTGCAACAGCCGTCTGGCGACGCTTCGGGGAAGGTTGAATACTTTCCACATTAAGGCTTAAGCTGCACTCCTGTTCTTGTTAGCAAGTACAATGACCTATGCTTATTGACCAATTTCGTGCTTTGCAAATAAAACTTAACAGTCATCAAACTATAGCAGAAACAAAAAGACGATTATTGGAGACACATTATTGCTGGCTAAAGTTGACACTCAAGTAATAATTGGATAGAGTTTTTTCGCACTTCATGTAACTTAATATTATTAACAACTGTTTTATTTTAATATGAAGATAACCAAAGCAGTCTTTCCCGTAGCTGGAATGGGAACTAGGTTTCTACCAGCGACAAAAGCTTCACCTAAAGAGATGTTATCACTTGTGGATAAGCCTCTAATTCAGTACGTGGTGGAAGAGGCTGTCGATGCCGGAATTGAACAGATCATTTTTGTTACAGGCAGGAGTAAAAATTCCATTGAGGACCATTTTGACAGATCAGTGGAATTGGAGTTATTACTTGAGCGGAAAGGGGATACAAAAAAACTTGATCTAATACGTCACATTTCAGAAATGTGCGAATTCTCATACGTGCGCCAAAAGGAGCCAAAGGGGCTAGGTCATGCAATACTAAAGGCAAAAAACCTTGTAGGGGATCAGCCGTTTGCTGTGCTTTTAGGAGACGATATCATCCATACAGAAAAAGATCCTGCAATTGGACAATTAATAAGGGTACACGAACAAACCAACTCGCCTGTAATAGCAGTGGAGCGTGTTCCTGAGAACGAAGTGTCGGCGTATGGTGTCATTGACCCGGAGTCAGCAGAAGGACGTCTTAATAAAATCAAGGGCATGGTTGAAAAGCCACCTTTAGACAAAGCCCCTTCCAACCTAGCTATCATAGGTAGATACATACTTTCACCGGAAATATTCGACTTTATAGAGAGCACAGCCCCTGATGCACAAGGTGAGGTTCAACTGACTACAGCGCTGAACGATTTTTTGCAGCATGGTCCGATTTATGGCTACGAATTTGAGGGTACTCGTTACGATGCAGGAGACAAGTTGGGGTTTTTAAAAGCCACTGTAGAGTATGCACTTAGAAGTGACAAGTTAGGGGATAGGTTCCGCTCGTATCTTAGTTCATTAGAGACCTAGTAGCTGTTCAAACAACCTGTATAGTTGAATCGCGTACTGTAGTTACGTAAAATAAAAAGTGTGTTCGAACTTTCCCTTATATTTGTTAAATGTAGTGCGGATGTTCGGTTGATTTTCTGAAGAAACTTGACCTATTGGTTTTACGGTTTTATATTTGAAGAAAGGACACTGTGGCCGAAAAACTCAGTGGGGTAAGTTATTTTAGATTGGAATTATTAACAACTGAGGCAGCTTAAAGCTGATTGACTATGATGGATGACCTTTTGGGCCCAGAAGATGAAGCGAACCTAATTTCTGAGCTTACAGACGACATTAAAATTCCTATGGAATTGCCCCTTCTGCCAGTACGCGACGTAGTTGTGTTCCCATTTATGATTCTTCCACTTTATGTGGGCAGAGCATCATCCATTAATGCAGTAAAAGCAGCTTTAGAAGGGAACAGAATGATTTTGCTTGCGGCTCAGAAGGATGCAAGCATGAATGATCCCACATCAAATGACATGTATAAAGTTGGCACAGTGGCCATGGTGATCCGAATGCTTAAACTGACTGATAACAGTGTGAAAATTCTGGTCCAAGGCATTGCCAAAGCCAGCCTAACCGACTTCACGCAAAAAGAACCATTTCACAAGGTCAAATTCAAGAGGATTGTTGAACCCACACCAAAAAAAGTCACGAAAGGGTCTTCGGCAGAACTAAAGTCCGAGGCCTTGATGCGCAATGTGCGGAAGCAACTGGAGATTGCTATTAGCATGGGTAAACGGATTTCGCCAGACATCCTAACTATAGCTGAAAACATTGATAACTCAGGCAAACTAGCCGAATTAGTAGCAGCAAACTTAGGCTTGAAAGTTGATGATGCACAGTTAGTGCTGGAAACGGATGATCCATTGTCCAGATTGATGAAAACATCCGAACTATTAAGCCGGGAGATAGAACTCCTAGACATGCAGCAAAAAATCCAAGAGTCTGCCCAAGAGGAAATGTCTAAATCACAACGTGAGTATTATCTTCGTGAACAATTGAAGGCTATTCAAAAAGAGCTGGGTGATATGGATGATCAGAGCAAGGAGATAAGCGAGTTTCGCGAAAAGATTGAAAAGATAGGGATGCCAGAAGAGGTGCAAGTGGAGGCAGAAAAGCAGTTAAATCGTCTCTCCAAAATGCATTCCGAATCGGCGGAGGCTACAACAGTCCGCACTTTTCTTGAATGGATGGTAGAGATTCCATGGTCAAAACTAACCGAAGACAAGTTAGACATTAAAGCAGCCAGCAAAATACTTGATGAAGATCATTATGGTTTGGAAAAAGTTAAAGAACGTATTCTTGAGTATTTGGCTGTGAGAAAGCTTAAGGCGAAAATGAAAGGCCCTATATTATGTTTCGCTGGTCCTCCTGGGGTTGGTAAAACATCACTTGGGCAGTCTATTGCTAGAGCTCTTGGTCGCAAGTTTATTCGTATATCTTTGGGTGGTGTGCGGGATGAGGCTGAAATCAGAGGACACCGCAGGACGTACATCGGTGCTTTGCCGGGGAGAATAATGCAAGGAATCAAACAGGCGGGATCATCTAATCCAGTGTTTATGATGGACGAGATTGATAAACTAGGTTCCGACTTTCGTGGTGATCCTAGCTCAGCTTTGCTGGAGGTTTTAGACCCTGCTCAAAACAACTCTTTTGTTGATCATTATCTTGGTGTTCCTTTTGACCTGACCAATGTAATGTTTATTACCACAGCAAATATTACAGAAGGGATACCAACGGCATTACTCGATAGAATGGAAGTTATTAACTTATCAGGTTATACCGAAGATGAAAAAGTTGAAATTGCAGTGAAGTACTTAGTGCCAAGGCAGTTGACGGAACATGGCCTGACTGCAAGACAATTCAAGATAACAAAAGATGCTTTACACCAAACAATACGAGAATATACCCGTGAGGCAGGACTTAGGAACCTTGAGCGAAAAATTGCTTCCCTATGTCGAAAGGTGGCTAAAGGAGTAGCTTTAGCCAGCAAAAAAAGCTACAGGCTTGGAACCAAGGATTTACGGAAGTATCTGGGTGTGCGGATTTTTGAACAAGAGATCGAGAATGAAAAACCAAAGATTGGAGTAGCCACAGGTGTAGCCTGGACTATGGCTGGTGGTGAAATAATGAACGTGGAAGCCACTACTACCAAGGGGAATGGAAGACTAACCTTAACAGGCAAACTGGGAGACGTGATGAAGGAATCAGCCCATGCGGCCTTATCTTTCATTCGCTCGCGAGCTGCGAGTTTTGGCATTGACGAAAACTTTATTAAAACAACAGATGTGCACGTTCATGTGCCTGCAGGTGCTATCCCCAAAGATGGGCCTTCAGCCGGGGTGACCATTGCTACTGCAATAGTTTCGGCACTCACCAATGTTCCAGTCCGCAACGATATAACAATGACAGGTGAGATCACACTTAGGGGTAGAGTGTTAGCTATCGGTGGTCTGAAAGAGAAATCATTGGCAGCTAAAAGAGCGGGGATACAAAACATCATTATCCCGGAACAAAATAAGAAAGACTTGCAAGAGATACCAAAAAACATTCGGAATACCATTAAGTTTCACATTGTCAAGACTGCCGATCAAGTTCTTAACTTTGCATTGACGATGAAGCTTGCAGAAATAAAAAAGTCTGCTAGTAAAAAAAATGGTGGTGTGAAAAAGAAATTTAAGAAGCCGATAGCAGGAAAGAGTAAAACGGTAAGCAAATTGGCTGCAAAACCAGCCAGGCTAAAGGCAGCCAAATGATAAGTAAGCAAGCAATGACTGGGTTGTTTTTATTGTGAGTTATCAAGCCGCTTTTTCTGTTTCTTTTGCTGGCTAGGGTTTTTTAGTTAGTATCTTTTTGGAACGGGCTTTACGCAACGTAGAGTCCCAACTTAGGATGATAGGACTTGCGACAAAAATCGAGGAATATGTGCCCACCAGCACCCCTATCAGCAATGCGAAAGAGAAATCATGTATTACCTCACCACCAAAAAAGAAGATACATAGAATCACTACCAATGTAGTTCCAGAAGTTAGGATGGTTCTGCTAAGGGTTTGGTTAATGGAAATATTAAAAACCTTCTCAATATCAATACCACGTTTGAGTCGTGTGTTTTCACGAATGCGATCAAAAACAACTATTGTATCGTTTAGAGAATAACCAATAACAGTAAGCAATGCTGCTATGACAGTTAGAGTGAACTCCTTGTCAAGTATCGAAAAAAACCCGACAGTCACCAGGGTGTCGTGGGCCAGTGAGATGATAGCAGCCAAACCAAAACGAAATTCAAATCTTATTGTTATATACGCAAGAATTCCAAGCAAAGCGTACACCATGGCCAGTACAGCCTTTTCACGAAGGTCGCGCCCAACTTTTGGTCCTACCATCTCGACTCGCTCAACAGAAAATGATTTACCATACTGTTCTCGTAATCGACTTTCTACCTGTTGTGTATATGTGTCTCCATCAATATTTTCCTCGGCTCGTTGTATCCGAATTAAAATCTCTTCTGGGGTACCAAACTCTTGAATTGAGAAGTTGCCTATATTAAGCGTATTAATGATTTTGCGTAATTCAGGTATAGGGGCAACATGATCAAACTTTAGTTGAATTATGGATCCACCTTTAAAGTCGATGCCATAATTGGGGCCACCATGTATTATTAGCGATCCCAGAGCTGCAAAAATCATAACAATAGATAAGCCGGCAGCATAATATCGCTTGCCGATAAAGTCGATGTTGGTTTCTGGCTTTACTATTCTCATATTTTAAGCTCTGTTATGCGGCGATTTCCAAGGAAATATTTAAAAGCGGTTTTTGACACAAAAATTGCGGTAAACATCGATGCAATTACTCCAATGCTTAGTGTGACAGCGAAGCCCTTTATAGGGCCAGTTCCGAACTGGAAAAGGACTAGAGCTGCAATCAATGTGGTTACGTTTGCGTCGATAATTGTTAGAAAGGCTTTAGAAAACCCGGAGTCCACTGCTACTCGAACGGTTTTACCATTTCTGATTTCTTCACGGATTCTTTCAAATACCAGTACATTCGCATCCACTGCCATTCCAATGGTAAGGATGATTCCAGCGATTCCAGGTAGGGTAAGCGTTGCTCCAAAATAAGCTAGTGCACCAGAGAGTATAACTATATTAAGACCTAAGGCAATATCTGCAATGATACCTCCTAAGCGATAATAAAAAATCATGAATAGAAACACAATAATACTGCCAATAACAATCGAGTTTATCCCTCTAGCAATAGAGTCACGGCCTAGAGAAGGCCCAACAGTGCGTTCTTCAAGCTTTATAAGGGGGGCAGGAAGTGAACCTGCGCGAAGAATAATAGCTAAATCATTGGCTTCTTCATAGCTGAAATTGCCTTCAATCATGGCCGAACCACCAGTAATAGCTTCACGGATAACCGGAGCAGAATACACACTGTCATCTAATACTATGGCCATCCGTCTGCCAACATTATCACTTGTTAGCTGAGCAAATATTTTTCCACCTTCATTGTTGAAGTCAATTGCTACGTAAGGCAAATTCATTTGAGAAAACCGAACTTCAGCGTTGGCAAGTTTATCACCAGTAAGTTCAACTTTCTTTTTTATTACATATGGTTTCCGCCCGATAATTTTCTTTGTGATCCTATCGAACTCCTTTTCGTAAAGTACGGCGGAATCTTTTGGAATTCCACGTTCAAAAGCTGAGGCCGGGTCAATGGCTTCGTTCAACATCCTAAACTCAAGTCTGGCGGTTTTGCCTATTAAATCAATAGCCCTCTGACGATCCTTTATGCCTGGGAGTTGTATGATAATACGGTTTTCACCCTCGCGCTGAATGGAGGGCTCAGATACTCCAAACTGATCTATTCGGTTACGTAAAGTCTCAAGTGCTTGACTAACGGAATTTTTGTAAACATATTCTTCGTGGTCTGAAGTTAATTTATATATCAGAACACCTCCATCTGCCACTTTGCGCGTCTTAGTTAAAATAGGGTAATCGGATGTTATTACTTCTTCGGCCTTGTTAATATCTGTGTCAGACCGCAGGCGAACAAGTAGTTTCCCCTTTTCTTTACCAATAGAGCGGATTTTTATATTGTGGGAGCCTAGAAACTTACTTAGATCATTAATTATGTTATCCAGCGTTGACTCTAACGCCTCTTTTACGTCGACTTCATATTTGAGGTGCATGCCGCCTTGAAGATCAAGACCAAGATGTATTTGCTTTTCAAGTGGCCATGCGAAGAACGTGGAGGCTAATATTACGCCTATAATAATTGCAAGTCGCCAAATGTTGCTCTTAGTCATCCAGTTTGTTCGTTTCAGCCTCTTTCAGTTTGTCACCTATGGCAGATTTTTGTACTTTTATCTTCACTCCATCAGCAACTTGAATAGTTATGATATCTTCTTTCAGTTTGTGCACAACGCCATATATTCCACCTGTAGTTACAACTGTATCGCCCTTTTTAAGGCTCTCTTGCATATTTTGCACTTCTCTGTTCTTTTTAGTTTGTGGCCTAATAAGCAGGAAATAGAAAACTGCAAAAAGGGCCGCATAAAACAGGATAAGCACAATTGTGTGTCCTTCTGAATTTGGGGCCCCCTCTGGCGCTGGAGCAAAAGACACATAATACCTATTAATCAGTTCGTTAAGCATAATATTCCAATATGAGAAAATGGTAATGTTAATTTAATCAATGGTAGTTTGCAAGTGAAAGTAAACCACTTTTTGCCTAGTAAATAAAAAGCCCTAATATCCTATTTGCAGACTGTGATAATGGTAATCTACTGAAATATATCTTTTATATCAGCTTGGTGTAGAAGGCACTGTAAAATGAGAGTGGAAAGGTATGGGAAAGTGTTATCTTCTAGGCTATAAAATAAGACAAAGTTATAAAAGTAATATACAGGTGAGTATGGTGCCGAATGTTAATGGGTTTTATTTTGGATGTGTTAACGTTTATTACGTGTAAAAGCATGATGGAGGACAGATTGGAACGGGAAGAAATTAGAGAGAAAGTTTTTTCTTATCTTTCCAATAACTTTTTTATAGATTTTACTGATGATATTACACCCCATACGAATTTGTTTACCTCTGGCATTATCGATTCGTTTGGTTTTATAGCGCTTATTACTTTTTTGGAAAGCGAGTTTGTAGTGCGTATTGGAGACGAATGTCTCCTGAATGGGGGGTTATCCTCCCTTGAATCTATTATTACTGTTGTTGAGGAATTAACTAGAGCGAGTGATTAACTCTAGGGAAAGATATTGACCAATGATCTTTATTTCTATCCCAATAAAAGGTAGATTTTAGAGATAACATTCGATACAAACACGCCTATGATTCTAGATAAAATAGCCTATCTTTTTCCAGGGCAAGGGTCACAAAATATTGAAATGTTTGCAGGAAAACTAGATTACCCCGCAAAACAATTACACGACATTGTACGCAAAATCACTGGAGAAGACTTGCGAACAGGGATTCGAACCAGTGGAAAAGAGTATTTGCAAAATAATCTTATTAGTTCATTGGCCATAGTCACTGCAAGTGCCATAGCCCTAGAGCAGTGCACTAAAAAAGGATATGGAAAACCGTCGTTTTATGCTGGGTATAGTGTAGGGCAATGGACAGCCCTCTACGCAGCAGGGGCGTTGCCGTTCGATCAGCTAGTATCGGTCATTGCTCATCGAGCGGAGTTGATGAACTCTTCAGCAAATGGCAGGATGATTTCATGCCTAGGACTTTCTAATTCAGCAATTGAGGAGTTTTGCGTATTACTGGAAACAGAGAACAAATATTGTCGTATAGCCAACTTTAACTGTTTTGGAAACATTACACTGTCGGTGGCTGGTGAGTTTAAGGCAGAGATCTTAGCTCGTTTAGCTGCTCTCGGTCCAAAACAATTATCTCCACTTGAGGTTGAGGGGGCATGGCATTGCTCGCTCTTGACAAACGCAAGGAATAGTTTTAGAAAATATTTAAACAACATTTCTTTTCAACCAGTTTCTATCCCTGTAATAGACAATTGCACAGGTGAATTGTTACCGGATGACCCGGTTAGATTACGCGACCAGTTAGCGGATCATCTGATTTTGCCAGTACGCTGGGAAGATGGAATTAATACTTTAATAGCGAATGGGATCAATACGTTTTTGGAAGTAGGGCACGGAAGCATGTTGAGTAATTTCGGTTTTTTTATAGATCGAAACAGTAAATTTATTTCTTTCAACTCTTGAGGGTTTGTTTACAGCATCATGTGTGGAATAGTGGGATTTTTTAACAACTCATCGCCTCCAGATGATCAAGTTGCGCTAATAAATGCAATGCTTGCCAAAATTTCACACAGAGGGCCAGATGAACTTGGAATTTATTTTGACAATAAAATTGGTATTGGGTCAACTCGCCTGTCCATCATTGATCCAGTCAATGGGAAGCAACCATTTCACGACAAATCGGGACGTTACTGGCTGTGTTTTAATGGTTTGATTTATAATTATATTGAGTTGAGGCAGGAACTAACCGCCAAAGGTTATCAATTTGAAACCAAATCTGATACCGAGGTTCTTTTAGCAAGTTGGATAACTTGGGGAGCTGCGGTGCTAGAAAAACTGAACGGTGGGTTTGCTTTTGCCATCTACGACAGAGTTGAAGGTAGCTTGACTCTCGTTCGTGATCGATTTGGTAAACGGCCACTCTATTATACTAACGCAGAAGATGGAACATTTATTTTTGGATCAGAGATAAAATCTTTTTTGCCTTATAAATATTTTTCCCCAGCTCTAGATTTAGAGATGCTAACAGAAATTTTTACTTTTTGGACACCGACTCCAGATGGTTCTGCCTTTAAAGGGGTTAAGCAGGTGCCCCCCGGTTCTATGGTTAGCATAGGGCCTGAAATGGAACTGAAGTTAAAATGTCTAATACGAGCAGAACTGGAAGAAATGCCATATGAAGGATCGTTAGAGGAAGCACTTTTCGCAACCAGAAATTCTATAACTGAAAGTGTAAGAATCAGGCTTAGGGGCGATGTCCCTGTTGGTGTCTATTTAAGCGGAGGGATGGACTCGACTTTAATGACTAAGGTAGTGCAGGAACTTTCTGGAAATCAGGTCCATACTTTTTCTGTTGAATTTGATGATCCCACCTTTGATGAATCTGATATGCAGCAAGTAGTTTCTTCTAGAATTGGAACAGACCACACTGCAATCAGGATAAATGATACAGATATCACTGCTAACTTCCAGTCGGCTTTGTGGCATGCGGAGGTCCCAATGTTTAGTACTGCTATTGTCCCAATGTGGCTAATGTCAAAGCAGGTGCAAGAGAAAGGGTTCAAAGCTGTAATTACCGGAGAAGGGGCAGATGAGGTGTTTGTAGGGTATGATATTTTCAAGGAGACTCTGATACGTTCTTTGTGGGAAAAAGATCTAGGCGAAAACCGTAAGCATGAGCTGCTCCAGTCTATATACCAATACCTAAACCACTTTACCAATAACAACATTAGAGCCTTAACCGCTTTTTTTGACCGTTTCTCCAGTAAAACCAAAGATGTATTATTCAGCCACCAGATACGATTTCACAATTCAACTCTTTCAAGAAGGCTTCTTAATAGTGACTACAATGCTGAACAGCGTCTTCGTGCAATAGCAGAAGCCGATCCTGCATTTACTAACTTAGACACTGTGAAAAAGGCACAGTGTCTTGAAATATTAACACTTCTTAGTGGATATTTGTTGTCAAGTCAAGGGGATAGAATGGCATTTTCACACGGAGTAGAAAACCGTTGTCCATTTCTTGATCCATCACTCTTTTCTTTGGCTGCAAAGTTTCCGCTTGAGTTCAAACTGAAAAATTATGTCAGCGGGAAATATGTAGTCCGTGAAGCATTCAAAGACTTCTTACCAGCTCGAGTTGAAAGCATTCCAAAAAAACCATATCGTTCACCAGGTGCTGCTGCCTTCTTTGGTAAGGGATGCCCGGAGTATTTAAACGATGCCATTTCTCTCAGTGAGTTGAAAAAAATTGACTTCCTCAATCATGAGCTTGCAAGTAGGTTAGTTGCAAAGGTCAGCAGAGTAGGCCGGGGTGAAATTAGCTACGCAGAAAATCAAGCGTTTCTGTTGTTGCTTTCAACAAAACTGTTGCATCTCATGTTTGTTGAGCGTAAGGATGTGCCTGCCACTCGTTATTTCCCCAAAGTAGTCAAGATGTTTGATGGACGTGGGAAAGCTGTTCTGGATTTGATCAAGTAAAAAGCTATAATACTAAGCGCCGGCATCATATGATTCATGATACTAATAAATACAGCTTAGTGAAAGGAACGGAAGTGAAAATAAGCATTAAATACTGTAAAGTTTGAAACTACTTACCTAGAGCCGCCAGTCTGGCGGATAAGATAAAAAAAGAGTTTGGCTTGGAAGTCGAGTTACTGCCTGGATCCGAGGGTATTTTTGATGTAGAGCTTGACGGAGAGCTTATATTTAGCAAGCATCAGGCAGGAGAGAGATTTCCCGAAAGGGACGAGGTCGAAGGTTTTATTAGATCAAAAATTTCGTAAATTTATCAGCAAGTGGAAATGAATTCCCAAAGTTTATTAGGGCTGTTTGCTTTCCCTCTCTTTGCATGGTTAATAAGCGAAAACCGTAGGGATGTGCGGCTTAAAACAGTTTTTGTTGGCATTGCAGCACAACTTGTACTCGGAGCACTACTGTTAAAAATATCAATATTTCGAGATTTATTTTTATGGTTAAATAAAGCTGTTATTACTTTAGAGACCTCGACAAGGGCAGGGACAAGCTTTGTGTTTGGATATCTTGGTGGTGGAGCCCTACCGTTTGATGAGAAGTTTCCTGGTGCTAGCTTTGTACTAGCCTTACAGGGTTTACCACTGATTTTGGTGGTGAGTGCACTATCAGCAGTGCTTTTTTACTGGGGAGTTTTACCGCTAATTGTACGCGGTTTTGCTTTTGTCCTTGGAAAATTAATGGACATTGGTGGCGCTGCCGGTCTCGGAGCTGCAGCCAACATTTTTGTTGGCATGATTGAATCGCCATTACTAGTTAAACCATATTTAAGGAAAATGACTAGGAGCGAACTGTTTTTGGTAATGACTTGTGGCATGGCAACAATCGCCGGAAATATGATGGTGTTATACGCTAGCATTCTTACTCCAATAATTCCCGCTTCTATGGGCCATATACTGACCGCTTCTTTGATAAGTGCTCCAGCCGCAATAATGATTGCCAAACTGATAGTTCCGGAAACGATGGGAAGTACATCTGCTAGTTTAGCTTCTACACAAACCTATGGCAGTACAATGGACGCTATCACCAAAGGGACAACAGATGGAATTGCTTTGTTAATAAATATAATTGCCATGCTCATTGTGTTAGTAGCTTTAGTAAGCCTTGTAAATTCCATTTTTGGTCTCCTCCCGTATGTGGCTGGCGAAGTGCTTACATTACAGCGAGTCCTAGGATGGATTATGGCTCCTCTGGTATGGTTTATGGGTGTTCCCTGGAGTGAGGCTGTCACGGCAGGGTCTATGATGGGAGTAAAAACCGTATTAAACGAATTTCTGGCATATCTTCAAATGGCACAATTACCTAAAGGTACTTTGAGCTATCGAACTGAACTGATTATGACTTATGCCATGTGTGGTTTTGCGAACTTTGGCAGTTTGGGGATTATGATAGGTGGTATAGGATCGATGGTTCCCGAACGACGAGACGAGATTATAAATTTGGGCCTTAAATCAATTGTAGCAGGAACATTGGCGACAATGATGACCGGCTGTATTGCCGGTTTGTTCGGATAAACTCAATATTAAGGACACTTTTTTATCAAAATATTACCTATTGGAATATACACAATCAAAATAAGCGAAACCGTAGGGTTAGTCTCCTCCCCATCGACGGAAAAGACTGTGCTCAATGCCGAACTGATCAAAAATTTTCCCAACAATGTGATCAATGATATCGTTTACCGTTTCTGGTTTGTGATAAAAAGCTGGCATGGGTGGAAGTATTATTGCGCCCATTTCAACAGCAAGTCCCATCAGCCTTATGTGTCCTTTATTCAAAGGGGTTTCCCTCGGCACGAGCACAAGCTTTCTTCCCTCCTTTAAGGTTACATCTGCAGCTCGTACCAATAAGTTTTCGCAATTGGAATTGGCAATGTTTGATAGTGTTCGGATGGAACATGGTGCCACAACCATTCCTTTAGTCATATAAGAGCCGCTTGAAGGGCCTGCGGCCATATTTGCGTGTTCATATACCACGTCAGCTAGTGATTTTACTGAATCTACAGTGTGGTCCGTTTCAAAACCAATGTTTTGTTCCGCAGAGGGGGAGAGAATTAACTCGGTACTTACTTTTGTAACAGTTGAAATTGCCTCGAGCAGTCGTATCCCGTAGATGACACCAGAAGCACCGGTAATGCCAACGATAAGTTTGCCTGCTGACATAAAAACACCTCTCTAAAGTCAACTGTATCAGCAATGTTATTGCAGCTAGTTAATAATGTGGGATACTATCAGGTAGCAGAGATGTTGTAAAAAGATATCATGAGTAAAATAAGAATATACAAGGCGGCAGAAAAGCTAAACGTTGATACAAAGGAACTTATGGCCATACTCAACAACATGGGTATAACGGTCAAAAGTCCCATATCATTTATAACGCAGTCCAACTATGATTCTGTTCTAGATTCAATATCATCCAGCAAAGGGGACGGTCAGGGCTTGGAGGAAAGTAAAGTGCTCCCACTTAGTCCAGTTGCTGCTGTTGATGACAATGGCAAGCAAATGGAAGAGGAAGCCACCAATTTAGCCATTGTGTCACAACAAGAGCAAGAGAAAGCTATTGATCAAAAAGGAGATATAAGTGAAGTTTCAGAAAAAGTAGGCGAAACCAATGATAAGAATAAGCCAGAACAAATACGTGCAAAGACTGAAATACCACGACTAGATACCCCAAAAGAGAAACCTGTAGCTTCTAAACAGGAGACAGGTCGTAAAACAAAAGACACAGTACTGTCTCTCTTAACAATGTTAAAAGAGAGACTTGGAAGTTTGCCTGCTCAATCCTTGCTTTCTCTCGTAGCCATAGGTTTAGCCACTGCAGCCTTGCTAGTGGCTTTCTTGTTCCAAAGTAGCATAGCTGATAACACTAACGCGCTGACTGACACAAAGCAGTCAGTTACTGCAATGACAAGCAAGTTAACTGCAGCAAACTCTGGCATAATTAATAACCAAAACCAGATTAATTCAAACCAGGAAGCCATAGAAGTTCTTGGCAGTAGGCTGGTGAAAATTAATAAGACTAGAATAAAATCAGATCTTGGACGTCAGGCAATAGCTTTGGAAGAACTATCCGTCTCTTTACCCAGAGTTGCTGCCGATAAGGTCAAGAGCATTTCAGAAGGCTTGAGGTCACTCTCGTCCTCGATGTAATCGTTAATGGTTACTAGGTTCAGTCGTTTTCAGAGCCGGAAATGTGAGCGCCATGGATTTTTCTGCGCAACTCAGTGCATTTTTCCATAGAGTCGATAAAAGCCATGAAATCTTCCGTACACAAGCTTTCCAAAACCTTGCTAAACTCTGTTTCTCCAGTGCCGTTCCAAATATCCCACGCTACCCTTAGAAGTGTTTCGAATGGCTCGTCTAGGTCCATAGCATCAACAGTCGCATTTTTATTCATGCCATCGCCACTTGCGTCTAGCACATCTGACAATAATGGAGAATGGTTACGTAGCAGGGTTTTTATTGCTTCAGTTCTGTATTTGGTATTTATTATATCAAGTTCACTCATAACCTACACCAGGCCGCAAGTTCCATTTTTGCACCCAGGTCGATTAGGGGTCTGACAGCCAGCAGTTGTCTCGCACATCGGCAGGACGCCAGCCGGGGCCTGGGTTGTTACTGCAAAAGTAGAAAACTTTTTGCTCACGTTTAATCCGTTGCATGATGGACAAACTATGTTGTTGTAAGATTCTAGGGTTCTGTGCATTACTTCAAACCCAAGGTCACAGTCGGAACAGCTATATTCAAAGATTGGCATTTAACTAACTCACCGTTTGATTAACACAAATGTTCTCCCTTTATTATATTCAAATTATTTTGCATTTTCAAACTGTGGTGGTATTATCCTCATTCTACGTTTAAAGAACTTGACCTTATTTTAATGCAAGGATACTAATATGGTGGTGACAGTCGAGCAGAAGATAGATAAATCGAAAGCTAAGCTCGAGAAGATGAAGTCTGAAGTTGGTGATAACACGACAGATAAAACTGGCAATAAAAGGCTTCGTTTAGCAAGGAAGGCAGTTAAAAGAGCACAAAGAGCTGGTAAAGTTTCATCTACCAAGCAAGCAAAACGCGACAAACAAGAAGAAAATCGGCTGAAAAACATTCAGGAGATAGAAGAAAAGTCAGCAAAGAAAAAGGTTGCTGCCAAAGAGCCAGCTGCCAAGTAGGTGGACGAAATCGACAAATAACGAATGATTTAAACTTTGGACTTCCTATTTTGTAGTGGTGATTAATAGGTCCAGCGGAAAGATAAAACCTACTTCTAGCTGTACAGGGGTTGGCGATGGCAGTTATCCTTCGGTGAGTGTCCTAACTCCTCACCTCGACCGATTATTTGCTAAATTTGATCCTTCTTTCCTTGAGCCCGACCCCCTAGCTGCTGTAAATCACTTTAAAGATCCTCTTGATCTAGAGGTTGCTTGCCTTATTGCAGCTTTGTTTGCGTATGGTCGTGCTAACCAAATTCAGAAAAATGTAAAACGCATCGTTGAGTCGATGGAACAATCCCCAGCAAGCTTTTGCACAGAATTTATACCTGCAAAACAAAAAAGCTGGAATCGAGGGTTTGTTTATAGATTTAACCGTAGAGATGACCTAGTTTCTCTTGTGCGTGGTATTGGCAGGGCGCGGAACAAATATGGGTCCTTAAAGAAAATGTTCATTTCACACGATAACTTAAATGACGATACAATTTTCACAGCTCTATGTGGCTTCGTCCATGAGTTACGGATCCTCTCTGGGAGATCAACTAAAACTTTTAAAACATTACTAGCCGACCCGAAAGCCGGCGGGGCATCAAAAAGATGGAATTTGTATTTGCGCTGGATGGTTAGAAAGGATGGGGTCGATCCGGGGCCTTGGAGTAAATCAGTCTCTGCAGCAAGGCTGGTTATTCCCCTAGATGTTCATGTCTGTAGAATTGCTAGACGCATTGGAATATTAAAACGCAAAAGCCCAGACTGGAAAGCGGCCATGGAAATTACTCGGTTTCTGAGAAAATTAGACGCAGATGACCCAATAAAATACGATTTTGCACTTTGCAGCTATGGAAAACTCGGGTACTGTGTAAAAGAAGTCGACAAAAGTCGGTGTGGGTCTTGTGAGTTAAGCGGGGTTTGTGACCAATTGTGAATGTAGGCATATTCGGAAGCAAAAAGCGTTATTTCCTTGGATATTTAATCAAGCTTGATTTATAATGATTCCATATTTTAGAGTAATTTTAAATCAGGTCAGAACAAATTTTTCGTAGGAGAGAGACTACTATGCCAGCTCAAGTGCAAACAGCTGCTCCGAAATTTAAGGCAGCGGCGGTAATTGATAAAAAATTTAAAGAAATTAGCCTAGAGGACTACAAAGGTAAATGGGTTGTGCTTTTTTTCTACCCACTTGACTTTACATTTGTTTGTCCAACTGAAATTACTGCTTTTTCAGATAGGGTGAACGATTTTAAAAAACTTGATGCAGAGGTTATTGGCTGCTCTGTTGATAGTAAGTTCTCCCATTTAGCTTGGGTTGAAACACCTAGGAACAAAGGTGGTTTGGGTGACATTGATTATCCACTACTTGCCGATATCACCAAGAAAATTGGCGAGGATTACGATGTTCTCTTACCTGGCGGGATTACGCTGCGAGGACTTTACATAATTGGGCCTGATGGTAATATAAAATACAAACTCATACACGATCTTGGTGTAGGAAGAAGCGTTGATGAGGTTCTCAGGGTGCTAGAGGCAATACAGACCACTGAGAAAACAGGTGAGGTTTGCCCAGCTGGCTGGGTTTCCGGTTCTGACACAATGAAGCCAGACCCAAAAGGATCTCAGGAATATTTCGGCAAACACGGTTAATTATCGGTGTGTGCCGTTTTTTATAGAAGGCGATTCGACCGAATGGTCGGATCGCCTTTTCATTTGTGAAAAGCAATTAGAGAAATGGAAAAGTCAAATTCCAAAGTTAATAATCAGACGCTAAGGCCTTGGGGTGCGCATATTTCTATTGCAGGAGGAGTGGAAAATGCGCCAAGTAGGGCAGGAAAAGTAGGTGCCCATTCTATTCAGATATTTACAAAAAATAATAACAGGTGGGAAGGAAAACCAATATCGGAAAAACAGAGGCAACGGTTTGTTGATGAATGCGAAAAGCATGATATTTGGGCATTCGCTTCACATGACTGCTATCTGATAAATCTTGCCGCCACAGACAAAGAGATAATAAAAAAATCGCGAGCAGCTTTTCTGGACGAAATTGACAGAGCAGACTTGCTCGATATTCCGTGTCTGGTTTTTCACCCTGGGTCCCATGTGGGTGCAGGGGTAGAAAAAGGAATAAAAAGTATAGCCGATAACCTAAACTGGGCGCTATCAAAACGACAAGATTTAAAAACTACTCTTACATTGGAGACAACTGCTGGTCAGGGAACCTCAATAGGGTATCGTTTTGAGGAGATTGCAAGCGTTCTGGAACTAGTTGACGACCCTACAAGGTTTGGGGTGTGTGTTGATACTTGCCATATATTCGCCGCTGGGTATGGAATAAATACTAGAAATGGATATCAAGAAACATTTCGTGAATTTGATAGTCTCCTCGGAATTGATAAAATAAAAATGTTTCATATCAACGACTCTAAGAAGGAACTTGGATCAAGAGTAGACCGACACGAACATATAGGTAAAGGGCATTTAGGAGTTGAGGCTTTTAGAATGTTAGTGAATGACAAAAGATTCAAGGAAACACCAATGATCTTAGAGACGCCAAAAGGCCCTGATGGGCTGGAAGATATTGACAACCTAGCTGTTCTGCAGGGTCTTGTGGAGGTTTAGATTCAGCACCAGCGGTGAACCACAATTAATTTCAGGGAATGCTAGTTTTTGCTGGTAACCATATGATACAATCAGCTTAACAAAAGCGCTTTAGGGGCCTTATAGTATGTCAGGAAAAGACGACCATAATGAAGACGACATGGAATTTCTGTCTAGAGTAATAGTAAATGCCATTATGCAGTCAGAGGAAGTGCGAAAGGCAATTAAAATGCTGACAGAATCCGATAAAACCAACCAAAAGTCGTTCATGGTCTTAATGCTTAAAGTGCAACATCTCCTTGATTCAATCGACCCTGATGATAAGAGAATCACCAGAGAGATCAAACTAGATCTAGATGAGGTTGAGGAGCAGTCCGAAATTAGCAAATCATCCGATAACTGGAAAAGAAAATCACGGTTTATTGTGGACGGTAAGATGGAAACTCCACAGGAACTTGCATTCCGCAAATTCCTTTCAGAAAAATTTAATCAGCGTGAGTGGCTTCGTAGTAATGGGCTAAATCTAGATTGATCCATACCTCTGCATTTTAAAAACCCACTGAATAGTACTTGGTTTAGGATGGCAAAATCCAATGATTTGATTCGCCGAAAGCGTATTATGATGGAAAGGCATTTAATAGGCCGTGGCATAAGGGATGAGGCTGTCTTGAGTGCTATAGAAACCACTCCCCGCGAGATGTTTGTTTCGCAAGAACAACGTGGATGTGCCTACGATGATAATCCGCTACCAATTGGTTTAGGGCAAACCATCAGCCAGCCGTACATTGTTGCTCTAATGTTGGAGAAACTGCGACTTACAAAAGGTGACACGGTTCTTGAGGTAGGCTGTGGTTCGGGATATCAAGCCGCGGTAATGGCCAGGTTAGCAAGCGATGTTTACACTATAGAAATCATAGACTCTATCGCAGCAATAGCAATAGAGAGATTTAGATCGCTGGGATCGAACAACATTCACCTAAAAGTTGGTGATGGAAATTTTGGTTGGAGTGAAAATGGACCTTACAACAAAATAATTATTGCTGCCGCCGCATCAAGTGTTCCAAGTGCTCTGGAAGAACAGATTGCTGAAGGCGGGAAGATAATTATGCCCGTTGGGGATACAACCTATCAAGAATTGGTGTTAGGTAGAAAGCTAAACAATAAAACCACCTATGTTCATTTAAATGCAGTGCGGTTTGTTCCCTTGCTGGGAGACGTGGATAAGATTTAGCTATTTGGGATGCTAGGTTATCCAGCGTGCTACCTACCTCAATCCCAAGACATCTTGCATATCATAAATTCCGTTCTGCTGTTTAACTATCCATTTTGAGGCTAAAACTGCCCCAGTTGCAAAATTATCGCGAGAACCTGCCCTATGAGTTAATTCTACCCTTTCACCAAGCCCGGCAAATATTACGGTATGTTCTCCAACTACGTCACCGCCACGCAAAGTCATTATTCCAATCTCATTTTTTGGTCTTACACCTTCTTTGCCATTACGCCCGTACTTAGCAACCTTGTCCAAGTCACGATTCATCTCATGCGCCACGATACTAGCCAAACGGACTCCTGTCCCAGAAGGTGCATCTACCTTCTGGTTATGGTGCATCTCCACAATCTCAACGTCGTAATCTCCTAATATTTTTGATGCTTCGCTTACCAGTTTGAATAGAGCGTTGACGCCAACGCTCATATTAGGTGCTATTACGGCTCGGGACGTTTTTGCCATAGCATCAAAAGTCTTGTAGTGTTCCTCGCTCATTCCTGTTGTTCCAATGATAATCGCCTTACCTTTTTCATGTGCGGTTAAAAAGTTTTCCAGTGAAACGGACGGAACTGAAAAATCGATAATCACATCACAGTCATCTACAACTTGGGAAATATTACTGGATATAGGTATATTTTTTTTCCCTACCCCGGCCACTTCTCCGGCATCCAAGCCAATATATGGTCCTCCTGGCATGTCCAAACCTGCCCCAAGCTCTACCCCGTCAGAGTTTTCTATAACGGAAATTATTCTTCTTCCCATTCGCCCGGCGCATCCAACTACTAATATTTTAATGGACACCTCTAATATCCCCTGCTTCGAAAGTCTTTTTATTGTTGTAGAGATAGTTATATCATAAGACAAGCTTAGCGGTATAAATAGCCTTTAAATTTCCTTATGTACAAACAAATCGCTGTTTGGCTATCAGAAAAATAGTGTAACGACGTAAAAACCTAACGGACATAAATTTGACTAATCAGCAAGTGGGGCAATTAAGTTGTTGGTGTGAAGGCTACTCGAAAATTACAGTATCCTCTCCTATTAGACTTTCTATTTTTTTAACTAGCTCTTCGCTAGCCGAAACTTTTGTAGAGGTGGCTTTTATGTCGAGCAAGGCAAGACCGGGAACTCTAATTTCCAAAATTACAGTTGAAGGCCCAGAAGATTTAACAAATATTTGGTTAAGTTCTTCTAAGGTTTCTTTTTCTAATCCGGTTGTGGAAAATTTTACTCTAACCATATTTGTAAACTTAGTTCTAGCTGTTGGTATGCTGTAAATCTCTTGGGCAATTATTTTTGTTCCTTTCTCATCATCAACATCTGCTTGCCCATTTACGAAGATGGGTTCTTCGCTATCAATTTCATCAGCAAACTTAGTAAACACATCTGGCCAAACTATGACCTCCACAGTGCCCTTGAGATCTTCTAATATTAGATTTGCCATTCTCTCACCATTTCTAATCAACCTAACCCTTTTGCCAATGATAATTCCCCCAATGTGGACTTTAGCTTTGTGGTTTGCCCCTTCTAGACTAGAGGTATCGTAAGTGGCGAGACGTTTTAATTCTCGGCTGAACTCGTTCAATGGATGACCGGATATAAAAAAACCAAGTGAGGATTTTTCGTGAGCGAGTCGCTCCCGTTCGTTCCATTCGTCAAATCTAGTAATCTTAATTGTTCCTGGCTCTGATGATTCAGCGCCCATAGCACTAAAAATATCCGTCTGCCCAATTTCTCTATCATGTTGGGCCTTTTGAGATGCAGAAACTATTGCCCCCAAGTTTTCAAATAAGCTCCTTCTCGAGTACCCTGTATAGTCAAATGCACCGCATTTTATAAGGGCTTCCATCGTTCTCTTGTTGAGGACTGAAGAGTCTACTCGTTCTGCAAAGTCTACAAGGGATTGGAACTCCCCACCTTGCTCCCTCGCAAGCACAATTGAATTGGCTGCTGTGGAACCTATCCCTTTAACAGCGGCAATACCAAACCTTATGGTCCCATCGATTACGGCAAAATCAGACTTTGATTGATTTATATCTGGAGGTGTTACCAAAATATTGGAGTCACGACATTCCTGAATATACCGTAAGACCTTATCAGAGTTATCCATTTCCGATGATATCAGAGCAGCCATGAATTCGGCTGCGAAATGCGATTTTAGATAAGCAGTTTGGTAAGCCAGCAGAGCGTAGCAGGCAGAATGTGATTTGTTAAATCCATATTCACCAAATTTTTCCATTTGGCTCCAAAGGGTTTCTACTTTGGTCTTGTTATGGCCTCTGTTGGTGGCGCCATCTACAAACTGTGTCTTGACCTCCGCCATTATATCCATATTCTTTTTGCCCATAGCTTTCCGCAGTTCATCGGCTTCTCCTAATGAGAAGCCCGAGAGAACATTGGCGATTTTCATCACTTGTTCTTGGTAGACCATAACACCAAATGTTTCTCCTAAAATGGGCTCTAGCTCCTCGAACTCAAATTCCACATTCTCATGTCCATGTTTTCTCTTTACATATTGATCTGCCATTCCGGATTGTATGGGGCCTGGTCGAAATAAAGCCACGAGAGCAATTATGTCCTGAAATGTTGTAGGCTTCATTTTTCTAATAAGGTCACGCATGCCAGATGACTCAAGCTGAAATACTCCAAGAGTTTTAGCTGAGCACAACAGCTCAAAACTCTTCGCATCATCTAGATCTATTTTGGCTATGGAAAAACCTGGTTGGTGATTCCTTCTGATCATTTCTTGACAATTGCTTATAACTGTAAGTGTTCGAAGCCCAAGGAAGTCCATTTTGAGCAACCCGAGCTTTTCCACATCCTTCATTTGGAACTGAGTTGTTATTTCCCCTCCAGAATGCTTGTAGATTGGCATAAAGTTTATTAATGGTTCTGGGCTTACAACAACCCCCGCTGCATGAGTGGATGCATGACGAACTGTTCCTTCTAACGACTTTGATATTCGAAGAAGCTTTTCGACTTTTTGATCTTCGCTTTGCATCACCCGTAGTCTTGGCTCCTCTTCCAAAGCCTTATCAACAGTCATTTTATTCTCGTTGGGAATAAGCTTGGCAATTTTATCAGCATGTGCATATGGGATCTCCATGACCCTAGCGACGTCACGCACCACTGCTTTGGCCTTCATTGTTCCAAAAGTGATTATCTGCGCTACATGTGACGCACCACCGTATTTCTCGCGCACATAGTCAATTACCTCACCACGCCTTTCCATACAAAAATCGATATCGATATCAGGCAAGGATATTCGCTCTGGATTTAAAAATCGTTCAAATATTAGACCATACTTAATTGGATCGAGATCAGTAATGCGAAGGGCATATGCCACCATAGATCCTGCAGCCGAACCTCTCCCTGGCCCAACTGGTATTTTGCTGTTTCTAGCATAATTGATAAAGTCAGCAGTAATCAGGAAATAGCCTGCAAACCCCATTTTTATAATTATTGCCAGTTCTTCTTTAAGCCTAGCCATATAGTCTTTTTTATTAGCCACAGAATCGAAATTACTGTTTCCTTTGGATTCGAAAATTCTCTTTTCAAGACCATTTATTGCGAGGGATTCCAAGTGGTTGGCAATGTTGGTGTCTGAAGGAACCTTGAATTTAGGTAAATGGTACTTTCCTTCATTGAATTTAAAATTTAACTCCTCAGCTATACGAATGGTATTTTTCAATGCATCGGGCACATCACCAAAAAGTGCCTCCATTTCTTCGGCTGATTTTACATATAACTGATCCCCCTCATATCTCATCCTGTTTTCATCGTTGATAAACTTACCAGTACCTATACAGAGTAGGGCATCGTGAGCTTCAGCATCCTCACGTCTCAAATAGTGAGCATCGTTAGTTGCAACGAGTGGAAGTTCCATTTTTTTGGAAAAAGGGATCATTTTTTTATTTACTTCTTGCTGCTTATGTATGCCATGATCTTGCATCTCAAGATAGAATCGATCTTTGAACACCTCTTTATAAAAGCCAGCAGCTTCACGAGCTTTGTCCATTCTATCCAAAGCCAGCATTTTTGGAACTTCACCTCCCAAACATGCAGAAAGAGCTATTAACCCTTCGTTATGCTTCTCTAGTAGTTCTTTGTCCAACCTAGGCTTGTAGTAGAAGCCCTCTGTGTAGCCAGCTGATACTAGGGTAGAAAGGTTCTTGTATCCGGTCGAATCCATAACAAGAAGTACCAGGTGAAATGATTTGTCGTAGCCACTTTCAGAAGATATTGGGGTTTTTTCAAACCGTGAGCTTGGTGCCACATAAACCTCACAACCAATTATGGGCTTAACAGGGGATTTCATTGCCGCACTAAAAAATTCTAACGCCCCAAACATGGAACCATGATCAGTTACGGCAATGGCTGGCATTTTAAGCTCTTCAGCCCTTTGAAGTAATGGTTTAAAATGGATGGCCCCGTCTAGCAAGCTGTACTGGCTATGCAAATGTAGATGTACAAACTCACTATGTTTCAAGCTTGGTAACTCCGTTGAATTATAACCTAGGATACACCCATACAGCTTTCAAGTGAAGGATGGCAATCCAGAAATTTTAGACTTGTTTAGCAGTATTGTGGTTTTGTCTGCTTAATGGGCGGTTTCCACACTAATATTCATCGCTAGAAACATCATTAATTCGGATCTGGTCATCCTCAGCTTCAAATGTCTCATCTTCTCCCTCCTTGATAGGGAATTCGTCTAGTCCTCTTTCAGTTGGCACCTCTGGTACATCGCCAGGTTCAAAGTCTTCTTCTAAATTATCAGCTGGCAAATCGGCAAACACTGACTTGCTTGATCTACTTAGAGTATTTTTGGGAGCTTTTTTCTGGTTTGCACCACATTTCGGACACATAGGTTTGGCAGCCTTCATATCATAAAATCTTGCGCCGCACTCGTAGCAAGTAAACTTATTTCCGTATTTTGGATGACCCATTTTCTCACCGTGTAATTAGTGTGAACGTTAAAATGAAAACAGTGATACCCAAACCAACAAAAAAAGGCAATAAGTTTTTTTATTTTGATGAAAAAAAACTGATGGGGGGGGTATCCACAGGGTCTAAAAAAACTTTAAATCAACACGCTTAAACTTGCCATGTCTGCGGTTTATTTTGTTACAAAGCCAGGCCAAGTGCTCATAAAATCAATAAAATTATCGCTAAGTCCTTCACTTATAAGGTGTTCAATGGTTACTGGTAGGTTGATTGGTTCGAAATTTGGATTGTTGATAACCTGTTTGGGGAAGTCGTGATGCAAAATGGCAGATCGCCCTATCGCTACAAAGTCAACTCCTGAAGCAAGAACCTCCATAACATTCTTTCCAGTTCTAATGTTGCCAGCCACAGTAAGCAATACATTCTTAAAGTCTAACGAAGTGAAATGTTCTAATAGCTTTTTATCCTGGTGCTCGGCTTCTTCAGGATACTTGAAACTGTCCCAGAGGGAGATATCAAGAAAGTCTACTTCACCTTTATTGATAAGTTCTTGGCATACAGTCTTGACTTCACTTAACTGCATTCCAAACTTTTCAGGCGATAAACGAACCCCAATAAGAAAATCCTTGCCACAACTCTCTCGAATACCATGCACGATTTCAAATAGAATGCGGGCTCGATTGCTCAACGAGCCTCCATAAATATCATTGCGCTTGTTAATGGAAGCACTTAAAAATTGGCACAAAATGTATCCATGTGCTCCGTGAACCTCTACTCCATGGTAGCCTGCTTCATTTGCTCTTTCGGCAGCGCGAATAAAATCATCACGGAGAGTTACGACCTCATCTAAACTTAATGCCTTCGAGCCAGTTCCTGGTTCGTCAGAGGGGCAAACAGGGTTTCCATCAATCAACTCTACGGGTGATCGCATACCGGCATGATGTAATTGCGTTACTGCTATACTGTTATGTGATTTGATTTCTTCTGCTATCCTGCGATGACTATCAATATGGTCATCACTAAATATCCCTAGTTGTCCTGAGAAACCTTTTCCATTGACTTGAACGTGTGAAGCGCAAGTCATCGTTAGACCAAATTGCCCTTTGGCTCGCATGGCCAACCAGTAGAACTCTTTATCAGAAAGCTTACCGTTTTCGTAACTTTGTTTGTTTGTTAAAGGGGCTAGCATGAAACGGTTTTTCATGCTTAAGCCACATGGAAATTTTATAGAATCCTCTAGATTGACCATATCAGCTCTCTTTAATGAAATGACTTTACAGGTGCAATTTTCGTGATCATTTTTTCCGTCATTGTTTACTAAACATTGCCTGACTTACCATACAGGCAACTAATTCAGGGTCAAGCCTGAAGTATTTCAGCACGAAGTCATCAACAAACTGAAGAACCTCGCTCGATGAAATTGATTGATGCATTAAGTCCAAAAACATTGCTTCAAAAGTAATAGTTTCCTTTTTATTTAATATTGGCAAAGGGATAGCCTGAAGGTGACTTTTCAAAACTTTTGTGCTCTGAAATTTGAGGCGGAAGAAAAGCTGTGAGACCACGCTTTGTAATAGCATAGCTACAGCAATGTTCGAGTTGTTCTCGAGACAAATTAAATTTGCCGAATTCAAACATAACGCCTTTCCATCACTTGGAGTAGCCACAATCTTATCGGATATAAAACGATATACGATTTGATTTTGGTGGCGTAATAGGTGTTCGGGGGCACACTGTTGAAACAAACTTGGCTGGTATCGTATGTATTTTGAAGGAATCAACCGTTCTAATGCTACAATATCTTTACCGATACAACATGGTTCACACCCATCACTTATACTTTTCCGAACATATTTTTTATTATTCCCCGTAACTATTCCCAGCGCAAACTGGCAGTTATCTGTTAGGTGCCAAGTTGGTCTTGTTGACAGTAAACGCCAAAATGATTCTAAACCGTCCGATTCACCTATAAAGAACGGGAAGACGCCTCTTGCTTTAGTAATGCGTTCCTTGTTTATTAAAAATTCCGTGGGTTTGACAATATGGATTGCTCCGGTCGCTTTTTTACTGTTGTAAGCAAGGTTTGCAACTTTAGTTAACATCCCTTTGAATGGTTTGCCAATATATCGGATCTCAACTGCTCCTCGTAGGCTTGCTATCTCCGATCTAAATGACTTGTGTTTTGCGACTTCAAACAAACTTTCTGGCAGTAGATAACTAGCCTGAGCGTTTGGAAAATGTTTTAAAATAAGTGATATAAACTCATGTGCCGTATCATGGTAAGTCTTGATATTATGGCTTCTAATTGCTCCCCACGGAGGGTTGGTTACTATAGTGGCAGGAGTGTGGCTCCTAATTCTGTCGATAGAATCTTGAAATGTTGCACACCAAATATCGGATTCTTCCAGGCACTCTGGACTTAAAAAAATACCAATATTAAGCCGACATAATGAAACAGCAAATTTGTCAGAGTCACATCCTATTAGTTTGGGAATACTGCCATTTGAGCATTGCCGAGTGGCAGCTATCAAGAATTCACCCACTCCACAGCAAGGGTCTGCAATGGTTTCGGTCTTGTCAAGGTGCTGAACCGCTTTCTTTGCTACGGAAATTGGAGTGTAAAATTTTCCATAAGAGTTTTTTTCTTTTTCAGGCAGCGATGACAAGTAAAGGTAACCAAAAAAGTCCTCATTCATTCCGTTTTGAAGTAAAGCATCTTGTTTTTGTGTGAGCTCAATATTTGAATCCAATTCAAAGTCGTTTTTTAATAAGTCGAGTAAATCATATCTTTGGTTTACCATTAGATATCTGATTGCAAGCGCAGAGATAATGTGCTTAGCATCATCAGCGGTTGTGTTGGATAGTAGTTGACGGAAAAGGGTGTTAACGGCGTGGTTTCCAAGCTCTTTATGTTCCTTTGTTATATTTGAGCTTAGCTTGTTTGCCCTTGACCTAAGACGATCAGTTCCTCTTTCCTCAATCTCAGCTTTTACCTCTTTGGCGACTTTAAGGTTAATACCATTTCCGGAAAGGTGAATAACATTAGTCTTTATCCAGTTCCTAATAGTAGCTGTACTCACAGAAAGTAGCTTTGCAGTCTCGCCAATTGTTAGGTGTTGCTTCTCTTCAACAAGGTTTTCTAGATTCATTTGTCTTACTTGAGCCTGTGAGGTTAATCACTAACTTTAATCCACTTCCAAGCCTCTAACGGCTTATATTTTCCGCTACATTCACAAACTTTATTGTCAGTTCTTTGATTCTATTAAATATGATGATGACAAAGTTTAATTTTATACTCTTTCATTTATAACGCCAAGTTTCAGGCGATGTTGATGGCTGGGTGTGGGCAGTGAAAAAGAAATGAAAATCTAATCAAGTTTATTATACTTTTTAATAACTCACTGAAATCCTAATAATTTACTCCCACTCGATAGTCCATGACTTGTAACTAGTTGATTACACTACCCGTTTCCCGGCTTTGTAGCTAGTTTGTAACTTTTCCATTTTTTTGAGATTCAATATCACTCCTATTATCAAAACCCCGAAGAAGGCTATCGTCAGCACACTCTTAGCAATAGTCATCGAGCTTGCAAGGGAAATACTTACTTCTGACACGTTTGGGTAAGAGGTAAGAATGCTAACGATAAATATATTTTCGAAGTAATCAAAGAGCCCTGCGGCGACAGGAATATAACTACAATAAAATAATTTAGAGTTAGTCTTCTGGGTTGTTAGAAAAAGCCAAGATAAGAGCAAGCTGCACGATCCTGCAAACAACCCAGGATAAATAAAATCTAACGGCAATTGCCTGTATAGATACAGCTCTCTACCATCACTACCCAAGGTATCAAGTAGTTTGATTGCGTATTCAAACGAATATCCCGTGGGTGATAAATCAAATAGATTTATTCCTGGTGCATATGCTGAGACTTGAGGAATTGTATATAGCAGCATTATGAAATATACAATTATTGCTGGAATAATGAAAGCAAGCACCACTTTGCCAGTTGATACGCGCTGCATAAATGATAAAAGTTTCATATATTCACTTTATTCCCACTCGATAGTTCCTGGGGGTTTGGATGTAATGTCTAGGACTACCCTGTTGACACCCCGAACTTCACCAATTATACGGTTTGAGATCTTGCTAAGAATGTCATATGGAATATGAGCCCAGTCAGCAGTCATAGCGTCTTTGCTAGTTACCGCGCGAATTGCAATTACGTTTTCATATGTACGCTCATCACCCATCACGCCTACAGCCTTTACCGGAAGAAACACGCCAAATGCCTGCCATACTTTATCGCACCAATTAGCTTTATTGAGTTCTTCTAGAATGATGGCATCAGCCAGCCTTAATATATCGAGTCTTTCTTTAGTAATTTCTCCTAGAGTGCGTACCGCTAGTCCGGGACCAGGGAAAGGGTGGCGCCATATCATCGACTTTGGTAGCCCTAACTCTTCTCCAACGGCACGAACCTCGTCTTTGAACAGTTCGCGTAAAGGCTCTATCAGATCGAGGTGCAATCGATCACCAAGCTCTAGATTATGGTGTGTTTTAATAACGGCTGATGGGCCCTTGAAGCTAACAGACTCGATGACATCCGGGTACAGCGTACCTTGGGCCAGAAAATTTATATTGTCCAGTTTATTGGCCTCGTCAACAAACACATCGACAAAAGCAGGACCAATAATCTTTCGTTTCGCCTGTGGGTCATCTACGCCTCTTAGCTTTTCAAGGAAAAAGTTGGAAGCATCGACCATAATCACTTTCATTTTAAAATGCTTTGCATACGTTGACATGACCCTTTCAGCCTCACCTTGCCGCAACAGGCCGTTATCAACGAATATACATGTTAGCTTGTCCCCGATTGCTTCTTCCAAAAGCTTGGCTACCACCGAACTATCTACCCCACCAGACAGGGCACACAATACGCCGCCGTCTCCCACCTGGTTTTTTATCGATGCAATACTGTCTTTGACAAACGAGCGCATGGTCCAGTCACCTGTTAGGCCAGAGATATTGAAAAGAAAGTTTTCAAGCATTTTTTTGCCGTTAGGTGTATGGGCAACTTCCGGGTGGAATTGTATGCCCCAGATTCGTTTTTCTCGGTTCTCAATTGCAGCATAATGGGAGCCGTCCGTACTGGCACAGCCAGTAAAACCGCTTGGCGTTTTTTCTATCCTGTCCCCATGGCTCATCCACACGTTTTCTGTTTTATCAAGCCCGTGGAATAAGTCACATTCTGGGTTAAGTTCCATTTTGGCATGTCCGTACTCTCTTTTTGCAGAGGCTGAAACTTTCCCTCCTAGCACATGGGTGGTTAGTTGCATGCCGTAACAAATACCTAAAACTGGAATGCCGAGATCATAGACTGCCGTGTCGATTAAGGGAGCATCGTCTTCGGAGACATTTTTTGGTCCTCCGGAAAGGATTACGGCGCTTGGTTTAAACTCGGTTATCTTTGTTAGATCGGTGGTACAAGGGTAGATTTCGCAATAGACATGAAGTTCTCGAACACGTCTTGCAATAAGCTGGGTGTACTGCGACCCAAAATCTAATATTAATACCTTTTCATGAATTGTATCGCTCATGTCTGCGAATAGTTTGGAGCTTCTTTTGTTACTTGCACATCATGAACATGGCTTTCTTTCAACCCTGATGATGAAATCCGCACAAATCTACTTGTTTTGCGGAGTTCATCAATGTTAGCAGCACCGCAGTACCCCATACCAGATCGAAGTCCGCCGATCATTTGGTGCACCACAAAACCCAAATTCCCTTTGTAAGGAACACGACCCTCTACTCCTTCTGGTACCAGTTTTACTCCATTTACTGTACTCTCTTGGAAATACCTATCGGAACTTCCGTGGCTCATGGCACCAATAGATCCCATACCTCTATACTCTTTGTAAACCCTTCCCTGGAAAAGTATCTTTTCCCCGGGGGATTCCTCAACTCCGGCAAAGAGCGAGCCGATCATTACGGTGGATGCTCCTGCGGCCATTGCCTTCACAATATCGCCTGAATGCTTTATCCCACCATCGGATATAATCGGTATTCCATCCTTATCAGCTTCGTTTGCGCAGTCGTTGACTGCTGTAATCTGTGGGATTCCAACACCAGCAACAATACGTGTGGTGCAAATCGATCCTGGGCCAATACCTATTTTTACCGCATCAGCTCCTTTATCGATAAGATCTCTTGTCCCTTCGGTTGTTGCAACATTTCCGGCAATAATTTCAACATCGAGCTTGGATTTAAGTTTTTTTACTGTATCAATAACGGTTTTTGTGTGCCCATGGGCAGTGTCGACGACTAAGAAATCGCAACCGTAATGGACAAGCTCTTGTGCCCTTTCCAGGCAGTCTGATGCCACTCCAACGGCACCACCGACCCGAAGTCGTCCCTTTCCATCCTTTGTGGCAATGGGGTATTGAAGGGTCTTTTCGATATCCTTTATGGTCATTAAACCGGTAAGCCTGCCTTTTTGATCCACAAAGGGTAATTTTTCAATTTTGTGACGCTGCAGGATTTTTTTTGCTTCGTCTAGAGTTGTTCCATCTGGTGCTGTCTCCAACTTTTCTGCCGGTGTCATTACTTCTGATACTTTAAGTGACATGTCATCAATGAACCGAATATCCCTATTTGAAAGTATCCCCACCAACTTTTCTCCGTCAGTTACTGGAAACCCAGTAAAACCATATTTTTTAACCAGACTAAGCGCGTCGTTCACGGTATGATCTTGCGAAATTGTAATTGGGTCTACAATCATCCCTGTGACATATCGTTTTACTTTGTCGATTTCTTTTCGTTGGCGCTCAATCGATAAGTTTTTATGAACTACTCCTATTCCACCCTCCAAAGCTAAAGCTATGGCCAGGCTAGCTTCAGTGACAGTGTCCATTGGAGCAGAGACTAATGGCAGACTTAGGTTTATTGTTTTCGTTAGCCTAGCGTTGGTATCTACATCTGCAGGCAGAGTTTTTGAATAGTTTGGAACCAAGAGAACATCGTCGAATGTAAGTGCGAGTCGAATATTATTAAACTTGTCACCCATCGCCTTATCCTACTAATAGTTGGACCGAATAGTCCGCGCCGGTCCTACTTCGCGGATTGTAAGGCTATTACTTATAATTAATACTGACAAATAGCGCAAGTACTTAGCATTGAAATAATTGACTAATAAGATGTTGTAGGATTTGAAACTGGCTTGACATTACTAGTAAACTTGGAATAAAACTGGCGCATGGTTACATGTAATGAGACATTATGAGTATTTTGTAACGTACATAAAGAAGGTAATTTATACTCAGAAGTACTCAAAGATTAATTTTTTAAAGAAAAAGGATCAAGATTGTGAACGTTTTTGTTATCCATGGACCTAACCTAAATATGCTTGGCAAAAGAGAGGTGTCTGTTTATGGAGACGTGGACTTGGAAACAATTAATACGACAATTATGGCTCGTTCTGAAGAGCTGGGCTTGGTCACCCGAATAGAGCAGAGTAACCACGAAGGAGCTATCGTGGATCTTATTCATCGTGAAAGCAAGTGGGTTGATGTATTGATAATTAATCCTGGTGCCTATACACATACATCCATCGCTATACGCGACGCCCTGCTTTCCATTGACAAACCGGTAATAGAAGTTCATTTGTCCAACATCTTTAAGCGGGAGTCGTTTAGGAGCAATAGTTATGTATCCGACATTGCAGTCGGTTTAGTTTCAGGATTTGGATTGCATAGTTATACAATGGCTCTTGATGCGGCGGTGTCAATAATCAAGGGTTGATATTATGGTTCTCCAGTCACCAGAGAAAGCTGTGACATTTTATCTGGCCCGTCGAGAAAAGCTAATAGGGAAGATGTGTGCGGAAGAACTACCAGCTCTCCTTATCACCGATTTGGCAAATGTCCGTTACCTATCAGGGTTTACTGGGTCTAGTGGGCACTTATTGGTAACTCCCGAAACTATATGGTTTATGACAGATTCCCGTTATACCACACAAGCTGAAAAACAAATCTGTGATGTGAAAATAGTTGAGTATAAAGAAGAAGTTAAGAGTATTGTCGAGGTTTTGGAAGACAATAATATTAAGGAAGTTGGTTTTGAATCAGAACATATTTCTTCAGCTAAATATGATGAGCTCTTATCAAAGCTTGGAACAATAAAGCTCAAACCGACCAAGAAGTTAGTAGAAACAATAAGGATAACCAAAGATGAGTTGGAGATGACGGCTATCCGTAAATTGATTTTCATGTTGGAACAAGTATTCCCGCATGCTAGAGATCTGGTACAGCCTGGAACTGAAGAAAGACAAGTGGCTATAGAACTTGAATACAGACTTCGTAAACTTGGTGCCGACGGCCCAGCTTTTGACTTTATTGTTGCTTCTGGTGAGCGCTCAGCAGTTGTACATGGAGTAGCTTCTGACAAAGTAATCCAAAAGGATGAGATAGTGATATTGGATTGGGGGGCGAAAGCATGGGGATACCACTCAGACAATACGAGAACACTGTCCACCGGGGAAGTTGGTGAAGAACTAAGGGATATATACAAAATTGTCTGGGAAGCAAACCGTGCTGCTATTGAGTCTGTCAAACCTGGCATAGAATTAAAAGCCATAGATGATGCAGCGAGGAATATTATCAAAAAATCTGGTTATGGTGAGTTTTTTGTCCATGGAACTGGACATGGGGTTGGTTTGAATATTCATGAGCAACCAACTGTTTCATGGAAGGGTAATGCCGCAGCTAAACCTGATATGGTATTTACCATTGAGCCTGGAGTTTATGTCCGCGGTACAGGAGGCGTGAGATTGGAGGACATGGTTTTGGTTACAGAAACTGGGTGCGAAGTTCTTACAGGGCGAATAGCCAAACCATCAGTGCTAATCTGATAAAATTAAATGGTGTTCTCTCTCTACTCTCTACCTCTGCTATTCTGTCCAGCCAATCCAAAAATTGCCCACTCCAGTCATTCTGAAGGGTTTGCTGCAGTTTGGGGAATAAAAACCTCTGACCTTTCATGAAACCTTGCGACTGGTGAATGTTTCGAGTAGTCTTGAGCTAATCTGATAACCAAATACGAACTTATTTGAAGTGAAGAAACTTATAGCGGTATATCCCGGGTCATTTGATCCAGTTACTTATGGACATTTGGACATCTTACGCCGCAGCATCAAAATTTTTGAGAAAATAGTCATTGGGATAACAGATAATCCACGCAAATCCCATCTATTCAGCATAGAGGAACGGATAGGATTTTTGGAGAGGGCCACAGAGGATTTGACAACTGTTTCAATAACTCACTTTAATTGTTTGCTGGTCGATTTTGCCAGCCAGATTGGTGCTAACGCTATTATCAAAGGGCTTAGGGCACTGTCAGATTTTGACTATGAACTTCAAATGTCTCTAACAAACCGCAGGCTCAATAAGGATGTGGAAACCTTTTTCATGATGGCCAGCGAAGAGTCCTCTTTTGTTTCATCAACAATGATAAAAGAAATAGCCGCACTGCAAGGTGATATCAGCTCGATGGTGCCAGATTTTGTTGAAGAGGCTATCGCAGACCGATTATCAAAAAAACCAGGCGATCAGTAGGTATTACTACTTTATTAACCTAATTTGGTTGAGGAAAAAATGAGTTTATCCGAGCGAGTCAATAAAATTAAGCCTTCTCCTACAATGGAAATTACAGCTAAAGCTAAATCCATGAAAGAGAATGGTATAGATATTATTGGCTTTGGTGCAGGCGAACCAGATTTTGATACACCAGATTTCGTAAAGGATGCTGCAAAAAAAGCATTGGATGAAGGGAAAACAAAATATACGGATGCCCCCGGTTTGCCAAAACTCCGTGACGCTCTTATTGACACCTATAAACGTGATGAAGGATTGGATTACAAGAGAAGTGAATGCATTATTTCTCTGGGAGGTAAACATGCCCTGTACAATATTTTTCAGGCAATTGTTTCAAGTGGTGATGAAGTTATAATTCCAACTCCTTACTGGGTTTCTTACCCCGATCAGGTTCTTTTAGCTGATGGGGTTCCTATATTTCTCGAAACCAGAGAAGAGGATAACTTCCTTTTTACCGCAAAAGCGATAGAAGCCTTGGTAACAGATAGGACGAAGGCTATTGTAGTTAACTCCCCTTCGAATCCGACTGGGAATGTATATGACCAAGCAACATTGGAAAGTATTTGCCAAGTAGCAATAAAAAATGATTTGTGGGTTATAAGTGATGAAATATATAAAGATGTTTACTATGGTAAAAACAAACTTCGCTCATTGCCGGCCATTTGCCCGGAAGCTTCTTCAAAAACACTAGTTTGTAGTGGTCTTTCCAAAAACTTCTCAATGACTGGCTGGAGGGTAGGTTGGACGTTAGGTGATGAGAGTGTTATCAAAGCAATGATCAAGATTCAAGGCCAATCCACCTCAAACCCTGTCACTTTTGCCCAGTATGGTGCAATTGCAGCTTTAGAGGCTGGCCCTGCCCATGTTGGTGAATGGCTTAAAGCATTCCGTAATCGTCGTGATACTCTGCTTAAAGTACTAAAGCAAATTGATGGTATATCTTGCCTCAAACCAGAAGGGGCATTTTACCTCTTCCCCAACATTTCTGGGCTGTACGGGAAAGAATGGAGTGGAGGTAAGATTATGAACTCTTATGATGTCACACGGTTTCTATTAGAGCAGGCCAGAGTTGCTGTGGTGCCAGGTGCTCCATTTGGTGCTCCTAACAACATACGCTTTTCCTATGCCTTGAATATTGATGATATAAACAAAGGTATAGACCGAATAAAAGAAGCTGTGGCTTTGTTAAAATAAGTCTCTGGGTTAACAGTTTTATTGGGAGGTATTTACTTATGCTGAAAGAAGGTGGAAAAGCTCCGCTGTTTAATTTACTCGACCAAGATGGAGAAAAAAAGTCGCTTAAAGATTTTGATGGGAAAAAAGTCGTGATTTTCTTTTATCCAAAGGCTAATACCAGTGGATGAACTGTAGAGGCATCCGAGTTTCGTGATGCTATAAAGGAGTTTAAAAAGAAAGGTGCTGTTGTAGTAGGAATAAGCAGAGATAAGCCTGAGGCTCAAAAAAAGTGGGCAGACAAGCTTGGTTTACAGTTTCCTCTGCTTTCTGATCCAGAAGGTAAAGTACACCAAAAGTACGGGGCTTGGGGCGAGAAGAATATGTATGGGAAAAAATCAACCGGGCCTCTACGGTCAACCATTATCGTGGGAAAGAACGGGAAAATATTAAAAGCGTCTTATAAGGTAAAAGCAGCTGGTCAATCAGCAAAGGCTTTAGAGTCTTTATAAAGCAAATTTATATTTTGCTGTCTTGCCCTTACGCGTTATTTGGATCGACCCTTAGCGGCTTTGCCGTAGACTATGTTTGTGTGGAGATAGAGAACGTATGCCTTTGGAAAGCTTTTACTTATAACGGTAGGTTATACGACCTCTGGTTAAATCGTATGGGCTGAGTTCGAGGCGAATTTTATCACCCGGTAGGATGCGTATAAAAAATTTGCGCATCTTACCAGAAACATGTGCTAGCACCTCAAAATCGTTTTCCAAGGCAACTTTGAACATGGCATTTGGAAGTGACTCTAAAACAGTTCCTTCAGCCTCGATAGCTTTGTCACTTCTATCTTTTTTTGGCCTATCTTCTGTATCGCGATCGTCGGCACCAAACACCTTTTTCTTTCGCTTCTTGGCTCCTGGTTTAGCCATACTTTTATTATTCCTATTCTACTATCGTCGCACAAAACGCAGGCGAAGAGTCTAAACTATACCTAACGTAAATTCAACTTTCATTTTGATTTCACGTTATAATATAGAAAGTAACTTATCCCTTAGTTTATACACGGTGAAGCTTAATAAAAGTTTAAGCCGAAGACAACAAATATGAAGTTAAGCAAGTTTGTCACTGATGATGAGGTAACCATCCTTAGGATCAGTGGTAAAGTGATCTCAAATTATCTGGACCAGCTAAAAAGTGGACTAGACTCTGAGATCGACGAGGTTGCTCGAAAAGCACACCTCATAATTAATTTAAAGAATATAAAAGTGATTGACTCAATATCCGTTGGTTTGTTTATTAGCAGGTCTCGATCTGTGAAAAAGCGGGGAGGGAAGATGCTTTTCTGTGAGCCGCAACTAGCAACAAGAGAACTATTCGCCATGGTTGATACAGAAAATTGGCTCGAAGTACACAGCACAGAAGAGCAGGCTCTTATTACAATGAGAAATGGCGAAGACTGAACTAGGTAGTCTAGTGCAAACCTGCCAACAGTAAAACTTGAAAAAAACTTAAACTAGATGTGGTATTGGGTAAGTCAGGAAACTTAAAGAGCTACGTCGCCTCTCTCGCCGGTTCTGATTCTCATCGCCTCTTCTACCGGTACAATAAAAATTTTTCCATCACCTATTCTCCCGGTTTGAGCTGATTCAGATATGGCCACAACCACGTTCTCTACCATGTCGTTGGGCACCACAACCTCTAGCTTAATCTTTGGCAGAAAATCTACCACGTATTCAGTACCTCGGTAGAGTTCTGTGTGGCCTTTTTGCCTTCCAAACCCTTTCACTTCAATGACAGTTAAACCATGGACTCCAATTTCATTAAGCTTGTCCTTAACCTCATCGAGTTTGAAAGGTTTGATTATAGCTTCAATCTTTTTCACTTTTTCCCCTGATTTACCCTTCTTTGAAAGGTATTTTGCGTATACCTTTCTGCTTCCAATGGATAGTTGAAAAAACTAAAAAGCGGCGAGCATGTTGACCCGCCGCTTAACTAATTAGAGTTATCACTTCAATTCGCCATCGCAACCAAAGCAACACCCAATTCACCCTCGAGCTCTTTTATTTTGGAGATCTGCTCCTCGCTGAGCATTGCCGGTTTAAAGTCGTGAATGGTGTAAGCAAGCAAAGTATTCCCAAGCTCTTTTTCAAGATCTTGTACCGATTGCAGACTCTCATCCTGAAGGCTAGATAGGCTAGCTAACATGGCTTTTCTCCTATATCAATTCCTGATTTACCGACATTTTATCACATATAAGGATGACTACACAATGCGACACCGTAAAAAAAGAAAGGAAATTCCTATCAACTTACGAGGTGCATTTAACAAGAAGGAAGACCTGTTCTTTATTCATTTCCGAAGCTGACGGATGATATCGAATATATCGCAGAGGGAATGTCACTCACTGCTACTATATTTAATAGCGTCTCCATAGCCAATGAGCGAATTCCAACAGTTATCTAATCAATTGATGCCATCTTCTGCACAGATCACGCTTTTAACATCATCTGTTCCAAATCTTCTTAGCATAAAGAATGCTGTGTTGTGATATGACGATTAATAACTTTGTGCCAGGGTAATATTGTTTGAGGTGCTTGGCGTTGAACACAAGGCGCTTAGCAAAAAATGTGCTCTTTCTAATTTGTGACTCTGGAATTTTCGATTCCTCTATTTTTACCATACAACTTCTTTTGCCAAGTCTCGAAAGGTATTTTGTCAGCCACTGTCTCATGACAAGACTCACATTCCTGTTTTAGATTATTTCCCTTTTTATCTACCATGCGTTGATTGTGACATCGAAAGCATCCTTCGTCTCTGGAATGTTGATTTTGATTTTGATAATAATCCCAGCCAATGTTCATACGGGGGTAGAGGTATTTCCTTGCTTCCGCACTTATAAATTTAATGATGTTATCCGCCTCTTTCTCGTGGGGCCACGCAGCCATAATTTCGGCAGTAACCTTGGTCTCTATGCGATCCTTAGGTACGCTGGAGGCACCTTCGAGTGCTTTTATTGTGACGAGTTTGGCATATGGCAACGATTGATCCACAACACCCTTTAGCAGCAATTCATTGGCCAATCGCTCAATAGTTTTAAAATTGTGGCCAGTTCTGTTATGGCAGTCCACGCAATCCATTGCGCGCATATTCCCATTGCCTTTAATCGTGTATATAGGACGGCCCTTACTGGTCCTCCTTACCTTCTCGATTGTTGGTGGAGTTTCTCCTTCTTTTGACCATGTTCTGGTCTCACGAGGAGTTATGGCTTCGATCCAAACAATATTTCTTCGATCTGGATCAGTGGTGTAATAACGTACCTGAAGGTCTTTTGAACCATGCGCATGTATACCTCTCGTCGCGCCTTTTTCGGAGGATCCGACATTCAGCACAATGGCTGATATAAGCTTGTTACTACCCTCGTTATCCCTATAGGTTGTGTACAACGACATTCTTTTCGGATGTGTCCTCTTGGTGTCATGGCAATTCTGACATGTGTCTTCGGAGGAGGGCAGCGATTCAACCGGTGCTGGAATGGGCCGTTCGAATTTATCAAGTGCCAGTGATATTATCTGCCAGGTGCCACGCATTTTTGCCACGAAAGCCCCTTCGAGTCCTTCGCCCACATGGCAATTGACGCACTTAACGGTTGCATGACCCGAGGCTGCGTGGGTGACTGCCTCAGGTTCCATAACGGAATGGCATGTCTGACCGCAAAACTTTGATGAATCCATAAAAGTTGCCGCCTGAATGCTGCTTATGGCAACAAAAGCTACAAAAGTGAAAATGGCCACACCAAACAGTATAAGCGCTTTCCTCTCATTCCTTATATTGAATTGGTCAACCCAGAACGGCTCCTTTCCAACGTTCCCTTTGAAAATGAGTTTACCGATAACAACCAGGCCTATCCCAGCAAAAGGAATCATGGGCAGACCTAGAAATCCCATGGCTCCTACATATGGATTGATGGACTCCGCGCTGGTCATATAGATCAAGAGAAAAAAGATACAAAGGATGATTCCGCCAGCCGTCAGCACACCTCCGATTGCGCTTACCGGATTCGACGCAATCCATATCAGTGCCGACCGCAGCTTGCGGTTAAGCCATGAGCTGGGCATCATACTCCTCTAAATAAATTAACGGCATTAGCTGCTTTTGGAAGTTCACCTGTTCTTTGGAATCGGGTCATTTCTTAGCATCTAGTGTTTGCTTTAAGACACGATTCCATGGTGGTGTGGACAGCCCCCGATACAATTTCGCCGCTTCCCCTGATTTGAGCGATTTTATCGTTTCTTTGTTGGAAGCTGGCCTAAACCACTTATGCCAGTCACTCTTAAGCAGAGTTTCGATATAAGCGGTTGCTTTCTTGTCATCGAGTTTCAGGACGGCTGGAATGAACTTCATGTAGAAGTGTTTTCCGACCTCGTACATGCCGTGCCACCACGCATAGTCCGGTCCCATCATGGCCGCTCCATGTCTTGCCCTGCGTCCTTCGTGATGCCACAGTTCCCAGTAAATCCACTCCACCTGGTTGCTGAACTTAGCTTTGTTCTTGAGCGAGCCGTTCCTTTTCAAAATGGTCATAATCTCCTTGGCGGGCAAGCCAAATTTTTGGTCATAGAGATTCACAAGACTATCAAACTGGTAATAGAATCCTTCGACGAAACGCTTGCCATGGCAAGCCTGACAGACGTCTAGCATCTTGTCCCGCTTTTCCTTCCCATTTTCCTTTGGTTTGCTGATGGGAGGTCTTAGATTCCAGGAGATGCGCGCACCCACGTCATGCGTTGGTTTCTGTTTCTGTGTGGCACTCATGTGGCATGTTGCGCAAGTTGGCGCTTTAAAATAGTCTACTCCAACAACCCATTTATCCTTTTTCATGTTCATTTCGTCGTTATCTTTGGCGGCACGATAGGCTATGCCGTGTTTAGATTCCTCATAGATCTCTTTTTGAGGATGATCCGGTCCTAGGTGGCATTTACCGCAGTTTTCTGGTCTTCTTGATTGCTCTTTGCTAAAAGCATGTCTGCCATGGCATGCGTTACATGACCCTTTGGAACCGTCCGGGTTAATCCTTCCAATTCCACTATTTGGCCAACTCCCCTTCGCAAGTTTGTTAGGACTGGTAGGGTCTATCTTGACCTTGGAGCCATGACAGCCCTCACAGCCTGTTGTCACCGCCGGTTGGCCAACCATCACGCCAGCCAGGTAGTTATCCAGCGATGCCAGTATTTCCCCCGCTTTGGCATGATGCGACTGCGCGACTTCGTCTTGCTGTTTTTCATGGCATTTACCGCAGTCCTTTGGTGTCACGAGAGTTGCGATTGTTAACCCCTCATGCATGAAAGCGTCCGGGTCATCATTTGCTGCCTGATGACAGCTGTAGCAGGTCACGTTTCGCTTGCTATGGGCAGACTCGGCCCACTGATTGTAAAGACCGGGATTTTCCTGCTTGTGGCATGTCATACATTTGCCTTTTAACTTTTCAACCGTCGCTTCTCCGGCATGGGCAGGAGAAGTTAATGCTAAGAGCGCAGAAAAAATTATTAAAAGACGTTTCATGCGTACAATCCTTTCATTCAGACTAGTTATAGGGGCTTTCGCAATGTTCTGCTTGATTCAGTCCGATGACTTCTGAGTCAGGATCAGGGCGAAGCCCTACAAGCAGGTCCACTACTTTGAGGATGATCGCGCTGCCCACGAAGCAAAAGATCAGCGTCGCTATTGTCGCTTCTATCTGAATCCATAGCTGTGCCGGATTGCCTTCCAAAAGCCCCCTGGCCCCGGTTGGGCCTGTTATACTGGTCGAGGCGAATATCCCCGTGGCGAGAGCTCCCCAAGTTCCCCCAACTGCATGAATGCCAAATACGTCGAGTGCGTCGTCATAACCCATTTTGTGTTTGTAATACACCGCGAAATAGCATAGAACACCGGCTAATGTGCCGATCACAACGCTTGCCATAGGCGTTACAAAGCCTGCCGCAGGTGTGATTGCCACCAGCCCAGCGACTGAACCTGAGGCTATGCCTATGGCTGTGGGGCTTTTACCATGAATCCACTCAATCCCTAGCCAGCTAAGGGCAGCAGCAGCAGCAGCAGTATTGGTGGCTAAAAATGCGCTTGCCGCCAGCCCATCGGCCGCGACTGCTGATCCTGCGTTAAAGCCAAACCATCCGAACCATAACAAACCTGCTCCTGTGACCACCATGGGGACGTTGTGGGGAATGATTCGCACGTTACCATAACCAATTCGTTTCCCCAGATACATGGAGGCGGCCAGCCCCGATATGCCTGAGGCAATATGCACAACCGTTCCACCAGCAAAGTCAAGGGCTCCTATCCGCGCCAACCATCCACCGCCCCAGACCCAATGGGCCAATGGAGCATAGATGAAAGTAACCCACATAACGGAAAACAGAATGAATGCTCCAAACTTGAATCGCTCAGCATAGGATCCCGAAATGAGAGCAACGGTGATTACTGCGAATACGCCCTGGAACACGACGAATAGCGAGTCGGGGATTGTCAACCCCATGTTTATATTTGGGGCCACTTCAGATCCTGGCAGGGGAATGCCGCTTAATCCAAGATGCGCGAGGCTGCCAATGACTCCGCTAATATCTTCACCAAAAGCTAATGAGTAGCCCCAAAGAACCCAGACAATGCTTACAAGAGCGAGGCTTGTAAATGAGTACATGATGGTGGAGAGCACATTTTTTGAACGGCTCAGCCCTCCATAAAAAAGCGCAAGCCCAGGCAACGTCATCAACACAACCATGGCCGTGGCTGCCAATACCCAGGCGACAGAGCCGGAATCAATTGCCGGGAGTGCCTCCTCAGCAAACGCGATGTCAGTGTTTAAAAGCAACCATATTGATGATATGAAAAAATAGATTAATAGATTCGTCATTTCCTTCTCCGTTAAATAGCTTCTTTGCCGCGTTCGCCGTTGCGAATGTGCACCATTTCTTTAGTTGCCGAGACAAAAATTTTGCCATTTCCTTTTTTTTCCATTGAGACCGCCAGCATTATTTTTCTATGGCGCTCTCAACCGGCTTTTCTTTAAGAACCACATTGTTTTCCATTTTGGTCGGAAACCGATGGTATGCTAGGTGTCCTTTCTGCTCTGCCTCCTAATCTTATTCCTACAAAGTTTGTGCCAAAAATAAATACCTAACATATCAGTATGTTACAAGCAAAAGGTTGTGCGGTTAAGACAAAAGTGACACATATGACAAAGAAAAAAATGACACTTAAGTGTTATAATTGTTAAAGAGATAAAAGAGTGCAGGCCTTAATAAAAACATAACTTCCAACAACAGGTATCTGGAGTTTTTCTTTCAGGCAGGGCAACCGTATTTATATACAACTATTGGACTCAACAACCCTTATATTGTTTTCTCACACATTCTCGAGTAAGTTTCTGTGCAGCAGAAATTTCGGCTGGGGTCATTTTCTTCGCAACCATATCTCTGTTTTTAGCTGCATTCTTATCCCCAGAAGATACGGCGATGTTTACCCACATGTAAGCATAAACCATATTCTCTGGAACACCTTGTCCATTGTAGTAATTACCACCAAGGTTGTTCTGGGCGCCGGCATACCCCTGTTCGGCAGAAAGTGTCAACCACTTAACAGCAGTCTTAAAGTCTTGCACAACACCTAGTCCATTGTAGAACATCTCACCGAGGTTGTTCTGGGCATCGGCATGCCCCTGTTTAGCAGCAAGTGTGTACCACTTAACAGCAGTCTTATCGTCTTTTACAACACCTTGTCCTTTTTCGTACATATAGCCAAGGTAGTTCTGGGCTAAGGCATCCCCCTGTTTGGCAAGTGGTTTGAATTCACGCAGAGCAGTTTTGTAATCACCTCTTTTATGAGCAGCAAAACCCTTATCGAGATCAGCACTCCAACTCACCCCCGCACTTCCTAAGAGTACGGCAAGGGTAGTCAGTAAAGTAATCGCTGTGCGTCTCATAAAAATAAGTTTAGCTGGTATGGGAATAGTTGCAGTCAAGATAAAATGGAGAAACGGTGAATTTTTT